>JAABUR0100004387.1_pt1 | contig 18883 bp, 26 predicted proteins | sample 5560091 | NCBI WGS metagenome assembly JAABUR01 (sample SAMN10711879, study PRJNA513375) | rock metagenome | isolation source: Antarctica rocks | place: Antarctica: Victoria Land, University Valley sud | reverse complement strand
GCCATGTTCGAACGCGTGCCGCAAACCGCATCCATCGACGCCATCGCGCTGCTGCGGCAAGGCGACGACGAGCAGGACCGCTTCGTGGTCCAGGCGCGCTTCCCCTTCGCGGCCGCCTGATCTCGCCGGGGTTCGACGCGAACTCACCGAGCGGTGAACTGCGGGGCGGGCGCTGGGGCGCCGATCGATTGCCACACGTTGGGATCCTCCTGCGACTGGCGCTTGATGAACCGGTAGCCCGTATCGGCCCAGGGCAGCACCCTGTCGTCCAGATTGTCGAGCACGAATTCGCCCTGGTTCGTCTTGATCGTGAGGATGGCGTGCCCCTCGCCCTCATGGTCCTTCACCACGGTGACGAGCAGGGCCTGACGGGGATAGCCGTCGTGCATCAGGATCTTGCGTTTGAGCAGCGCATAGTCCTCGCAGTCGCCCTTGCCGTCGAGAGGGTAGTCCCAGCGGTCGACCACTCCCCAGTGATCCATGTCGGTCACCGGCTGGACCGCCATATTGACCTTGCGGTTCACCCGCTCGATGTCGCTCAGGGCAGCGGGCGTGAGGTCGATATCGACTGCATCGAGGCCCTGTACGTCGCATTCCGTGCTGTACCGATTGCAGAAATCCACCCAGCCGTAAGGCACGCTGGTGCGGGCTCCCGCCGTGGCGTAGGTGGCGCGGGCCGGGGCCGCCGCGGCCTGCGGCACCGAAGCCACGATGCCGGCTAGCATCACGCCCCCGAACACCACTGCCTTGCTCCACTGGATCGACATGACGCCCTCACGACCTGCTGTGAGGACACGTTCGCAGGCACGGACTGCGGTCGATCTAAGTAAAACTGTCGCGTTTTACGCGAACGTCTTCATCATTGTTGCGCGTGCGTTAATGGCAAGAAAGTGCAAAGGGTGAACGCGGCAGTCGATAGATGGAACTCCTACCTTGATCTTTAGAGCTGATCTTAGCCTTGCGTTGACCAAGCTCGATAACCCCTGGCGGGTCGGTGACGGTTCGGCAACCAAGAGTGCGCGTCCGGCTTGGTTAAAGGGCCAGGTGGAACGCCCGAAACGCAGTAACATATTTGGCGGTTCAAGCGCGAAACATGGCCAAGAGGCGACGCCTGGATGGCGGAACCGTGCCGCAGCCGGATGATGTCGGCTTGAAAGCCAGCCCGAAGATCAAGCAGACCAAGCTCGAGAAGATACGGCCGACCCAGATGTCGGTCGGCTTCGTCGAAGTGGCTAAAATGAGGCGGGCCTAGGCGCAGGTGGCCAAGGGCGACCGCATGCCTTCCTGCTCGACCATGCCTTCCCGGCGAGGCCCGCGACTTTCCCTCCCTCGTTCTCGATGAGTTCTGGGTCGTGATGGATCATCTGCAATGAGCCATCCCTACGACGCGCTCGGCGTGCGGCAGCCCTTCGACGCGATGCCGCGCAAATCGTCCAAACTCGCGGACGATCCTTGTCGCGGCCTGGCCGCGCAGGTTCGTGACGCAGGTGGCTATGCCAAGGACACGGCGGCCTTCGCGGAGTTCCTCTGGGCCGATTCCTTGCGCCACCGCAGGTGTCGACCGAATCGCCCAAGTCCGCCTTGGCGCGGGCGCTCGACCTCAGCCCTCAAGCAGAGCATCTGCGCCCTTGGAGCGGGACGCCGCCGCACTGAGCGGACGACCCTCCCGAGGGTGATCGGCTTCGTCTTGGCGTGGCGCGGGAGCCGTCAGACCACGTCCAACGGCGAACCGCTGCAATCCGAGATGGATTCCGCAAGATCGCTTCAGTAAGCTCGGCAATGCCGAAGGGGAGGCGCTTCGGCCTATGCTCGTCCCGCTAGCAACGGGGCGGTCATACACGCATTTGGTGTTTGACGGTAAGAAGAGTTGCGGCTGCACCCCCGATCAGGGTTCGGCGAGATGTACAGCGTTCATCCAGCGCCGAGACCGCGCTGGTGCTCCATCAAGGGCCGGTCGCTCGCACTGGTCTCCACGGCTGTTCTCCTGGCGATGGCCGGCATGCGGACCGCGCAGGCCGGCGCATGGAACCGCGTCGCGGGCGACGGCCTGGTCATAACCGATTACACGTTCGGCCGTGGAGGCCGTTACTTCGACGACAAGGGGCGGCTGGCGCCGGCGCGCTCCTATGCGAAAAGCGAGTTGGCCAGCTATATCGAGTATGGAGCGACGGATTGGCTGATGCTCATAGCTCGCCCGTCTCTCGATGCCACGCGGATCGGCGCCCCGGACGCCGGTCACTATGTGGGGCTCGGCGGCAGCGCGGTCGGCGCGCAGGTGCATCTTTACGACTATGGCCAGGCGGTCTTTGCCGTGCAAAGCACGTTTCGGCTGCCCGGGACCGATTCCGACCGCAACCCGGCCGAGATCGGCGACACGGCGCGCGAAGGCGACTTCCGCGCCCTGGGCGGCGTCGGATTCCAGCTCGGCCCGTTCCTGTCTTTCATCGACGCGCAAGGCAGCTATCGGCTGCGGTCGGGCGGCGCGGCCGCGCAATGGCACGGCGATCTCACCTTCGGGATCTATCCCCTGTCCCGCCTGCTGGTGCTGCTGCAAAGCTTCACGGCGGTGCCGACCGGCCCCGGCACCACAACGTTGCCGAGTTCGCGCTACTCCAAGATGGAACTCAAGGCCGTATATCAGCTAAACGCGGCCTGGGCCGTCCAGCTCGGCGCCTCCACGACCGTCTATGGCCGGAACGCGCTGCTCGAGCGCGGCTTCACGACCGGGCTATGGTATCGCTTCTGACCGCTTCGCGGGGATCGCGATTGAAAAAAAACGTGCGGCTTGATATTCGACATCGTCCAAGAGCGCACCGCCGGTTTAGCTCAGTTGGTAGAGCACCTGATTTGTAATCAGGGGGTCGCGGGTTCGATTCCTGCAACCGGCACCAGCTTTCGCCAACAAACACAGCAGCTTAGCAAGCTCCGCCTCGGCGGGGCTTTCGTCGCTTTGGGGGTGCGGGTAACGCTGCGGGTAACGGCTGACCATTGTTGGCCTCCGGGTGACGTGAGGGAAGGGCAGGCGGTCACGATCGCGTGAGAGTCCCGCCGAGCCATGGGCACCATTAACGAATGTGAACAAGGCATGGTCCTGTGCATTGACCCTTCGTGAATGTGTCACGGTCGGCTGGCGGTATCAGAAGATGAAACATCCAACTCGCCACGGGCAGGACAACGTCACGAGCGTCGCGCCCTCTGCGAAAAGCACAGGCCTGGCGGGGAGCCAGCCGAAACCGGCGGACGGGGTAACCAAAACCGAGAAGACGCCAGAAGTCCGTCGCACGTATGCGAAGCCGGTCGGATCGACTGCCGCTCTGTTTTCCGGCTGGTGACTTAACCCGCCCGCGCGGTGCGGACGGGCCGGGGTGTCAGAGCGCGATTTCCTCGTTCCGCTCGACGATGAGGCCCGGGCACCGAGGCTCCGTGTCCCGCACGTAGTGGACGGCGACCGTCCGCAGGAAAGAATAGGGCTCGACGTAGCCGCAGCCCCGCGTGTTCCCGGCGCCGGTGATACGCCAGCCATGAGCGTTCACCGTCAGTTCGTCCATGGCGCCCGAGAACGCTTCCCAGGCGTAGCGCGCCCGTTCTCGCGGGTTGCCGAGGGCCGGAACCGCCATGGCTTGCGATAGCGGCACCGGCGCGCCGGGGATGCCCACCAGGGTTACGCCACCGCCGATAAGGGGAAGCGAGACGAGTCCTCGGAGGAATGTGCGGCGGTCAGCCATGGGCTGCCTCCCGATCCACCGTCGCGCCGATCGCGCACCCGACATCGATGGACCAGAACAGGGCGTCTTCGTCGCGCTGCTGTGCACCAGCCGGATCGTCGTCCTCGGCGTCCTCGGGTCCGCTGCGGAGGAACCCGCGTCCGTGGCGCTCCAGCGCCGTGGCGTCGGCATCGGCCGTGGTCTGGCCGAGCGCGAGTTGCCCGACGTTGGCGGACCATCCCAGGGTCTCCTCACCTTCGTCGAGAATGTCGCCGCCGTCCTCGTTCACGGCCTCGGCTTCGTCGTGCCGCGCGCTGCCGTCCGCCCAATCGATTTGCGAACCGGAGCTGTCGCGCTGCGGACCCCACGGCCCCGATTGCGCGTACCGCTCGGGTGCTCCGAGCATGGGCTCGTCATCGTCCTCGGCTTCGCGATCGTCATGGCTGTCGGACAGGGTCGGCTTGCCGTCGATCCAGCCGAGGGAGGGTTCGGCCGTGCCGTCGTCCTCGCGGTCCGCGCCCGGCGCGTCCAGGGCGTCGAGGGTGGCAATGGCAGTGTCGAGAGCGTCGCCGATCGCGGCGGGGTCGAGCGGCACGAAGCCGGGCTCCACGAGGCTGGGAAGCCCGAGGGCGGCCAATAACGCTGTCCCGTGGTCGAGGGCACCCTCCAGGGCGCGGCGCATGTGGAGAGCCTGGGCCGTGGCGGCTTGCTCGCTCGTTCTGGCGAGCAAAGCGCAGAGGTGCTTTTCCCCCACTTCAAGGAAAAGGTTTAGGTCCGCGACCTTTTCGGTCGTGAGGGCCGGCGTGGGGACGGGGACGGCGGATCGTAATAAGCCCGGCTGAACGGCGGGCGCGGTTGTGCTATGGGCGTCGATAGCCATGGCGTAACTCCTCAGGTTCGCTGTGGTCAGGGCCGCGACGAGAGGTGGTGCTCTTGTCCGGCCCGCTTAAGTGTAGTACAAGGTTTCTATGGCGTCAATCCCTGTAATACACAGAAAGCGGGGACCCGCCCCAACCGGCCAAACGCCGGTCACTTCGATCCGTCTCGCGCCCGATGTCTCGGAAGGTCTTGCGCGCTGGACCGCAGATCAGATCGAACCGCGCCCCAGCCGATCGACTACGATCAACCAAGCCCTTCGCGATTGGCTGACCGGCCTCGGCTACCTCAAGGCTCCGGCCGACGATCCCGAGATGGCGAACTGACGTGCTGACAGGCCGGGAGATCCGCGAGGCGTGCGAGCTTCTGAGGTGGACCCGCTACGACATGCAGCGGTGCACGGCGTTACCTTTGGTGGAAGTGGACCTCATCATGGCGAGCGCGGGGGCTATCAACATCAACCTAGCCGATGAGATTGTCGTCAAGGAGGCGTTTCGCCGGGCCGGCATCGAGTTCGGCCCCGAAGGGGTCCTATTACGCACGGAAGGGCGTGACTGATGCGCCCTTCCGTTTACGAACGATCGGTGCCGCGAGCGCGGCGACACGTGAGCCGAGATGGCAGAACCGACCGCGGACGAGGGAGCTAGCTGACCATGCCACTGACGACATTCCTCACCGCGCTCCACGAGCATCACGACACACTGGTCGAGCAAATCGAGTTCCTGGAAAGGGGCAATCAGATTCGCATGCACGGCGAGGCTCCAGAGGTCTCGACGGCGAAGTTCCTCGCCACCCTACGAAGGCTCATCGCCGGCCTCGATGAACTCATTCCGGAGTGCGAGGCTATGCGAGTAGAACCTGCATCTTGAACAACCCGAGCCGGCCCGAAGCGATCAGGCTTGCCTTAAAAGACTGGCTCACCGGCCTCGGCCTTCTCAAGCACCGCGACGATCCAGAGGGAGCGAACTGACATCCCCATGCGCCTCGTCCTCGCTCTTGCCACCCTCGTCTTGACTACCCCAGTCCTGGCCGACAGCGTGCCTGTCGGCTTGTCGCTGAAGGTCGGTGCGATCCGTGGTTTAGCTACCGACGTGAAGGTGAATCTTGCTGTGACAAATGGAGCCGGACAATCTTTCAGCACGATTTATATCGTGTGCACGGCTTTGGACGTTGATGGTCAACCCAAGGCGCAGGCCAATGAAGTAATCAACAACATCAAGGCTAGCGAGACCGCTTACGGCCAAGCGGTCTTCTCTGAGAGCGGCGTGAGTGCCAGCGACCATTTCACTTGCCGCATAGACCTTGTCGCCCGATAGCGTCGGGCGACCATCGCGCTCGAAAACCAGGAAGGGAACGTAATATGGGTCTGAATGACACGCTCAACAATTTGCAGAAAAAAAGCGAGGAAGATCGCGCTTGGGAAGAGCAAATTCCAGCTCTGAAGGAAGAATGGAAAAAAGACATCGACGATCTATTTGGACTCATGCGCGTCGACTTCTTAGGATCTCATGTAGAGTCGGGATCGATCAGATTTCATGATGTGGCTGTGCAGCGCCATGAGGATATGATTGGTGGTTATGATACTGTTGAACTGCAAATTATAGCCGGGGATGCGATTGTAATTGTCTCGCCAGTTGCAAGAATGGTGTTCGGGAGTGAAGGGACGGTCAGTATGAAGCGGAGGAATACAGTTCGGGAGGTCCTTCTGCACCGCAACAGAGCGGGTAAGCCCTCGACCGAGTGGACCGTATCGAGCTCGGACGCTTCTATCCTGAGTGCACCGGAGCGCCATCCGTTGACCAAGGAAAACTTTGAAGTCGCGCTGGATCAGCTTCTACGGTGACCAGCATTCGCCACCCGCCCGGTCGCGCTTCGCGCGGGTGGCGCCGTCGGCCAGGAACCCGATGGCTTTGGCGTCAGCCGGCCATGGGACAGGTTTACGGCCTCGATCACCCTGTTCGCCCTCACCCCACCTCCGCCAGCGGCTCCACGATCGTCGGATCGTCGTCCTGACCATGGACAGGTCACGACGGCGGCGAGCACAGCAGACCGCCCGCCATGCAGTGCAGCACCTTGGGCTTGCCCTCGGGCGTGTAGAAAGCACCGGGAGGGTAGTCTAAGGGCCTGGACGGCGGCGAGCACAGCCCGCGAGAGCGAGCGCCAGGACGGCTATGAGAGCAGTACGAACGTGAGCCATGGCCCGAGTGTGCCGCGGGTCGGGATGGCCGTCCAGGGCAGTCCCCAACAAGGTTTCACTTCATTCGGTCTCGATCCAGGATTCCTTGCTGCACCAATCTCATCGGCGGGACGATCGCAGCCACCATGTCCGCTATTTTCGAGGTCGTCTTCACCACCCACTTCTGATCAAGGGACCGAACGTCGCCTGCCATCACCTGTGCGAGAATTGGAGCAAGTGCGGCGTAGATGTCGCTCGGCTCAAAGCGGATGGCCTCTTCTCCCGGCGTTTGGAACTCATCCGCCAGCACGTTCAGGATGGCGTCCATGATCCGGTCCCGTCGCGCCGGGTCCTTTGGGATCAAAGCCTCTACCCGTTCGTGCTGACGCTTCATCACACCCGCCGCTGTTGGTCCGCAATCATGGCCGGGATCTCCGGAGCGCGGCGGCTGAACACCTGTTCGGCGCCCTGCCGCGCCAAAGCCATGACATGGGCATCGCCCCGAGCGCCATCGAGGTACTGGTGGACGTGGACGTCCCCGCCGCCTGACTGGTTGCCGCCGAACGCCACGTTGTTGGGGATCACCTGGGCATGGGCCGGCAAATTGACGATCTCTGGACCTTTCTCGCCGACCAGCGCTGGACCTCCGGATGCGAAATCATCGGTGCCGGTGGCGAAGGCTGGCATGCCTCCGCCGAAGAAACTGGATAACGCTCCGCCGAAGATCCCGCCGCCGGGCGTGCCGCTCGCGCCGAACAGCGAGTTGATCGCACTGTCCTCCAATTTGCCGGCCATTTTCGACGCGACGGACTCCAAACCGCTGTGCAGCGCCGCCATGACGCTCGTTCCATGAAGACCGGATTGAATGAGCGGGTCGAGGAACCCCTTGGCGCCGTCCCGGACATCGTCCATGGCGCCGATCACCGCTTGCGTCGCCTTGGCGTGTTCCTCGGCCGCTTTTGTCGCGGCACCCCACCTTCGTTCAATCTCATCGAGATGTGCCTTGTACGGGTCAAGAGAGGTCGCGCCGGCCGCGATCAGGCCGTTCTCGACCTTCAGCCGTTCGTTGATGCCCGCGACCTTGTCGGACGAGAGCCCGAAGCTGGTAGCGAGCGCCGCATTGGCGCGTTCCATGGCGTCGAGCTGCTGCGCCGCCGACTTGAAGGGCGCATTGAACAATTCCTGATTGCTGCTTGCGTAGAAGCTGTCGATGCTCCGCTTGCCCGCACTCGTGTCCGTGCCGGCCGTCGAGATCGGATTTCCTTCCATCGTCCCGGATTTGCCGAGGTCGAGGCGCAAGCCGGCATCGCGATTGGCCCATGACGTGCCGAACCGGCCATACTTCGCCGGGTCTTTCGCCAGGAGGCCCGCTTCGAACTTTTGCCGGAGGTCCATGAATTGGTCGGCGTCGCCACCGGACTGCTTGATGAAGCTGTTCGCCCGCGCGGGGCCTTCCATCACGGAAGTGTCGAAGGCGACACGCTGAAGTCCGGCAGAGGCACCGTCAAGGTGGAGAAGGTTCCAATACTTCGACCGATAGATTTCCTTCGCCTTGTCGACGGTCAGCGTGTCGAGGTTCACACCGGGGTTGTACGTCGCGTTGATGCCGAACTGCGTCGGCGTTCCGTTCGTGTCGGCCGCGAGGCGCCCGCCCTCGAAACCGAGCGTACGGTTCACCGCGGCATCGAAGCCACCGGTCAGGGTGCCGCTACCCTGGTGGCCCGATGCCGAGTAGCCGGTGCCGGCCGGAATAGCGTTCTCGCGCTGAAACTTTTCGAGTTCCTGCCGATGTTCCTCCTCCAACCGCTGCGCCGGTCTCAGGCCGAGCAGAGCGGCACGATCGTTGAAGCTGATGACGACATCGCTGATACGCTTCGTTGCATTGGCGACGGCCTCGGCGCGCGTGGTCTCGGCCGCCGCCGCCGCCAGTGCCGCGTCCTTACTGTCGCGCATGGTCCTGGCATAGATGCTCTGGGTGTCGATGAGCAGCTTCGTGGCCGCGTCATCGGCGGTTATCGACGCCGTGCGGAAGGCCGAGTCCTGATGCATTCTCTCGGCCGAGGTCGTGAAGGTGGCCATGCCGAGGTTCAGCCGGCCGAGGGCGTCGAACGCGGCGGTTGCCAGCGGCCCGAGATCCCGGATCGTATCGGGGTTGCCGAGCGACTTGGCGAGCGAATCCCGGTCGTCCTGCAACTTCTGCCGCGCCATGATGTCGGGCATGGTCGCGCGGGTGATATCGCCGGCCGAAAGGGATTGCCGGTTCGCGATCAAGTCGCGCTGCTGCATGTCCTTCAGCTGCGACGCCCGCCGAACGTCCTCCGAAAGGCTCCACGAGTCGGACGCGGCGTCGTAAGGGCTCGCACCTTGGCCGACGCCTGCGGTCATGTGCGCGAAGCCGCGGGCCGCCTCGGGATTGCGGCGGAACTCATCGGCCGAGCGGCGGGCCTGTTCCATGAGCGATATCATGTCGGGATTGTTCAACCGGCGCTCAGCCTCCACCATGCGCTCCATGGGGCCGATCGGGCCTGTCATCGCCTTGCCGAGCGCATCGCGGAACCGGGCCGCATCATCGGCGGCATTCTTGAAGAACTGGCTCACCACGCCGAGCTTTTGCGCCTGTTCGTTCAGGCTCGTGCTGGACGCATCGATGAGGGCTCGCACGGCGCCTTGCATGTCGCCGTGATCGCGCAACGTCGTGATGAGTTCGCGCGTCCTTTCGTTCAGGAACCCGAGCCGCTCGTTCATCCTGTCGGCACCCTTCACCGGGTCGGCGAACAGGTCGTCCAGCCCCTTGCTGGCCTCGCGGTAGGATGTGCCGAAAGCGCCCGCGTAGCCCCGCACGAGCCCGAGGGAACGGCCCATGTTGTCGGCGTCGAGGTGCCCGCCGGCCGCGAAGGTTTCGGCGCCGCTGCGGCTGTCCGACGTCGACAGACCGGTCAGCGAACCGGAACGGCCCGCAAGGTCGTTCAAGCCGCCGGCGTTCAGTCCCGAGATGTGCCCCACGCCCATCAGCGAGCGTTCCAATTCCTCCCGCATGCTTCGATAGGAGGTCGCGGCATAGATCGCGGCGGCGCCGAAACCGATAACCGCGCCCGCGCCGAGCGTGAACGGGTTCACCAGTCCGGCCGCCCTCGCGGCAAGGCTGGACAGACCCCCTCCAAGGCCGCCGCTGCCGATCACTTGGGCCAGGCGGCCCGATTCCATGGACAGTGCCCGGGTAAGCGGCACGCCTGCCTGCATCTCATCGAAGACGCTGCGGAAGACGTGGCCAAGTTCCGACGCGGCCATGGAGCTTGAACCATGCGCCCGGGTGCTGGCGTTCACGGCCTTGGTATGAGCCGCGAGGGATTCTGCGGCCTTGCTGGTCGCGGTGGAATACTCGCCATGCGCGGTTTTGCCGGCCTGCCCGGCCGCGGTGGCACCAGCTATCGCGGCGCCCGCCGTCCGATGGCTGGCCGCCATGGCGGCATTGGCGGCGTCGACCTTCGCGGCAGCGGCAGCGAGTTGATCGAGCGCTCCCGTGGCCTGAACGGCAGGCGATGAGTCAATGGAAAGTGAGAGTTCGGCGAGGTCCAAAGTGTATCTCGTCTAGGCGGCGCGACGGATGGGGCGCGATCCCCCGACGGTGGTGCCGGCCGCCTTGGCGAGGCGTTCGGCCTTGGCGGCATCGGCCTTGACGACCTGGCCTTGCTCAGTGACGTTCCAGGCATCGGCCGAGAACGGGTTCGGTTCGTTGCGGCCTCCATTGGAGCCGGTGGCTCCGGCACCGCGGACGAAGGGCTTTCCTTCATCAGACCTGGCCCACCGCTCCACAAAAGCAGCGACCGGTTGCTCGCCGAGGTCAGTATCAGCGACAACTCGGTACTGCGGGCGCTCCTCGGGGATGCACTTCACCATAGGTGCCAGCATAGCTCGCGTGGCCGGGACGAACTCCCTGCCGATGCCTGCTGAGACGAGCGCCTTGGTAAGTTCGTCGTCGATCAAGCGCTGCTGTGTCTCGGGAATGTGTTCCAAGCTGAACTCCTATGCTAATCTCTGCGGCCCTGCGCTGGCCCGTATCCAGCCGTTCGGCGTCATCACGCGCGCCGCGTCCTTGGGAATGCGTGATCCGATCGTCGGGGGGGAATATCCGCAATTGATCGTCGACACGATCACACGACCAGTGCGCGCGTCCGTCGCGGCAAGGGTGATGGCACCCGCAACCGCGTTCGCCACGTCGTCATGCGTATTGGGTGCATGGTCGATGCTGTCCCGTCCGCCGCGGGCAGTACGCCGCTCCAGGCCGCAGAGTTCGGCGATTAGCTTGGAGTGGTCGAGGAGTTCCACCTTGCCGCTGTTCAGGATTGGCAGGACGTCGCGATAGATGTCGCTCTTGGGCCGGTCACTGAGGTCATAGGCGATGCCATGCACGCGGAAACGTTCGCGGGGCCATTCGCCGGCATACCTGTCGCCGGTGACCTTGTGGACGCCGTAGGTCTTCAGAACTGCGGCGAAGTCCTCCGTGACGCTTTCGGGGCTGAACGGCGGCTTGCGCACCCGCACCGCGTCGAGGATGGCACGCTCGTCACGATCGACATGGGCGATCGCCAGCGTCATAGCGTCTGCCGAGCCGCCGGACGGGTCCGTGAAAGCCACGTAGCGGGTCGCGGATGAGGGGGGTAGTTCGTGGCGGCCGATCTGCACCGCAGCGTCCACTACCTCGCGCGCAACGAAGCTCTCGATATCGCTGCGGAACAGCGCGCCATACTCGGCCGCCGCCCGGACAGGATCAGCTTCATATTCGGCATCGATTTCGGACGGCGGGATCGTCGGGTTCATGACGCGGGTGGCTGCCTGCCAAACCAGCGTGCGGCTATCGTCCTTTCCGAAGTGCCTGCGGTAAGCCTCCCATAGCGCGCCACGGCGGGCGTAGGGGCTCGACGCGCCGAGCATCATGGCGCCGGGAAACTGTTTCATCGCCGGCCGCAGAGCGCCGATGATGTCGGTGTCGGCATCGGTGGCACCTTCGACAGACCAGAACGCGGCCTCGTCCAGCAACGCTACCGGGATCGCGTAGCCGCGGATGGTCCGGCTCGATGCGGTCATGACCTCGATGTTGACCTGTCGCACGAGCCGCAGTTCTTCGGCCGTCTCGCCCTCGATCAAGGCCGAGAGCGCCGGCACCGCCCGCAGGATGCCGACGACGTACCTGAAGATCACTCGGCTCTGACGACGATCGGCCGCCACGATAACGACAATGGCGCGCTCCCCCGTAGCGAGGTAAGGGCGATAGTCGACGAAGCACGCCTTGAAGACCGCGATGAGCGCCAGGGCAAAGCTCTTGCCGCCACGCCGGCCGCAGACGAGCCAGGCCGCGGCGAAAGCCTCCGTTGGCAGCGTTGTGCGGCCCGTACAGGCCCGAAAACTCTCCGCCTCGGTGTCGTCCATCGGCAGGCCGAACAGAGTCTTCAGGAAGCCGCGCCAGGCGCCCCACGTCGAGCGGTCGCGGATGACACCGCGGAAGACGGTCGGATCGTCGAGAGCCTGAACGATGTTCATGGCGCCGCGTGCCTCGCCATGATCTCGGCAATGGTCGGCGTCACGTCGCGGGCCACGCGCTTCAGGCCGAGCCGATTGAACACGCGGCCGAGCTGGTCCGTGAGAGAGCCATAGGCTGCGAGGTCCATCTCGCCGGTGCTCACGGCCTCGGATTCCATCAATTCACCGCGAACGGAAAGCATGGATGCCCGCCTGGCAAGCTGTCGCTGCCCTTCGCTCAGACTATCGCTGCCGCCGAGGTCGGACGTGATTTCCGACAGGATGTCGCGGAACCGACGCGCCTCGACGGACCGTCCGTCGACCTCACCGGCATGCAGCCGCGAGCCATTTGAGACGGCCGCGCGAGTCGTCCGCGACGGTTTGGCGAGGGTTGAAACGTTGCTCATAGCTACCCTAGAGTTACCCTCGGATTATTGCACGGCGCTGATGCGTCCTACAACATTGACAATGCAGGACATTTTCGGACAGAGCACCTGTCTATAAAACAGGTGCGCGGGATTTCGGAGCGCGGACACGGGCTGGGCAGCGGCCGGGAAGGGGCTGAGGTTTGTGCGTTGGACCGATCTTTTCACCCCTGCGACAGGTGACAGGTGACGCGTAGTGACGCGTCCCCAGCATGATGGCTCAGGCGCGCGCACGTGTATGGGAGGAACCGGAAAACACGTCACTATGTGTCACCTCGCGTCACCTGTGCCTCAATTCTTCCCGGTGCTACGTGGCAAGGTGCCCCGCTCGCAGGGGGTCGTACGATGAGCTTCACTGTTTTGCCGGACGGGGATCGTTTGGATGTGACCACCGTGGACGGGCGCCGGTTCACGTTCCCGATCGTTGAGTTGCAGGCGACGCGACGCACGCCACGACCTGGGACCCGTGCCAGCGACCTGCCCGTTAGCAGCCCGTTGAGGGTGCTGGAGGATGCGCGGCGAGCGGCCGAAGAGTTCGCGATCCTAAATGACATCATGTGACCCGCCGGGCGCGGCGGATCTCGTCACAGCCGATGGCCGTCGAAGTCGTGTGTCTGGGTCGGCTTGAGCCGGACACCCTTGAAGCCGCGGACGCCTTGCGAGCCCCGGTGTCGGACGAAGCCGCGTTGCTCCATCGTGTCGGCGAAACCCTTTTGCGACATCGGCTTTTCACCGGCGCGCGCCGCGTAGACGTGCCAGGACGCAAACAATTCGGCCGATGTGGCGGATTTCCATGGGTTGCCCGGCTCGGCGTCGCACATCTCGTCGAGCCATTGCGCCATCAGGTCTTGGTCGCCGAAATAGCTGTCGGTTGCCGCCCTCACGACGTCGGGCCGCACGAGGCCGTTGCGCTGCCAGTCCAGGCACCCGTCTACCATCCACCGCAGAATGGACGGCCACTCGGCCTTCAGTTTTTCCTCGAGCTGCAGATCCTTGCGCGGCGGCTTGTGGACGAACGGGATGAAATTCAGCCGGCGCCGGAGCGCGTCGTCGACGTTGCGCAGCACCGGGCGATGGTTGCCCACCACGACGATCTTGAACGCCGGATCGAACTGGAAAAAGTCACAGCGCATGAACCGGGCTGAGATCCGGTCGCCGCCGGTCAAGGCTTTGATCCTCGATTCGGCCCATGCGCGTCCCTCCTCCGTTTCGCTTGCCGTGACGAGCCTGGCGCCATGCAGCGCGGCCAGTTCTGTCGGATGCTTGTCACCGGTTGAGGCCGTGAAGACGTCCATGCTCGACGCCGTCGCATAGGCTCCGAGGATCTTCGTCACTGTGTTGATGAAGACGCCCTTGCCGTTGCCGCCGTCCCCGTGCACGAAGAACAGCGCATGTTCCCGGACATCGCCAGTCAGGCTGTAGCCGCACATTTGCTGAAGGAACCTGGCCAGCGCCTCGTTGCCGTCCGTGGCCTCGGTGAGGAACTGGCGCCAGCGGGGACAATAGGCATTCAGTGTCGGCGCTACGGCCGTCAACCTGGTGATTCGGTCGGCGGGGTCGGGTTTCGTCAAGCCGCCCGTGACCAGGTCCAACGTGCCGCCCGGCGTGCCGAGCTTGAACTGGTCGAGGTCCCATCCGTCCGCCGTCGTGGCGAAGGTGCGGGACGATCGGGCGAACCTTTCCACGCCCGAGGCAAAAGAGGTTTTCTGTACCGCGTAGCGGGCGGTCGGCTTCTCCACGTCGGCCGAGAGATCGCGCACCATGTTGCGAGCCCACTCGAACGCGAGCCCGGTTCGTTCCCGACTCCAATGCGTCTCGGCCCACATGAACCATGACCTCGCATCGTGGTCGTAAAGCAGGACGCCATCGAACATCTTGGCGAATTCCAGCGCGGCCGAGTCTTCCGTCAGGACATTGGTGTCATCGGGAGCGGGCTTCGCTTTGGCTCTTCGGCTCCCGGCGAGGCTCGTAACCCGGTCACTCGGAAAAGCGCTCATTCTGCGGCCTGCGCTCGCACGCCTGGCTCGACGATGATCCTCGGGAGTTTCATCGTCATCATGTCGGCGAGGCGCGCCTTGTGAGTCCAAGAGTTCACCACGATCGGCCCGGCGTCCCGCAGCATCGGCCCGGCGCGGCTCGGATCGACAACCACGCCGCCTTCGCGTCCGTCCCTCAGCCAGTCGATCGGTGTCTCGTGGACCCGCAAGGGCTCGCCGAACCGGGCGCCCTCAAGGTTTTCTTCGCCGAGCAAACCGACTTGGCCGAGCCAGGATGCCACGAACGGTTCCGGCCCCGTTCGCCACGCAACGATGTCGGTGGTGTGGCCGTCACGATCGAAGGCGAGCGCCACCAGAGCGTCCCTCACCATTTCGTGGTTCACGTACCGCGCGAACTCGAAACGGCCGTCACGGGCCTCGACGCGGTCCTGGCGGATGCAGTGGCCCATGCCGTCAAGGCCGGAGACGAGCGCCAGGACGGGGACGCCCATCGACTTCATGTGGTCGAGCGATGGCTGGTCGAGCGGCTGGCACTGAAGAAACTCGGCCACGGGATCATCGATCAGGGACATGCCCATCAGCGCGCCTCCCGCATTAAACCGGCTACCGCGATGAGCGCCGCTTCGGCGCGGCCGTCGTCCTTCACCCGAGCGAACAGGTCGGCCCGCGCGGGCCAGCGCCGGATCGCTTCCGAGCGCGCGGCGTCTTTGGTGCCCACCTTGCCGGGCGGGATGCCGACGCGGCGCTTCCACCAAGCCGGCGCCACCATCTCGACGGGGATCGCCAGCGCACCGAGCGTGCCCTCGATGATGCCGCGGCTGCGGCCGAAGCCGAAGGCGCCGACCGCACCTTCACCAGGCCGAGGTCCGACAAGCTCGCAATAGGCGAGCCCGGCTCCCCACGCCCGAACCCTCGCGGCGAGCAGTGGTGCGTTGATCGCTCTCCGCCCCGCAGCGCCGTCCGCCAACACCGGCATGTCGGCGAGGTCGAGCAGCACGCCATCCGAAGTCAGCAGCGCCAGCGCGCCACCGAGGCCTGGATCGATGCCGAGGAAGAGCGCGCTCATGCGGCTTCTCCATCGATTTCGTCGACAATAGCCCGGACGGCCTCGGCGCCGGTGCTGAACCGCAAGCGCCAGCGACCTTCATCCCGAAGCAGGATGGCGAACTCGGCGGCCTCGGCGACGCTGCTGAAGTCGTAGTGACGCACGCCGTGAGGGCCGCGGGTGTCAATCTGATAGCCGGTCGGCGTGGTCGAGATGCGGGCGCCGGGTTCGAAGGGAACGACGGCGCTCATGAGCGCCTCCAGCACAGCTCGGCAGTCAGCTTGGCGCGGGTGCCGTCGAGGCCGTAGCGGGCCGCCACGAAGGCGGCTTGAAGATCCGGGAGGTTTTCTGTAGAAGTCCGGGTGTCACGGGTCGGGAAACCATTGACATTCCGGGGGGCCACCGTTCCGAGCGGTGTGCCCCTCGTTAATCCCTGAAGCATTCGATCAAGCCGCCTTCTGATTCGAGGAGGCCGCCCGCGACCGTTCCCAGGTTTCGAGTTCGTCGAGCGCAAAGAACTTGCGCCCGTTGACGATCATCGGTTTCGGAAATGCGAGTTCGGGATCAAGCTCCCACCGCGCGATTGAGCGGTCGGTGATGTTGTAGCGCTGCGCCACCAAGGGGCGGGGGAGGTAAGTCTTCTCGGGTTTGTCGGACATTAGTGCCCTCGTCAGGAAAGATCGACGAGGCAGTCATCTTCCGATCAGAACCGAGGAAAAACGCCCGTTAATCGAGAACTCGATTATTCTCGGCTTCTGTCGATTTACCGGAGCTTTTTCGCCGCTCTCACAAGGCGTTCGACCTTACTCTCAGGCGAGCCGATGCCGATGGCTCCATTCCCGTCGGTGCCAACGATTGACCATGCTGCTTCGGTTGGCGACTTGGCCTCCAAACGGCCCACCATCTCAATCATGCGTTTTGCTATGAGCTTGTCCTGGGCCTGATATCCGGTGCCCCTCGTGCGTCCCCGAGGACGCGGCTCGGTCGAGGGTCGGTCCGTCCACCACGAGGGAGGCATCAGTTTTGATGAGGTGGCGAACTGCAAAGCAGCCCGTTCGTGAATGCGAAAGCGTGCGGTTGCGACAAGTCGCAATATCGCTCGAAGCATTTCATTTTCATTGGACGCATAGGCGCTTAAATGTTTGAACGTCACAGGTCGCCAATCGACCGATTCGCCTATCTGTACTTGAAATAAAACCCTGTTCTCCTCCGGCAGTGCGTCGAAACCGCCACTCAATGCCATCTGCACGATGGCAAGTTGGAGATAACGAGCCTCACGACCAATCTCTAACGCCCAACCTGTCGTGAGGTCGATTAATCCCATCTGTTCAGATGATGGACTTGTCACGACGCCTTGGCCTTCAGCGCCACCACGTTCGCCCCCGGCTCGGCTGACACGAGCCGTTCCACGAAGGCGGCCCATGCGTCCAAGGCGTGCCGTTTCTCGTCCGCGAATCCGTGCTTCTGGTAAACGCCGACGATCCCGCCGAACGAGCCGCTTGTGTGGTTCAGCACTTTCTCGACCACGGGCAGGGCGGTCCCGAGCCGCGCCATGCCGGTTGCCGCGGTCCGTCTGAGATCGTGGAAAACCCACGCCGGCACGGGCTCGCCGTACGATGCGGCGAGTAGCGCGTCGATCCGTTCCTTGGCATTGCTGAAGCCCGACACAGCCGTCTTGCCGGTCACGGTGAACACATAGTCGCTGGTGCCGATTCGGGGCAGGCCGCGAAGGATGGCCAGGACCGGCGCCGACAGCGGCACGACATGGGCCACGCCGTTCTTCGCGCGCTCGCGGGGCAGGGTCCATGTCTTGCTGTTGAGGTCGAGTTCCGACCACCGCATCTTGCCGACTTCGTCCCTTCGCGCTCCCGTGAGGAGGAGGATCTTGACGAGCGCGCCAAAGGGCCAGCCGATCGCGTCGCAGGCTGTCCACACGCCCCGCAGTTCGTCATCCGACAACACCCGGTCGCGCGACCGCTCGGCCGTGGGGGCCTTGATGCCGGAGCAAGGGGAGGCCGCGATGATGCCGCGGTCGACGGCCCATGCGCACATCTTGCGCAGCGCCGCGAGGACGCGGTTGGCCATCACGGGCGATCCCCGGTCCACGACACCGTCAAGCAACTCGTGCACGTCGGCGCGGCCGATCTCGGCGAGGTGCCGGCCGCGCCAGTGCGCCACCACCTCCCTGTCCAGGATTCGCTTCGCCTCTGGCCAGGATTTGGTCTTGGGCTTCGCATGGCGTTGGATGAACTGCTCGACGACCTGCTCCACGAGATCGCGGTCCGCCGCCGGGGAGATGCCCCTCTTGGCGGCCCGAATCGCCTTCAGGTTCGCCGCCGGGTCTTTTCCTCTCGCCACCTCGCCGAGGCGCTCCTGCGCAACGCCGCGCGCCGTCTTCAGGTCGATGCTCGGATACTTGCCGAGCGTGAACTTACAGGGCTTGTCCTCTCCCTTGTTGCGGTAGCGGACAGCCCACGACTTTGCGCCCGAGGGTTGGAGGACGAGATACAACCCTGGGATTTTCCCGTCCGGGATCTCGCGGCGCACCATGCCCGGTTTGAACTTATCGATCGCCATCGCGGTGAGTTCGGCAGCCATGGTCGCACCCATCAGCGGGTCTTGTTTACCCCTGCCGCCAAGCCCGCTGACGCGCGCCTGATTTTGAGAGGTCATCGCCAGGGTAACAACAATGGTCTGTCTTGGCTTGTTACCCGGTGACATGGACAATAGCGGACAATTCGCGCCGCGCAAGAGAGGAGAGACGCCGCTCCCGAGGCCGAATGTCACTGACTGTCCGGGGGTGTCCGGGGTGTCCAGGCATTTTGTAATCAGGGGGTCAGGGGTTCGAGCCCTCTAACCGGCACCAGTGCCTTCACTGACTGAGCTATGGGCGACCGCAACGCGGGGAGTGGCCACGCCGGGGGCACAATGCCCTCAGAAACAGCGCTTTGGCGCCGGCCGTTAGCTCCTGAGGAGGCGCGCGACCTGATCGTACACCACGCGGCAAGACTGACTGAGCTGAGGACGTTTGGTCGCCATGCATGAGACCGCCTGGCCTTCGTCCGTCAATGCTTGTGGGCACAGACGCATCGCATCCCCGGTACAGTTCTGGATAGCCTGCTGTCGCAGCTCAGGGCTCAGAT
>JAABUR0100004386.1_pt1 | contig 18885 bp, 19 predicted proteins | sample 5560091 | NCBI WGS metagenome assembly JAABUR01 (sample SAMN10711879, study PRJNA513375) | rock metagenome | isolation source: Antarctica rocks | place: Antarctica: Victoria Land, University Valley sud | reverse complement strand
TGTTGAACCGGGGCCCGTCGACGTGGCCGTAGCACCCGCCGTCGGTGACCGGCACCTGGCTGCTGCCGGCAGCGACCAGCGCCCGGCGCAGCGGTTCGCTGAACGGCCGGTCGGCGATCCAGTGCCCGCGGCCCGGCCCGGCCGGCTGGTCGAACCAGGTGCACGGGCTGTCGGGGAGCCGGTTGCCGGGGAAGTACAAGTCGTCGAACACGACCAGCGAGCCGGGGACCAGGGCGGGGTCGAGCGCACCGCAGACGGTCAGTGAAATCAGGCAGTCGACCCCGGCCGCACGCAACGCCGCCAGGTTCGCCCGGTGGGTGACCTGGTGGGACAGCCGGACATGGCCCGCGCCGTGCCGGGACAGGTGCACCACCTCGACACCGGCGACCGTCCCGCTGGTGACCTCTGCCGTGCCGTATGCGGTGCTGATGTTCGCCGGCTCGGCGCCGGCGAGCCCGGGCCAGTGGTAGCTGCCGGAGCCGCTGATCAGACCTACCCGCACCTGCCGCCACCCCCGCACGCCGCGCCCCGTGTCATCGGTCCGGCGGGGCGGGGACCGCCACCGCCGGCTTCGATCGGGCGGCCGGTGGCCGGCGGACCGCGTCTAGGGGTAGCAGCCGGCGCAGCTCGGCGTTCTCGGCCGGGTCCAGGACGCTGTGCTGCACGCAGGCCGGAACCAGGGTGCCGTTCTCGGGATGGGCCATCGCGTAGTGGCATGCCGCGAGCCGTTCCTGGGTCTCGCGCAGCCGGGGCTCCTTTGCGGCCTGGCCGCGTTGCATCAGTGCCCATGCCGGGGCGACGTCGGCGGCGTCCATGAACTGGTGCATCACGAAGGTGACCGGCCGGACCGCCCGCAGGTGCCTGAGCAGCTGGCCGACCCCGACCCGGCGCGCGGTCCGGGTCAGCCAGCGGGTCGCGATAGCCACCGTGCGGGGGTGGCGGCAGGCGACACGCAGCAGCTTGACGGCCAGGACCGGGCCCGGGGTGCCGGTGAAGCTGACCCCGCCGAGGTAGCGGAAGAACGCGCCCCGGACGGCGAGGTCACGCGGGTCGCCGCCGTCGAGGAACGGGTGCCAGCGGTGGCCGACGTAGAAGCCGTAGGCCGTGCGGTTGCACCGCACGTCGCCGTTCTCGAACGTCCGGAAGTCCAGTGCGGTCCCGGCGCCCCGCTCGATCTCGGCCCATACCGCGTCCGGGGTGGCCTGCCGGTAGCTCTCGTGCCAGCGCCGGTCGTCGCCGACGAAGGCTGCAGGTTGGAAGGAGAACATGCCGTAGCCCATCGCGTGGCAGTCGCGGACCACGTCGGCGACCTCCCCCAGGTTGGCTGGGGTGACGGTCATGTTGTGGGCCAAAAAGAACCGCACGCCGTGCCGGCTGCTGACGGCCCGGGTCATGGCGGCGAACCGCTGCCGGTAAGGGTTGAGCGCCGCCTCACTGGCCGGCCGTTCGATGCCGCGCCGGCCGAACATGAACTTGTCGAAATGGGCGGCGAACGAGAGCCGGTCGAAGCGGCGCCGGCCGTCCGGGCCCAGCACCAGGCGGTGCAGGTAGTCCTCGTCGACGTCGCCGTGGGTGAAGCTCATCGGCTCCCGCCCGGCGGCCCGCATCACCGACAGCGCTGCTGCGTGCTCATCGGGGGTGAGCAGGCTGACCTCCCCGCCGATCAGCTGCGCGTGTGCCCGGGGCCCACGCAGCCGGCGCAGCAGGCCCATCTGCGCCGCCACGTTGGTCAGGGTGTGCCCGCCGTCGACCCGGACCCGGTTGGCGTCCCGGGAGTGATAGCACGGGGTGCACGCCAAGTTGCACTTCGGGAACACCCCGTGGGTGCCTTCGCAGCCCACCCCGTGCCGGCCCAAGATCTGCCCCGGGGTCTTCACCACCTGCGGCAGCTCGGCCCATCGGCTGGCCATCGCCGCGACGAACTCGGGGTCAGCCGGCCGAGACGTCCGCTCCAAAGCCCGTAGCCGGGCACGTACTCCCACGTGATGGCCTCTTTCATCCGGTGTCGCTGTGTCGCGGACGGGGGCGGACTTCGGCGAGCCGAACGCCCCCCGGGTCAGGTGCGGGGCGAATGTGCGGCGGCTCTCGGCCGCGAGTCGCCAGGGAAACCCGGCCAGGTCGCACGGTCCTTCCCCGTTGGCAGGAACGATTCGGCCCGAACCGGGCTATGCCGTCCCATCGGACGCGGCAACCGTCCGCTTACCGGACGCCACGCGCCGGGCCGACCGTCAGGTCAAGGAGACGTGGTTGCGCCGAACCTGACGCTGCAACGAGCCGGGCCGGCTCGCTGCGGCCCGGTGACGGCCGCGGACACCTCGTGTCGCGGCGGCCAGCAGCACCACCGACCCCGATGCCCGGTACCGGCTCACAGTCTGGGTGCCCGCGGAACGTCCAGGTCGGTCTGCACCAGGTGGTTGAAGTAATTGGTGAACAGGTTCAGTACCAGGTGGGCAGAGGTCTCGGTCAATTCGGCGTCGCTCCAGCCGGCGTCGAGCGCGGCCGGCCGGGTGGCGTCGGCGACGTTGCCGGTGTTGGCGGCTGCCTGGCGGACCAGGGTCAGCAGCGCCGCCAGCTGGGGATCGAAGTCGACCCGGTCCTCGCGGATCGCCACGGTCTGCTCACTCGACAGGCCGGCCGCCTTGGCGGACAGAGTGTGGGCGGACTGGCAGTACTCACAGCCGTCGACGTTGCCGACGACCAGGGCGATCGCCTCGCGGGTCCGCGCGTCGAAGGTGCCGTAGTCACCGATGACCTACTGCAGCCGACGTAGGACTGCAGCACGACCGGCGCGTGGGCCATCTCCGGCGTGGATGTGCAGAACCTTGCCGCCGAACCGGCGGCCAGCGCCTTCAGCTCATCCCGGCTGTTCTGGGGGGCGTCCGCCATGCTGTGGACAGCAATCCGGCCATCACGTTCTCCTTGTGGTCAGTCGTTGACGACAGGCCGGCAGGGCCCGACGAGCCCCCACCGCCCTGCGGCACCCGAACGGTGCCGCGCACACCGCCGGCTCGCACACCGCCGGGCTCGCACATCGCCCGGCTCAGGCGCACCGCAGGCAAACCCGCCGGGCTGCCGCGTTCCTTCCCAAGCCGGCAGACCAACCTCCGTAGCTGACCGTGGCGGCAGCTCGCGGTCCGCGGCCGCTGCCGCCCGGCTGCCCCTGCACGTGGCGTCCGGCGATTGTCCAGTCCCCGGCCGGAGGTGATCTGAGCAGCCGGAGTAGCAGCGCGCGGCGCGTCAGCTCGTTCACCCGGCCGCGGGCCGGGTATCGACGCCACGCGGTAGCGGGCCGTGCCGGAGTGCGGCCCGGACCCGGCGCGCCGCGACCCGGGCGCATAGTCGCCTCAACCGTGACCGACTCTCGCCACAGGAGCTTGCCGTGCCCCACCGCCCGACGGTCATCGTCTTCGACGTCAACGAAACCCTGTCAGACCTGGCACCGATGGCCGACCGCTTCGCCGACATCGGCGTGGAGCGCTACCTGGCGGCGCAGTGGTTCGCGATGCTGCTGCGAGACGGCTTCGCACTCACCGCGGCGGGCGGCTCGCAGAAGTTCGCCGTCCTCGGCGAGCAGACGCTACGCACACTGCTGTCCGGACGCGCTCTCGACCGGGACCTCGCCGCCGCAGTCGGGCACGTGATGGACGGGTTCATGGCCCTGCCGGTGCACCCCGACGTTTCCGCCGGGGTGCGCTCGCTGCGGACGGCCGGCTACCGGCTGGTCACCTTGAGCAACGGCTCGACCGCCGTCGCCGACAGGCTGTTCACCCGTGCCGGGATCGGCGGCGAGTTCGACGCGCTGCTGTCCGTCGAGGATGCCGGCGCCTGGAAACCAGCCCGCCGCGCCTATGAGTATGCGGCGATGCGCTGCGACGTCGAGCTCGTCGACCTGCTGCTGGTCGCCGTGCACCCGTGGGACATCGACGGTGCGGCCCGAGCCGGTCTGAGCACGGCCTGGGTCAACCGCATCGGCGCCCCCTACCCGGCGTTCTTCACCCCGCCGACCCATACCGTGTCCGCGTTGACCGATCTCGCCGGGCTGCTGCCCGGCTGAGCCCTGGCCCGCCCCGGCCCGCGGGGTCGCAGACCGTCGCGCCGGCGACGTGGCTTCAGCCGGGGAGATGCTGCACGACCGCGCCGGCGACCCGCCGGGGCTGTTCCGGTGGGGATGTGCATGCTGGCCGGCAACGACGAGCAGGTCACTGCCCGGTACCTCGAAAATGACGGAACTCCAGCCGCTGGAGATCGTCCTCGCGGCCCCACACCAGCCGGGTCGGGACCGCCTGCGACGATCAGCGCCGCTAGCACATCTGATGTCCCTGCGCCCTGCCGGGCAGCGGCACACCAGAACTGCCGTGGTGGTCCCCTACCCCGGGCCGGCTGCCGGACTGGCTCACCGGCCGGGGCCGGCCGGGCGCCAGCCGGAACCGCCGAACTCGCCGAACAGCCGGGCGGCGGCCAGGCGCAGCCCGAGGGCGTAGGTGGGATAGGGCGCGATGGTCTGGGCGAGCCGCGCGGCCAGCTTGTGGGTGCGCATCGCCAGGGCGCCCTGGGCGGCGAGCTCGCCGCCGGCCGGGCTGACCGCGGTCAGCCCGACCACCTCATCAAGCAGGCGGGAACCGGCGAACCGGCGCGGGCCGGCGATCAGCTTGATGTAGCCGTCGGCGCGGGACGCCATCCGCGCCCGGTCCAGCTCCTTCAGGTTCACCACAGCCACCCGGGCACGCCGGCCGAAGGCAGCGAACGCCTGGCCTTCGGTCATGCCGACCCGGCCGACCTCGGGTTCGGTGAACGTCACCCACGGCACGAGCCGGTCATCGAAGGCGCTCAGGCCGCCCGGCAAGCCCGGCACCCTGCCCCGGCGGGCAAAGGCGTTGCCGGCAGCGAGCCGGCCCTGCTCGTCACCGACGTGGGTGAACTGCAACCGGCTGGTGCAGTCCCCGGCGGCGAAGACATGGCCAGCGGAGGTGCGCAGGTAGCGGTCGGTCAGGACCTCGCCGTGCCGGCCGGTTGCGACCCCCGCCCGGTCCAACCCCAACCCGGCGGTCGCCGGGCTCCGACCGGCCGCAAGCAGCAGGTGCGACCCGGTTACTGGCTCGCCGCCTTCAAGCAGCAGCGTCGGGCCGGAAAGCACCCGCTCGACCGCCGCGGCCGTCCGGACTGTGACGCCGTCGCGCTCGAGCGCGGCGGTCAGGACCGCCGACGCCTCGGGTTCTTCTTGGCTGAGGATCCGGCCAGCGGCCCCAGGACGGTGACGCGGCTGCCGAGCTGGGCGAAGGCCTGAGGGCGAGCTCGACTCCGATCGGGCGCCGCCCAACATCAGCAGGTGCTATGGGCACTCGAACAGATCAAACACGGTCGTGTTGTCCAGGTAGGGGAGATCGCCGAGCCCTGGGATGGGCGGGATGGCGGCGTGGGCGCCGGTCGCGAGCACGAAGCGGGCGGCCTCGAGGCGCCGCCCGTCGATGTCGACGGTGTGCGGCGAGGTGAAACGGGCCCAGCCGCGGATCAGGTCGATCCCTTCCTGGGCGAGCTGGCCCGGGGACTCGTCTTGGGCGATCCGTTCGATGACAGCGCGGACGTGGCGCATGACCTGGCCGAAGTCGACCTCCCGACCGGGGCGAGGCCCCACTGCTGCGCGTCGCGGGCACCGGCAACGCGGTGGGCGACGTCGAGCAGCGTCTTGCTGGGGACGCAGCCGAAGAAGGTGAAGTCCCCGCCGGGGGCGCTCTGGTCGACCAGCGCCACCCGGCGACCGGCCCTGCGAGCCGTCCGGGCGGCCGCCAGCCCGGTCGCCGACACCGATCACGATCAGGTCATAGCTCATGCGCGTCCCTTCGGGACCGGCGCGGAGAAGATGCCGGTCAAGCCGTAGAGAGCCGCGGCGCCAGGTCCGCGACGGACCCTCTCGCCCGACAGGCCACGCCGGCGGGGTGGCCTCGCGCGGGCGAGATGCTCCCCGCCGCTGCCGGTCGCCGCGCGCCCTAAGCAGCCGGGCGAGGGCGATAGAGAGCGCCGGGGGGGGCACGCGCCGCCTCGCCGGCCGGCGTCTCTGGCCGCGAGGCGCCCGTCCTCATTCTGTTCCGGCGACGTGCACCGACCCCCAGAACGCGACATGATTCTTGATCTTGCGGGCCAGCGGGGACGGGTGCCGGTAGGTCCAGGCAGCGTTGCGGTCACACTGACCGTCGACCTCGACGGTGTAGTAGCTGGCGATGCCCTTCCAGGGGCACAGCGACTTCGACCGTGACCGCTGCAGGAACTGTTCACACACCGAAGGCAGCGGGAAGTAGCGGTTGCCTTCGAGCAGGACCGTGTCGGCGCTGCGGGCGATCACCTGTCCGTTGAACGTCGCCTCGAACATGCAGGTCCCCTCATCAGGTGTGGTGGGCTGGGTACGGCTTTGCGAGAACCCGCCGACCGCCTGCGATCCTTCCCCGCCCGCCCGGACGGTTCGGCGCAGGCGGCAGGGCGACGCGGGAAGGCGGCGGGCGCCTCAGCGGGTTCTGGTGACGTGGAAGGAGCAGCGCGACCCATGCCTGCAGCCGAGCAACCCAGCCAGGACGCCGAGCGAAGGCGACGGTACGCCGAGCTGGTCCTGCCCGAACTGCCGGTTCTGCTGCGGGTCGCAGCAACCTTGACGAGCCAGCCCGCCGACGCCGAAGACGTCGTGCAGGACACCTTGCTGCGTGCCTGGCGAGCACTGGACACCTTCGACGGCCGGCACCCGCGGGCCTGGCTGCTGACCGTCCTGCGGCACGCCGAGATCAACCGTCACCGGCGCCAGCGCCCGCAGCTGCTCACTGATCCCGACAAACCGGCCGGCCGGCACCTCGCCGTGGCCGCACCCTCCGCCGAGCAGGTCGTGCTCGACCGCGCCTTCGGCGCGGTCATCGAAGCCGCGCTGCTCGACCTGCCCCCCCAGATGCGCACGGCCGTCCTGCTCGTCGACGTCGACGAACTCAGCTACGCCGAAGCATCGGCCCTGCTCGGCGTACCGGAAGGCACCCTCACCAGCCGGCTGCACCGGGGCCGAAAACGCATCCACCGCCGCGTCCAAGCCGCCGGCCTCACCCCACGGAGACACCGATGACCGGTCAACTGTCGCTGCGGCAGCGCATGCTCGGCGACGACGCCGTCGCCAGCTGCCTGGCCACCCGCCGCGAGCTGCAACGATTCCTCGACGGCGAAACCGACCCTGCCGCCACGGCTCGGGTCGCTCGCCACCTCGACGCCTGCCGGGCCTGCGGCCTGCAAGCCCAGACCTACCGCGACATCAAGGCCAGTCTGCGCAGCGGCGGGACTCCCCCACCTGCCGACGCCCTCGACCGGCTGGCCGCCTTCACCGCCACCATGACCGCCCCCACCCCATGACCGGAGCACTGCCCGGCGAGGACACGCCCGCTGCCCACACGGCGCCGGCCAGCACAACCTCCAGGCGTCCGGAAGCCGACGAGCAGAACGCCCCGCGGGCCCGGGCGACCGACCCGGCCGATCCCGCCCAACCGGCGCCGCCACCCGAGTCGTGGACCACGACCGCCGACGGGCTGCGGCTGATCGGCCGGGGCCGAACGGCGCGCACCGCCGTTCCGATCGCCTTGGTCGTCGGAACCCTGCTGTCCGGCGTCAACGAAGGAGCCGAGATCGCCGGTGGTCATTCGCACCTGGCCACCTGGATCCGGGTCGGGGTCAACTATGCGGTCCCGTTCACCGTCGCCAGCCTCGGCTGGCTGTCAGCCCGGCGAGTCGGCCACGAACGATCCGCCCCATGACCGCTCGGCACATCCATCCTGACCTGACAGCAAGCGCCAGCAACTGCGACAACCGCGCCCGTCCCGGCAGACGTGCTGCTCAGGCGGCGACGCGCTCCCGGGCCGGCATCGTCACCGACGGCCGCGACTCCCACACCGCCCCCCGCCAGCAGCAACAGCCCCCACGCCCAACGGTCGACCAGCACGCCTGCGACCTGCGCCTCCGCCAGTTCCAAGAGCCCGATCAGCAGCGTATTCACGGCCAGGCTCAGCACCGTCACCGGGACCTGAACGCGCGGCAGGACCAGCACCGCAGCCAACGCCCCGAGACCGACCCCGGTGATCGCGGCGCTAGCGAAATTGACGTGCAGCGTCCCGCTCAACACCAGCACGTCAGCCAGGCCCCAGAAGCTCACCATCAGCCCCGGAACCCACAGCCCGCCCGTGCGGCCACCCACCGCGGAGGCGGCTAGATAGCTGACCCCCACGAACAACGGCATCCAGTACAAGCTCAAGCCGCCGACCGGCGCGATCAACACTGAGGTCGACACAGCGCCCAGGACCAGGACGGCGCCGCGCGCGCGTAACCGGCCGACCCCGTCACGACCGGTAGCCGCGGTCACCGCGTCACACCCCCCGACCAGGTCGGGCGGTCGACCACGGCCCCCGAGCGGATCTTTAGACCTCTGCAGTGGGCCCACGAATAACCACGGGCCGCAGGAAGGACCTTGATGAGCTGCGCGAAGGGACCGTTCACAATGACGGGCACACAACCAGACTGCCATGGAACATTAGCCGGCCACCCGACCTCGTCGTGTCGTGGATTCCCGCAGCGGTTGAAAACCCGACCCCACGCTCGCCGAAGGAAGTCATCGTGTCGAGCAGATGGCGCAGGCTGCGCCCGAGCCGGCGCCCCAGGGCGAACGTCTCCCGTGGGCGTGGTCGTACATCTGTCGGCACGCCGCAAACGTCACTGGTCACTGAAGTTCCGGCGCAGCGTCTTCCCCCGTTGGGAGCGCCACCCAAAGCCGGCGATCCCGTCCCATGACCAGCCATCGGACCGTGCCTCGCAGACCGCCAGGGAGCGGCGTCCTGCGCACTCGCCGTGCGTCGGTAGTTGCCTTGATGAGGCCGTCAATGCTTGTTGTCATGGTAGCCATCGGCAGGTTCCTTGCCGCTGGTTCTCCAGGCGGACCGCGCTGGACGCAGCAGCCACTCGCCGTAGCGTGACGGACGGGTCGAGCACGATGCTGCACGGTCACGTCGTCAGCGTGAGGCAGCTGGTAAAGCGGCTCGAGCGCCGCTTGCTTGCCGAGCTGGTGGCCGCCGGCAACGACAACCTGCGATTAGCGAACGGACGAGACACCTTCGCGCTTGCAGCCAGCCGGCAGCCAGGAACACAGGCGTCTTCGCGTTCACCAAGGCTGTGAACGCCCAGCCCTCGGCTGGTGGCCTGCGAGGCGTGTTCGCCTCGCCGGCCTACCGGCGGCTGTGGGCAGCACGGACCGTCTCCCAGTGGGGTGACGTGTTCGCCACCGTGGCACTGGCGCTGCTGGTACTTCGCCTGACCGGCAGCGCGCTCGGCGTCACCGGCGTCGTGCTGGCCGAGATCGTCCCGGTTCTGCTGCTTGCCCCGCTCGCCGGAACCCTGGTCGACCGGCTCCCCCGGGTCCGGGTCATGGTCGGCGCCGACCTGTTCCGGGCAGCGCTCGCCGCCGTCCTGCCACTGCTCGACGGCCACGTCAGCGCCGTGTACGCGGTCGCATTCGGACTGGCCGCCGGCAACGTGCTGTTCAGCCCCGCCGCCGGCAGCTCCCTGCCGACCCTGGTCGACGACGGGCAGCTGGTCCCGGCGAACAGCGGGATCTGGACCGCTGCGGTCCTGAGCCAGATCGCCCTGGCCCCCCTGGCCGGGCTCATCTTCGTCGCGTTCGGTCCCGGCCTCGCCTTCGAGCTCAACGCCGCCAGCTTCCTGGCCAGCGCCGCCCTGCTGTCCAGGCTGCGGCTACCAGCCGCGCCGGCCAGCCCCGGGCGCCGCGGCTGGTTCGCCGACGCCGCCGCCGGCATCCAGGCGGTGACCGGGGACCGGCTGCTGCGAGCACTGGCAACCGGGCAGCTGCTCGCCGCCCTGTCCGCCGGCGCCACCAGCGCCCTGCTCGTAGTCCTCGCCCGCGACCAGCTGCACCTTCAGCCCAGCGGCTACGGGCTGCTGCTCGCCGCCATCGGCATCGGCGCCGCCGCCGGACCGCTGCTGCTCACCCGGCTCGCCGGCGACCCGCGGCGGCCCGCGTTCGTCTTCGGCCCCTACCTTCTGCGCGGCGCTGTCGACCTCATCCTGGCTAGCTTCGCGGCCCTGCCCGTCGCGTTGGCGGCGCTCGCCGTCTACGGGCTGGGCACCAGCACCGGGGCCGTCACGTTCAACAGCCTGCTCCAAGCCCACGCCCCCCGCCAGACCCGTGGGCGGGTCCTGGCCAGCTTCGACCTGCTCTGGCAGCTCGGGCGCCTCACCTCCCTGCTCGTCGGCGGCGTCGCCGCCGACGCCCTCGGGATCCGCGCTGTCTACTACCTCGGCGGCGCCCTCCTGCTGCTGGCTGCCGCCGTCGGATGGGCCGGTATGCGCAACCCGCCGGCGACGGGGCCGTGACCCTGGCCAGCACCGGGCCGGGCAGCTCATCCGGGTCCTGGTAGTCAGCGAGCGAGGCACCCGAGTCCTTGAGCGCCGCCCGACGCCGCTGCGGCCCCCCCAGGAGGCGAACAGTCGATTGACTGCTGTGGGGTCTACGACGCTGGCGCGGTACGGGTCGAGCGTTGCCAGGCTGGCTGGCAGGTGCGCCGGCGCCGGCGGAAGGCGGACCAGGCGAACGTCGTGGCGATGAGGCCGATGCCGGCGTAGAACAGCGGCCCGTTGGTGGTCCCCGTTCCGGTGTGGGTGCCCATACCGGCCATCGCGGCCGTCGCCGAACCGGAGGCGAGGTACATGCTGACTTACAGCAGGGCGCCGCCGGCCGCGGCGAGCGCGGCGGGAGCACGCCCGCAGCGCAACGACCCGGCGACCAGCAGCAGCACGCTCAGAACCAGCAGCGGCCGGGCCACCGGGCCCAGGGCGTGGCGAAGCGCCGCCCACGGCCCGGTCGCCGCGTCGGCGCCCAGGGTGCTCAGCGCGGTGGCTGCGGCTCCGTGGAGCATCGCGACCATGGGCAGGCAGCTCGCGACGGCCAGCACACCGCCGGCGGCGCGGACCAACCCGACGGGCCCGCGCCCGTTGTGAGGCTGTCCGGGCGCCGCCGCCGGCTGCTGGTTGCGGGTACCGGTCACCAGTGAAGTGTAGAGAGAGCTCCGACCTTCCGCGTGACGCTCGACCCAGCCGGGCACCCATTCTGCGTAACTACTGACAAGGCCATGCATCCCGACTACCGGCCGCCAACCGCATAGTCGAGCAGAGGGCAAAAGCTTGACGTCCGCGCGCCCGATGGCATCCCCAACTGTCCACGCCAGTGCCCGTAAGCGGACCCCCGGTCCTCGCGGTGAGCGTTGCAGGTCAGTCGGTGTCTGCCGTTATGAGTGTCCCGTAAGCCTGGTTCGGTGAAGAATCCCGCACAGGTGAGGCGCTGAGCGGAACGGCCTGGACGGTACCGGGTGGGTAGCTGACGCAGGGCATGCCGCCCGAACAGCAGGTACGCCGCCGCGGCAGCACGAGCCGCACGTCCTGCCGGCACCACATCGATCGCGTGTCGCGGGACGTCATGGATACCCGCGCTGACCAGCTCTAGCCGGCGCTGCAGTAACGGGTGCCGCATCATTGGGCCGGGCCGGGTGGACTGCTCATCGATAGGGGCAGGCCGGCTGCGACCTCTGTGCAGTGTGGTGTCGGCCAGCAGCTGGTCCAACAACGGACTGCCAGTGCTTGGGTTAGGCGGTGGCGATGTTCGGTCCCTCGGCCTGGGCCTGTTCCTCGATCGCTACTGCGTCTCGGACCTGCTCGGGGGTCATGGCGACGCTGACGGCGTAGTAGAAGATCGCGAGGCTGAAGCCGATGACGACCAGCAGGTCGAGCCACTCCGGCAGCGCCTTGTGCGCGCCTTTGCCGTACCGCCCGAGCAGCCCGATGATCGTTATCCCGACGAGCCACGGCCAGATCCACGAGGCGGCGCGCCAGTCGATGTCCTCCCGGCGCACGTCATCCGCCCGGCGCAGGGCGAACTCGAACAGCAGCCGTCCGATGAAGATGGCAGTGAGGATCTTCCAGGTGGCCTCGAACCCGCCCCAGTAGATGATCAGGTTGGCCGAGACGAAGGCCGTCGGAGCCAGGACTTTGGGGAACGGGAGCCGGTAGGGGCGGTGGCGACCGGGATCACGCAGGGCCAGCGCCGCCAGCGAGACGGGGGCGAACGCGTACATGATGGCCGTCGCCGAGGTCACCAGGCCGACCAGGGACTGCCAGCTGGGGAAGGGCAGGAACGCCAAGAGGCCGATGACGGTGGCCAGCAGGATGGAGTAGATCGGCACCCCCCGGCTGCTGAGCTTGGTCAGGGCAGCGGGAAGCACCTCCTCCTCACCGATGGCGTAGGACAGCCGGGCTGAGGTGCCCAGGTAGACCAGGCCGGTGCCGGCCGGGGAGATGAACGCGTCGACGTAGAGCAGGGTCGCGAGCCAGCCGGCACCCGCCGCCGTGGCGATGGTGGCGTAGGGACCGAAGTCGCCCTTCTTGACCGGGTTCGCCCAGCCGTTCGTCAGGTCCGCCGGGTTCAGGCCGGCGATGAAGGCGACCTCGAGCAGGATGTAGATCGCGGTACCGATCAGCATTGCCGTGATCACGGCGCGGGAGACGTCGCGTTGGGGGTTGCGTGCCTCCCCGCCCATCTGGATGGCCTGCTCGAAGCCTTGCAGGGCGAACACGACCCCGGCCGGCAATGCGGCGAAGATCCCGTGGGCGCCGTAGGGGGCGAAACCGCCGCCGGCAGTGAAGTTCGAGCTGTGGAACGAGACAGCGAGAAGGACGACGACGGTGAGCAGCGGGATCGCGGTCTTCCAGATCACCATGACCGAGTTGCTCTCCGACAGCAGCTTGGCACCCATCAGGTTGACCACGGTGAACAAGAGCATCAGCACCGACGCCACCGCCAGGCCGGTCAGGTTCAGCGTGCCGTTGCTGTGCAGCATCACCAGGTGGGCCTTGGCCCAGTTCGTATTGCTCAGGTACTGGATGCTGGCCTCGACCTCGATCGGGGCGATCGTCACGGCCTGCAGCCACGCGGCCCAGCCAGCGGTGAACCCGGCGAGGGTGCCGAACGCGAAGTACGGGAACCGAGCCGTGCCGCCGGCGACCGGGTACGCCGCCCCCAGCTCGGCGTGCACCAGCGCCAGGACGGCCAGCATCGCACCGGCCAGCACCCAGGAGAGCAGCGATGCCGGGCCGGCAGCTTGCGCGGCACCGAGCGCGCCCAGCAGCCACCCCGAGCCGATGATCGAACCCAGGGAGACGAACATCAGCCCCCAAAAGCTGATCGACCGATGCAGCTCGCCCGCCGGGGCCGCGGCGGGGGCCGGGGGTGCAAGCGTGCCCATGTGATGCCTCTCGGTCGTCCGATCGCCTTCTGACGACCGCAGTGTCGCACTCCGCCTCGCCGCTGCACAGGCAGCCGTATCAGCGGTGAACGGCACCGATCAGCCAGGCTCAGTAGCCACCGGTCCGGCGCAGCCGGCGACGCTGGTCCTGCACCGCCCGCAGCCGGGAGCAGTGCAGGTGCCGGCTCAGGGAACGGGGGTGGGCTGCTAGTCGATGTGCTGGCGCTTGCTGTGGCCGGTAGCACTGTCACCGTGGTTGCGCGGCTGCACCGCCGGGACAGCTAGGCCGACAACCCGCATGCGGCACCGGACCCGCGGCATCCCCGCTTGGCTCGCGCCCAGGTGCCCCAGGGTTCGCGTTTACCGTTTGCGGTGATCCCGACGCAATGTAAACCGGCCTGTGGTCACCTGGCCGCCCGAAAACCTGATCACGAGCGCCTGCGAAACCATGGTGTATTGACCCGGCCGGCCCACCGCTCGAGGACGGTGCCGGCATTCCAGCTGATCGTGTCCCGGCTGAGTCCGCGCCGTAGACCTCTTGCGAAGCGCGCGGCGATCTCGCGGGCTAGGCGGGGGTGTCGCAGCTGGCGTCCCGGTCACCCGGCGCTTCGATCTGACCGGACCTCGGTCAGCCCCGCCTTGGTCAACCCGGTCCGTTGCCCGCCCTGCCGAGGTCTTACCGATGCTTCGTGCACCTGGTGCGACGTCAGACTCCGCAGCGCAACTGAGACGTCCGTATCGGTTGTAAACAGACAGTCCCGTGGCCGTCCGCTGTCGCCAAAGGGGTCACCGCGGGGCTTCATCACGCTCAACAACGCAAAAGCCGCCGCGACGCAACGAGTGGCGCCCCTCCACCCATTGCGGTGGTTTGCGCCGGATTGATGGACTTGGCGGGAACTGCAGGGCACAATTTCGGGTGCTGAGAGCATTTCGAGCGTCACGTCCCGACTGGCGCCGTTCTTAGTGACTCAACTAGGAACCAAGTGACGCGCGATCCGCCCGGTACCGTCCTCGTCTTGCCTTCTTAGCTGAGCTGGAAGGCGTCGACACGCGACGCGCGGCAACGGTGAATTCGTCTCACCGGCAGCGCGTTCCCGGGTCCCGGAACGGTCCCAGTCCATGACCGAAAAGGCCTTGGTGCAGGCGCTCGCCGATCTGGCCCACGCCGCAACGGCAGACTTCGCCCCCGAGACCATGCTGCGAGAGCTGTGCACCGTGGCCGGCGCCGCTGTAGCAGTCGACGGGGCCGGGGTAATGATCACTGAGGAGGGGGTCAACCGGTTCGTGCACGCCACCGCCGACGCCGTGGCACCGCTCGAACGCATCCAGCAACTGCTGTGCACCGGGCCGTGCCGGGACGCCGCCACCTCGCGCCGCCTCGTGACGGTGGCCGACCTGACGACAGAAACGCGGTGGCCCGAGTTCAGCTCGCTGGCCGCCGAACTCGGTATCGGGTCAGTCGCGGCACTGCCGATGATCAGCCGGGGCCGTACCTGGGGCGTACTGGACCTCTACCGCTTCGCACCAGGTCCATAGACCGAAGCCGAGCTGCCGGCAGCGACGACGATGGCCGATGTTGCGGTGTCGCTACTGGTGATGGCTTCGGACCGAGATACTTCCCGCGCAACGCAGCTGCAACTGGCTCACCGCTTGCTGCACGACGACCTGACCGGTCTGCCCAACCGGACGCTGCTGTTCGACCGGCTCGACCATGCCCTGGCCGCTGCCCGCCGACGCAATTCCGCGGTCGCAGTGCTGTTCATCGACCTGAACGGGTTCAAACAGATCAACGACACCTTCGGTCACGCCGCCGGAGACACCGTGCTGCAGACGGTAAGCAGCAACATGCAGGCCACCCTGCGGGGAAGCGACACCCTCGCCCGGCTGTCCGGCGACGAGTTCGTGGTGCTGTGCCAGGACCTTCACGACGACCCGGACGGTGCTGCGGGCCGCCAGCTGGCGGCCGTCGCCGGCCGGCTCAGGAACGCCTTGGCCCGCCCGATTGACCTGGGCAGCGTCGACGTCACCGTCTCGGCGAGCATCGGCGCTGCGGTCGCCGCCGTCGACGGGTCCTCCGCTCAGGACCTGCTCAGCGAGGCTGATGCTGCCATGTACCGGGCCAAGCAGACCGGCCGCGGCACGGTGGTCGTTCGCGACCACACCAGGCCCGGCGCCCTGAGCTACTCCCGCCAACTTGAGCGCGACCTGTCCACCGCCCTGGACCATGACCAGTTCGCCGTCCACTACCAGCCCATCGTCACCAGCACCACCCCGCCACGGGTCGCCGCCGTCGAGGCGTTACTGCGCTGGCACCACCCGAACGGCACGATCCTGCCGGCAGCAGAGTTCATCGAACTTGCGGTGAGCAGCGGGCTGATGACAGCTCTTGGCCGGTGGGTCATCACCCAGGTGTGCACCCAGATGCGCGAGTGGACCGACCAGCTCGGCGATGCCGCTCCTGCCACCGCCTACGTCAACCTCAGTGCCCGGGAACTGGCCGACGTCACCCTGCCCGACACCCTCGCCGCCGCCCTGGCACGTCATAACCTGCATCCCGCTCAGATCGGTTTGGAGATCACCGAAGATGACCTCGCCGCCCCCGAGCTCATCACCCGGCTGTCGCGCTACCGGGAGCGCGGTCACCTGCTGTCCATCGACGACTTCGGCACCGGCTACTCCTCTTTGTCCCGGCTCATCGACCTCCCCGTCGACTTCGTCAAGATCGACAAGTCCTTTGTCGCAGGCACCCCCGCTGACACCCGCCGCACCGGCTTGATCGACGCCGTCCTTCGCATTGCCCAGAGCCTCGATCTGCAGGTCATCGCCGAAGGAGTAGAGACCGCCGACCAGCAACAACACCTCATCGACGTCGACTGTCACCTGCTGCAGGGCTACCACCTCGGCCGACCTGTGCCCGCGGCCGACCTCACCGCCGCCTGGCTGTCACCAGCTCAACCCTAGGCGCAAGGATCAGCACCGTTCGTGGGTCTAGCACGAGAGCCGGCGTAACGCTGACCAAGGAGGCAGCCGGCGACCTGCTGTGGTGTGAGCCAGCAAGGGCCTCCCGGACCTGCTCCCCCTCCCCCTAGGCTTGCACCTTTGCAGGTTCGGACCGGCTTCTCGGCGCACTCCTCGCAGCGCTCCTCGCGCCGGCCCGTCTCCGGGATGGGTCAGGCGCAGGCATCCTCGTCGTGCAACCGGTCTTCCACCTGCTCAAGGCCGGTGTAGGGGCCTTCGACCACCTGGCTGCTGGCCATGTCCACCAGCACATACCAGCGGGCGTCGCGGCCGACCTGTGTTCTTCTCAGCCACAGATGCCGCTGCTCAGCCGCTTGCCTTGCTCTGCCCTCACGAGCCTTTTCGTCACCGTGCATGCCAGCCTCCAGCAGTGCTCGTGTGGTTGCCTGAAACTGTCTCCCGGTGGCACGGCACGTCAAGGGCTGCGACGGGTCTGGTCAGTCGGCCAGTGCCGAACTCTGGGCTTGGCAGCAGCACGGCCGTCGCCGCGCTTAATCCCCTGGCGGCACCGCTGCCCGGAGAAGACGTCGACGTCAGCGGCGCCTGGCACCCGACGGGTGGCGTGCCGAAGGCACGCCACCCGGGGATGCGGGCGGCCCGGGCGCGAAGGCGACCTGGTTGCGGCCGCCGGCTTTGGCCCGGTACAGCGCACCGTCAGCGGCGGCGAGCAGGTCGATCAAAGCGGTACCGCGGATGAGCATGGCAGCCCCGACCGAGATGGTGATGCACCCGCCGGGATCGACCCCTGGAATGACCAGCTCGGCTACCGCTCGGCGGAGCCGCTCGGCGACCCGGCGAGTCTCGGCCGGGTCGGTATTGGGCAGTACGACGGCGAACTCCTCTCCACCGAAGCGGCCGAGCTGGTCATAGACCCGCAGGCCGCGGACGAGGCTGGAGGCGGCGGCAGCGAGCGCCTGGTCGCCGGCGAGGTGGCCGTAGGTGTCGTTGAAGCCCTTGAACAGGTCCACGTCGATCATCAGCACCGCAAGGGGGTGATCGTCGCGGGTGGCACGGACGATCTCCCGTTCGGCTTCCTGCTGCCAGGCTGCCGCGTTGAGCAGCCCGGTCTTGACGTCGGTCCGGGCCGCGGTGCGCAGCTGGACGTAGGTCAAGCTGCGTTGCAGCAGCAGCGCCGGGGGCAGCAGCACCGACACCAGCAGCGGCGTGAGCAGCCAGGCGGCGAACACGACCACGCCGCCGCACATTTCGGCCAGGTCGATGTAGAGCGACTCGCGGTCCCACAGCAACTCGCGCCAGGCGACGTCGACAGCCGCCAGCCGCACCGCCGTGGTAACCAGCACCGCGTTGAGCAGAGAGTCCAGCGCGACGCAGCCTAACGCGGTCAGCACCGTCCGGGCCGGGCTGGCCACGAGCGTGGCGCGTAGCGTGCCGGCGGCCAGCAGCCGGTGGAAGACCTCGGAGGCCGTGAAGTGCGCCAGGCCCAGGGCAGCGGCGGTCAGCACCCGGCGGTGCACCGCGCTGCGCCCGACCCGCAGCTGGGTCAGCGCCTTGAGCGGCACGGGCGCCAACAGGGCGTACACCGGCGGCAGCAGCAGTGCGATCGGCAGCGTCCACGACGACTGGAAAGCCCTGCTCAGCCCAGCCGCCTCCCCCAGCCGGCGGGTCGCCTCCACACACAACGCGGCGCACGCCAGCAAGGTGACGTAGACCGCCGCGTCATGGAGTGCGGGCGTGGTGCTGGCCAACTGCGCGACGCCGACAACGACGAACACACCCACCACCGTCAGCACATAGCCAACCAGGGCACCCGGCTCCTGCCACAACTGCCAGGTCCGCACCCGCAGCAAGCCGTGCCTGACCTGCGGGGACATCACCACGCCGAACCCGTCTCCCTCACCGCCGCAAAGGATGCTGAACCTGGCCCACTATTCAGCCCACCCGACCGGGTGGCAGGGGAGGTTGTCAACTGAACGACAGACCGGGCGTTTTCGGCAGACGCGGCCCCTGATGCGTGCTGTCCATCAAGCTTCGTGTTTCGTCACCCCTAGTCGCCCAATGCGGGCTCTCCAGTCGCGGTAGGTAAACGCCCTTGTCGGCAGAACCTGCAAACGTGCGGGCTCCGGCGTCAGCTGCAGGTCAGGCTTACGCGGCAGGCGAGCCTCCGGCTGCTCCAGAGGACGGCACGGCGAAACGCAGCCGGTGACCACCTGCCCACTCACTCCGCCCAGCGGCATACCCGAAGAGGTGCCACCGGTAGCCGCGCTGCAACCGCCCCGATCATCACGCGCCGGGCTCCCGCCAGCGGGTGAAACAACCGACCTTGTAAGACCAGGCAAACCGCTGCCGTGTCCGGCGCCAGCCGCAGTTGACGCCCCGTCCTGCGGTAAACGAACCGTGCCGACCGCAGCGCCACCACGTTCGGGGGCCGAGTGACCTGTGCTCAGTTTCCCCCGTATTGATGGCTTAACTACTTCGACCTGAAGAAGTCGAAGCAACTTTCGTTGTAGGGCAGGGGTTTTGCTCGGCGCGGCGGCGTCGTTGCGGGTCTGAGTGACGAGATCATGGGGTGGTCGCAGGTTGGACGAGCCCT
>JAABUR0100004381.1_pt1 | contig 18899 bp, 22 predicted proteins | sample 5560091 | NCBI WGS metagenome assembly JAABUR01 (sample SAMN10711879, study PRJNA513375) | rock metagenome | isolation source: Antarctica rocks | place: Antarctica: Victoria Land, University Valley sud | reverse complement strand
CTCGGCGCTTGCCATTGCGCCTCGTCCTGCTGAGGTCACCACCGACCGGGCGGCGGCCTACGTGCGGGTCCTCGACGAGCTGCTCCCGGCCGCCCGCCACGTCGCCGAGCAGTACCCGAACAACCGGGTCGAGTGCGATCACGGTCGGCGCAAAGCTCGGCTCCGACCAATGCGGGGGCTAAAACATCGCCGGTCGGCGGTCGTCCTGAGTGCCGGACACGCCTTCGTGCAGAACCTACGGCGCGGCCACTACGAACTCGCCGCCGATGTCGGCCCATCGCAACGGCTCTCGGTTGCCTTCGCCGAGCTCGCCGCCGCCGTCTGACCGAGGACCCCTCCAGCGCCGGGGCCTGCCCTGCCCGGCAACAACGCAACAGTGCCTCCAAGCACACATTCCATGTCGCCATCTTGTCACGACCGCAGTCGCCCGGCTTCACATCCCGTTTCAAGCGGGGGAACTCGTAAGCAAGCTCGACCTGGCGTTGGATGACAGGTCCGAGATCAGGCTGACGGCAACGCTGAAGGCGATCGGCGCATAGGCAGGGCATGGACTCCGCAGCACAGGTCCCGGACAGCGAGTTGCTTCGCCAGTCGTTGACTCGGCCCGAGTCGTTCGGGTTGATCTACGAGCGGTACGCCGCTGCGGTGTTCCGCCACTTGGCCAGGCGCGTCGGCGCGACCTCGGCTGAGGACCTGCTCGGGGACGTGTTCGTCACGGCCTTCGAGGCCCGGCTGCGTTTTCGTCCGCACCAGAGCGGCTCTGCGCTCCCGTGGTTGTACGGCATCGCGGCGAACGTCGTTCGCGCTCACCGTCGGCGAGCCGAACGCATCTCCCATGGAAGCGACGCCGAATTCGTGGACTGGGACGCGGTCGACGCCCGTGTGGATGGCAGCGCCCAGCGCGGCGCACTACGTGCGGCACTCGCCTCGCTCAGCGACGGGGACCGCGAGCTGCTGCTCCTGGTGGCCTGGGAGGGCCTCACACCCGGGGAGGCAGCCGAGGCGCTCGGCATCTCCGGTGTCGCAGCCCGGAGCCGGCTGCACCGCGCCCGGACCCGGGCACAGTGCGCGCTCGACAGGCACCCCCCGCTGAACCGCTGCGCTGACCCAAGGAGGATCTGATGGATCTCGACACGCTGCTCCACGAGGCCGCGCGCGTCAGCGACCCCGACGACGCTGCCCTTGCTCGAAGCCGCCTTGCGCTCGACGCCGCCACACACGCAAGCGCCAGGCGGATCGCCACGGTCGTCCGGACCCGCCGCCGCTCACGCCGCTGCGCCGCAGCCGTCCTGGCAGTGACAGCCGTCGCTGCGGCCGTGCTGGTCGTCGTGCCGAGCATCGGGGTGCACGGTCCGCCGTCGTCCAGCGCGCAGGCGGCACAGGTACTCCTCGCCGCCGGCAAGGCTGCGGGCCAGCAGCCCGGCGGGTGGCCCAAAGCGCCCTACTGGCACGTGGTCGAGCAGGAGCAGCGCCACGGAGGCCCGGTCGTCCGCCGTGAGATCTGGCTCGGCCACACCCAGCCAGGAGTGCTGCACGATCCCATCGCCGGACCAGGCGGCGACGGCTACACGGGCCTGACCCCGGCGCTGTTCTTGGAAGGCATCACCTGGGACCAGCTGTATCGGCTGCCGACCGATCCTGCCGGCCTCGAACGGGTGTTGCGCGCCGACGGCGTTGGCCATGGGCAGAACCCCGACAGCGAGCTGTGGGACATGGCGACCCGAGCGCTCGTTGAGAGCCCCGCGTCGCCGTCGTTGCGGAGGGCGTTGTGGGAGGTGGCCTCACGGGTGCCCGGCGTCCGCCTCCTTGGGGCGAGGACAGACGCGTTGGGACGAAGGGGGATCGCGCTGCAGCGCGAGGGCGAGACCTTCCTCGTCGACACCCAGACCGGGACCCTGCTGCAGTGGTCGGCCGGCAGCAGCTTCCGCTACACCTACGTTCGCCAAGGCCCTGCGAGCACCGCGCCTGTGGTAAGCGGACCGGTGAACTGACTGCAACGACCCGAAGCCACCGGACCGGAGCATGCTCCGCCTGCCGCTGGACGAGTCGTTGAGCTACGGCTCCGAGCGCGGCTGCAGCGGCGCTCGTCCCGCCTGCCCTTCGGCCTGCGGGACGCCTGATCGTGTGGGGTCGGTGACCTCGAGCAGGAGGCGGGCCGCCAGGACGCGCTCGGCGGAGAGCCACCGCTGGGGGGGGTGGTCCCCGTCTCAGCGAGGAAGCGCCTGGCAAAGGTGCGCGGAGCCCAGCCGGCGTGGCGGGCCGGTTCGGAGACGCTGAGGGGATTGGCCAGGCGTTGCGCTGGCGGCGTAGTAAGTGGCAGGGGCGATCTGCCAGCCGTGCTCGACGAGCACCCGACAGATCGACTCGACTCCCCAGCGCAGCCCACCGTCGGTGCGGTCCTTGTGCTCGTCGACGAAGCTCACGAGCGCGTCAGTGGCCGGTCGAGCTCGGCCCCGAAGAAAGCCGCCGCCGCCTTGAGGATCTCATTCGCCCGGCGCAGCTCGGCGACCTCACGGCCCAGCCGTTTGATCTCCGCGGACTCCTCGGTGCTCAACCCGAGGCGCTGCCCGCCGTCGACCTCGGCTTGGCGGACCCACTTGCGGACGGTCTCCGGCGAGGCACCCAGCTTGGCCGCCACCGAGGAGATGGCGGCCCACTCGGAGGGGTGGTGGGATCGACCCTCGGCGACCAGACGGACCGCTCGCGCCCGCTGGTCGGGCGAAACCTGCTCGGATGTGACATGGCTCCATCCTCACGGAACGGAGCCTCTACGAAACCCAGGGCGGTTCAATTGGACTGCCAATCGTCTAGTCTCACCTCATGACGAGGAATCTCATTGATCGGCGGCACCCCAACCGGTCGGCCAATGACGCCAGGAATCCACTGGGGGACTTCGAGCTCATGGCCGCGAGCGTCGTAAGCCGGCTGACCGGCGCGGACGTCGTTATCCAAGATGACGGTAGCAGGGGCGGCATGGTGGATCTTCGCGTCGCCTACCAGAATCGAGCACCAGGTTTCGTGGAAGTGGTCACCGACATCACCCCCGGATATGCCAGCCTGTACGCGGAGTTGCTCAAGCGAGGCGGCCAGGTGCCGCACATATGTGAGGCGGCGGGGTTAGACCGGGTATGGCTCATGACCGTTTCCGAAAGGTGCGAACTTAAACGCTTGACGACGAGTGCTCCCATGCTCCTATCTAGGCTGGCTACTGCCGGTACTACTGACGGCTTCGTCGCCGGACATGGGCAGGCGGTGGAGAACCCGGAGGTGGCACAGCTAATGAGAATGGGGGTGGTGCAGCTTTCCTGCCGTCCGTTGAGAGAGGACGAAAGTGCAAGGATGTTGGTCTGGCCAGAGGGTGTGGCAGGCCCTGTTGTGCCCAATTGGGAGGCATTTCTCGGTTGGATCGATAGGAAGTTGACTTCCAAGCATTGGCAAGACAACGCCCGTAAGCTGTCCGCGACCAAAGCGGCGGAGCGCCACCTATTCATCGGCGTCTCGTTCTCCACGGTAGGGGAAGTCTTCTTGGCTCTGTCCTATGATCACCAGAGCCTCCCTCCGGCACCTCCCCGGCTTCCTTCAGCCTTCACGCACCTCTGGATCATGCCAATTCAGGGCCCAGGGCGCTGCCTCGCTTGGTTCCCAGACCGCGGATGGTTTGATCCCTGTCGGCATTGGGCGAGTGAGGGAAAAGCCACAATTAGATTGCACCGGGGCATTTAGTACCGGTGGCACAGACTCGAGCTGATTACACCAATAGAGTCCGTCGTCTCCGGATGTATTAGGGCTTACTCCAACAATGAAGGTTCGGCTGCGTGTCGTGGATCAGAACCATACCGCCGGGCGCTTATAACGCTAATCGAAGCGCGTCAGCTCACCTTGGGTGACCGTGCGGGGCACTGTTGCGTTGTTGCGGGGCACGGCACGTTGGTGCGCCCGAGGGGGTCTTGGGTCAGACGGCGGCGGCCAGCTCGGTGAACGCAACCGAGAGCCGTCGGGAGGGGGCGACATCGAGGGCGAGTTCGTAGTGTCCACGCCGCAGGTTCTGCACGAAAGCATGTCCGGCGGCCAGGACAATCGCTGACCGGCGGCGCTTAAGTCCCCGCATCGGACGCAGCCGAGCCTTCAGCCGGCCGTGGTCACACTCGACCCGGTTGTTCGCGTACTGCTCGACGACATGGCGGGCGGCGGGGAGCAGCTCGTCGAGCACCCGAGGGTAGGCCGCCGCCCGATCGGTGGTGACCTCAACCGGACGAGGCGCAGTGGCTAGCTGGTCGACCGCCCGGTAGAGGTAGCGCCAGTGGCCGGCGACCTTCACGTAGGTCTCGTCGACGAACCAGCGGTCACCGGGGTGCGTGCCTGCACGGCCGAGCCGCCTCGAGGAACAACGGCGTGAACCGCTGCACCCACCGGTACACACTCACGTGGTCCACCTGGATCCCGCGCTCGGCCAAGAGCTCCTCGAGGTCCCGATAGGACAGCCCGTAGCGCAGGTACCAGCGGACCGCCACGGTGATTAACTCGGGCGGGAAGCGGAACCCGGCGAATGCGGACCGGTCGAGTGCAGCGGAGCCGTGTCTGGTCACGGTCCCAGCCTGCCGTGACCCGGGCACAGCGAACGCAACAGTGCCAGGTTGACTGCGTAGTGCGTCCTGCAGCGTTGCCACGCAGCTCCTGCCAGCGTCGCGGTGATGGCGGCGACGAGCCCGGCATGGGCATCAGCGGTGACGAGCTTGACGCCACCCAGGCCGCGGGCGACCAGGTCGCGGAAGAAGGCCAGCCAGCCGGCGCCGTCCTTGCTGGTGGTGATGTGAAGGCCGAGGATCTCGCGGTGGCCGTCGGCGTTGACGCCAGTGGCGACCAGGGCGTGGACGCCGACGACCCGGCCGCCCTCGCGGACCTTGAGCACCAGTGCGTCGGCCGCGACGAACGTGAACGGCCCGGCATCATCGAGCCGGCGGGTGCGGAACTCCTCCACGTGGGCGTCGAGCTCCTTGGCCATCTCGCTGACCTGGCTCTTGGAGAGCGTGGTGATGCCGAGAGACTGGACCAGCTTGTCCATCCGTCGGGTGCTCACGCCGAGCAGGTAGCAGGTCGCCACCCCCGAGGTCAGCGCACGCTCGGCCCGCTTGCGGCGCTCCAGCAGCCACTCGGGGAAGTACGTCTCCTGCCGCAGCTTCGGGATAGCCAGCTCCAGTGTGCCGGCGCGGGTGTCGAACTCCCGGGGCCGATAGCCGTTGCGCCGGTTCGTCCGGTCTGGGCTCGTGGCGCCGTAGGCGGCGCCGCAGACCGCATCGGCCTCGGCCGACATCAGCGTGTTGATGAAGGTGATCAACAGCTCGCGCAGCAGGTCAGGCGACGCCTGGGCCAGCTGTTCCTCGAGCAGACGGACGGGGTCGATACTGGGCTTGACGGTCATCGTGGTGTCCTTCTTCGAGTCGGTTGTGAGAGATCACTCGAAGGATCACCCGATGGCCGTCATCTACTTGCGCAGCGACACGCTCACCGGGATCCGTACACCACTCTGCCGGACGCAACTTCACCCAGTCAGACGGTGGACCCCAGCTACGATGGAGATGCAACCAGGAAAGCGCTGACAGCTTGTCCCGACAGGTCATCCTTCTAGACACCTTGACCGCGGGAAGGGGTCGCGAAGGGATGTGCGGTGGACGCGTCGGCGACGGCGAAAGGGAGACGGGAGCGCTCCGAGCCCGCCGACTGGCCCTGTCAGGGCGGATTCCACCGACCGTCGCAACACCTGGCGTAAGCGGAGGTTGCGATGGGACAGGGTCTACGAAGGCACCCGAGCCGTGGGTTGACGGAGAGACAGGACAAGTTCGTTCGGCTGATCGCGCAGGGCGTGAGCAACGCCGGGGCGTGCCGCATGGTCGGGGTCAACCGACGGACGGGAACACGCTGGCGCTTCGGGCGCAGCGTCCTCAACACGGCCGGAGAGGCGGTGGAGTATCCGCCCGTGTGTCTGCCGACGCCGCCGAAGCCGCGGCATCCCAGGTATTTGTCGCTGGTGGAGCGGAACATGATCGCCGATCTGCGCCGGGAGCAGAGGACGGTGCGTCAGATCGCGGCCGAGATCGGCCGGTCGCCGTCGACGGTGAGCCGGGAGCTGCGCCGCAACGCTGACCAGTCCGGCCGCTACTTCCCGCGCACCGCGGACAGGATTGCGGCGGATCGCCTACCTCGGCCGCGCGAGCGGCGGCTGCTGGCCGACGTCGGACTTCGCGCCGTGGTGCTGGACCTGCTCGGCCGGCGGTGGAGTCCCGAACAGGTCGCCCACGAGCTGCGCGAGTGCTTCCGCGACCAGCCGGACCGGCGCCTATGCACCGAGTCGATCTACCGGTCCATCTACGACCCCGACGTGCCCGTCACGCGACCGGCGAAGCGCCGACGCCGACGCCGGCGACGCCGAGTCCAGGGCCTGGAGCGGCGTGGGCGGCTGACGGCGATGACCATGATTGTCGACCGGCCACTCGAGGTGGCCGACCGCGTCGAGGCCGGGCATTGGGAGGGTGACTGCATCATGGGCGCCGGGAACCGCTCGGCGATCGGCACGCTCGTCGAACGGCGCACCCGCTACTTGATCCTCGTTCACGTCCCGGCGGGCAGGCCGACGGCCGAGGCGATGCGCGAGGGCATCACGACAGCGTTGGGAGACCTGCCGGCCTGGCTGCGCCGCACGTTGACCTGGGATCAGGGCAAAGAGCTCGCGCTGCACGCCCAGATCACCGAGCAGACCGGCACGAGGGTGTTCTTCTGCGACGCGCACTCGCCGTGGCAGCGCGGCAGCAACGAGAACATGAACGGGCTGCTGCGCGACTACTTCCCCAAGGGCGCCGACCTGCGCCACGTCACGCCAGAGGAACTCCAGCGGGTCGCCGCCGAGGTCAACACCCGACCCCGCAAGAGCCTCGGATGGGCCCGACCAGCCGAGCTGATCGTCGGCGCGATCACGTCGGCTACCGCGTAACGGCCCCGGGTGGCCGACGTCGTCGGCGGCGTCAACCCCAGAAGATCGCCGTCGGGTCGCGATCAACCTCCGCGAGCAGCTCCTCGACGCTCACGGTCGCCGGAACCTGGTCGTATTCGTGGAACCGTAGGTTGCGGTCACGCCAATACAGCGACCACAACCCCGTGGACTTCGTGTAACGCAGCCGGGCGATCGGGAACCGAGTCCACTCGGCGCCCAGGTCCGCACGCCAAGGCGGCCGGCACTCCACGATCGTCACATGACGCTCGGCGACGTCTGCCTCCACGCGGACCTGGGCGAGCACCCGCGCGGGCACCCGAGCTCGACACCACCGCTGCACCCGCGCAACATCCGTCTCCGACAGGCTCGACATGCCACTAGTCTGCCGACCAGACAAGGGTCACAACGACCCGTCCTGTTGCGACGTTCACTCGAATCTGCCCGGTCTGATCTGGCCCCACCCGAGCGTTCGTCGTGCTGTTCACGACGGTCGGGAGGGCGGAGAGCGTGGGGTCGAGCCGCTGGGGGCGGCCGTTCGCGGCGCGCGGGAAGCTGGCCAGCCGCAGGCCCGAGGCCGCTGCGCGATGCGGCGTCCAGAGAGCGCTACGGCACCGACCGCCCGAGCGTCGAGGCCGCCATCCGACGCCGTCCCACCGTGGGTGCAGTTCAGTCACGGAAAGTCATATTACGGACACTTCGCACAAGAGTTGACTGAGCCCTTGACAAGGGCCTTGACGGGACTAGGTTCTCCTCGAACGGGACCGCCATGGAGTACATGTCCTAGGTGAAGGAATTTCGGTCCTGCCCGTGCTGGCAGACGGTCAGCCGGAAGTTGCCCAAGGGGGCAGGAATGTTCAGACGATCGCGCAGAACAGGGCTCGGGCGCTCGGGCGCGCGGCTCACTCTGGCAGCGGGCCTCGTCGCAGGGTCGAGCCTTGTACTGGCCGGAACGGGGCAAGCCGCGCCCACCGCAGGCTGCGGCGCCTACCTGCACCCCATCGTCAGTGGCGGTGAGGCAGCCTGGAACGTGAACTGCACCAGCACGAACATCTACGCCAGCGGTTGGGTGAAGGACACTCGCGCTGACGGGAAGTGCGCGGCGGTGAGATTTGACTACCCAGATGGCAGCACCTGGTGGACGGCTCGGGCCTGTCCAAGCGGTACCCAGGTCAACTTCAGCTCGCCCTCCAAGCCCGGCCGAATCCTGGACGGCTACCTCACCGTAACCTGAGCCGGTTGCTGGTCCGCGCCGCTGACCGGTGCGGACCAGGCACGTTCGCCGGCAGCGCCGAACCTTCGCTGGGCAATCGGTCAGGAGGAAGCACGTCGCAGGTGGCGGGAGATCACAAGGCGCCAGGACAGTCCGCTTTGCTGGCGGCTGAGGCCGTCGAGAAAGCGTTCGGTCCCAGTCGAGCGCTGCGCGGCGGCCGGTTGCACATCGTGACCGGGGAGCTGGTCGCGATCATGGGTCCAAGCGGCTCGGGTAAGACGACACTGCTGCACTGTCTGGCTGGCATCCTCCAGCCCGACGCCGGCGCCGTTATCTACGCCGGACGTCGCATTGACCATCTTGGGGACGCGGAGCGAAGTCGCCTGCGGCGAACGGAGTTTGGATTTGTCTTTCAGTTCGGTCAGCTCGTCGGCGAACTGACCGCCCTCGAGAACGTCGCCCTTCCGCTGCTGTTGAACGGCTCCCGGCGTCGGGCAGCGATGGCTGAGGCGAGGGCCTGGCTGGATACCTTCGGCCTTTCCTCGCTAGCCGGTCGCCGCCCGGGAGAGCTATCTGGTGGCGAGTCGCAGCGGGTAGCTGTGGCGCGGGCGCTGGTGACTGGGCCACGAATCATCTTTGCCGATGAACCGACAGGGTCCCTCGACACAGCCGCCGGCGCGGTGGTCCTGAAGACGCTCACGGCGGCCGCGCGTCAGCGTGACGTCGCAGTCGTTCTTGTGACGCATGACGCCGATGTCGGCAGTTACGCGGACCGCATCGTTCGGGTGCGTGATGGACTTGTCGGGGTCACCGACGAGGCCGCTGCCATGCCCTCGCCCCAGGAGGTGCGGTCGTGACATGGCTTGGGCTACGGCTCACCCTGGGGGGCGGACGACGCGGTCTCACGGCGCTGGTGCTGACCACTTTGGTCGTTGCGGTGGGAGCGACTCTGCTGCTGCTTGCGCTCTCGGTGGCCCCGGCTCTGCAGTCGCGGGCGAACCGCACTGCGTGGATGAACCCTGCGACGGATGGGCCTGGGGGTCCGGCGCGCCGCGGCCCGTACACACTCGTAGGAAGCACCCAGGATCGCTTTGGCGACGCACGCATCACGCTCGTCGATGTGGCTGGCGTAGGTGGAAGACCGCCCACCCCGCCTGGAGTCTCAGCCCTTCCTCGGCAAGGGCACGTGATGGTTTCGGCAGGACTGCGGCGCCTGATCGCGGCCGAGTCGGAGCTGCGCGTGCGCTACGGCACCGTGGACGGCACGCTGCCGGCTCGCGTGGTCGATGGCCCGGACGCGCTTATCGCCCTGCGCGGCGTCTCCGCGACCGACGCAGCGCTCACTGGGACCGCCGTCACCAGCTTTCCCACTACCGGCCGCGTACTGGAGTTGACTGGCATCGTTCGCCTACTGCTCTTGTTCGGAGCCGTGGCGATGCTAGCCCCCCTGGTGATACTGGTGTCGATGGCGACGCGGCTCACCGCCACGACCAGGGAACAGAGGTTGGCTGCGCTCCGGCTGGCTGGGGCCACCACCGGCCAGACGGCGCGCCTCACCCTTGTGGAGTCGACGCTCGTCGGACTGCTGGGCCTGGCGCTCGGGGCCGCGCTCTTCGTGCTGGTGCGACCGGCTGCGGCCTACGTCACCTATGACGGCCAACGGTGGTTCGTCCGCGACATCGCTCCCGGTGTGGCGGGATGGGCTGTCGCTGCTGTGGCGGTGCCTCTGGCCGCCGTACTGGCCGCAAGCCGCACTCTGGCGAGGGTCGCGGTCAATCCGCTCGAGGTCGCTCGGCGCTCCCGTCCCCAGATCCCAGGGTGGTGGCGACTGGCGCCGCTGCTGTTGGCCATTCCGCTACTCCGATTGGCCATCACCGACGGCACGGTTAGTGGTGGCGGACACGGCCGGACAGTCGTCACTGGGTTCGCCTTGCTGCTGGGCACGCTACTGCTCGCCGGCCCCGCGGTCACCCGCGCGATCGGGCTGCTGCTGGCTCGGGCCTCTCGCCCGGCTGCCCTGCTTGCTGGGCGCCGGCTGACGGACGACCCGAAGGCGTCCTTCCGCCCCGTCAGCGCCGCCGCTGTGGCTGTGCTGGCGGTCACGATGTTCGCCGCCGCCACTCCGGCCGCCGCCGAGTCGCTATCTGTGACACCGGTCACGGGGCAGCCAAGCGGTACAGCGGCGGCATCAGTCTACTTCGCGTCCCGCCCCCGGTCCGCTGCTCTGCTGCACGACATACTAGGTATTAGAGGCGTGTCGGCCGCCGCGCTCGTCTACCAAGGCACCGTCCAGACGGGTGGCCAATCCGTACTCGCCTGGATCGGCGACTGCCACCAAATGGTGGCAGCGAGCCGACTGAGAAGTATTCCCTGCGGCGACGGTCCTCTCCTCAGTGGTGTCGGCAAGGCGGTCGTCAGTAGGGGTCGGCTAGAGGTCGACAGTTTGGGGTCCCGGTATGTGGTTGGGGTGACTCAGCCGCTGCCCGAGAAGGCGATCACCAGCGTTTTCGTCCCGGCCTCTCGCCTTGCCGTTATGCCGCGCCTCACCGGCGTGGACGTGCCCAACGTGGTGATTGATTCTCGGCTCGTTCCGCCGTCGACCCTCGGCCAACTGCGCCCCACGCTGCTCCTCGCCGCGTACGAGGGGGGGCCCACCGCACTGGAACGGCTGCGAACATCTGTGGTGCGCAGTATCCCCCAGGGCGCGGTGGCAACCCGGCAGACGACCTTTGAGGGGTATAGCAGTGATGTCAGAACGCTGTACCGGGTGGTGGCGGTCGGCGCGGTCGGCGTCGCCGCCATGGCTTCACTCGCGCTATTGGTAGCCGTAGCGGTCGGGCTTCTCGAGCGACGCCGGCCGCTCTCGTTCCTTCTCGCGTCCGGCACACCCATGGCAGTGCTGCGACGCAGCGTGCTCCTTGAGGCAGAGGCGCCGCTCATCGTCCTCGTCGTGCTGGCTGCGGCTCTTGGAACGCTGGTGGGCCACTGGTCGGTCACAGCCACGACCACGTCCACTGAACTCCCAGGGCGCGGACTGCTGGCTCCGCCTGCAGCAGCACTGCTGGTGGGCACGGTGCTGGCGTCCGCAGCCATGCTTTTGGTCCGCACGGTCACCCAAGGTGAGCAGACGCGCTTCGATTAGCGTTATAAGCGCCCGGCGGTATGGTTCTGATCCACACCGCAGCCGAACCTTCATTGTTGAGTAAGCCCTGATACATCCGGAGACGACGGACTCTATTGGTGTAATCAGCTCGAGTCTGTGCCACCGGTACTAAATGGGCTCTTCGCGGTGGAGGGTGGTGACGCCGTGCTGACCGGTGTCACGCTGCCCTCCTGGCGGCGATGTGCAGGACGATACGGCGCTCGTAGTTGGCCTGATTGCGATAGCCGCAGCCGACGCGCTTGAGCTGCTTGATCACTCGGTTGTAGCCCTCGGTGCGGGCGTTGGTGATCCCGCTGACCAGGAACGGCTCGATGTGCGCCCACCAGGTGGCGATGGTCTCGGCGAGCCGGGTCGTTTCCGCCATGTCGGCAGCCAGGCAGGCGTCGTAGAACCGGTAGAGCCGCTGGGCGGCGTCGTGGCGGGTGCGGGCGGCGAGCAGCCGGCGCAGCAGCTCCTTGCAGCCCCAGGCGGCGCCGATCTCGTTGCTCGGGTCGTCGGTGGTCAGCACCGCGGCGAGCCGGGTCCGCCTTGCGGCAGAGCCGGATGCTCGGGAACGGGCACGTCCGGTTCGGTGGGCGGCGGCGGGAAGACCGACAGCAGAAATGCTGCACGGCGTTCCGCCGCTGACCCAACACATCCCCTTCGAGGCCGAAGCCGCGAACCTGTTCTTCCAGCTGGTCTCCAGCCGCTACGAGCGAGCGTCGCTGATCGTCACCAGCAACAAGCCGTTCGGCCGCTGGGGCGAGGTCTTCGGTGACGATGTGGTCGCTGCCGCGATGATCGACCGGCTGGTTCACCACGCCGAGGTTCTCATTTTCGGCTGCCGTTGACACGCGTCGACGACTGGCTGGTCAAACTCAGCGACTTGCGACCGCCCATCGCCTCAGACTGAGCTCTGGAGCCCGGGGGTCGTCGAGCTTCGGACGAGGATCCGCGACCGAGACGTCCGGCCGGTTGTCAGGCCTGTTGGCCCTTGAGGTGATTTCTGAGCGATGTCAGCCAGGTCGGCAACGATTTCGCCCACCAATCGGCCCAGTACGCATCATCCTCAGGTGGGCATCCGTACTTGGAGGACCATTCCGCGAAACAGCGGTCACCCTCGACGACCGGTGTGAGCTGGAGCGTTCCCTGGTACTGGAGCAGGGTTCGGGTCACGCCTGACTCGTCATCGATTGTCAGCGGTGCGCAACTCTCGTAGCTGAAGAAGCGGTCCGCGTCGGAATGTGCCACCAGTCGCTGCCGGGTGCGCGCGCCACCCATGGCGAAGTTCCGTACGCTGCCGACCGCGGTGCCGGATAGATCATTTTCGATGTGGCTGTCCTCGACGCCGTTGACCCAGATGGGGTAACTGTTGAAGTCGCGCACCGTGTCCCAGACCTCCTGCACGGGTTGGTCGAGAACCACGCTGTAGTAGGCGCTGTTGTTCATGTGATCTCCCTTCTCGTCCCCCTGCGATGTAGACGTCCCACGCTGGTGATCCGTGAGGTGGGGCCTGCCCTGACAAGAGAACCGTCTGGCGGCGGTAGGCGCTAGCGGCCTTCGGACGTGACGCTCTGAAGGCGCGCCGGCGACTCCGAGGCTCTGCCGCGACTGCGGCGCGTCCCGCAGGGGATCCGGCTACGGACGCAAGCTCGGAACCTCGACACTCGCCGCGTAACGGTCTAATATGCAACTAGCCCGTTGATGAAGACGAGTAAGGAGTCGTTGCGATGGCGACATTGTCGGTGTGGGAGTCGTTCTTTCCGTTGGAGGCCGCTGTCGAGGGACGTGAGCTGACCGAAGCGATCTGGCTGGACGACATGCCGGGCTTCGACGGCTACGTCTCGCATGAGCTGATCGAGGACGTTGACGATGCCGGCCATCTGCTGGTGGTCAGCGAGTGGGCCTCGCGGGAGGACGCCGATGACTCGCTGCGGATCTATACCGGGCACCCCAACGCGCAACGGGTGAACCAGCTCGTGACGCGTCCACGCACGCGGTTCATCGGATCCCGGGTTCGACGGATGGAGTGTCCAGCGTCGTCGAAGGAGTAGCCGGTGATCAGCGCCGAGTTACTGGTGCGTCTGGCAAACCTCACCGCCGAGCGCAGACCCGGTCGCGGCGCCGCATTTCGGCCCGACCCGCTGGCTAGTTGCGAGGGAACGGCCGCGGCGCTCGAGCTGCCCACGGTGACTGAGCGCGAGTTGGCCGAGCTGCGCGAGCTGCACCGCGTCCTCGTCGCGCTGGTCGACCGCGTGCTGGCCGGCCAGCCGGTCGGCCGAGCGGCCGGGCAGTTAACCGATCTCGCCAGCCCGAGCCACGCGCGTGTCCAGCTCGAGCACGACCGCGCGGGCGGCCTGCGCGCTCGCCTGCTCTGGAAGGACGCAACACTCACATCCCGGCTGGCTCGCCAGGTAGTGACCGAGCTGAGCGAGATTGATCCGGCGCGGCTACGCCGGTGCCAGCGAGCGCCGTGCCGCCTGGTCTTCTACGACACGACCCGCTCGAACACCAAACGGTGGCATGCCGAGTCTCCCTGCGGGCAGCGGGCACGCCAGCAACGCTTCCGTGCAAGCCATGCGGCGGATCAGTGAAGGGCCGCGTCCACCGTGACCGAGCTGCCCGACGTCACGCGCGGCCGTCGCGGCCCGGGTCGCACATGAGGAACGTCAGCCGGACGCCGTACTGGTCACGACAGCGCGAGTCGATCATGTCTCACATGGGATCCCTTGACGGGCTCGCGGCGTGGGGTGCGCGAGACTCGGTGGTGGTCTCGCCACGTCCGGGTTCACGTGAGCTAATTCCGGCAGCATGAGTGAGTGCCTGGATCGTGTGCTCGAGCTGGTCCTCGAGTTCTTCTCCGGGCGGCTGCAGCCAGGTCGGCGCGGCGCGGCGTAGGTCGGCGATTCCGAGATAGACGGTGTACGCGAGGCGAGCGTGTCGACGGGCGAGTTCTGACGCGAGCCCGAGATCGGTGTAGAGGCGCGTGAGAAAGGCCAGTCGGGTGGCGGTCACCCGCTCGAGCACGGGGGCGACGCGCGGGTCGGCGGCGGCGGTGAGCACGCCGGCCTGGGCGTCGCTGCCCCGGGCGGCGCGCTCGTAGGCGAAACGCGCCAACCCGACGAGGCGCTGGCGGGGATCAGGGAGCACCTCGATGGCGGCGATCACCTCGGCGGTGTCGCGCTGCTCCCAGAGTTCGAGCGTCGCTGCGATCAGCTCATCGCGGTTGGAGAAGTGCCAGTAGAAGCTGCCTTTGGTGGTGCCAAGCCGGCCGGCGAGCGGGTCGATCGCCACTGCGGCCATCCCGCTCTCTGACAGCGCGGCGAGCGCAGCCTCCGTCCAGTCCGAGCGGGACAAACGCATTGACCATACGGTACAGTACGGCCACCAACCGTACCCTTCAGTATGGAAGCGAGGCGCCGATGAGCATCCCTGTCAAACCCCTGACGCTCGATAACCTGCTGCCCGATCCGCACTTCCGGGAGCGCCACGAGCGCTGGATCGCCGCGCCGCCGGCGGCGGTGTGGGAAGCACTGCACGAACTGCGACTGGCCGACCTCGCCCTGTCGCGGGCGCTGATGGCGCTGCGTGCCCTGCCCGCGCGGCTGCACGGCCAATCGCGGCCGCAGATGGTGAGCGCCCGGCTGCTAGAGGACGGACCGGTGCCAGTGCTCGCATCCGACGCTGAGCGCTCGGTCATCGCCGGAGGGGTGATGCAGCCATGGAAGCTCGCCGGCGGAGCCAAACCGCCGGTGCTCGACATCGACGGCCTGCGGGCCTTCGATGAGCCGGGATGGGTGAAGACCGCGATGGACTTCGTCCTGGAGCCTGCCGGCACGGGGACGCGTCTCCGCACCGAGACCCGCGTGCGCGCCACCGACGCGCGCACCCGCTCGCGCTTCGGTGTCTACTGGCTGGCGATCCGCGCCGGGTCAGGGCTCGTCCGCCGCGACCTGCTACGCGCAGTCTCCCGCCGCGCTGAGTCCGCCATCCGATAAGCCTCAGGGCGACAAGAACGCGCGAGAGCGTGTTCTTACAGGGGAACGGCTTGCGACGAACCGATTCGGGCGCGCACGCGACACCCGGGACCTTGATCAGGCTCTCGCAAGCGGATCCGCTAGCGCGACGGCACGACGTGTAACACCGAAGGCGCCGAGCGGGTCTTGCCAGGGCGTAAGCGCATCCGCACGGTTACCTGTTTGAGGGCATCAGGAGCGGTGTGCCGAACCAGCCCCAGTAGATGCGGTGGTGTGCGATCTGGGGGCCGCGGAGGTCTGAAGGCACTGTTGCGTTGTCAGACGACGGGCCAGGTTGGCGTCCCCCGCGGGACGCTGGTCCTTCAGAGAGCAACGGCGAGTTCAGTGAACGCGACCGAGACGCGCTGAGACGGTGAAACGTCGAGGGCGAGTTCGTAGTGTCCGCGGCGGATGTTCTGCACGAACGCGTGTCCGGCGGCCACGACGATCGCTGATCGGCGGCGCTTAAGCCCGCGCATCGGCCTGAGTCTGGATTTGAGCCGACCGTGGTCGCACTCGACCGGGTTGTTCGCGTACTGGGCGACGACGTGGTGCACGGCGGGCAGCAGTTCGTCGAGCGCCCGCGGATAGGCCGCCGCCCGGTCCGTCGTGACCTCGACGGGATGACAGGTCTGGGCCAAGGCTGAGCAGAAGAACTCCCGAGCCGCCGATAGGTTCCGCCGGTCGGAGAGCCGCACGTCGATCACCTGGCCGAACTGGTCGACCGCCCGGTACAGGTACCGCCACCGGCCGGCTACCTTGACGTAGGTCTCGTCGACGAACCATCGATCGCCTCCAGCGTGCCGAAACGGTCGAGCCATCTCGAGGAACAGCGGCGTGAACCGCTGCACCCACCGGTACACGCTCACGTGGTCCACCTGGATCCCGCGTTCGGCCAGCAGCTCCTCGACGTCGCGGTAGGACAGGCCGAAGCGCAGGTACCAGCGGACCGCAAGTGTGATCACGTCCGGCGGGAACCGGAAGCCGGCGAAGGCTGATGGGTCGAGCCGAGCGAAGCCGCGTTTGGTCACGGTGCCAGCCTGCCGTGGCCGCCGTCGACCAACGCAACAGTGCCGCCGCGTTTGGTCACGCGTGACAGCCTGCCGTGCTCGCCATCGTCCAACGCAACAGTGCCCCTGGGCTTCAGCCAGAAGCCGGTCAGCGCGCAGAGTCCTGCGCGGTGATCTCCACCTTGCGCACCGTGGCCTGCCCACAGCCGGGCTGGACCGATAGAAGATTTGGGTTGGCGTACTCGTGCCGGAGGCGCAACCGGAGTGCCTGGAGAAGCTCGTCCCTGCGGTCGGCGGATCTTGGTGGTGGAACGGCGTCCGGCATTGCATACCTCCGTCGGATGGTGCATCGACTCCGCGCCGCGCCTGGGACACCTCCCCCGTGCTGTCATCGATACGCAAGCCACCACCGACCTCGCGTGCACGTCCAAACCGACGCTCGTACGCTCTCGTTCCACCGGGAACGACCGGGCACCTCCATACCGTCTAACGGAGCGGCGTACCACCAAGCACCCCGGTCACCACCGAATCGCTCCTTGCTGGACAGTCTGAGACGAAGTGTCCCGGACTCCGGCCCCCTCCCACATTGACCATCTCCCCCGCCCTGGCAATCGGCCGATTATGGACCAGGACGACCAACTCCGGTCGCCACTTAATCACGTATGGTCCGACGAGGTGCAGCTCTCTAGGCGACGATGACGCTAGCGACAACCATAGACAGCCAGAGCGTTCGTCTCCCTTGAGGACACCACTGTGTAATCCAGTCGGCCTTGGGCCGCTAATGCCAGGCATGTACGTCACAGCCGCTTGCGATCCATCCGTGGTGCTCGCAGTTTGCGGACTGCGGCCGCCTTGTGCGGTACCGCAGCCGACCAGTACGGCGGCTACAGCGGCTGCGCCACAGGTGAGCGCAACGGTCCTGGAGTTCGACAATCGCCCTCCGATAAGTAGGTAACGCCGCGAGCCGGTCATACGTGTTTCACGCTTGAACTGTACTGCGTAAGTATGGCGGAAATGTCCGTGAAGGTTAAGACTTTGTTACAAGTGCGGCGAGGCGTGTATACAACGCAAGCGACTCCTATGGATCCCGCATCTATCATACCTGCAGCACTGATGTAGGCGTTGGTTGGTGGAGGATACGCGGTTGACGTGTAGACTGGCCCACCGCTGTCCCCATCGCCGATTAGCGGAAGGCCGTCCGTGGAAGAGGCCTGTATTGTCGAGCAAGCCTTCTTACCGTCGCTGTAAATTTGGCACTGAAGGTAGCCTGTTGAGTCCACCCGCCCGCACCTTTCCCCGTCATACGCACCATCGGCACACACCGTGTTCCCAGGACTCACTCGCACCGTTGACCGTACAGGGTGCGTCGTCGAATTTGAAGCCCAGACGTAAGGGGAGTTAGAACCCGACACCAATTTTATGAACTCGACATCTAGATAGCCGTTGGTCGAGCTGCCGTAGCTTCCGCCGGTGATGGTGCCCATCGGTGTGTGTGTGCCGTAGGGCTCCCCACTGAGCGTGTTAGCGGCGCCTACCTGTGCAATATTGCCTATCGGAAAACAGTGTCCAGCGGTCATATTGTAGTCGTAACCATTGGTCGCGTGGACGGAGAAACCGGTCGTGCAAGTTCCATCTCGACTGTTGTCCGTTACAAAGTCGGCTCCGTACCAAGGCGAGTAGTCGTCTGAGCGTCCGGACGGTGTAGCCCGTACCTCTGCGTTTGACTCATTAGTCAGGATCACTTCCGATCCGACTGCCTGTCGAATGGCGACCGCAGATTTGGTCGTAAGACCCAAGACGACAACTTCAACACGGCCCGTGGTAAAGTCAGGTCCATATCGTATTACGTCGACCCCCTTAGCACGGAGCGCATCGATGACTGCGCTAATAGACGCCGTTCGAGCGAGAAGGGTGCGCTCGCTTTCGAGCGTTCCATGCACAACCACGGGAAAATGTGCAGTGGCTATGGCCCGACGTATGCTAGCATCCGTAGCGTTTGTAACGTAGAGGTCAATACTGCGTGCAGCGTGGTTGACGCTCATTCCGGTAAAGACGCTGCTAGCTTCAACAGCGGCGCGGAACTCTAAGCTGAAGCTGTCTAGCTGCTGATCTACGTCAGGCGCGGCCGACCGTGCTGGAGAGAGGCTGGGCGAAGGCTCACCGGCCCGTGCGAGATCGGTTACACCCATGATGATGAGGTACACGACTGCAACCGCCAAGCCCCTAGTCCTAGCTCTTCTCACCTGTCTGCCCTCCGCCCAGCGAGGTTATGAAGTCTTCCACAGCGCTCGCAAAACGTAAATGGCCAGGACTGAGGGCGCAGGGTCTCCGCTGCGGGCGGGCGGGCTCGCACCGGCGGCCACCGCCAGTCCTGCGTGCGGCTGGACAGGCACTGTTGCGTTGTTGCCGGGCAGGGCAGGCCCCGGCGCTGGAGGGGTCCTCGGTCAGACGGCGGCGGCGAGCTCGGCGAACGCAACCGAGAGCCGTTGCGATGGGCCGACATCGGCGGCGAGTTCGTAGTGGCCGCGCCGTAGGT
>JAABUR0100004380.1_pt1 | contig 18903 bp, 15 predicted proteins | sample 5560091 | NCBI WGS metagenome assembly JAABUR01 (sample SAMN10711879, study PRJNA513375) | rock metagenome | isolation source: Antarctica rocks | place: Antarctica: Victoria Land, University Valley sud | reverse complement strand
ACAGCAAGTGCTAGTACAATTCAAGCGGCTCTTATCTTTGTTTTATGGTAACAATCAGTCATCGTGGCCAGGTAATGCCTGCTTCTCCCATAAGAAAGCTGGTGCCGTATGCAGAAGCGGCTAAGAAAAAAGGTATACAGGTTTATCACCTAAACATAGGCCAGCCTGATATAGAGACACCAAAATTGATGCTGGATGCAGTCCGAAACAGTGATTTTACTGTTTTAGAATACAGTCATAGCGCAGGCAACGAAAGTTATCGCAGAAAACTTGTTGATTATTATGCATCTGTAGGGATACAGGTAAATTACAACCAGATTATAATTACCACAGGAGGCAGTGAAGCTATTTTATTTGGCTTTATGACATGTCTTGACGCGGGTGATGAAGTGATCATACCTGAGCCATTTTATGCAAATTATAATGGCTTTGCTGTAGAAGCAGGAGTTACTGTTGTTCCTGTTACATCTTATATAAAAAACGGATTCGCCCTCCCTCCTATTTTAGAATTTGAAAAAGCCATCACTATCAAAACCAAAGCAATTGTTATTTGCAATCCAAATAACCCCACCGGTTATTTGTACACCGCTGCGGAAATGGAACAATTAAAAGAACTGATAAAGAAGTATAACTTATATCTTTTTTCTGATGAAGCTTACCGTGAATTTACCTACGAAGGGAAACAGGTAAGTGCCATGCATCTCCAGGGAGCAGACGACCATGTAATTATTATGGATACCATAAGCAAAAGATATAGTGCATGCGGCGGACGTATTGGAGCATTTGTTACAAAGAATAAAGCAGTGCTGGATGCGACTATGAAATTTGCACAGGCAAGGTTAAGTCCTCCCAGTTTTGCTCAAATTGCCGGCGAAGCTGCGATTGACCTGCCTGCCGATTATTTTAATACTACCAAAGAAGAATATAGAAACCGACGTGATCTGCTTGTAAAAAGGCTTAATGCTATGGAGGGCGTTTTTTGCCCTAACCCCGGCGGAGCATTTTATGCCATTGCAAAACTGCCTATAGATGACTCTGATAAATTTTGTCAGTGGCTGCTCGAAAGCTTCGAGTATGGCGGCGCAACACTTATGCTTGCTCCAGCCACAGGTTTTTATGGTACTCCGGGACTGGGCAAGCAGGAAGTAAGGTTAGCGTATGTTCTGAACTGTTCTGCAATCAATGCTGCTATGGATTGTTTGGAATGGGCTTTGAAACAATACCAAGAAAAGAATTAGTTCACATTGACTTAGTATGAATTATAGAGTTTACTATGCGCCCTAAAATCTCTATGTCTCTATGTGTTTAAAAAAAATTGAAACACATAGAGACATAGATTCAATAGTAATCATAGAATTTAACTATGATGCTCCATAAGTGTGCGGCTTCACGTTTGCCTTACTGCAAACTAACCGTCATTTTTTAAGCAGCCTGACCTATTCATTGTATTTTATTTTTAAAAGCTAATAAACAATGAAAATTAAAAACATTATTGAACTGCTTGATGAACGGGCTCCGCCATCGTACCAGGAGAGTTATGATAATGCAGGATTGATAACAGGTAATTTATTACTTGAATGTACAGGAGTGATATGCACTTTGGATGCTACTGAAGAGGTCATATTGGAAGCAAAGCAAAAAGGTTGCAATTTGGTTGTTGCCCATCATCCAATAATTTTTGGAGGGTTGAAAAAAATCACCGGGAAAACTTATGTAGAAAGGGCAATTATCTCAGCTATTAAAAATGATATTGCTATTTACGCCATTCATACTAACCTTGACAACTTACTTACCGGAGTGAATGGAAGAATGGCAGATAAGCTTGGTCTTGAAAACAGGAAAGTACTTTTGCACAGGCAAAACAACCTGATGAAGCTTATTGTCTTTGTTCCTATACATGATGCTGAAAAAGTGAGAGAAGCTATCTTTACAGCAGGTGGAGGTAATATAGGAAATTACAGTGAATGCAGTTTCAATATAAAAGGGACGAGCACCTTCAAACCGGAAGAGGGCACTAATCCTTTTGTAGGTGAGGTGGGTAAAAGAGAAACAACAGAGGAGGAAAAAATAGAAGTGATATTTCCTGTTTATCTTAAAGAAAAACTGGTAAGTGCGATGACGGAAGCACATCCTTATGAAGAAGTTGCCTACGATTTAATTGCATTGAGCAATTTATTCCAACAAGTTGGAAGCGGCTTAATAGGAGAACTGCCTGAAGAAATGGACGAAACAGCATTCTTACAAGTTGTAAAACAACAGTTCAATTTGCAGATTATACGTCATACCCCTTTATTGGAAAAAAAAGTTAAAAAAGTGGCTTTATCCGGGGGAGCGGGAAGTTTCCTAATTAAAAATGCATTCCATGCCGGCGCTGATTTTTACATCACTTCAGATATAAAATACCACGAGTTTTTTGATGCTGAAAACCGGATGGTCATTGCTGATATTGGTCATTGGGAAAGTGAGCAGTTTACCATAGAGCTCCTGCATGATGTTTTACATTCAAAATTTAGTACCTTCGCCGTCTTAAAAAGTGAAGTAAAGACTAATCCGGTAAACTATTTCATATAACCCAAACCCCATAAAGGGCCAAAGAATTTCAAATTTTTAAAAAATAATATGGCTATTGTTAAAGACTTTTCTGTGGAAGAAAAATTAACCGCCCTGGTTAAACTTCAAAAAGATGATTCAAAATTAGATGAAATCAGTATTTTAAAGGGAGAACTGCCAATGGAAGTGAGTGACCTTGAAGATGAGATAACCGGTTTACATGCCCGCCAGATGCGCATAGAAGAAGAAATTAATGGTATTTCTGACTTTATAGAAAAGAAAAAAGAGACAATTAAAGAATCTGAGGCGCTGATAAAAAAATATGAAAAGCAAAGCGAAAATGTAAAAAACAACCGGGAATTTGAAGCGATCAATAAAGAAATTGAAATGCAAAACCTTGAAGTTAAACTTGCTGAAAAACACATAAAAGATGCTAACGAAGAAATTGCAGAGAAAATAAAATTACTTGAAGCTGCAAAAAAACAAATAGCAAGCAAGGATAGTGTTTTAAATAATAAGAAAGCCGAGTTGCAAAAAATCATAGCTGATACAGAAATAGAAGAAAATCAGTATAAAGAATTCAGCGATGAGGCCCGTCGTGCTCTTGACGATAGATTGCTGTTTTCTTATGATCGTATTCGAAATAATTATCGTAATGGTTTAGCCGTTGTTCCTGTTATGAGAGACTCCTGCGGTGGGTGTTTCAATGCCATTCCTCCTCAAAAGCAAAGCGAAATAAAGCAGCATAAAAAAATATTGGTTTGCGAAAACTGTGGCAGAATCTTAGTTGATGAAGACTTGCATTACAAGGTAGAAACCAAATAATTTTATTAATGTGTTGTATTAATTAACCAAAAGGGTACTTATTGTACCCTTTTTCTATGAGCCTTATCTATCACCTACTTATTTCAGAATGAAGAGATTACTCATTTTAATTTTGGTTTGTTTTTTCTTTACTGCTTCATTTTCGCAAAAAGTCTTTGTTTTTGACTCAACATGCAAATTGGCTTATAAAGAAATAATCAAACTAAAGCTAAACCACGGCAAAGAGCTGATTAATAAAGCACGGGAAGAAAACACTGACAATCTTATTCCCGACCTTTTAGAAGGATATATAGATTTTTTTGTTTTATTCTTTAATGAAGACCCTGCCGAATACAACATTAGGAAGGAAAACTTTGATAAAAGGCTGGCTGCTTTTGACTACGGCCCTCATAATGATCCTTTTTACAGATACTGCAAAGGCCTGACTTATTTACAAAGAGCGGCAGTTAAGATAAAGTTCGGAGAGAGATATAGCGCGGGCTGGGACTTTAAAAAAGCCAATTCTCAAATAAAGGAAAACAGAAGCTTATATCCATCTTTTCAGGCAAATAGAATGTTATATGGACCGCTGGAAGTAGTAATAGGAACAGTGCCTGAGGGCTATAGATGGATTACAAGTTTATTTGGAATGAAGGGGTCTATAAATGAGGGCATGTTATTAATACGAAGTTTTATAAACAGCAATGATGACCTGGCTAAACTGTTTGCAGATGAGGCAACATTTTACTACTGTTACCTTATTTTTTACATAGAAAATAAACCTGATGAAGTTTTTGAATTGATCCTGTCAAGAAAATTGGATATAGTTAATAATCACCTCTTTGCTTACCTGGCTGCAAACCTTGCAATCAACAGTAAACAAACTGAATACGCAAGACAGATAATACAGGGACGAAATATGTCACCTGAATATATGGAAACTCCTGCATGGGATTTTGAAATGGGTTATGTGAAATTTCACAAGCTGCAACTGGACGATGCTATTACTAATTTCGAAAGATTTATAAATACCTTTAAAGGTCAATTTTATGTAAAGGACGTATTGCAAAGAATAAGCTGGGCATACTATTTAAAAGGCAATAAAGAGGAAGCGGAGAAGTACCGGCTGCTTACCCTTAAAAGGGGAAATACAGACAGCGATGCAGACAAAAAAGCATATCGTGATGCAAAAAAAGGTTTATGGCCTGATGAAACATTACTTAAAGCAAGAATACTCAATGATGGCGGATACCAAAAGGAAGCTTTGACGATTTTAGGTAAAAAAAACATAGACAATTACACCCAACCTGAAGAAAAACTTGAATATGCATATCGTATGGCCCGGATATATGACGATATGGGGAAAGATGATGAAGCGCTACAGTTTTATGAAACGTCAATCAGTCTTGGAAAAGATAGGACTGAATACTATGCAGCCCGGGCTGCATTGCAAATGGGTTTCATTTATGAAAGACGTAATCAAAAAAAATTGGCTATTGCATCTTTTCAACAATGCCTGGATATGGGAGATCATGAATACAAAGATTCGCTTGACCAGCGAGCAAAGTCGGGGATTGCAAGGTGCAAGGGATTGTAGAGGACATGGATTACACGGATTAAAAGAATTACAAGGATTGAAAGGATGATTACAACAACTAAAGGGAGAAAACAGATAGGAACAATTACGATCCAAAAGTTTTTAAGACCAAGTAGTAAAGTTAAAAGTTTTTAAATTCATCATACCCTGCTTTTGTTTCAGCAACGATCAATTACCCATTTAATAGTATAGCGCTGTTACTAATTCATTAATAGTTCGAATGATTTTTTAAAAGCTAAATTATTCATCAACTGTAATCTGTTAATGGCTATCTCTTCCCTTTACCATTCAGCACGATATTCCTCTGTTACGTCGCCTTCGTATTTAAGACCATACATCTCCGCAGCATATTTAATGAAACCTGACAATTCTTCTCTTTCGGCAGTGTCAATAAATCCATCGTCTTGCATATTAAGCTTGTCAAATCCTTTTACAACAGCTTCAATAGCCTTCCATATTTCAGAAGTCTCTTTTGCTTTTGATAAATTATGTAAATAAGTATCGAGAATTTTATCACTTTTAGCTATAAGAATAGGTGTAAAAACAGAATCTTCTTCATTTAATCTTTCTGCCCAGAAAAAGGTTGGTTTTTGTTTTACTAAGCTCTGCATCGTTTACAATTAATATTCTTCTTACAATACACTTAAAATAAAAGTAGATTAATTCTTATTATAGTCCAAAATTTTATAAAGGAATTTTATTTGAGAATAAGATAAGAAAAAAACGTGAAAAAGCGATTGCTATTTCACGCAAAGAAGTAAAAGAAGTAAGGTAGCAAAGACGCAGGAGAGGAATCTAATTAGTTTAGATTCTTTGATGTTTTGTATGGGTAAAAGCTTATCTTATTCCCATTTTAATTGCCCCGACATTTATGTCGGGGGATAAATGGAAAAACTGAATTGGCTTTAGCCCAATAATAATGTATGTGTAACTAATAAAAATACTCTGCTAATATTGCTAAACTTTTTATACAGTATTCACTACATAAACCCTTAAAACAAGGCATGCTATGGGCTAAAGCACTAACAGCTTTGATCGTTGCCCCGATCTAAAGGTCGGGGCTATCAAAAAACAGCAATAATTGTTTGCTAGCGCAATACTATTTATATGTTGAATAATTCTTACTACCCATACTATCCGTCATAGAACCTTAATTTGTTTTTTTCAGTTGAAAAACTATACGTTTCTGCCCGGCAATATGAATTTAAAACCTCTCCAGAAGGCTAAAAAAGAAGTTCCCTTCGATAGCAGCATTCTCATCACTGTCGCTGCCGTGTACAGCGTTTTCGCCTACTGAAGTTGCAAAGTTTTTACGGATGGTGCCTTCTTCTGCCTGTGCAGGATTAGTAGCGCCAATTAATGTGCGAAAATCTGCTACCGCATTATCTTTTTCAAGTATTGCTGCGACAATAGATCCGCTGCTCATCAACTCAACTAATCCGCTATAAAAAGGTCTTTCTTTATGCACTTCGTAAAATTCACCTGCTTTTTCAGGTGTAAGCTTTGTCCACTTCATTGCTTTTATAATAAACCCGGCTTTTATAATCTGATCTAAAATAGCTCCCGTATGTCCTTTAGATGTAGCATCGGGTTTAATCATTGTAAAAGTTCTGTTAGTCATAACCGAAGGAGTTTTTTCCGGGCAAAAGTGAGGTTAAAACACTAAAAAGCCTAATAATTATAATGATTTTTGTTAAGACTGTAAAATTGATTTGCCGTTGTTACGCAAATCATTCAATTTTGCCGACTTTCTATGCAAGCTATACAAGCCTTTTACCCTCAGCTCTCTGCCCCTAAGAAGGTAGTTATCACCACTCACCAAAAACCTGACGGTGATGCTATGGGTTCTTCTCTCGGCTTACTTCATTTTTTAACGCAACTTGGTCATTCGGTTACTGTTATTTCTCCTACCAATTGGGCAGGTTTTTTAAAATGGATGCCTGGTGCAAACATGGTAGTAGATTTTGAATTCTCTAAAGAAGTAGCTGCCAGGTTTCTCGGGGAGGCAGAATTTCTTTTTTGCCTTGATTTTAATGTGCTGCACCGTACAAAACACATGGAAGCAATTTTAGCCGAATTGAAGTGTACCAAAGTTTTAATTGATCATCACCAGCAACCACAGGAAGATTATTTTACATATGGGGTAAGTAATCCTGATAAAAGCAGCACATGCGAGATGGTATTTGACTTTATTACAGAAAGTGGTTTTGGTGATAAAATTAACACAACTATAGCCGAATGTTTGTATACAGGGATAATGACTGACACCGGTTCTTTCAGGTTTACCTCTACTACGGCAGATGTACACCGTATTGTTGCACAGTTAAAGGAAACCGGCTTTAATCATACACTTGTTCATGAAAATATTTATGACAGTTTTCTCGAAAACCGGATACGGTTCATTGGTCATTGTTTGCTAAATCGTATGGAGGTTTTATACGAATATAACACAGCAATAATGGCTATTTCGAAAAACGATCTGTTGCGTTTTTATATTAAAACCGGGGACACTGAAGGTTTGGTAAATCAATTACTGACTATACAGGGAATAAGGCTGGGTGCGCTGGTTATAGACAGGGATGAAGAAAGAAAATGGAGTTTTAGAAGCAAAGGCGATTTTGATGTAAATACTTTTGCACGGGAGCATTTTGAAGGAGGCGGACATTTTAATGCAGCAGGTGGCCGAACTAATGACTCTCTTGATGGGACAGTATGGAAATTTAAAAAGGTTATTAAACAATACGAAGAACAATTACAACAATCATAATGAAACAAATGTTAGCGATTGCAGGGCTTGCTGTTATAATGGCATCCTGCAACACAAATTACGAAAAGACAGCCTCAGGTCTTACCTATAAGATTTTTAAGGGTGATGGCAAGCAAAAACTAAAGGCCGGCGATATAGTCAAGATCAATGCGACTATTAAGATTTCGCCCAAGGACACAGTTTTGTTTACTACAGCAAACCATTTGTCAGAATATGTACCGGTAGACACATCTGCACGGCTGTCACACGATTTTACTGAGGTTTTGAAACTCTGCTCTGTTGGTGACAGCTTCGTGGCTGTATCACAGGTAGACACTTTGGTAAAAAGAAACATGGCTCAGTACAATAACATGCTGAAGAGAGGAGACCAGATATTTACCACTATTAAAGTACTTAAAGCCTTTGCAAACCGTGAGGAGCAGGTTAAAGATCAGCAACAGGAAATGGAAAAAGAAAAAGCAAAAGAAGTCGTGGAACTTGAAAATTATTTAAAGAAAAAAGGAATAAAAGCTCAAAAAACTGAAAATGGAGTATATGTAGAGCAATTAAGCCAGAGTTCAGGTGAAAAACCTGTAAATGGTAAACAGGTAACAGTTAATTACAGAGGATCACTGCTGGATAACGGAAAAGTTTTTGACAGTAACATGGATACTGCTTTTCATCATGTACAACCCTTTTCGTTTGTTCTTGGTACAGATCCGATTATCAGAGGATGGGGAGAAGGATTGCTTACATTAGGCAAAGGAGCTAAAGCAAATTTATATATTCCGTCTTTACTTGGTTATGGCCCTCCCGGAGCGCCTCCGTCTATTCCGTCCTACGCACCATTGAAGTTTGAAGTAGAGGTATTAAATATAGCAGATGCGCCGATGAGGCAACTACAAATGCCCGGGGTTGGAATGCAGGGAGATCCCCGTCAGCAACAAGACCCCAGACAACAGCAAGATCCGCGTCAGCAACAAGATCCGAGACAACAGCAAGATCCACGTCAGCAACAAGGGGTGAGACAACAACAGAAACCATAGTTTTCCGGTCATTAAGTCATGGGGTCATTAAGTCAATAAGGGTAAAGGATAATAAAGTAATAGTCATAATAAAACAGCATTGTTTGTATAGCGGTGTTCGTTATCCTGATCTGTTTTTTGGTCTTTGTTCTGAACAGATAGTTATAATAAGTTAAAGAGTGTGAGGCAACTACCTTTAATTGAAATCCTGCTTGGTAAAAGATATTTAATACTTATGACTGAATGACCTAATAATCTAATGATCGAGCGACCCAGTGACCTAAAGATTTATGCCCTACTGACCCAATGACTCAATGACCCAATGACCTAATGACTTAATGACCTCATTTCCTCAACCAACTTAACTGTTTCAACTGCTTCCTTTACATCATGTACGCGTAAAATATTAGCTCCGTTAAGTAGACTAATCGTATTCAATACTGTTGTTCCGTTCAGAGCTTCTTCAGGTGTAACTCCAAGTGTTTTGTATATAGTTGCTTTTCGTGATAGTCCAACTAATAACGGCTTTTGAAGAATTTTGAAAACGGAAAGATTTTTTAATAAAGTAAAATTATGCGCTATCGTTTTAGCAAATCCAAATCCAACGTCAATTATCATATCATTAATTCCAGCCTCACTGCATTCTTCTGTTTTTCTAATAAAAAAGTCGAGAATTTCCAGCGTTACATTATCATATTGTGCATGTTGATGCATTGTTTTAGGCCTCCCTTTCATATGCATTGCAATATAAGGCACATGTAAAGAGCCAACAACCTGCATCATCTGCTCGTCCAAAGTTCCACTGCTTATATCGTTGACCAAAGATGCACCAGCGTTTACCGCTTTTAAGGCAACCTTAGAATGATAAGTATCAATTGATATAAAGCTATCAGGAAAACGTTGGCTGATTGCTTCAACTGCAGGGATTACCCTTGATAATTCTTCTTCAATCCCAACGTCCTCACTTCCCGGCCGGGTGCTTTGACCGCCAATATCAATAATAGCAGCGCCTTCATTTATCATTTTTTCAGCCTGTAATAACACCTCATCTAACAAAGACTTCCTGCTGCCGCTATAAAAAGAATCAGGAGTTACATTTATAATGCCCATTACAACAGGTTTGTCAATAACCAGAAGCCTGCCTTTACAATTTAGGGTAAACATTGATTCGTTTCCTTTACTTTTGACGAAGGTAAGGTATAGTGATTGAGGCATTAAGTCATGCTCTAATAACTTAATGACCTATTGACTTAATGACCTATTGACTTAATGACCTATTGACTTAATGACCTATTGACTTAATGACCTATTGACTTAATGACCTATTGACTTAATGACTTTAATTGACTTATGAAAATCGTACTTTCTGTTATAAGAATTGTTGTTGGTGTTTTATTTATTTTTTCAGGCCTCATTAAAGCAAATGACCCTACAGGTCTAAGCTATAAGATGGAGGAATTCTTTGAAGTGTGGGGATTGCAGTCTTTGAATGATTATACGCTTGCTTTTGCGGTCATCATGAACGCTTTTGAAATTGTTGCAGGTGTAGCAGTTTTATTAGGCTGGAGAATGAGACTTTTTAGCTGGCTTTTATTACTGCTGATCATATTTTTTACTTTTCTTACAGGTTATGCCTTGTTTTCCGGTAAAATAAAAACCTGCGGATGTTTTGGCGATTGTATACCACTCACAGCGCAGCAATCCTTTATTAAAGACCTCCTTCTTCTGTTGCTGATACTCGTAATCTTTATAAAGAAAGATGTCATAAGACCTGTTTTAAGCAGAGGAATAAATTCTTCTTTAATCGCCTTGACTATATTGTTCTGCATAGTTTCTCAATGGTATGTCTTAAATCATTTACCTGTAATAGATTGTCTTGCTTATAAAAAAGGAAACAATATTATTGAGAAAATGAAAATACCTGAAGGAGCACTTGCAGACAGTTTTGCTATAAAGTTCATATACAGAAAAGCAGGTAAGGAGGTAGAATTTGGGAGCGACGATTTTCCGGAAGATTTTAATGACAGCACATACGAATTTATAGATCGGGTGCAGGAATTGGTAAGGCCAGGAACTGCTATTGCTCCCATAAGTGACTTTATACTATATGGTGAAAGCGGAGAAGATACAACGCTTGCCATTCTCAATCAGCCGGGATATTATGTGATGTTATTATCAAAAGATGCAAACCAGGCAGAAGATGAGTGGAATAAAAATGCGATAAATGTTTCAAATGTTTGCAAATTAAAACACATTCCTTTTTTTATTGTAACTGCAACTACAGAAGCTGCTCAGAAACAATTACCGGCAACAGAAAATATAAAGTATTTAAAATGTGATGCTACAGTAATAAAAACTGCAGCCAGGGTAAATACAACGTATTTTATAATGAAACAGGCAAACATAGTTGGGAAATATGCAAACAGCGACTATGAGAAAGTAATTAAGCAGTTAAATAATTTGAAATAATTTTTAAAAGATACATTCAAAAAAACAGTGCCTTGCCTCCCTCTCTTTTGGAGGGGGATTGAGGGTGAGGTCAAAAGAACTTATGCTCTCCTACATTCTCACACGGTTGATATATGGCCTGCTGGTTTTGCTCGGCGTTGAGATATTGGTTTTCTTTTTATTCCAGGGATTTGGCGATCCGGCGCGCCTGGTTTTAGGGCAGACGGGAGACAGTACAACAATCAGGAACATAAGAAAAGAGCTTTACTTAGATCAGCCAAAATGGAAACAATTTATTTTTTATCTTAATGATGTTTCTCCTTTATGTATTCACACAGAAAAAGATATTGAGAATAAAAAACTAAAAGGAATTTTTATAGGTTCACAAACTAAATTTGGTTTAAAAGTTCCATACTTAAGGCGCTCTTATCAAAGTAAAAGAGATGTATTAGATGTATTAACCGATGCCCTGCCGGGCACAATGATACTTGCTTTTTCAGCTATGCTTATCGCCACTGTTATAGGAATATTGTTGGGCGTATTAGCAGCAGTTAAACAAAATACGTGGTGGGATACCTCAGCCGTTTTTGCCAGTGTTTTAGGCATTTCTGCACCTTCTTTTTTCATAGGCATTGTTATAGCGTATGTTTTTGGTTTTATATTAAGCCCTTACACAGGCCTTAATATGACCGGAAGCCTTTATAATATTGATCCTTTTGAAGGAAGGCAACTGCAGTTGCAGAACTTATTATTACCGGCTATAACATTAGGGATAAGACCTTTAGCCATCATAACGCAACTTACACGCAGTGCAATGTTAGATGTGCTCGACCAGGATTACATAAGAACTGCTTACGCAAAAGGACTAAGCAAAAGGGTTGTGATATTTAAGCATGCTTTGAAGAATGCCTTAAATCCGGTTATAACTGCAATTACCGGTTGGTTTGCAGAGCTGCTTGCAGGTGCCTTTTTTGTTGAATATATTTTTGGCTGGAAAGGAATTGGTAAGATAACTGTAGACGCCCTTGAAAAATTAGATTTCCCTGTTGTGATGGGAAGCGTTTTGGTAACAGCAACATTTTTTATTACAATAAATATGCTCGCGGATATTCTTTATGGGATTGTAGATCCAAGAATACGTACTAAGTGATTTCCTTGTGTTGGGTATATTTTGCGCTCCTTTGCAGGAATAGTATTTAAATATTTTTCCAGCAACATATTAAAAGTATATTGCATCATGCTTTACGTCACGACAATTTGAAAAAGCGAAAAGAAAAGTATTGATTGTCAATCATAAATTTTTTTGGAGTGACGTAAATTAAAGAGTTAGCGGTCACCCTGTAACGACCAGCGAACACTAAACAGACAGACAAATGAAAGGACAACAAGCCAACGCTTCGGCAAAATCAAAAGAGGTGCAACGCCACCCACAAGCCAACACACACTTACATACATTTTCTTTTGCCCCAACCGCACAGCAGACACTATTAAACCAGAAAGATAAAAGGTAATGAGCGAAATTTTTGGAAAATTTGATACACAGGATTTAAACAGGAAATCCGCACTTGACATATTTGAAAAGCTTAGACCAATTCGACAAGGAATAAATAAAGAATTTATTGCCAGAAGGCTTATATGGGAACTTATCCAAAATGCAAAAGACAACGTAGCTGTTTGCAATGTCAATTCTGACAATAATCTTGTTGTTGAGATAAGTTTAACTAATAACAAATTCATTTTTTCTCACAACAAAGGTTATTTTAAAAATGAAAATGTAAGAGGTTTAATTAGACGGTATTCATCAAGCGACAAAGACCGAAGCGAAACCAATTCGGAAGCAGTTCCAGCAACCACTGGGCGTTTTGGCACAGGTTTTATGACAACACATTTGCTTTCGGAATTGGTTGAAATAAAAGGTGTGTTCCAAGAGAATGCTGAAACTTTTAAACTTTTTGAACTAAATCTTGACCGAAGCGGACATACTAATTCAAGGAATAGAAAAGGCGTTTGCTTCTGTTGAAACAAGTGTTTCAAAATCATTAGCAATTTCACCAAACATAAACGAGTTTAAAACTCAATTTATTTACCATTTAAACAATGGTGGTCTTGAATTAGCTAAAATTGCTGTTGAGGAACTTAAAAACACGGCTGCCTATTCATTGATAAATCACCCAAATATTAGGTACATTCAATTTGATAGCCCTAATAGTAAATTCAACTTTTCACTTTCAAAAATAAAATCAATACCATTTGAAGAAACGGAAATTGTCATTTATGAATTAACCATTGGTGATAAGCAAGAAGGCAAATACTATGTTTCTGTTGGTATTGAAGAAACTAAAATAATTCTTCCTATTCAAATAGTTGGAAACGATTTCTATTTATTACCTATCGAAAAAGAAGTCCCAAAAGTATTTTTAGATTTTCCTTTAATAGGAACAGAAGAATTACACATTCCATTTGTAATAAACAGCCCTTTCTTTGAGCCAACAGAACCAAGAGACGGGATAAGTCTTACAGGCGGAACAGATGAGGATACACAAAGAAATGTAAATGTTTTCAATGAAGCGTTTAGGCTTTACAATATTTTTATCAACTACGTTGAAGAAACATCAGAATGGAAAAATCTATACAACCTTGCAGATATAAGAAAACCTAAAGAAAAAGATTGGATAAACAATTCTTGGTATGAAGAAACATATATAAAACCAGCAAGAGAAAAATTGTTGGCTAAAAATATTGTTGACACAATTAGGTATAGTCGTAGGTCAATAAAAGGAGAAGGAACTATTGACTTTCCAAGTTCAAGTAAAAAAGAAATAAGAGAAAAACTTTGGACGCTTAGTAATATAGACGAATACTTCATACTTCCAATTCAAGAACATGTTCACAAATGGTATGAAATCAATTGGGTTAAAGAGTTTGAACTAACAATTGAAAGTTTGGTGAAATGGATTGAAAGTAATCAAAACATTGAAAAGCTTTCAACTTCATTAAACAAGAAACAGACTGAAACATTTAATTGGCTGAATCAAGTTCTTGGTTTAGTTAATGAAGATGAAACTTTGTTGACACAATTAAACCAGGATAAAATCAAAATATTACCTGACCAAAACGGAGTGTTTCAGGCAAAATCAAGACTTTATAGAGATAACGGCATAGATGAAAACCTTAAATCTGTGATGATTACCCTTGGACCTGATTGGAGAAATTTCTTGCTAAACCGAAGTATAAATGATTTTACAGGAATCATTTTCAATTCAAAAGACCAAGATGCTATAATAACAGAAATTAACCGAATCTTAAATGAAGGCAAAAACATAAACATCAATAGAGCCTGTAGCCAATTAACCTGCCTATTTCCAAATACCGAAAATAAAATCAGAAACAGCGTTTACAACGTCTCTAAAAGGTTATTTCAAAATGAGATTGGCGAAATAATTCGTGTAACAATAGACAATGCCAGTATTTGGGAAACATCAGATAAATTAGTCACAAAAAGAATTGTTACCACTATTTCTAATTGTAAAAATGTTGAAACCTTTAAATCCAGTTATGGTTTCCAAAATAACGCAGAAACACTCAAATGGCTTGATGACTTAATAACTTTTTTAGATAAGAACGAATATGAAAACTTGCTAAATCTAAAAACCGCACCAATACTACCAAATCAAAACGGAATTTTTAAATATAAAGACATTTTACAGGTAGATAATACTGAAGCAGTAGCGGAAGAATTAAAGGATATAAGCAAACTGCTAAACTATGATTTTCACAATGATTTGTTAGCGAAAGAAATATTTCCTGTTTTACCAGAAAAGCAATCAATTGAAATTAAAGCAATAGCTGATAAGATTACTGAACTAATTGAACCAAAGCTTGGAAGCATTGAGAGAGATGAAGCAATCAGAGAGCTGTTTAGAAAATTATATTTATGGTTTAACAAGAATAAACAATTAGCCGAGCAAATTTTCACAAAACTCCATGAACGAAAACACAGACTAATAGATGATGACGAGATTGCTGCAAACCTTGAAAAAGCAGAGATATTAGACGAAATAATTGGCGAAACGGGTTTAACACCAAAAGAGGTAAAAGATAAATTAAAAGCCCTTTTAACGAACCCTAACATTTCTAATATTTTAAAATCATTTAATGAACAACAATCATCTGAATCAGTCGATTTATATCCTGTCGGTTCTGAAGATGATATTCTGATTTCACCTTCATTATTTGACGGCTCAAGCGAAAAATCAAGAATCTCAGTAAGTGAGGACGCAAAAGAAATAATCTTCCAATCATTAAAAAGTAAAGGATTTGATGTTTCGGAAAGCATTAAAATCAATTATACCATCGTTGATGGCGTCATCAGCCCTACTGGTAAGCCAATTAAGATTGTTGTAAAAAGTGCCAAAGCAGGTAAAATTTATTTCAACCCAAGCGAATGGCTTGCATTGACAGAACCCGATTCTCAATTATTTGTAGTAACAAGAGGAAACGTAGTTAGAAATATAACGCTATCAGATATTGAATCAATCAATGAAATATTTCATATGAGATTTAACACTAACGCATTTACTATGACTAATTTAAAAGTCTTTGCTAACTTCTTCCAATTTCTCCCTTATACTCACTTTATTTTTGAATCACCCGAAAGCACAACTGACTACTTGCAACAATTTGGTTTAAGTGAAAGAAATCCGAGTTCAAGTGAGTTATCTTCGGACGATAAAAACTTATTGCATTAATGATTCACAGCAGACAGGAACATTACCAGTTTTTAGAGGAAGAACTTAGGGCACAAACAGAAGCCTATAAGCAAAAGTTAGACACTTCTGCTCTGTTTCTATTGCAAGACCGAGAAGAACTTTTTGTTGCACAATTCCTGAAATTTCAGGACGGTGAAATGATTTTGAAATTCACTAATAAAAGAGGATTACCAAGACAAGGAGAATATCTTTACTGTTTTACTGTTCCGAAAGAATTAAGAGATTACAGAAATTGGGAAAATAAAACCTATGGAGATTTAATAAAAGCTAAGACAAACTATTCTGAAATAGTTTGCATTTGGCAAACACCGTCAAACGAAAAAGATTTTAGCATTGCAGGTTTTAGAGGAGTTGAACTTGAATTCTCAATCCACATTCAAGAAGCCGAAGGAATAATACTTCTTTTAGGTCCAAACAAGCCGCCTTTTGAATATATCGCAAACCTTCAAAGAATAGTTCAGAATACAAACAATGAATCGGTAAACAGAATTCTTGATCAAGATTTTCAAATTTCCGATTGGACACCTTCGCTTCTTGACAACAAAAATAATATTGCTGACTTTGTTTTAGCGCAATTAGTTCTGCAAGACAGTTTAATTATCCAAGGTCCGCCTGGAACAGGCAAAACATACTTGATTGCTGAAATTTGCGAAAAGCTTTGCCAACAAGAAAAATCCGTTTTAGTAACAGCATTAACAAACAGGGCTTTAATTGAGATAGTTGAAAAGCCAGCACTGGAAGGGCTTTTAACAGAACATCGAATTTTTAAAACAAAACTTTCAGTTGATGAAGCAAGAGCAATCAAAGATTTACAACAAACAAAAGAAGTAAGTCCTCAGCCCCGGAACTTAATTCTTTCAACTTTCTACATTACAAGCGGACAAGCTTCACAAACATTTAATGAACCGCCATTTGACTACGTTATTGTTGACGAAGCAAGTCAGGCATTACTTGGAATGTTTGGTGGAGCAAAACTCTTAGGAAAGAAAAATATTTGGATTGGCGACACATGCCAGTTACCGCCTGTTGTTGCTTTAAGCGATGACAAAGTGAACCGTAAAAACTACGGGGCATTAGTTGACGGCTTAAAAGCGTTGTCCGAAACTGCTTCATTGCCTATTTTTCAACTTACAGAAACGCATCGTTTAACAGACAGGGCAGCAAATTATACAAGTGTTTTTTATAAGAACAGCTTAAGTTCAAGAGCCAAGAAAGATATTCGGCTTTCTTATTCGGAAATGAATTTAGATTTCGGAAAATTGTTTAATCCCAATGGAGGTCCGTCATTAATAAAAACCGACTTAAAAGTTGGTGATTTCAAACCAAGTAACGCTTTGAAACTTGCGACCGATATTGTAAAACATTTGTTGACAACAAACGAGAAACTTCATATTTCAGTATTGACGTATTTTGTTGAAACAACCAAAGCATTACAAAAAGCAATTTTTCAAACAGTTGGTTATCATAAAAATTTATTGATTGAAACAGTTTCGAGAGTTCAAGGTTTGACAACCGATGTAACAATATTTGTAGTTCCTAATTCAAGTTATCACAGGTCTTTAGAGAATCGGCTTTTCAATGTGGCGACAAGTCGCTCAAAACGCCACACTCTAATAATCACAGACAAAGACGTTTTAACACGTTCACAGATTGATAATAAAGTGAAAAGTTACCTTCAACGACTAAATGAAGATTTTTCATTTTACATTCAATTTGAAGGCTTAACTATTGCCAACATTAGCGAAGAAAAACAGCAAGGAATTGTTGAGAAAGAAAAATCAAAGAACAAAGAAAATATACAATCGCAAAATGAAACAGAATCTCAAAATAAAGCGGGTTTAAAAATCGTTGGCAAAATAGACCTTTCAAAATTTGAAAAACCGAAAAAAGAAATAAAAAAGGACAAGATAAATTACTACATCATTGACACAAATGTATTCGTTGATTACCCCGATATTATTTCAAAAATTGGCAGAGACTATCAAATAATTCTATCCGCGAAAGTTATTGACGAATTGGACTATCTGAAAATTTCATTGTCAGAAGAACAAAAGAAAAATGTTCAAAAAGCATTGAAACTAATTAATGATAATTTGGATAAACGTAATATCAAAATGGACACAGCCGATTTGTCTTTGCTTCCAAACGATTTCAACAAAAAATCCCCTGACAATTTTATTTTGTCGGTTGCGTTAAAATACAACAGTGAAAACCCAATATTACTCACATCTGACAACGGTTTACAAATTAAAGCCAAAGGATTAGGCGTAACAACAATAACACTCAAAGACTTTTTGAAACAAACAAAATAAACTAAAAGAGAAGACACAGCTTGACAGAAAATAAAACAAATAGGACAACAAAGCCAACGCTAAAGCAAGCACATTTGCAAACCGCACAAAGCCGATACATAGACCAAAGTTTGCAAAAGAGCTTGCTTTGCCAAGGCACCACGACAGACTAAATGAAAGGACAAACAACATATAGACAAGAAGGGCGAACCGCTAATCGAGTAGACGGCCTCACCGCTTGTAAGCGATGAGGTGCGCCTCTCACACCACCGTACATTCGGGTCACGTATACGGCGGTTCGGAAAATCATAATTACAACCGCTCTTTTCACCGGTTGCAGTCTGTTTCTCTTTTAAGATAAGGCTGGCACGCCTCCTTACCGAATTGGAAACGATAATCCGTTCAGTCCTTCGCTGTTTTGTGAGACCTCCCGTATTGTTCCATAAAGGCACAGGCTCGTTACCAACAGCTAATATGACCTCTGCTGACTTCTCCTTACAGTTTAGATAAACAAGGAGACCTCCCCCGGTAAGGTAAACCCCGTAGATATTATCAACGGGGTAAATAGCCTTCTACCTATGCCTGGTAAGCCATCAGGCAAGTACATCTTTTTTTCCCACTTAGTCCACCCTTATTTTGCTAATAAAAATTTATGCAAAAAGATGAAAATGTA
>JAABUR0100004378.1_pt1 | contig 18910 bp, 17 predicted proteins | sample 5560091 | NCBI WGS metagenome assembly JAABUR01 (sample SAMN10711879, study PRJNA513375) | rock metagenome | isolation source: Antarctica rocks | place: Antarctica: Victoria Land, University Valley sud | reverse complement strand
GCCTGGATCCGCGTCATCTACCGCTGCTGGAACACCACCACCCCCTACGACCCAACCAAACACGGCAACGCCGCAACACTTCTACAACACCAGACCGCAGCCTGACGTTGACACAGGGGGTGTCATGCCTCATCCTGCATCCCAGCCGAAATCGTCCGTACGGCGGAGGCAACCGAGCGTCCGGATTCATGACCTCACTTCGCCGATCGACGGCGCCCCGTTACCCCGGCGATCAGTGCAGAGCGTTCTGCGTCTCCAACAGCCCGCGCCGGATCAGCAGTTCGACAGCATCGGCAGCATGCTCAAGGTCGACCGGGAGCTCCTTGCGTTCGGCGGCGGAGAAGTTCTTCAGGACGAAGTCGGCAGGATCCTGCCGACCGGGCGGTCGGCCGATTCCGAATCGGACCCGTAGGTAGTCCTTGCTGCCCAAGGAGGTCGAGATCGATCGGAGACCGTTGTGACCGCCCTCGCCACCACCTTGTTTCACCCTGATGGTCTGCGGCGGAAGATCGAGTTCGTCGTGCAGCACGACGATGTTCGACGGCGGCACCTTAAAGAACCGAGCCAGGCCCGCGGTGGCGCCCCCAGACACGTTCATGTACGAGCGGGGCTTGGCCAGGATCACCCGGGCGTCGGCCAGCCGTCCCTCGAGTACATCGGCTCCGGCCTTGTGCGAGGAGAACTTTCCGCCGATCCGGCCGACCAGCAGATCGGCGATCATGGCGCCGACGTTGTGCCGATTGCCAGCATAGGACGGGCCGGGGTTGCCCAGACCGATGATCAGCACCGGATCCAGCTGCGGTTCGGGCGGCGAAGCGGCGGCTGCGGCGGTCGAGATCACACGAACACGGTAGCGGTCGGATCAGCGGGCCTGGTGGAGCACGCCAGAGGCGCCACCCGCGATGCGATGGCGCCTCTGGTACGGCAGACCGGCGGGCAGCCGGCGGACGAAATCAGCTCTCGTCGGACTTCTCGGCACTGTCGCCGGATCCCTCGGCTTCGGCCGCCTCTGCAGCTTCGGCGGCTTCGGCGATCTCTTCGTCCGACAGATCCTGCTCGATGCCCAGTTCCTCCATGCCGGCCTCGTCCTCGGCCTCGAGTTCGTCGGCGGTCGGGGCATGTTGGATGGCCACCACCAGCGCCTCCGTGTCCGAGATCAGCGTGCAGTCGCCGGGCAACGTGACGGCGCCGGCCAGGAACTGGGTGCCGACAACGGCGCCGGTGATGTCGACCTCGAAGTGGTCGGGGATGTTCAACGCGTCGACCTCGACCGAGAGTGTCGACTGATCGGTGATCACCAGGACACCGGGCTCCGGCTCGCCGATGATGTGCACCGGGACCTCGACGATCACCTTCTCGCCACGCCGAACCAGCAACAGGTCGATGTGCTCGACGTAATCCTTGATCGGGTGCCGGACCACCGATTTCGGCAGGGCCAGCTCTTCGCCGCCGTCCAGGTCCAGGGTCAGGATGGTGTTGGCGCCGCCTTTGATCACCCGGGCGAACTCGCGAGCCGGCAGTGACAGGTGCCGGGGGTCGGTGCCGTGGCCGTACAGCACAGCGGGAATCTTGCCGGCCTTCCGAGCGCGACGGGCGAAGCCCTTGCCGAACTCGGTACGGACCTCGGCGGGCAGGCGATGCTCGGACACGGGTGCTCCTCTGGGACGAAATGATCTGCCGGTACTGACGCGGTGTGTGTCCCTCGGCCCGGGATGACGGCACAGGCGGGAGACTCCCACCGCGTCGATCACGGCGCTTCGGACGATCTCTGCAAAAGACCGGCCCGGCACGCCCTCGCCGAGGCAACCTCTCCACTCTACCGGGCCCGAAGTCGACCCCCAAATCTGTGGAGATTGGGGGGACGGCCAATCCCATTCGTTGGCACCACCGAACCACCGATCGTGACGGACTGGCAGGCATCCCGGCCGTACGACCCACCGGATGCAGCCTTCCCCGCAGTCCCGGGGCCCTCCGAGACCACAGAGCCGACGGACACGGCGACGTCCCTCGATGAATTGTTGAATGCGGTCGCCACTGGCGACGAAGTGGCTTTCCGCAATCTGTACGGTCAGGCGGTTCACCCGGTGATGTCCCTGGTGCGGTTGCTGATGCGTGACGTGGCGATGGCTGAGGAAGTCACCCAGGATGTCTTCCTGCTGGTCTGGCTCAAAGCCGGCCGATTCGACCCGTCCCGTGGGCGGGCCGGGGCATGGATCATGGCCATCGCCCGCTCCAAAGCGATCGACCGGATCAAGTCGGCGCAAGCGACACGACTGAGAGATCACCGGTTTGCCGTCGAACCGTCGGCGCCGTCGGCCGAACTGGACGACGACATGCTGGCCGAACTCGATCAACATCGAGTGCGACGAGCATTGGCCGCGCTGACCGCCATCCAGCGCCAGGCCATCATGTTGGCGTTCTTCGGTGGACACAGCTATCCGGAAACTGCCCAGCTGCTCGGGGTGGGGCTGCCCACGGTCAAGTCCAGGGTCCGGCAGGGGCTGATTCGATTGCGACAGCATCTAGAAGCGGAGCGGACTTCCGGGCAGACCGACTCCACCGCGTCCGACCAGTGACCGGAGACCCGGTCAGTCAGCGCCGGGCCTGTCCGGCCAGCGCAGCTCGGTGACCTGGCCGCCGGTGACGGTGGCGGTGAGACGGATGGGCCCGCTCGGCCGGACGTACAGGTCGTACGTGCCTTCTGGTAGCTCCCCGTACACCAGCGAGTGGATGGTCGATCCGTCCGGTGTGGGGCGGGCGACGACCGCAACATGCGGCGGTGCGCCGTGGTCGTGGCTGTGTTCGCCCGACGATCCCGGACCATGGTGATGATCGTGACGATCGCCATCATGATCAGCGGGGTGTCCGTGCTGGTGACGGGAGTCGGTACCGGTCGGGATGATCTCCACCTCCAGATCCTCCATCTCGGCCGGCATCTCGACGATCAGGGCGCCGATGTCGCCGCCGATGTCGAGCACGACGGCGCCCTGCCCGGCGTGCGGATTCTCTTCGGTGGCCAAGGGTCCTCCTTCTCGAAATTCCCAGTGAGCAAGCCCCGGCGGGCGACCCGCCGGGGCTTGCACGACGACAGGCGGATCAGCCAGGACGACCCGACACCTTGGGCACCGGCTGGGTTGTCAGGTACCCGCTGGCGGGCGGAGCGATGTAGGGGAACGAGGTCAGCAGCGGAGCATTGGTGGGTTTGCTGCCGTCGCGCAGACCGGGCTCCGGCGCGTTCAGGACCGCATCCTTCTGATAGTCGGGGTAGGTCAACGGGATCGTCAGACCGGCCACCGCGCGAAGCTCGATGGTGGTCACGTCGTCGATCAACCGACGACCGTTGGGGAAGCCGGCATTGTCGCCGCCAAGCACGCCGAGGGGGCTGGCTGAGGCCCGCGGCGTCGGAGCCACAGCCAGGTTCAGCCGCAGCATGTCCGCCTGGATCGGTCCGGTGAAGGTGGTGAACTTTCCACCGAGCACCGCGCTCGGGATACCGGTGAGCAGGATCGCGTTCAGGTCGGTCCGCGGCCTTCCGGATTTGTTGAACGCGGCCAGGTTCGGGAACACGCCGGGGTAGAGACCCGGCAACAGCCCCGCGAGTTCCGGCTTGTTCACGTACTGGGCGAACTGTGAATCTGCCGAGGGCGGCAACGAGTTCCACTTGTCCTTGACGGACATCGGGTTGATGACCTCGTTGAACAGCGGATTACCCAGACGGGACACCTGCACGCTGTCTCCGAAGGGCTTGTAGGTCGCCGTGGTGGAGTCGAACAGGCGCCCACGTGACCGGTAGGCGGCCGCCCAAACACCGATCACCGACGACGAGGCGTTCGGGTTGGTGGGCGGCAATCCCGAGGCGGTCAGCTCGGACTTCGGAACCTGCAGCGCGATGGAGTGCACGTTCAGGCCCTGCAGCCCGTTCATCCCCTCCATCACCGGGAGCTTGATGAAGTGATTCTGGTTGAACGGGCGCAGCCCGGCGAGGTCGAAGACACTGCCAAGATCGACGAAGAACGCATCCGACCGCTGGCCGGCGAAGACTTTACGGCCGGTGGCAAGTGCCTGCACCGCCGCTTTGCCGAAGGTGGCCTGGTAGTTGGGCGTGCTGCGCTCGCCGACGTTGCACGGCGGCACCTTGAGTCCGGTGCCCAGCACCGTCGTTGAGGTCACCTTGCCGTTCGCGTCCCGAACCACTTTGGTGACCGAATACGTCTGCGGCCGGTTCCAGTTGGTGCTGTCGATGCTGGTGATCGGCCCGGTGTTGTACAGGAACGTGTTCGGGTTGCGGATGATGGTCTTGAACCGGAACTCGTAGCTGATGTCCGGCTGCGACGTCCCGCGATTGGAAATGTTGATGGCGTAGAGCACGTCGTCGGCGAACTCGCTGAAGTTCGGGCCGCCGTAGGGGAGCTCGAACGGATTGAAGTTCGCGATCAGGTCCACCTTGGTCGGATCGTTGGGATCGACGTAGGCGTAGACGTCAGTGTTGTCGGCGGTCGGATCCTTGGAGATTTCCGGCGCCTCGCGATGTGAGGACATTCCTGGCCTTTCCTGTCAGAGAACAGCGGGCGAGCGGGTGGGTGAGGTCAGACCTTCGATGTCGCGTGCATGGCGTGCGCCAGGGTCGCGACCAGTTGATGATCGGTGAAGGTGACTTCCCGTCCTTCGATCATCACCGAGACCTGGCCGTTGGACACGTCCTGGATGTAGGCGACCATGGAACCCGTTGCCGCGCTGGGCAATCCGCGGGCTGGTGCAGCGGCCGGCACTGCCGCTGGGGTGGCGGCCCCGGCCAGTGCCGACGTCGGTCGGACCAGGGCAGCGGCGCCGACTGCGGCAGCACCCACGCCTGCGGTCTTGAAGAATGCTCGACGGTTGGAGCTGTTCATGATTCCTCCGGGTGTGGCGGGTGGTGGGTGCATCACTTGGTGGTGGTGACGGAAACCGGCGTGCTGTGCGGCGACTTGCTGAACTGCTTCAAGGCAGCAAGTGCCTGGCCGATCCGCTGGTCGGTGGACGGCGTGGCTGCCCCCATGCGAGCGAGAGTCGCCACCGGGGGAGCGATGTAGAAACCGGCGATGTCCACGACCAGGTCGACGTTGCCGTACGAGCCGTTGTAGATGGAGATGGTGCCGTCCGGATTCACTGGGAGCACCACCGCGCCGGCCACATCGTGTTTCGGCCGGAAGTTGGAGCTGGAGACCGACGGGATTCCTGGACCGACGCCGTCAAAGGTAGTCAGGTAGCCGGGCTCCTGCGGCTGGACGGCCGTGACGTTGACCAGCACCGCCTTGAAGAACGGATCGCCGAACCCCGGGGTCAGGATTTTCGAGGTGGTCAAGGCGCCGGCCGGCTTGCCGCCCTCGCGACTGTCGTAGATCCGGAACGGGGTACTCGGCACGAAACTGCCGTCGACAACCGGTGTTCCGCCGATGAAGTAGCCGGTGATGTCGACCACCAGGTCGACGTTGCCGACCGAGCCGCCGTTGAACAACGAGATGGTGCCGTCGGCGGCGATGGCCACCAACGCGAGGTTGGCTCGATCTTCCTTGATCTCATAGTTGAGGTTGGAGGCCAACGGTCGCGGCTCGCCCTCATAGGCGGTGACATAGCCGCGGCCGGTGCCTTGGGCGGCGGTCAAGTTGGCCACCACCGCGCTGGCATCGGCCGGGATGCCGCCGACGCCGGCGACCTTGAGGGTCAACCCCGTCCGCTTGGGGATCCTGGCTTTCGGTGCGCCGATGCCCTTACGGGTGTCCAGGAATCGCCGGGACGGCATCGAGACGAAGGTGCCCGGTTCGGTGGCAGTGCCCCTGCCGAGGTAGTAGCCGTGAATGTCGGCCAACATGTTGACCGTCCCGGCCGAGCCGTTGGTGATCGAAACGTCACCGTTGGCCGCCACCGGAGTGATCACCAGGTTCGGGACGTCCTCGCCGGCCTGAAAGTTGAGGTTCGACGCATACGGCTTTGCGGTTCCGCCGGCATAGACGGTGAGATGGCCCGGAGCTGTCGGAGCCACAGCCGTCACGTTCAGCACCACGGCGGCCACCGGGCCGGTGATGTCGGCGGTGGCGTTGAAGGTGAGCGTTTCGCCGGAGCCAACCGGGGCCTTGGGGGCTCCGATTCCGCTGCGGGTGTCCAAGATTCGATGCGATTTGACGGTATTGAAGGAGCCAGGAGTCACGTTGTCGGCGTGCACCACCGGCGCCACCGTCACCGAGATGGCCAGGCCGACGACCACCGCGGTGCCACCGCTCAGGAGTGTTCTGATCTTCACGCAATTCCTCTTCCGCTCGGGATGGCTGTCGCCGGCACCGGCGACGAGGACCCGTCGCCGGTCGGACATCAGCAGTGCATCGGTGGGCCGAGCGGGCTGTTCGGTGACCGGTAGCACGTGGCACGCATTCGACGCCCAGCGGGCAACAGATGTGCTTCCGGGGAGATCTGCGGAGATCTCATCCCGATGCGCGCCTCAGCGGGCAAGAGTGACTGTCCGCTGCCACTGGCAGCGGGTGGTGCAGCCTGATTCACCCCGATCGGGTGAGACGACTGGCTGCGGAGCCCGGTCGAGCGCGGGCGCCCGGCCCTGTCAGTCGACGGTGCCGGCCGACACCAGCGAGGTCGACCATCTCTCTTCGATCCGACCGAACTTCCAGATCGCGAGGGCGATCAGCCAGGTGACGATGAACAGCGCCACGATGCCGTAACCGGCGTAGTCCAACGGGATGTCGGCGATCGCCAGCAGCGGGCCGCTCTGAATGTTCGCCTGGTCGACCAGCACGCCGATCAGCTCGATGGTGCCGATGATCAGGGCCACTGCGACGCTCAGCGAGGTGATGGTGAGGTTGTAGAACACTTTGCGGACCGGTTTGGCGAAGGCCCAGCCGTAGGCGAAGTTCATGAAGACGCCGTCGGTGGTGTCCATCAGGCACATGCCGGCGGCGAACAGGATGGGCAGCACCAGGATCGCGTAGAACGGCAGGTTGAATGCGGCAGCACCACCGGCCAGCACCAGCAGCCCGACCTCGGTGGCGGTGTCGAACCCGAGACCGAACAGCACGCCGATGGGATAGATGTGCCAGGGCTTGCGGACCGACTTGGTCAGCCCGCCGAGGAAGCGGTTCATGAAGCCGCGCTTGTTCAGTTGATCTTCCAACTCCTGCTCGTCGAACTCGCCGCTGCGCATCCGGCGGAACACCCGGAAGATCCCGACCAGCACCACCAGGTTCAGGATGCCGAGGATCCAGAGGAAGACGCCGGAGACCGATGCACCGATGATGCCGGTGACGGAATGCAGTTCGGAGCCGTCGTTCTCGACCTGGCCGGCCAGCGCCTTGACGCCGATCGACAGCAGGAACGCCAGGCCGAAAACGATGGTCGAGTGTCCCAGCGAGAACCAGAATCCGACCGAGAGTGGTCGCTTCCCGCCATCGGCGAGCAGCTTGCGGGTGGTGTTGTCGACGGCCGCGATGTGGTCGGCGTCGAACGCGTGTCGCAGCCCGAGGGTGTAGGCCAGCACGCCGACACCGATGCCGTAGACACCGGTGGAGCCGCCCAGGTCGTAGGCGGCCGGGATGACGAAGGCGACCAGCACACCGAATCCGACCACGTGCAGCAGCACGATGAACCCGTACATGCCGGCCAGTACCCGCCAGTCGTGGCGGGACAACGCCCGGGTGAACTGCCGGAACGCCGACTCCGGCGCCACCAGTGTTCGATCGGTCATCAGTGACCTCATCTGCAGAGAATGCCGAGTGGAATCGGCAGCCACCGCGCTCGGAGTTCCGGTCGGAATGCGGGTTGACGTGCGCTGTCTGACTCGGACGGTAGCGCCAGTTGCAACTTGTTCGCAATACCCGAAGGGGTCGGAAGGCGGTCGCGGAGCGTCAGGACGACGCGAGAGCGCGACAGCGGGCGCACAGTCCGTTGAGTTGCAGCGAACTCTGCTCGAGCCGGTATCCGGTTGCCTGCTGCACCAGGTCGACCGCGTCACTCAGCACCGCCGCCGGTACCTCGGTGACGCTCTGGCAGCAGGTGCACACTGCGTGGTGGTGCGGTTGTTCGACGATGCCGTAACTCACCGGCTGATCCGGCAGGGCAAGGGCATGGACGATGCCGAGCCCGTGCAGCAGGGTGACAGTGCGATACACCGTCGACAGGTTCAGCCGATGCCCGCCTGCCACGATCCGCTGGTGAATGTCGGCGGCGGACAGGTGACCGCCGGCGGCGGTGAGGGTGAGCATCACCTGCACCCGTTCGCCGGTGCAGCGCAAACGGTGGCCGCGCAGGGCTGCCCGGACCGTCTCGACCGCAACCTCATCGGTCGGCGCCAACTGGCGATCGCTCACGGGGTCAGCCTATCGACTGGGCCGATCACCCGGTCCGATCCGCAAGTCAGTGCCGGTCAGCCGGCGGTCAACAGCTCCCGCAGTGCCGCGGCGAAGCGATCGACATCGTCCTGGCTGGTGTCCCAGGCACACATCCAGCGGACCTCGCCGGTGGCCGGATTCCAGTCGTAGAACCGGAACTGCTGCCGCAGCCGGTTGGCGATCCCGGGGTCGAGTACGGCAAAGACCGCATTCGCCTGCACCTGTCGGGTGATCTCCACTCCGTCCAGATCACCGGCCGCCGCGGCAAGCCGCATCGCCATCGCGTTGGCATGCGATGCGGACCGCAGCCACAGGTCACCCTCCAGCAGCGCGATCAGTTGCGCCGAGACAAACCGCATCTTCGATGCCAACTGCATATTCATCTTGCGCAGGTAGATCAGCCCGTGTGCGTCGGCGCCGACCGACGGATCCAGCACCACCACGGCCTCGGCGCCGATGGCTCCGTTCTTGGTGCCGCCGAAGCTCAGCAGGTCGACACCGGCATCGGTGGTGAACTCCCGCAGCCCGGCGCCGAGAGTGGCTGCGGCATTAGCGATCCGCGATCCGTCGAGGTGCACCCGGAGCCCCAGGGCGTGGCTGTGTTCACAGATCGCGGCGATCTCGGCCGCGGTGTAACAGGTGCCCAGTTCGGTGGTCTGGGTGATCGAGACGGCCAGCGGCTGGGCCCGATGTTCGTCGCCGTACCCCCAGGCCTGTCGGTCGATCAGCTCCGGCGTCAGCTTGCCGTCCGGAGTCGGCACGGTGAGCAGCTTCATCGAGCCAACCCGCTCCGGTGCGCCGTTCTCGTCGGTGTTGATGTGTGCGGTCTCGGCGCACACCACGGCGCCCCAGCGCGGCAGAATCGCCTGCAGGCTCAGCACATTCGCCGCCGTGCCGTTGAAAACCGGCCAGACGCTGACCCCCTCGCCGAAGTGCCCGGCGAACACCTGCTGGAGCCGCTGGGTGTAGACGTCCTCGCCGTAGGAGATCTGGTGGCCGCCGTTGGCCTCGGCGATCGCCGTGACGATCTCCGGGTGGGCGCCGGCGTAATTGTCCGAGGCGAAGCCGCGGTCGTTCTTCTCGTGCAGGGTGTTCACGGAAAATCCTCGGATCGGTGGGGTGAGGTGGCTTGATTGCTCAGTCGGTTTCGAGAGTGACGAACGTCGGCTGCGGCTGGTCGGACAGCGCGGCGTCGATCCGGGCCAGCATGTGCGGTGTCATCGGTGGATCGAGCGTTCCCAATTCGGCGATCGGCACCCAGCAGGTCTCGGAGTTCTCGCCGTCGGCCGGATGGGGCTCGCCGTCGACGTACTCGCAACGGAAGGTCAGATCCAGGTACTGGCTGCGATCGCCGTTCGGATAGCGGACTTCGCCGGTGATACCGACCTGGGCCAACCGGACCACGCTCGCGGTGATCGCGGTCTCCTCCAGGGTCTCCCGGACAGCGGCCACTGCCGGGTGCTCGCCGGGGTCGACGATGCCGGTGACCGGTGTCCAAGCACCGTTGTCGGCGCGCCGGACGCACAGTAGGTGCCGGCCGGCGGGATCGTCGCGGAGTACCACCGCGGTGCAACCGATCAACCACAACGGGGCGGTGCCGACGTGCTTGCGCAGGGCGAGCACGAAGTCCGGAATAGCCATCAGCGGTGCACCGTCACGGCGCCGTAAGGTCGATCCGGGCACCGTTCAGGGTGGCGGCGTCGGCATCGAACAGACCGTTGATGCGTTCGGCCAATTCAGCTGCGGAGGTGAAGCCGTCCCGGTCGCCGATCGCCTTGATCACCAGGGTGACGGCCGCCGACGTCTGCGGCAGCGGATCGTCCTTGCGGCCGGATTGCCGCCGCCGCAACGAATCCGCCAGTGCCTGCAGCCAGGCCTCGGCTGCTGCCTTGGCGGTGGCGTAGTTGGCGCTGCCGGCGGTCGGAGCGGCCGCCCCGGTGGCACTGACGATGACGGCCCGACCGGCGGTGGAGGCCACCAGATCGTCATGCAGTTCCAGGGTGACGTACCGCAGGGTGTCGATCAGATTGGCCGACAGGAACTGCCAGTCCTCGTCGGTGTTCGCGGTGAAGCCCTTCCCGCCCCGCCAACCACCGACCAGGTGCACCAGTCCGTCGATCACGCCGTACTGCTCCCGGACCGAGGCGGCCAGCGCGGCCACGGCCGCCGGATCGGTGAGGTCACAGACCCGGGTACCGAGCAGGTCGGGATCGGAGCCGTCGCGCAGAGCGGACAGTCCGGCGTCGTACCGGCCGACGGCGACCACCTGCCGGCCACCGGCCACTAAGGCCTGGCAGGCCGCCTGGCCGGCAACACCGGTGGCGCCGGTCACCACCACGACGAGGTCACGCGTAGCACTGGTCACGCCGGAAGCCTATCGAGGGGGATGCGGCGCCGGCCGGCCAGGTCGACGGACGATAACAGTTGTCGATGCGAAGATCTGTGGCGGGCAGGTAAAGTGCGAATCGAGAGGTTCTGCCGATTCGGCATTGGCCCCACGGGGGTGGGAATGGACACAGCGGCCGGGCCATCGGCGCTGGTGGAGCCGCGGCCGTTGCCGCTGCTGACCTCGTTGCGATGGTTCATCGCCACCACTGTCGCCGTCGCCGTCATCGGCCTGGTGATTATGGTGTCGTTGGTTGGTTGGTCGCCGATCGGATCGACGATCGGCGAACCGGCATTATGGGGGATCTTCGGATTGGTCGTGCTGGCCGATCTGTACGCATTGGTGCCGTGGTTGCGGGACATCCAGGGGCGCTGGCGGATCCACTGGTCGGCGGCGCTGTCACTGGCATTGCTGATCGGCTTCGGCCCGGCCACCGTGCTGTTGTTCCCGCTGATCGGTCTGGTCGCCATCAGCAGCCTGGGGGCCAAGGGCGGCGCCTGGTGGCGACGGATGTTCAACATCAGCTTGGTGGTGATCGAGGGATTGGTCGGCGCTGTCGTGGTCTGGGCGGTGTGGGGCACCGCGGACCGGGCCGCGGACCCGACGGCGGCCCAGCTGCTGGCCGGCGGCCTGCTGGTCGCCGCGGTGTGGGAGGTGGTGAACGTGACGATGATCGCGGGCGCGCAGACCTTCGCCGGCATGTCGGCGTTCTGGCCGGCCATCCGATCAGGCGGCCGCAAGACAGTGATGTGGCTGGTGGCCCTGTGCACGGCGCCGCTGACCGCCGAGATCGCGCTGGTGGCACCGGCAATGCTGCCGATCATGGTACTGGTGATTCTGGCCATGCATCACAATGTCGCCGCGGTCACCCGGCGGAAGGATGAGGCCAGGACCGACACCCTGACCGGGCTGGCCAACCGGACGGCGGCGATGGAACTGCTGACCAGGCGGCTGGACAACCAGGACCGGCGAGAAGTGGCGGTGACACTGCTGCTGATCGACCTGGACGGCTTCAAGGCAGTCAATGACACCCACGGCCATCACGCCGGGGACGAAGTACTGGTCGAGGTCGGCCAGCGGATCGTTGCCGCCGCGCCGCCGGAAACCCTGGTGGCCAGGCTGGGTGGCGATGAATTCGTCATCATCGGTGGCGAGGTACCGGACCCGGCCGCGCTCACCACGATCATCGATGCCGAGGTGATCCGGCCGGTCCGGATCGGCTCGTTGTCGGTGTCGGTGTCCTGCTCGATCGGCTGGGCGATCGGCCTGCCGGGCACCGATCCGATGGACCTGTTCCGGCTGGTCGACCGCAACCTCTACCGGTTCAAGCACGGCCGCACCCGGCCGGACATCCGACAGAACCTCAGCCAGTGATACCCGCGGTGGAGCCGACCACGTCCTTCATCTTCTTGTTCAGCGCCTCGTAGAACATCGACAGCGGGAACTCGTCGTCCAGCACTCGGTCGGTGATCCCCTTCGGCGGACCGTCCAACGGCAACGCATCCCGATCGCCGGCGGTGTACCGGGCCCAGTCGGACAGCGGATGGGGGGTGAGGACCGAGGACACCAATTGATAGCCGGCCAGCCAATGGGCGATCTTCGGCCGGTCGATCGACTTCCAGTACAGATCCTCGATCTGACGACCGAGTTCCAGCACCGGCTCGGTGACGCGCTGCCAATCGATCGACAACCGGGTGTCGGTCCAGTGCAGCACCCCGTGTTGATGCAGCCAGGCGAACAACAGCTGTCCACCGAGGCCGTCGTAGTTGCGCACCCGGTTGCCGGTGATGGCGAACCGGAAGATCCGGTCGAAGATCATCGCGTACTGCACCAGTCTGGCGTGCGGATTACCCTGCTTCTCCAACTCGACCGACTCGCGGAAAGCTGTGAGGTCGCAGCGCATCTCCTCCAACGAGTACAGGAAGAACGGCATCCGCTGTTTGATCATGAACGGGTCGAACGGCAGGTCGCCATGCATATGGGTGCGGTCGTGGATCATGTCCCACATGACGAACGTCTGCTCGGCGAGTTGCTGGTCGGCCAGCAGCCTGGCGGCATCCGGCGGCAACTGCAGGCTGGTCACCTCGGCGGCGCTGCTCACCACCCGGCGAAATCTGGCCGCCTCCCGATCGGCGAAGATGCCGCCCCAGGTGAACTTCGGAAGTTCGCGCATGGCAATGGTTTCCGGGAAGAGCACGGCCGAGTTGGTGTCGTAGCCGGGGGTGAAGTCCAGGAACCGGATCGGCAGGAACAGCTTGTTGGAGTAGTCGCCGGCTTCCAGCTCGGCGATGAAGTCCGGCCAGATCATCTGCAGCAGAACAGCTTCGACGTTGCGGTCGAGGTTGCCGTTCTGGGTGTACATCGGGAACACCACCAGATGGGTCCGGCCGTCGGCCCGATCGACTGCCGGTTGGAAGGCGACCAGCGAATCCAGGAAATCGGGTACCTCGAAGCCGCCCTCTGCCCACCGGGTGAAGTCCTTGACCAGCACCGCCAGGTAGTCGGCGTCGTGCGGGAACTGCGGTGCCAGGGCAGCAATCGACGCGGTGATCCGCTCGATCAACGCGGCGGCCTTGGCATGTTGGGCGACTGCCGTCTCCGGGTGATTCGCCTGGATCGAACCGTCCTTGAGTTGCAGCGGGCGCAGTTCGACGACGGCCTGCTTCAGTTCCTGCCAGGTCGGGTCGGCGACCAGCGGATGGATGGCCTGCTCGGCCCGGACAGCCGGCCGAGCGGCGTAGTTGACGGCGTTGAACAACAATTCGCTGGTGTTGCCGCCGGCGATCGGTTCGACGGCGAGCACGACAACGCGACCGCTGCCGAGTTCGGTGACGGCGGCTACCGAGGCGCCACCGGCCCGCAGCACCGCGGCAGCAGGGGCGGACAGCGACAGGGTGCCGGCGGCTCGCAGCATGTCGGTATCGACCCTGGCCAAGAGATCTTCGGTGGTGATCGTCGCGGTCTCCTCCCGGGCCGCCACCACTGCTCCCGGCCTGCTCTCCCGGGCACCGGTCAGGCCGGCTTCCGGCAGGTCAACGTCGGCGCCCAGCACCACCAGCCCGAGACCGCCGCGGACGGCGTCCAACACGGCGTCATCGACGGCAGCGTCGGCGGCGATCAGCACGTCGACCGATGGATCGACCGTGTCCGATTCCGTGCGCACCGGATAGCCGCGGCCGGTCAACGAAGCTACTGCCTCCGGATCGACACTGATTATCTGTACTGACGGAAACAACGCCATCGTCCCGACCTCTCATCGCAAGAATATCCTGTCGATCAGCCTATCAACAGGAGAATCTGCGTTCAAACTGGGCGGCGAACCAAGACAGTGACCCGGTCGGCGATGTCGGTGCGGTAGCGCTCGACCGAGAAGCGCTCGATCGAACCTGCACGCCCATTGTCGGCGAGTCGACGAGCCAGGTCCGGGTCGTCGATCAGCCTGGCTAACGCGGTGGCCATTGCTGTGGCATCACTGGGTGGCACCAGCAGCCCGGTCTCGCCGTCCTGCACCGTCTCGAGGTGCCCGAGCGTGGCCGAGGCGATCACCGGACGGCGGGCCAACTGCGCCTCGACCACCGCGTTTCCGAACGGTTCCCGCAGGGACGGTGCGACCACCGCGTCAGCCGCGGCCAGCACCTCCCACACGGGCGACACATAGCCTCCGAAGAACACAGCGCCGGCCAGATCGGACTGTGCTGCCCGTTCCCGCAGTTGCCGCTCGTACCATTCGTAGCCCTCGAAGGCAGTGCCATAGACGGTAAGCGTGACCTTCCGTCCCACGTTTCGTAGTCGGGCAATTGCTTCGATGGCCACGTCCGGAGCCTTGCGTGGCGACAGCCGGCAGACCGCTGCTACCTGGAAGGAATCCGTGCGCACAGCGAGCGGGGGATCGATCGGTGGATTCGGAATGCCGTTGTAGATCAACGAGATCCGCCGCAGCAGTGAGGGATAGATGCTGATCATCGCGTCGACGGCGGCCTGGCTATTGGCGATCAGCGCGGTGCTGAACAACAACGGAGCCAGCAGGCCCTTGAGGATGAACCTGGAGTCGGCGTCCTCAGCTTCGTGCACATGGCAGAGCACCGGTATCCGGGCCAGTCTGGCAGCCGCGATCCATACCGGAATGGTCATGGTGTTCACGTAGACCACGTCCGGACGGACCGCTCGCAGGAGCCGGAACAGTCGAGCGCTCGCGGTAGTGTTCTGTCCGCCTAGCCGGGCTATCCCGGCGGCCGATAGTGCAGACCGCCGGACCACCGGAACCGGATCGAAGCGAACCTCAGCACCACGCTCGCGCAACATCGGCACCAACGGGCCGTCGGTCGGGACACTGACGATCACTGTCATGCCGCGGTCGATCAGGCCGGTAACGCTGTCCAGCAATTGCAGATCTGCGCCGTACACATCGGCGGACGGGTTCGCGACCAGCACGACGCTCATGACCGGATACCGCTCGACATCGTCAGGCGTCGAACAGGCTGGTCACGGAGCCATCGGCGAACACTTCGCGGATGGCCTGGCCGATCAGTGGAGCCACCGACAGTTCGGTGAGCTGCGGGAAGCGATGCTGCGGCGGGATCTGCAGGGTGTTGGTGAGCACCACCTCGTCGGCGCCGCAGCCGGCGAGCCGGCCGGCAGCCGGTTCGGACAGCACGCCGTGGGTGGCCGCGACCACCACTCTGGTGGCTCCGGCCTCGAGTACCTCGCCGACCGCCTTGGCGATGGTGCCGCCGGTGTCGATCATGTCGTCGACCACTACGCAGGTGCGGCCGGCGACGTCGCCGACCACCCGGTTGGCCACCACCTGGTTCGGGGTGTTCGGATCCCGGGTCTTGTGGATGAAGGCGATCGGTGCGCCGCCGAGCCGATCCGCCCAGCGTTCCGCTGTCCGCACCCGCCCCGAGTCGGGGGAGACGACGGTGAGATCGTCCGCCGAGTACTTGTCGGAGATGTAGCCCGACAGCAGCGGCTGGGCCCACAGATGATCGACCGGGCCGTCGAAGAATCCTTGAATCTGGTCGGTGTGCAGGTCGACGGTCATCAGTCGCTGGGCGCCGGCGGTCTTCAACAGATCGGCGACCAGCCGAGCCGAGATCGGTTCCCGGCCACGGTGTTTCTTGTCCTGCCGGGCGTACGGATAGAAAGGCAGCACCACGGTGATCCGTTTCGCCGATGCGCGCTTGAGCGCGTCGATCATGATCAGCGTCTCCATCACCCAAGTGTTGATCGGCACCCCGCAGGACTGGATCAGGAACGCATCGCTGCCGCGGACGCTCTCTTCGAACCGGACGAAGATCTCACCGTTGGCGAAGTCGTACGCGGACTGCGGGGTGACGCCGACATCCAGGTACTCGCCGATCGTCTGGGCCAACTCCGGATATGCCCGACCGGAGAACAGCATCAGGCTCTTGCTGTTCGTCATGGAGAGCGCGTTCACGCAGGGGGATCCTCTCGATCGGTCGCTCCGGCCGCCCTGGCAGCGGTCTCGGAGTCGGTACCGGCCCGGCGCCGGAGCACCCAACCGGACGAGTTGTGTTGATGCCCGCGAGCCACGCCGAGCGTGCCGGCCGGCACGTCGTCGGTGACGGCAGAGCCGGCGGCGACGTAGGCGCCGTCGGCGACGGTGACCGGCGCGATCAGGGTGGAATTCGTTCCGATGAAGGCGTTCTCACCGATGATGGTGGGGAACTTGTTCACCCCGTCGTAGTTGGCGGTGATCGCACCGGCCCCGATGTTCGTGCCGGCCCCGATGGTGGCGTCGCCGATGTAGCTTAGATGCGGCACCTTGGCTCCAGGCCCGATCGTCGACTTCTTGATCTCGACGTGGGCTCCGACGTGAGAATCCGCGCCCAGGTCGGCACCCGGGCGCAGAAAGGCGTAGGGACCGACGGTCGCCCGATCACCGATCCGGGCACCGACGCAATGTGAGCGGACCAGCACAGCGCCGTCTCCGACCGTGCAGCCGGACACGGTGGCGTCCGGACCGATGGTCGCTCCGGCGCCGATCGTGGTGCCGGCTTGCAGCTGAGTGCCGGACAGGATCTCGGAGTCCTCGCCGATGGTGACGTCCGCGTGGATCCAGGTGGTGGCCGGGTCGCCGATGGTGACGCCGGCCAACTGATGCCGGCGGACGATTCGGTCGTTGAGCACCCTGGCCAACTGTGCAAGCTGCACCCGATCGTTGACGCCCTCGATCTCGACAGCGTCCTCGGCCCGCACGGTGCCGACCCGGTGACCGTCGGCCTTGGCCATCCCGACCACCGTGGTCAGGTACTGCTCGCCCTGAGCGTTACTGCTGCCGATCCTGGGCAGCGCGTCGGCCAGCACCGCGCCGTCGAAGGCGTACACCCCGGAATTGATCTCGGTGATGGTGCGCTGCTGCTGATCGGCGTCCTTCTGCTCCACGATGTCGGCAAGTGCACCGGCCGGATCGCGGACGATCCGGCCGTACCCGGTCGGATCGGGAACCGTTGCGGTGAGCACGGTGACCGCGTTGCCGGCGGCGGCGTGTTCGGCAGCGAGCGCTGCGAGCGTCTCGGTACGGAGCAACGGGACGTCGCCGTAACTGACGATGACCGTGCCACTGAGCGGCGCATCACCGACCAACGTGGCCACGGCACACGCGGTCGCATGTCCGGTACCCAGCTGCTGCTCCTGCAGTGCAGTGGTCACCGGAGGCAGGTCATCGGCGGTCGCGAGGTATTCCGTCACCTGGTCGCGGCCATGCCCGAGCACGGCCACCAGGTGCTGGGGCATCAAGGCACCGGCGGCCGCGATGGCATGCCAGACGAGCGGCCTGCCGGCCATCGGGTGCATGACCTTCGGAAGCGACGAGCGCATCCGAGTACCGGCGCCGGCAGCCAGCACGATGACTGCGGTGATCGGCTCGGCGACAGACATCAACTCTCCGAGCGGATAGCGGAAGGGCTCACGTTGGAGGATGGTAGTCGGCGCGCTCCGATGCCCGCCGATGCCGACGGCCGCCGAGATGTCGCCGCGCTCCGCCGCCAGGATTCGAACCTGAACCATCTGAACCAAAATCAGAGGTGCTGCCGTTACACCACGGCGGAATGAGTTGTGCCCAGATGTACCACCTGCGTCCACCAGCGGTGGATTTCACGACTCTATCAAGCGCCTGGTGGAATTCGATATCGATCTGAGCCTCGTCGGAACGAAGCCGCCTAACCCCACGGGCGGAGCCCTGCGCCCGGCGTTCGTCCCGTTCAGTCATGAGAAGACGGGAGACGGGTGACCTGGTGGCGAACCCCCCGCAGGCATCGCTACCTTGTGCCGGGCCGTCCCCCGAGTGGCCGAGCTCCGCGTTACGGCGCGTAGGAGCAAATCTGCAGAATCAGGAGAACCTCGCGTTGAAGATGTCTCGTCATGCGGCCGTGTCCGGTCGACACCGTCAGTCGGGCGCTCGCCGAGGATCGTTGGCACGCGTCGGCCGCCACCGGGTCGGCGTTCTCGACCTTGCCAACGGGTCGCGGCAGGTTGGGACCGCACCCAGCCGCAAGCTCCGCCCGGCGATCGCCCTGTTCGTGGGGACCGTGATCGCGATCGGTGGTTCATTCACCATCGCGGGCGCTACCGCCGGCCAGGCAAGTCACGGCGCGATCAGCAACGCCTCCGTCGATGACGATCAGTCGCCGCCGGTGATCCGGACTTCCGGTGACAGGGCTTGGCCGGCGACCGGTACGAACAATCCGCCGACTCGACCCGCCCGGGAAGCGGCACCGCCGTCCTCTCCAGGCTCTGAAACCTTGTTACCGGCCGGCCCCGCCGCGTCGACGGTGACCGTCCAGCCGCGACCGGAGTCAGCATCATCGACAATGTTCATCGGCGTGCCGAGTTCAGGTGCTCGGCGCGCACGCCCCGGGATGCCGATCCGTCCGATGCCGATCCGGACTGCCTGGACCTCGATGACGACGGCCACCTCCGCAACCAGTTCCTCGCCGACGGAGGCTTCCATGACGTCGAGGTCCGCGACCAGTTCCTCGCCGACGGCGGCTTCTACGACGGCGACGTCCGCGACCAGTTCCTCGCCGACGGCGGCTTCTACGACGGCGACGTCCGCGACCAGTTCCTCGCCGACGGCGGCTTCCACGACGGCGACGTCCGCGACCAGTTCCTCGCCGACGGCGGCTTCTACGAC
>JAABUR0100004377.1_pt1 | contig 18911 bp, 18 predicted proteins | sample 5560091 | NCBI WGS metagenome assembly JAABUR01 (sample SAMN10711879, study PRJNA513375) | rock metagenome | isolation source: Antarctica rocks | place: Antarctica: Victoria Land, University Valley sud | reverse complement strand
GTGTGTGTAGATGACCCGTGGCGCTCTATTCAGAGGTTGGCTCCATGCTTGAGGTATTGCAGGGCGGTGCCCAGCGAGATTGTCGATTTAATGTCCGTGGAGTGCTCGTGGGCGACGCGGAGCGCGGTGACGATCGCGGCGGCGGTCAGGCGAATCTCGTCTTCGTTGAGCAGCGGTGCGCGCTGGAGCAGGAGTGGGGCTAAGCGTTCTTCGATGGTGCGCAGGTCGTTGAGCCACCGGGCCCGGAGTGCCGGCACCTCGGTAAGCAGCTGCATGAGCGCACGAGCGCCGTCGGGGTGGATGGGCGGGCTGAGCTGCGCGTAGGCGTGTTCGAGGGCCTCGGCGAGACGCTCCGCGGCCGGCCGGGCGGCGATGGCGGCGAGGAGTTCGTTGGTGCCTGCGGTGATGATCGGGGACAGCACCTCGTCCTTGGCCGAGAAGTAGCGGTAGAACGTGCGGAGGGCTACCCCGGCCTCCTCGGCGATGGCCTCCACACCCACTTGGTCATATCCGTCGCGGGCGAACAGCGTCAGCGCCGCCTCGGCGATCTCGCGCCGGGTCTGGAACTTTCGTCGCTCTTGCAGCGTAGGCCGACCCATGCATGCAGGTTACGCACGCGGCGACATCTGGCGTCCGAGCAACACGTCTTGCACCAAATGACATGTTGTGCCAGTCTGACCTGACGCGCATATTGTCGCGCATCGGAAGGGCGTAGCGCCATGACTCTGCAAAACGACACAACCTCTGGGTCTGCGGCAGGAAGGGCAGGAGCCCAGCAGACCCACACACAGGCATCCCTGATCGCCGCGATGGTCCTGCTGGCGGTGACCCAGCTGATGGTGGTCCTGGACACGACCATCGTGAACGTCGCACTGCCGACCATCGGCAGCAGCTTGACGTTCAGCGCCAGCGGCATCTCCTGGGTGGTCAACGGCCACGCCCTGGCGTTTGGGGCGCTGCTGCTGTTCGGGGGCCGCAGCGGGGACTTCTTCGGCCGCCGCACCGTGTTCGTCACTGCGCTGGTGGTCTTCGCGGCCGCCTCGATGCTCGGGGGCCTCGCGGTCAACCCGATCATGCTGATCACCGCCCGGGTCCTGCAGGGCGTGAGCGCTGCCTTCGCCCAAGCCACCGCGCTGTCGCTGATCGTGTCCACCTTCCCCGCCGGTAAGAAACGCAACCGCGCGGTCGGGGTGTTCGCCGCCATGGAAGGCCTCGGCGCCGCGCTGGGGTTACTGCTCGGCGGGGTGCTGGTGCAGGCGGTGTCGTGGCGATGGGTGTTCTTCGTCAACGTCCCGATCGCCATCATCGTCGCCGTCTTGGCCCCGCGGTTCATCCCGGCCGCCGCCCGCGTCCGCGACCGCCTCGACCTGCCCGGCGCACTGACCTCTAGCACCGGCCTCGCGCTGATCGTGTTCGGGCTGTCGCATTCGGCTGATCACGGCTGGACCGACACCTGGACCATGCTGCCCCTGGCCGCAGGCGTGATATCTGTGGCCGCGTTCGTACTCATCGAGCACCGAACCAAGTCGCCGCTGATGCCGCTGTGGGTATTCGGTGACCGCAACCGCGGCGGGGCATACCTGATTCAGGTCCTGATGGGGGCGGCGCTGTTCGGGATGTTCTTCCTGTCCACCCTCTATTTGCAGCGGGTGCTGCACTACGGCCCGCTCAAGGCTGGAGCGGCGTTCCTTCCCGCCACGGTGGTCATGATGGGCGCAGCCGGGGTCATGTCCAAGCTCGTGGTCCGCACCGGAGTCCGCTCGGTCATCGCGACCGGCGGTTTGCTGGCCGCGGCCGGGATGCTTCTGCTGAGCCGGTTGACGGTGGACAGCAGCTTTGTCACCGGGGTGATGGCGCCAATGATGCTGCTCAGCGTCGGCCTGGGCATGACGTTCGTGCCGCTGACTCTGTCTGCGGTGTCCGGAGTCGAGGAGGAGCACTCGGGCCTGGTCTCGGGCGTATCAACCACAGCCATCCAGGTCGGCGGATCCGTCGGGCTCGCGGTACTGGCCACCATCGCGGCCACCTCCAGCCGCGGGCAGCTGGGCACCCACCCGGTCGCCGTCGCACTGACCACCGGCTACACCGACGCCTTCCGCGCCGGCGCCGTCATCATCGTGCTGGCCGTGCCCCTAGCGTTGATGCTGCTGCGGCTACGACCCAGCGCTGGCACCCAACCCGACGCCACCGACAACCACGGCACCGACAACACTTGCGGTACCGATACTGCGCTCGATGCGGTCGCCGTCACCCCCTGACCACATCCTTCGCAGTTCCTGACCGCCCCTAGCCCACCGCTTCATGCCACCGCTATTGCGCCACCAGTACCACCACGACCAAGGAGACCAGCGTGCCCGATCCACTCCACCAGCTCTTCGCGACGTTCAACCGAACGTTCTCCGGCGACACCGATCTCCTCGACGGGGTCGTGACCCCTGACTGGGAAGACATTCCGCTCAACCCCGGTCAGGGCCCCGGCCCGGACGGCATCAAACCCACGATTAAAGGAATCGGTCAGTCGTTCACCGACGTCGAGATCGTCGTGCATGACGTGATCGGCGGGCGCGGGTCGGACGGCAACGGCAAGGTCGGTGTCCGCGCGGAAATGCGCGGCACCCACACCGGCGAGCTGTTCGGGATTGCCGCGACGGGCCAGGCGGTCAGCATCCCGATCCACGAGTTCCACGACGTCCACGACGTCCACGACGTCCACGACGGGCGCCTGGCACGGACCTGGCACCTGGAAGACTGGTTCGGCTTCTTCAACCAGGTCGGTCAGGCCCCGCACATCGGTCAGGACAACCAATGAAAGCCATCCAGATCGCCCGCTACGGAGACACCCCGGCCCTCCAGGACATCGAGCAGCCCTCCCCCGGCCCGGGCGAGGTGCTCGTGCGCGTCGCGGGGGCCGCTACCAACCCTCTCGACCTCAAGATCACCGCCGGATACATGCACGACTTCTTCCCCGTCGAATTTCCGTACACGCTGGGAACCGACGTATCGGGAACCATCACCACCCTCGGTGACCGCGTCGAACGGTGGGCTGTCGGGGACCAAATCGTGGCCCGTCTGGACCCCTCCGCTGGCGGCGGGTACGCCGAATCCGCGGTGATCCCAGCCGCGCAACTGGTCCCCGCCCCCACCTCGATACCGCTGTTCCTCGCCTCCGGGGCGGTCACCGCCGCAGCGACCGCCTGGCAAGCGCTGACCGAGATCGCCGACGTTCACCCCGGCCAGAGAGTGCTGATCCACGCCGGCGCCGGCGGAGTAGGCAGCTTTGCCGTCCAGCTAGCCCGCACGCTCGACGCGCACGTCATCACCACCGCCTCCGGAGCCGGTCTGCAGATCGCGCGCGACCTCGGAGCCGACGAGGTCATCGACCACACCAGCGGACCGTTCGGATCCCAGCTCGCCCACGTCGACATCGTTATAGACACCATCGGCGGCGCCGTCGAGGAGCAATCGCTGGACGTACTCCGTCCCGGCGGCCTGCTCGTCGCGGTGCCGATGCCACCCGACACCGACCGGGCGTCCGCACGCGGGCTCCGCGCCGAATTCCTCTTCCACGCCAGCGATCCTCAACGACTCGCCACGGTCATCGGGATGCTCGACGGCGACATCCGGGTCCTGCTCGACCAAACACTGGACCTGGATGAGGCACCGCAGGCCCTGCAGTACCTCGCCGCCGGCCACGCCAAAGGCAAGGTGATCCTCACACCCCAGACCCCCTGAACCCAGGAGTACACCAGCACGGCACAGGTGCATCACGCGACGCCGAGCGACCCGAAGGGTTCAACACCCATCAGGGCTCCCGGGCGCCGGCACCGCCAAGAGGCCGCCTACCGCCAAGGGGCGTCGCCCGGCAGGCGAGGATGGCGTGCCTTGGTGCCGACCGCTGCTGAAGGAGCGTGGGTGATGCAGGGCGTCCATGTCTCAAGCCTGATCGCCGACCTGACGGTGGCCGACGGCGGAGGTGAGCACCACGAACAGCACCGTCGACTACGACTTATAACGTGTGAACCAAAGGGTACGAGCCGTTGGTTAACATGTCAACCAGAGGTATCGTCACGGCATGGCGGCGCGATGGTTGGATCCGGGAGAAGAGCGCGCCTGGCGCAGTCTGATGGAGATGCAGGACGGCCTGTCTGAGTTCATCGAGCGGCAGCTCCGCAACCGGTGCGGGCTCTCCCACGCCGACTACCAGGTCCTCGCCTTTCTCTCCGAAGCGCCCGAGGGCCGGCTCAGGTCCTTCGCACTCGGTGCACTGCTGCACTGGGAGAAAAGTCGGTTGTCCCAGCACCTGGGCCGGATGCAGAAACGCGGCCTCGTATCACGGGAGAGGTGCCGCACCGACCAGCGCGGAGCGGTCGTCGCCATCACCGGGCGTGGCAGCGATCTGATCGAGGCCGCAGCCCCGCAGCACGTGGGCGACGTCCGCGATGTCCTCATCGACCACGTCACCACGGCCGAGTTGGAAACGCTCGTCACGATCGGCACCAAGGTGCACGATCGCCTGGCAGCACTGGGAAAGACCGGATTGAGTCCCTGAGCCCGCGGCCATGACCCGGCCCGTTGAAGCTCAAACCAATCAACCGGCGCACCCACTCGTGGGAACCTGAGGATCGGTGACCGTTGTCGTGAACCCTGCGCTTCCGACGTTGCCACTGCCCCCCGGCCCGCGCGGCCAGCAACCGCCGACTGGAGCTGACGTCTCAAACATGCGCCCTGAGAGCCGGTAAGTCGCGGGGTTCGTCAAATCGCAAGGTGAGGCGGCCCGCTCGGAGTCATTCCGGGCGTCGTCCTCTGCTTCGTCGCGGTGTCTGTGTGGTGAGCGTGTCGTTGGCGACGCGCGGTCAGACAACGCGCGGAACGTCGCTGATATAGAAGAAGATCGGCGCACCCGGCGGTAGAGTCCCAAGGTGCCCGAGCCACGAACGCTCGGTCAGATGACGCGGCCAGCCCCTCTCAGCCCGATCCAGCATGGCATCGACGAGTCGCTGAACCGCGGTCGGCTGCTGCATACCCCCACTGTGCCTGCCAGGAATGATCATGGCCACCTCACGCCACCCGCGCCTTCGCCAGGGGTGAAGGCCAGCCCTGATCGCCCGGCTCTCGCAGGAGCAAAACACCAAACTGCGTTAGCTCGCCTGCATAGGTGCAGATCGTCTCGTGAACCGTGGCTTGAGTAACTACCGGGTTTGTCGCACCGGGTGAGCCCCGTTCAGTGACGCCGCGCGAGCAGCGCTGGGGCGAGCTCGATGCCGAGGTGCTGCGGTTGTTCGTCGAGTCCGGGCGCAGTTATGGCTCGCCGCGCGTCCATGCCGACTTGCTCGAGGCGGGTTGGAAAGCCATCCAGATCGCCCGCTACGGAGACGCCCCGGCCCTCCAGGACATCGAGCAGCCCTCCCCCGGCCCCGGCGAGGCGCTCGTGCGCGTCGCGGGGGCCGCCATCAATCCTCTCGACCTCAAGATCACCGCCGGATACATGCACGACTTCTTCCCCGTCGAATTTCCGTACACGCTGGGAACCGACGTATCGGGAACCATCACCACCCTCGGTGACCGCGTCGAACGGTGGGCTGTCGGGGACCAAATCGTGGCCCGTCTGGACCCCTCCACGGATCCGCGAGTAGCGCTCTGCGGGTCCGTTGATCTTGGTGGCGGGGTGTTCTGCAGTTACAGAGCGCCGTCAAGGATGTACGGACACTGTGGCAGACGGGCGCATTCGCAGGCCACAAGGACTCAGATGGCTGGTTCCAGCACTCCTAGCCGTTCGCGTATCTTGTCGGAAATCGCGGTCAGTGCCGCCAGCTCTGGTGCGGTGAGCTGATCGATGACCGCGGAGCGTACGTCGGCCACATGCTGCGGGGCCGCTGCTTCGATCAACCCCCTGCCGCGGGACGTGATGACGACGACCGCCCCCCGCCGGTCCTCGGAGCACCGCTCGCGCGACACCAGACCGCGAGTCTGCATCCGGCCCAGGTGTTGAGAGAGGCGACCCTTCTCCCAGCGCAGTCGGTGAGTGAGCTCAAAGGAGCGCAATCGACCCTCGGGTGCCTCCGAGAGGTGGGCCAAGACCTGGAAGTCGGCGTTCGAGAGGCCGCATCGGCTGCGCAGCCTCCGCTCGATGAACTCCCCGAGGGATTCTTGCATCGCCATCAGGCTGCGCCAGGCGCGTTGTTCCTGATCATTCAACCACTTCTGCTCCGCCATGCCTGGCACTCTAGCCCGTTGGTTGACGTGTGAACCTACCAGGCGTAGCCTCTGGTTCACACCTTAACCAGTTGGGAGGATGCCTGACCCCAGCAAGGCGACTCGCGGCCGTCGGTAGCCGGCACTGTCCCATCTCGTCGCCGATACAAGGACCGCCCGCCACCATCCCTGTCACGAGCTCGTGACGGTCCAAAAACCTGACCAGCCGGCTGTGCACCCTGCTGCGCGGGGGTCTCTCAGTTCGTCCACTGCAGGCCGTGAACGACTACCCGAAGAAGGGCCGAGATGAAGATCGTGACGATTGGACGGGGGACGATCGGCGGAGGGCTGGCACACCTCTGGCGAGCTGCGGGCCACGAGGTCGACGAGCTCGGCCGTGACGGCGGGGACGTCTCGGACGCCCATGCCGTCCTGGTGGCAGCGCCTGGCGCACAGATCTCGCCGGCCCTGAGTGCGGTGACCGGGCTGGCGGGAAAGATCGCGATCGACGCGACCAACATCTTGCCCGAGCGTCACGGCGACTTCCCTTCGTACGCCGAGGAGGTGAAATCCTTCACCGACGCCCCGGTGGCCAAGAGCTTCAACATGAACTTCGGGGGGCTGTTCGGCGCGGTGCGCGAGCAGCGGGAGCGGCCCAGCAACTTTTACGTCGCGGACGAGGGCGCCCGTGAGTCACCGAGCAGCTCATCCGCGACGCCGGCTACGACCCAGTTCGTGTCGGCGATCTCTCCCGGGCGCGCGACCTGGAGAACGCGGTCTGGCTGCTCATGAGCATCCAGCCGGTCGGCGGGGTGTTCTACCGGTTCGCCGTGCCCGGCGAGCTCTGATCGAGCCGGCGGGCCACCGTCGGCTGTGCGAACACCCGTGGATCTACCGTCAACAGAAGGAGAAGAGATGAGAGCCGCAATCGTTTCCGGCCCGAACCAGGTACCCGTCTACGGGGAGTTCGACGAACCCAGACCGCAGGACGGCTCGACGATTGTTCGGGTCGCGGCCTCCGCGCTCTCCAACGCCACGCGAGTGCGGGCGGCGGGCAGCCACTACTCGATGACGGGAGGGTTCCCGCTCGTGCCGGGTCTCGATGGCGTCGGCCGGACCGAGAGCGGCGCCCGGGTGGGGTTCCTGCTTCCGGAGGCACCCTTCGGTGGCATGGCCGAGAAGACGCCCGTGCGGGACGCGCTCTGTCTACCGGTGCCGGACGAGGTCAGCGACGTGCTCGCTGCGGCGATCATCAACCCGGGCCAGTCACCGATCGGCGCACTCCGCACCCGTGCGGGTATCCAGCGCGGCGAGACCGTACTCATCAACGGCGCGACGGGTACGACCGGGCAGGTCGCCGTCCAGATCGCCAAGCACCTCGGCGCCGACCGGGTGATCGCCACCGGCCGCAGCTCCGAGGCGCTGGCCAGGCTCGTCGAGCTGGGGGCTGATGACACCGTCGACCTCACCGCCGATGCCGCCGATGTCCAGGACACGCTGGCGGCGCACTTCGCCGACGGCGGCGTCGACATCGTTCTCGACTACCTGTCCGGCCCGCCCACTGAGACTGTGCTGGCGGCCGTCGCCCGCGGCCACAAGGCGGCCAAGCCGGTCCGCTACATCATCGCCGGTACCTCCGGGGGCGCGTCGACCAGCGTGCCGACCAGCGTGCTGGGCTCCACCTCGCTCGTGCTGATGGGAAGCGGGATCGGAGCGGTGCGGGTGCCCGAAATCGTGCAGGCTTCCGCCGAAGCCCTGCAGATCGCCAGGTCGGCAAACCTGCAGATCGACCTGACCGAGGTTCCGCTGGCCCAGGTCGAGGAGGCCTGGGTCACCAACCACGACCGCAGCCGTGTCGTCTTCACCATGTAGAGAGCGAGCCGCTTGATGGCAATGACGTGTCCGTCGCGACTGACGGACCAGCGTCGAAGCCAACGGAGGCGCGCGCGTATCGACGGGTCCTCGCCCGTCGAGTACCTGACCACAGACGACGACCGCGCGGCGGTCCGGGACTTCGCCACCGCATTCCTGATCCGGCCCCCGTCGTCAACGGCCGCCGTTTTAGACCTGTGGGCGGCGAGCCGAACATCGTCCGCGTCCCACCGACCCGACCCGACCGGGCCCGTCCCGGCCCCATCACCACGAGGTAGAACATGAACACGAGCGTCACCGATCGGAACTTCGCCTTGATGAGCACTCGCCGGTCGGCGGACGAGCTTGAGGTAGCCGTGCGCGAGGTGGAGATGCCCCACGTGGTCGATCAGGACGACATCGTCGTCAAGATGCTGGCGGCACCCATCAACCCCTCCGACATCGGATTGATGCTCGGTCCGGCGGACCCGGACACCGCACGGCGCGCCGACACGGACGCGCAGGACGTCGTCCTGGCACGGACCGTGCTCCGCGTGCCGGGCGCCCCCGACGTCGACCCGGCCACGCTGGGAGTGGCCCGCCCCGTCGGGTTGGAGGGCACCGGTGAAGTCGTTGCCGCCGGAACCGACCCCGACGCCCAGGCACTGCTCGGGCGAACGGTAAGCCTCATGGGTGCCGGCACCTACGCCCGGTTCGTCAGGGTCCGGGCCAGGGACAGCGTCCCGCTCAACGAGGGAACCTCGCCCGCTCAGGGAGCCGCCGCCTTCATCAACCCTCTGACCGCCCTCGGCATGGTGGAGACGATGCGGCAGGAGGGGTTCACCGCGCTCGTACAGACCGCCGCCGCGTCCAACCTCGGCCAGATGCTGCAGCGGCTCTGCCTGAACGAGGGCATTGCACTGGTGAACATCGTGCGGCGGCCCGAGCAGGTCGAACTGTTGCGCTCGCTCGGCGCGGAGCAGGTGCTGGATGTGTCCTCCCCGGACTTCTTCGAGGAGCTGGTCGACGCACTGCACGCCACCGGGGCCACCTTGGCCTTCGACGCCGTCGGTGGCGGACCACTGGCCGGTCGCATGCTCCTGGCCATGGAGCAAGCCGCCGTGCGGCGGGGCGCCAACTACCCCCACGGACCCCGCTACGGCACGAGCGTGGTCAAGAAGGTGTACCTGTACGGCGGTCTTGACGCCAGCCCCGTCGCGGTCGACCGCCGCTTCGGGATGGCGTGGTCGATCGGCGGCTGGCTGGTGTTCGACCACCTCGAGCGTGTCGGACCCGAACGAGCCGCCGAGCTCAAGCGCCGCGCCGTCGACGAGATCACCACGACCTTCGCCAGCGGCTACGCCCGCACAGTCTCGATGCGCGACATCCTCGATCCTGACATCCTGCGCGCCGTCAGCAGGCGCGCCACTGGCGAGAAGTACCTCCTCGACCTCGAGGCGTCACCGGGGCACAACACGCCATGAGCAGCACATCGACCAGCACCTAGTGTCGCGCTAGGAAACATCGATCGATCGTGGCGGAGCCATTTCCTCGGTGCCGAGCATGATCAGCAGGCGCAACTTGCCTGCGGCGGCGCTGTTGGGGGCCGCGGTGAAAACGATGATGCGGAGATCCATTCCGTGCACAGAGAGCACGTCGCGGTCGAGTTCGAGTTCGCCGAACTGGGGGTGGTCGATGGTTTGCGTTCGTGGCCGTGGTGCCCGACGGTAGGTCGATCCCACAATGTGTCGTTGGCGAGCTTGACGAGGTGGAAGCGGTTATGCCGACTTCGGCATAACGCCTTCCACGTGATCAAGCCCGGGTCCACGTGCGTGGACGACGTCCGGCGCCGCGTCCAGCAGGACACCCAACGGCCTGGTCGAAAGCACGAACACCAAGCTCCGGCTGTTGCCCCGGATGTCCTACGGGTTCAAGTCCCCCGCCCGCCATGATCGCACTGGCCATGCTCAACCTCGGTGGCTGCTGCCCACCGCTCCCTGGCCGCAACGCCGCCTAACGACCCACGGAACCAGGTGATGAGGTCTGCAATCGTCTGCGGCCACACGGCGACACCACCTCCGGCAGACCCTTGAGGCCGTCGCAGGGTTCGGGTGGGGCCGGTGCGCTCCGCGCGATCACCTAGCTCATACCGTGATGCGCTGCAGATCGCCGCCGACGGTGACGCGCCGCCCGTATCCCTGCTGCGCCCACCGCCACCACTGCGGGACGGGGATGGGGTTGTGGGTCAGGTCGGCGATGTGGGTGAGCACGAGCTGTCCGGCGTTGGCTGCGTGCGCGATCTCGCCGACGCGCTGCACCTCGGTGTGGGACTTGCGCAGGTGGTCGGCGAGGGCGGGCGGGCCCTGGTAGCCCTCGAAGCTCTCCGCCTCATGCACCAGGATGTCGGTGTTCGCGGCTAGGCGGGGCACGGCGGTGCTGTAGGCGGTGTCCCCGGAGAAGGTGACCGAGCCGTAGGCGGTGTCGAAGCGGTAGGCGAACGCCGGGAACACCGGACCGTGGGGAACCAGGAGGGCGGTGACCTTGACCTTGTCGTCCTGCATGACGACGAACGGGGCCATGTCGGGGGCCGTGTTCTGGTACGACGCCCCGACCTCGGGAACGACGATGTCGTGGATGGTGGTGATCCTGCGGGGGTCACGGATCCCGGAGTCACGCAGGAACACGTTGGTGCTGTAGGCGAACGCGTCGGTGCACGAGTTGGTCAGGTCGGTGATCCCAGGGGTCGGGTTGGTGGGGTTCACGGTGCCCGCTTGACCACCCCCGAACTTGGGGGGCAGCCCGCCGGCGCGACCCGGGCCGTATACGTCGATCGTCCTGATCGCGTCACCGGACATGTTCGGCAGCGCGCCCAGCATGATGAAGTTGTAGTAGTCCGCGACGTGGTCGGCGTGCAGGTGGGTGATGAAAATCGACCGCAGCGAGTCCAGTCGGAGCCCTGCCTCGACGTACTGGGTCACCGAGCTGCGCCCACAGTCGACCACGTAGGTGCTGCCGTCGACGACGAGCGCGCTCGCGGTCCCCTTGCGGTAGGGATCCACCGGTGGTCCGCTGAAGGTGCCGAGCAGGACGAGTTCCAGCGGCGGCCGGGACTGGTCCCGGCGCGGCGCCGGACCGGCGGTCGGCGCGGCGGCGGAGCAGCCCGTCGCGGCCACCAGGCCGGCGGAGGCGACGGCGGCACCGGTGGCACCCAGCAGGCGGCGGCGGGAGAACCCCGCCTGCTCCGAGGTATCGGTCAACGGGGTAGAACCACAGTCCTCGCACATTGTCGGGCTCTTCTTCTCGTAGGCGCCGCGGGTGAGGTCTCCCAGGGCGGCACGGTGGTTGATAGCGGTGGTCGGGCGGGCTTCGGGGTCAGATCCACTGACCTGGCTTGATGCTGTCGAGCACGATTTTTACGGTCCGGAGTGGTAGGCGTTCCGCCTAGCGCGGCTCCAGCGAAAGCGTCTGCGCGCGGTTGCGTAGCGTCTCCTTATCGATCTTGCCCACCGCGCTGCGCCGGGGCAGTGAATCCAGCCAGACGAGCCGCTCAGGCCACTTGTACTTCGCTACACCGAGCGACTCGAGGTGCGCTCGGATGTCCTGAAGGGAGACCTCGACGCCGGTGGGCACAAGGAATGCGCATGCGCGCTCTCCCAGGCGCTGGTCCGGCATCGCCACCAACGCCGCCTCGCTCACGCCAGGGTGCGACACCAGGAGCAGCTCGACCTCCGCGGCGCTGATCTTCTCTCCCCCGCGATTGATCATGTCCTTGATGCGGCCTTCCATCGTGTAGTAGGTCACGCCGTCGATCACGCGTGCCGCGGCCAGGTCGCCGGTGCGGTAAAAGCCGTCTGAGGTGAAGGCCCGGACGTTGTGCTCGGGGGCGTTGAAGTACCCGCGGAGTGTGTAAGGCCCCCGGGCACACAGCTCGCCAATGACGTCCGTCCCGAGCTGCGCCTCGCCGCCGGGCTCGAGGATGCGGACCTCGTCTTCGTTCGCCAACGGCGTCCCCACGGTCGTCATGCGGGCGATCTCCGGTGCATCCAAGGGTGTGACCAGGCACAGGCCCTCACCCATGCCGAACAGTTGGCCCGACCAGATACCCCGGTCCCGCAGTGCTGCGAAGTGGCTGAGCGGCACCTTTTTCCCCGTGCACACCGGAACCAGCCCGGCCTTGAGCAGGGCGTACCAGGTCACCACCGCCTCGGCAGTGTTGTTGACCTGCAGCAGGACAGCGGAGCCGGGAGCGAGGCCGAGGGCGTTGAAGCCAGCCGCACGCCGATCGGCGCGGGCGTCGAGCTCGGCGTAGGTCCACTCAGTGCCGTCGCAGATAAGCGCAGTCCGGCCGGGCCACGCCTGGGCCGCCCGTCGGAACGATTCCGCGAGGCTGTGCCGCGACCACGACCCGTTGGCGAGGTACCGGGCGGCGACGTCTTCGGGGAAGGGAACCAGGGCCGCAGCGACCGCCGAGACGGGAGTCGCCTCGTCGGGAGCGGTCTGGGCAAGCGAGTGCGGGCCTGGGCGGGGCATGGTTCTCCTAGTTCCGTGTGATGAGGTCGGTGCGACCGGCGATCAGTGCTGCTGCGAGGTCGGAGACCATCTCGACCGGGGCTTGCACGCTGGTCAGCACTCCGGTGTTGAGCCGAACCTGCTCGGCCAGGTCGAGCCTGCGGAGTAGGGCCTCTCGCGTCCCGGGGCCGGTGAACTCCACGCCGTCGAGACCGGTTTCGGCCACTGCGCTCGAGCACCTCATGACGAGGGCAGCGGCTTCCGGGGAGCGGGGGTCGGCAAGGTCGCATTTGATGGGGAGCAGGTCGACGCCGACGACGGTTGCGTCCCTCGAGGCGAGGAGCCGACCCTGGTGCTCAAGCGGCTGCGCGATCGCCCATAGGTCGAGATCGTCTGTCACCGGGTCCGCGCCGTGTGCGCGCAGCGCGCGCCCCACAAGGTCGGGCTCGCGCTCACGGAGGGTCCCCAGGGAGACGTTCCCGGCTCGGGTGAAGAACGAGACCACCAGCTGCGCCGGCGACAGCGCGAGCCGGTCGACGTAGGACTCCCACCAGAGCTCGCTTCGGTGGGCGAGGTATTGCAGCTGGCGGACCCGCGGTTCGCGGGCGTCACGGTAGGCGGTGAACGCTTGGGCGAGCACGCCGTCGTCCGACCTGTTAACTAATGCCTCGGCCAGGGCAATAGCGTCCTCCATGGCGAGCTTGGTGCCCGAGCCGATGGAGTAGTGGGCCGTGTGTGCCGCGTCGCCGAGCAGGACAACGTTCTCGTGGTGCCAACGGTCGCAGTGGACCGTGCGGAACTGTGTCCACCGGCTGTTGTTGCCCAGCAGCGCGGCGCCGCCGAGGTGCTCTGCAAAAAGCGACTCGAGGAAGGCCCGGGTCTCCTCATCGCTCTCGCCAGGAATGAGGTGGGACATGTCACGGTCGAAGCCCGCGGACCGCCACACCCGCTCGTCGGTCTCGACCAGGAAGGTGCTGCGGTCCTGCCGGTAGGGGTAGGCGTGGGTGGTGAAGATGCCGTGCTCGGATTGTGCGGGCGCGAACACGGCGTCGGGCAGCGCCCTGTCGGCGCCGCACCAGATGTACTTCTGACGCCCGACGGACTCCCGTGCCCCGAACGCCGAAGGGGCGCTCGTCCTCGTCGCGCTGCCGATTCCGTCGGCGGCGACCACCACGTCCGCGTCGCACGAGAACGCGTCGATATGCGCGCCCACCTCGATCGTCACACCGACTCGCTCGGCCTGCTCGTAGAGGATCTTGAGCAGAGTCGAGCGGGCGATCGACATCTGGTCGTTGCCCGCGATCCGTTCCACACCGTCGTTCGCGTGCATGGCGAAGCCGTGCCCGGAGTATGAGTCGGCGGCGATGCGGGTGAAGGTCTCCGGGTCGCTCCGGCTCAGGTTCTGCTGTGTGCTGACGCTCAGACCGACCCCGAACCCGAACGTGTCGGCGGGCGGCAAGGGGTCGTGGAGCGTGACCTCAGCACCCGGCTCGGCGAGCTTCAGGAGCCGGGCCGCGAAGGCGCCACCTGGCCCGCCGCCGACGACGGCGATGCGCTGTAGGCCTGAGCGACGGGTCATGCGGCGACTTCTCTCGGGTTCGTTGGACCGCGGCACTATCGGGGTGGGGACGCCCCGGCGGTGCGGGCAGGGGTTGCCAAGCTGGTTTCAGCCAGCGCGGACGGTCTCGAACCGCTCGCGGATCCACGGTCGGATGACCTCGGACGCCGCGGCGTAGCCCGTGGGCTCGCCCGGACTGAGGGGCTGCCCAAAGTGCGCCCCGCGCACGCGGTCGCGTGTCTTGTCCGTCGCCGCTAGCGCTGCGAACATCCGCTTGCTGGCCTCCGGCAGCGCGGCCTGGTCACCGGTGAATTCGACGAAGACGGTCGGTACCTGGATGCCCATCGCGCACCGCTCGAAGCTCGCGTTGCTGGTGGTGGGGGACCACGTCGAGAGCCATGCATCAGGCGTCGTGAGCCGGCCGAACCCGACCAGACCGAAGTTCGTCAGGTCCGGCCGACGACCGAACAGTGAACCGTACGGGCGCTCGTTGGGATCGATCGACAGGTCAACGTATCGGGGGTCGGCGTCGGTCCGGTACGTGGTGATGATCCGTGGCGCCAGCGAGGCCCGACGGTCCGCGGGGTCTTCGGTACGGGCGAACCTGACCCGGTGCTCGGCCGCCTGAGCGGCCAGCCCGCGGGCGATACCATCGATGTGCTTGATGCGACGGAGCTGTGCCTTGCGGTAGTCCTGGAGGAACGCGGCACTGTAGGAGGACTCGGCCGGCGCAGCAGCGTAGCCGTTACCAGGCTGGTACATGTCGAGGTCGTCGATGACCGACATCGGGTCACCGTCGTCGCTCACGGAGGGGTCGATGCAGGACTGCAGGACCTGACCCTGCCCCGGGTGCGGGGCGAGGAAGACCGCACCATCGGGCAGGGGCATCTGCGCACCGGCGAGGGCGACGGGTCGTCCGGCCGGCGTCACGTCGAGACGGAATTCCGGCTGGATCCCGGCTTGCTCGATATAGAAGGCCATCAGGGCGCCGCCACCGGAGTGCCCGAACGTGAGCACCTCCTCATAGCCGAGTTCCCGCAGCCGGACCTGCCCGGCGGCGACGTCGAGGATCGCCTGCTCGTGCACGAGGTTAATGTCGTTGTTGGGCGACCGGGTGTCCTGGGTCCAGACGGACACACCTGCGTGCAGGAGGTGGGCGATCATTGGGTGGTGCGCCAGCATCTGGCGCGGGTGCGCCAGACACGCCACCGTCGTCGAGCCCGGTAGTGCGTGTAGGACGCCCATCACGCGTGCGCCGTCGAAGGAGACCAGCTCGTGGAGGGTGGTGATCACACCCGATGGCGCCTCCACGCGCGCCACGTCCCGACCCGCCCCCAGTCGATCCACCGCGTGCCCCTGCCCGACGCTCACGTGACGTCTCGCGCCAGGTAGGCGCTGTAATCCTTGGCCACAAAGTCGCCCCTGGACGCGTGAGTAGAAGGCCCGGCCGACATGCCGACTACGAGCGGCTCGATGCGCAGGACGGCCTTGTCCCAACGGCTGACGCGCCCAGCACTCACGGCCGCGACCGCGCTGTACCACACAGCGTTCCGGCAGCCGGTGTTGTCACGGTTGATCTCGATCGGCCCGTTGCTGGTGACCTCGTAGTACGGACCCCGCTTCTTGACGGCGACGCCGGGAAGTCCCGCTGCCACCTCCGCGAGAGGACGGAAGTCGTCGACGTTGAGGACCCACAGAGTGGTCATACGAACGAGACCTCAGCCGGCTCGTCGGCGTAGCGCGCAGCGATCAGTTCGGCTTTGATCTGGAAGAACCGCTCGAGCGACGGCTCAGCCTCCTCGGCGACAGCCTCCAGCGCTTCGACGCTGAGGTTGGCGTCAATGTCGTCCTCGACCGTGATGGCCCGCAACGGTCGGGTGATCTCGATGAGGTAGCCGTTGGGGTCGGTGACGTAAATCGACTCGACGGTCTCGTGCCGGACCTGCAGCTCGCACGGGTGCGAGCTTACGTCGAGCCGGCGCCGGTATTCCTTGAGGTCATCCTCGGACTCGACGTGGATCGCCAGGTGGCGGGCCCGCTTGAGCAGCTCGGGCATATTGGGGTCCTCATAGCGCTCCACCCCGAAGTAGTAGAAGAAGGCCAATCGGTCGCCCTGGCCGATGTCGAAGAAGAAGTGGATGAAGTCGGGGTGCTGCTCAGGGCCCCAGCCGAGCGCGCAGGTGGCGTGGACTACCGGGAATCCGAGGATGTCCCGGTAGAAGTGGATCGTCTCCTTGGCGTCGTACGTGGGGAACGCTGCGTGGTCGACGCCCTGAACGGTGTGAGTCAAATCGGACATGGCACGCCTCCATGGGTAACAGGCTTTGCTTCGTGCAAACAAAAATCTACACTCGTCGGACAGATATGTCAAAAACTCGGCATATCTGTCCAAGTATCCGCTTCGACGACAATCCCCGGGCCTAGGCTGTCGGCGTGGCTAAAGTCCAGGACAAGCACGGGACACGCGAACCGACTGCGATCAGCGCGAAACCGCCGCCCGACCCGGCGCGCGGCGCACGTTCGAGCTCTGCGCGCAGCGATCGCGTTCGCACCGAAATCTACGAGCAGGCCGAGCGGCTCTTCGCTGAACGCGGTTACGCGGGGACGTCGCCGCAGGACATCGCCGACGCGGTCGGGATGAGCCGGCAGTCGCTGTACTACTACGTGAAGAGCAAGGACGAGATCCTCGCCACACTGGTCTCGGAGACGACGACGACGATCCTCACTGCGATGCGCACGATCGTGCAAGACGCCGACGACCCCAGGTCTGCTCTGCGGGGGCTGATCAAGCACCTGGTCAGGGACCGTGCGCTAAACAGGACTCGCTTCCGCCTGCTGGACAGGTCGGAGTCCGCGCTGCCTGCGGACCTGGCCGCCGCGCACCTCGAGGGTCGGAGACAGGCACTGGCACTCCTGGTCGAGCTGATCGAGACCGGCATCGTTGACGGGTATTTCTCGACTGCTGACTGCCGCGTCGCCGCCCTGTCGATCCTTGGCATGTGCAACTGGGTCGCGTGGTGGTTCGAGCCAGGGCCCGAGCGTCCGGTCGAGCCGATCGCGACGCAGATCGCCGAGGCGGCGTTGGCCACGCTGTGCCCGGTCCAGACGGGCACGACGGCCGAGCCCCCGGCCGACGGAGCGGCCGTCATCGACTCAATCGAGCAGCAGTTGACTCGTCTGCGATCCCTGCTCGGGCGGGAGCTCCCCGGTTCCGGCTAAGTGGACGTGCTGCAACGCGGTCCTGCGGACAAGCTGGGCGCACCGGGCTCGTCAGCGGCGTGCGATGTAGGAGTCGAGCTCCATCGACAGGAGCTGGACGTCTCCGTCGTGGACGAAGCCGCGCTTGGACACCAACGAGCGCTGGGAGTCGACCGGGACGATCGCGGTGATGGTAAGCGTCCCTGTCACGGTTGCACCAGGGCGCAGGGGGGCCGTGAGCTGGACGTCGCGGATCACTCGTCCGGCGATGACGGCCCATCGGCTGTACGCGCTCTCGACCGCCATGCGCTGGAAGATGGCCATCGTGTGCAGGCCGCTGCCGATAATGGTCCCGAAGCTGCTCCTGCGCCCCGCCTCCTCGTCCATGTGAAACGGCTGAGGGTCCCAAGCGCGGGCGAAGTTGATGATCTCCTGCATATCCACCGTGTGCTGGCCCAGGGTGACGGTCAGGCCCGTGACGAGGTCGTCGGCGTACAGGCGGTCTTCACGTTGTCCAGCGAGGTCGCCGCTCATGCCCCAGCACCCGCGACCGACTCTCCGGCAGGAGGGCCAGCCGACCAGGTAGCGCCCGCCCACCCACGGGGTGCCGTTACGCCGGGTTCGGCGTGACGGTAGGGCCGTGAGTGGCGCCGGAGGTTCACCGGAGAATGGTCGCAGACTGCGCGAGCGCTGGCCGCGCTTGGGGCCGACGACGCCCACGTCGCCTGCGCCCGGGCACGTGGGCCCACCGGAGCCCCGTCTGAGGCCCCTCCGGCCTCAATCACGTGCCCGAAGCGGCCCATCCGCCCAGGATCTGCCGCGGGTGGTCTGGGTGGCTGGAGGGGACGACCGTGCTGGACACGGCGGTCATGCAGCCGGGGCAGAAATGCTGGCGGAAGACAATCGGTGTATCGACGTACGACCCCGCGTCAGCACCTACACCAGGCCCCGCCATCGCCGTGTTCCCGTCGGAGACCAGCAGGTCCAAGGTGTCACCTCCCGCGTCGCCGAGCGCTGACATGCAGTGACCGCATGCAATCGTGGACCTGCTTCCTGAGGGCACGGCCACCAGGTTGTCGTCGACGCGAGTGGCCTCGTCGATGACAATGCGTGGGCGCTCGCTGGTCGTGGTGTCGAACAGCCGGGACCGGTCCTCCCGGATCTGCGCTCGGCGTGCCTCGGTCGCCGTGAGGTCGACCCGTCCGTCCGCGTCGACGACGACGCCGTAGATATCCCGCGCCGTGTCGCGGCTGACCCGCTCGTCCCGGACGTCCACCTCGACCGCGGCGGTGTCGCGCCGCACGGGATCGCCGTAGCCTCCGCCGCCCTGCCACAGCATGGTGAAGACCTCGCCCGGCGCGATGTACGTCTGGCCGTAACACGGCTGGAGCTCGACCTCGCCGCCAGTTTCGGCCAGGCTCGTCGGCAGTCGCCCCGCGCCGAGCATCTCGTCGACCTTCGCTCCGCGTGCGATGACCTCCCGGCCACTGTTACCCGGGTAACCGCCGGCCATCCCGTTGTTCTGGCTGATGGCCTTGCCCGCGGATGCCAGTACGAGGCCGATCGGGAAGGACGTCCCATGCGGCGTGATGCCAAGGGAGGC
>JAABUR0100004375.1_pt1 | contig 18914 bp, 10 predicted proteins | sample 5560091 | NCBI WGS metagenome assembly JAABUR01 (sample SAMN10711879, study PRJNA513375) | rock metagenome | isolation source: Antarctica rocks | place: Antarctica: Victoria Land, University Valley sud | reverse complement strand
GGTCCACGACATACTCGTTGTCGAGCGCCTCGTTGTCCCGACGCAACTCGAACACTTTGAGGTCATGGGTCGCGGTAACCGCCGTGGCGTTCGTCGTCCCGAGTCGCGCTGCCAGGCCCGCAAGGGCGCCGAGCTGGCGCTCGATGTCCCAGGCGCTCTGCAGCAGGTTGGTCCGCTGGCGCAAGTCGTCACTGAACACCTCCTGCAACGCCTCGTGCTCCGATTCGTCGAGTGGTGACGCCTCACTCCATGACTCGGATCGCAGGATGACACGCAAGCCCGCGCGCACGCGCTCAATGGAGAGAGGGCGCCGATCAAGCTTCTCGCAGACCTTGGCGAGAATGTCCCTATCGCTGATCGCCATCTTGCGGTCGGCTTTTTCCTCACCCGCATGCACGGCATCCGCGAGCAGACCGGCCAACTCGTCCGGCGTGAAGCCGGACAGGAGTGCCGCCCCATCCAGGTCGTCGGGGACATGAACAACGTCTACAGTGAAGCCGCGGTAGGCGGCCATGGTGCAGAGTTCGGCCGCGACGGATCGCTCGGAGAAGTTGAGCAGGGTGATGGCGCACGTATCGGCCAGGAGCGATGTCCCGAGCGTCGTCAAGAACGCTTCCCACCCATAGGCCGAGCCGCCGACAACCGTCAGCACCGTCGCCGTCGGCGCAAGGGTGACTTGGCGCCAGAGCGGCTCGGTACGCCACCGCCTCTGCTCAGCCGCCTCGTCGTCTTTCATCTGTTCGTCTATCCTCTTGGCCCGGCTCAACAGATGTTTGCCTCGGAGGATCGAGACGACGGGGAGCCCAATGACGATGCCCGCATAGGCGCCAATGCCTATCACGCCTGAGAGGAGAGGTATTCCCATAAGGTAGACGAGGCGCGGCACGATGACGAAGGCGCCAAGCGCGAAGCCAGCCCGCCTCCTGTACTGTTGGTCGAGGCTGGTGATGAGAAAGTAGGCGGCGGCGCACAACCCACAGAGATAGAGAACAGCGACGCTCCCTGCGGCGTTGAATAACGCGAACAGGATGACGAACACGAGGCCAGCGGCCGACGCGAGCCCCGTGTAATACATGCGGTGCGCGTCTCTACGGGTGATCGGCGACGGCGGGGGCTGGCGGGGCGACAGGGGCGTGGGCGTGCGGTACGTCCAGCCTAGCCGTCGCGGCGATGCGAAGAGAGTATCGACCGTGACGTCATCAGGAGCATTCATGGCAACTAGTACCTTGTCGAGCGATGTGTGTACACCACGCCTCCACTGCTGGTTGCGCGGCGGACGTTCCGCGACACCTCTATCGTGTCGTTGCGATGACTCTAGAACGGGAACGCGGCAGCGAGCACGGACAGCCTCCATCCACCATGCTTGCTAGTAATCGCCATACAGACACCGCTGGGAGAGTGTCGGAGTGGCCACTCGGGTCATCGGTAGAAGCAGTGACCCCGTACCGCTCATCGGGGATGAGCGGATGCACCGAGATGTCCATAGCCAGCGTGCCGTCGAGCGGGTGACCTTCAGCCACGTCATGCAGGTAGCGAGGAATACAAATCCATGATATTGGTGGACGACATTCACGGTGTCAACCCTCATAGGGGTATTCAACGGACACCTGGAGTGATCCAGGCAGGCGCGCTATGTGATACATCATGCCACGGGGCGACCCTGTGTGTCAAACTTGCAACTATTCTTATGAGATACAACGCAAAGATCACATAAGAAATGGGTGGTAAGTAGAGGTCCCGCTCCTTATTCGAATCCTGTTAGAGATTGCCCCTGGTAGGTGCTAGACCGTCGCCAGCGACTCACCGAGCGCTACCCGGCGCTGGACGCGAGTTGGCTCGACTGGATGATTGTCCTGTTCCTGGCCCGCGCGTTCACCACGGCCGACGCGATCGAGTTGGCACGGGCGATGTACGAGGGGAGTCCGCACCTAGACGAGCGTAAGGCTGGCCATGTGACCGATTACGTGACGCGCACAGTAATGAAGGTGCTCGGGGCGGCGGCACAGGAGAGGATGCGCCGGTGATCAGCGCTACCCCGTTGTATACTGGAGGGAGGAGGACCCCGCGTATGGACATATCACAAGACCCGTCGCCCGCGACCGACGGCTTTCCGGGACCACTCACGCCGGAGAAGGTACGCAGAGCGCGCGAACGGATTCGTCAACGGGGCGTCGACCTCTCGCAGCTCCCTGATCCCGTTGATGAGCTGATCACGGCGCGTGAGGCCGGATACCGGGACCTGTAGCGTTTGTGCCGACATCTGCTTTTGTCGTCGATGCCTCCGTCGTTGTGCGCTGGCTTGTTGATGGCCCGTTCAGTACGGAGTGCCGTGCTTTCCTCGATCATTGTGGCGTACGCGATGCGCGCCTCCTTGCCCCGTCATGTCTCTACTCCGAAGTAGCCAATGCCCTGTATCGCTTGTGCCTCGCGCGTCCACCTATACTAACTATACTAACGCTCCTTCTCGACGAGGCCGTCGATTTCCTGCAGTCGTTGCCGGACTACGAGATCGCTCTCGTTGATCATGTTCGCCGCTTACCGTCTGGAGAGATCGCCTTGACGCCCCAGTGGGAGCAGTTGCCCGATGGGACGGTACAGGACTACCGCGTCGACATCTATGCACAAGGGATCATGTGGAGCTATCCGAGTCGACGCAGTTCGCTCTTTGACATGTCGTACGCCGCGCTCGCGGAACAAGCCGGGACGACGATGTGGACAATCGACGAGCGCTTCTATAACGGAGCACGCGCCCAAGGCCTCACGCACATCATGCACCCCGGGCACGACCCTCTCCCGTAAACGGAGCGATGTTGGGTGAGGCCTCGTCTGACAAGACGCGTAGCCTGACGAACGTAAGGTTGGCTATGTCACCGGCGGCGTGACGCGGACGGTGCTCAAGGCGATAACCATGGTAGCGTAGGATTAGGTCGTAGGGCGGATGCCCATGTGGCCGATCGACACTGTTGTTTCTTCGTGGCTGTCTATGCTAGACCGCCAGCGTCACAGACCCCGCTCCTTGTCATCTCTGCGCCGCTATCCTGCGTGAACGGTGAGGCAGCCTCTGCGCCACGCCGCGTCTATCTGGCCTCCTCTTAGACGTGTAGCACGACGCATCGCTGCCGCAGACATGGAACATTGTGCTGCGGACACGTCATGGTGTATAACATGACCCAGGCGAATGGTACGATAGCGCGAGCGGCACAGGGACGCGACCATGAATAGAGGCACACCAACGACCCTCGGTACATGGCTGGCATACCTCCTTAAAGAGGCCAAGTGGACGCACCAGGAGTTGACGGCCGCGTCCGGCGTGTCGACCGATACCATCGGCAACATTGTGAACGGCGTGGTGCGCGCCAAACGCGGCTCGGGACGTGGCCCCACGCGCTCCACTCTGACGAACCTGGCCCTGGCCCTGGCAGCGCGCTTCGACGAACTCGTGACGGATGAAGAAACGAGGCTGTCCCGGAAGGACGCCGACGAACGCAAGGAGTGGACGCACAACCTCCTGACCGCCCCGCTCCGCCCCGCGACGCCGCTGGACACGCGGGCGCTGCTCACCGTCCCACCACACCTTACACCGCTGGTCGGCCGCGTGCATGAGGTGGCGCAAGCGGTCGCGCTGTTGCGCCAATCCGACGTGCGCCTGCTGACCCTGAGCGGCCCTCCGGGCGTGGGCAAGACACGGCTGGGCGTGGCGGTGGCCACGGCGATGCGCGAGACGTACGCCGACGGCGTCTATTTTGTCCCGCTCGCCCCACTCCGGGCGCCGGAGCTAGTCATCCCGACGGTCGCGCGCACGCTGGGTCTGCGCGAGGAACCCGGCCGACCCGTGGTCGAGACACTGCTCGTCTACCTGCGTGACCGGCACATGCTGCTGCTGCTCGATAACGTTGAGCATATGATCGCGGCGGCGCCACAGGTCGTAGACCTGTTGGCGGCGTGTCCGGCAGTCGACGTCCTGGCGACAGGCCGGGCGGCGCTCCGCGTCGACGGTGAGCAGGAGCTGTTCGTCCCTCCGTTGACCAGCCCCGCTCCCACACAGTCGTCGGTGGAGGATGTGGCACGGTACCCAGCCGTCGACTTGTTCGTGCAGCGTGCCCGCGCGCTGGCACCGAACTTCGCCCTCACACCCGCGAACGCGCCCACCGTCGCCGCGATCTGTCGCCGCCTGGACGGGTTGCCTTTGGCCATCGAGTTGGCCGCAGCGCGGATCAGGATCCTCTCGCCACGCGCGCTGCAGGACCGGCTGGACAACCGCCTGCATGTCTTGTCGGGTGGGCCGCCCCACCTGCCAGAGCGACAGCGGACGCTGCGTGGCGCGCTCGACTGGAGCTACACTCTGCTCGCCCCCGGCGAGCAGGATCTGTTCGGGAGGCTGGCCGTTTTCGCCGGCGGCTGCACCCTGGAGGCGGCGGAGGCCGTCTGCGCCACGCCCACTCCCTTGCCGATATCGGTTCTGGACGGGCTGGCGTCGCTCATCGACAACAACCTGGCGCGCGTCGAGGGCGAGGGCGAGGGCGATGGGCAGCCACGCGTGGGGATGCTCGAAACGCTGCGAGAGTATGGGCTGGAGCGACTGGAGGCCGCCGGGGGCACCGCGGCCGTGCGAGAGCGGCACGCGGCCTACTACCTGGCGTTGGCGGAGGCGGCCGAGCCGGAACTCACGGGGACGGAGCAGGCACGGTGGTTGGGTCGGCTAGAGGCAGAGCACGATAACCTGCGGGCAGCGCTGCGCTGGGCGCGAGATGGCGGGGAGCCCGAGGTCGGGCTGCGGCTGGCGGCGGCGCTCTGGCGGTTTTGGCTCATTCACGGGCACCTGAGTGAGGGGCGGGGCTGGCTGGAGGGACTGCTAGCGACACTGGAGGCCACCGGCGGCCACGGCGGGGCCGTCGATGGGGATGCGCCAAGGACCGGGGGAACCGAGCGGGAACAGGGCGCTGTGCGGGCGAAGGCGCTACGCGGAGCAGGAGGGCTCGCCACGGAACAGGGCGACTTTCGACAGGCCAGAACGCTCTACGAGAGCGCCTTGGCGGCATACAAGACGCTGGGAGACACGGAGGGCATCGCGGCGGTACTCAACAACCTGGGCGTGGCGGCGGATGGACAAGGTGACTACAGGCGGGCGGACATGCTGTATGCGGAGAGCCTCGCGTTGAAGCGAGAGATAGGTGACCGGTGGGGCATCACCACGTCGCTGAGCAACCTGGGTCGCCTGGCGCTTCAACGGGGCGACGACGAGCGGGCCGTGGCGCTCTATGAGGAGAGTCTGGTCCTGTCACGGGAGTTGGAGGATATGGGAAGCATCGCGCTCTCGCTCAATGCCCTCGGCGAGGTCGCGCTGTCTCAGGGTGCGTACACGCGAGCGACGCCGTTGCTGGGGGAGAGCATCGCTCTCGCGCGTCGGGTGGGGGACAAACGGGGACTCGCCTTCGCGCTCAACAACCTGGGTAACGTGGCGTTATGGCAAGGCGATTTTGCGCAGGCAACGGCGTACCAGGAGGAGAGCCTGGCTGTGCGACGCGCGTTGGGGAACGAGGAGGGTATGGCCACCTCGCTCGCCGACCTGGGCGACATCGCCCGCGCACAGGGCGACGATCAGCGCGCGGCGACGTCGTACGCCGAGAGCGTCACTCTGCTGCGCACCAGCGACGACACGATCCTCGTCATCCCCATCCTGGAAAAGGTCGCGGCCTTCGCGGGTCTCGCGGGACGGCAACAGACGGACGTCCTGACCCACGCAGCGCAGCTCTTCGGGGCGGCGGCGCGACTGCGGGACGAGATCGGCGCGCCCTTGTTACCCGTCGCGCGCACTGTATATGAGCGCGACGTGGCGACCGTGCGTACGGCCCTGGGCGAGAGGGCGTTCGCGGCGGCATGGGGAGAGGGGCTGTCGTTGTCACGAGAGGGGGCGATCTCCGCCGCCCTAGACGCCTGTCACTCCCGCCTACCCTAACCGGGCTCGGGCTGCATGCGAGCACCCCGGCCACGTTAGCGCACAACGGCTGCGTTCCAGCGGCAGGTGATCGCGCGATCCCTGCGCCTGGAGCCATGTGCGACATGCACCACCCCATTGACGATGTAGCTGATCTATATCGGTCGAGAGATGCGACGTGTCCTCCAGGTCCTTCTGGGGCCAGTAGGCCTGTGTGAGGGGATAGGCGAAGCGGTCTCTCAGAGTCGTCAGGGTGCGGCTAGCCACGTTTGTGCTCCCGACCAGATCGCGCCTTCCCCTGTTAATTAGGTGATCCGCAGTCGTGGTGCAGGGTCCCATGGCAGCAGCGGTGATTTGTCTTGGCTATGTGTCCGAATTGTCGGTATTGTCGGTACGCACTGCGCGCCTCATGGTGTTTAATGGAGCTACAGCGCCGAACGGGAACATTGTCGTCCCATTGCGTCGTGCAGAATGGCATAGCGAGGGCCGCGTGCGCAGCATGGGGCCGGCACGGGCAGATGAGCGACCCGCGATGCGAAACGGCGGGGTGGAGGCACAAGAGTCCGAGAGCCGTGGATCGAGCGCCTAACGAACGGGCATAGACTCTCTTAACGGACGGTGACATTCTGTCTGCAGGCACGGTGCTTGGGAAGCCACACCGGGGTAGAAATGGTCGCACTGAGCGGTGCCGCGTTAAGCATGTCGGCGCCTTAACCAACCGTAACCGCTTTTTGGCCAACCGTAACCAGATCTTAACCTCGACCTGATACGCTAGCTGTTAAGATCGTGGGCACTGTCATCCGTACAGGCGCTTTCATTGCATAGCTACGCTGGTTGGCACATGCCGAGCGTGTTCTCGCAGCCAGTGGCGTCAGAGGCTCACAGGAACGGACAGCGCATGACGCAGGAGAAACACGGCGGGTCAGCCATGGCTCGATTTTCCACTAGCGTTGATTAACACATCGCAGCTCGCACCGATACGCTCAGGCACGCTAGTGCCTGCCCCGTGCAACTGGCCGTTCTAATAAAGCCAACACCTTGGACAATATGACGTGGCTCGATGATGGCTCACCCACACCTGAGTAACGAGGGGAAGATGATTATGCGCGTACGCGTTCGGGGCTATAGGCTGCTCCTGGCACTGTCATTCGTGTTGGGCGTTGTCCCGAGGACGATGCCCATATCAGGGGCAACCGCTGCCACTATTGCTCCCCAAGTGCCAGTAATGCCTGCTCACTCCGCCCAGGCGATGAGGTTGGGTGCACGACCACCGCGCGTGCTCCTTGCCCCACCGCCGGAGCACGCGCGGTCACTTTCTACATACAGTGACCCCTCTGTTCCACTCGTCAGTCTCCTTCCCGTCTCCGTCAAGGTAAACGGCGCGGATATGGGGCAGTTCCCGCTCATCGATTTCAACCCACAGGGTGGCGGCGTCCAGGCAAGGTACTGTACTCGAAACAGGCCCGGTGACCCTGCCCTCAGCGCCGGCAGTTACAGCAGGCCCATGGTCGACGTCATCCCTCTGCCCGGTGGCACCTGTAGCGCACAAACCCTCCCCGGCACAGAAGGTGAGTTCCACGCCGATTTTATCTCCGGTCTAATCGTGAGGGCCGCTGGCTCATACACCTTCGCCTTCTACCATGACGACGACTTCGCACTCTACATCGGCCACAATGTGGTGGGCCAACAGCCAACACCGACAGACCCAGGGGTCACAGGACCGTCCACGGGCTACCCCTATGTCGGCGGCTCGGGAGGCTGGGGTGACACGTCGATCACCGTCGATTTCCCGGCGCCCGGCGTCTATCCCATGGAGGCGACCCTCTACGAGAACGGAGCAGGTGAACTTGGCCTGACTATGGGCACGAGCCTGCAAGACCCTCTCTTGTCAGCCGTCACAGCAGGTCCGCTGAATAGTGAGATCGGCAGCAAGAGCGAGTTGTATCGAGCGCCATGCGCGGGCGATCCGGTGGATTGCGCGACCGGCGAATTCACGCACAGCTTCACCGACTTCTCCATCCCCGGACGCGGCTTGCCCCTGCGCTTCGTGCGCACGTATAAGGCGGCGAACGCCGTGCAGGACGGCCCCCTAGGGCATGGATGGACCGATTCCTACGATATGCATCTCACGACCGACGCCTCCGGCACGATCACGGTCACCGAGGAAGGTGGCACGGACGTGACCTTCGCCCTTTCGGGAACGACGTATCAGCCCCCCAGCCGCGTCCTGGCGACGCTCGTGAACAATAGCGACGGCACGCTCACCTTCGCGCGCCGCGACCAAACGCATTACACCTTCAGCACGCCAACAACAACGACCGTCGGGCAGCTCCTCTCCCAGACTGATCGCAACGGCTACGCGACGACGCTGGGCTACACGAACGGTCGGCTGTCCACCATCACTGACCCGGCCGGGCGCAGCCTCACCCTCACGTATAGCGGTAGCCACATCAGTGGGATCGCCGATCCTATTGGTCGCACGGTCGCTTTCACCTATAACACGGACGGTGACCTCACCGAGGCTACGGACGTGGGTGGCGGCGTGACACATTTCACCTATGCCCCCGACACCCAGCTGCTGACGAGCATGACCGACCCACGGGGCGGCACCGTGACGAACACGTACGACGGCGCGGGGCGCGTCACGGCGCAGACCGACGCCGTGGGCCGCACGACAAGCTTCACCTACACTCTCGACGCCACGGGCGCGCAACAAACCACGATCACTGATGGCAAGGGCAACGTGACGGTCGAACTGTTCCAGAGCAATCTCCTGCTCTCGCGCATGAAGGGCTACGGCACGGCACAGCAGGCGACGTGGACGTACACCTATGACCCAACAACCCTTGGCGTCACGTCCGAGACCGACCCCAACGGCCATACATCCTCCAACACATGGGATAGCTCTGGCAATCTGCTCAGCCACACCGATGCCGTGAGTCGCACCACGAGCTACGCGTACGACGCGTTCAACGATACGACGGCGATCACGGACCCCTTGGGCGTCGTGACCCACATGACCTACGATACGCACGGAAATCTCCTTAGCATATCGCGGCCTCTCGTAGCGACAGCCGTTCCGTCCGACACCGCGACGATCGTGGCCACCGCGAGCCCGACCGCGACGAGCGCGGGCACCGATGCGCCGACCAGCACTCCCATGAGCGCGGACAACGGGACGCTCACCACGACCCCAACCCCTCAGTCGGCGATAGTCGCGTCGTTCGCCGATGTCGTCCGAAAGGACCGCTCGCTCTCACTCTCGATGGTTGCCTTGGCCTGTCGAGCCGCCGAGGCTGCACCACCGTGTGCCACCAGCGTCCACGAGTTACCCGCATGCATGGGGCACTGTGACTCGACGATAAGTGCGACAGGTGAACGCAGCCGATCGGTGGGAGACAACGCCCTCGGGACCCGCTCGGCACCGCAAGGGCAATTCGTCGTAGGTGTGTTCGGCGACCCGGCCTCTCGGGGTGCACGCACGCCCACGAGCGTGCCCGTGCGCGCTCGCCCAGCATCGAGGAAGGCGGGCGGCACGCGCGGCGCCCCATCCTGCCCCACGTCTCGCACGCATTGCTCGACGACCACGCCGCGTCGGCCGGTCCCGCCATCGGCTGGGAGTGCCCGTCGTACGACCATCTTCAGCATCGATGACAGCGCTCAAGGGAACGGGCTCAACCGCTTCCACTACGTCGGCGTGTGGGAGCACTGCAACCCCTGCCACGATGGCGGCAAGATCGGCATGTACGACCGGTCAAGTTCCTTCAGCCACCGAGTGGGCGACTACTACACACTTAGGTTCTTGGGCACGGGCATCGCGCTCTATTCGGTGCATGGCCCGGCCGATGGCATCGAGGAGGTGACCCTCGACGGCCATAGTCGCGCGTTCATCGACCTCTACAGTGCGCGCCAGACGGGCAACGTGCTGGACCACCGGTATGCCCACCTTGCTGACACCATCCACGTACTCACAGTCCATGTGACAGGGCGGAAGACCAAGAAGAACGCGAATGTCTACGTGGTCGCCGATCGCGTCGCGATCACCCAGGTTAGGAACACTCCACCGCGCCAGACGCCCACCCCACCCCCCGCCACCGCCACGCGGGTGGCAACCCGCATCCCGACGTTCACACCGACGACTGCGCCGCGTTCGACGGCGACGCCCTCGCCGACCGTCATGCCGTCGACCGCGACGGCCACTCCCACGCCGCCCTCCCCGACGGCAGCGGCCACCGCGACCCCGACGCCAACATCAACCACGACGACGATCGCGCCGACAGACACACCGACGCCATCGCCCGTCCCCCCGACAAGCACCATGACCGCCACGCCGAGTGCGACCACCACGGCGACGATGATCCCGGCCACGAGCACGCCGACGAACACGGTGACGGCCGAGAGCACCGCGACGAGCACGTCCGCGCCGATGGCCACCGCAACGACGACTGCGACGTTGAGCGCGGGCACGGCGACCGCGACAACGACCGCCTCTCCAACCGCGACGAGCACGTCCGTGCCAACGGGCACGCCGACGACCTCGCCGACCGCGACGAGTAACGCGACATCAGCACCAACCGAAACGGCGACCGACACCCCGACCTCCACCGCGACCCGCACCCCTCCGTCGTCGATCCCCTGTACAGACGTGCGTCCATCGACCGCCACGGTGTGTTTGACCTACGATCCCACACATCCGGGTGACGTCATTACGCGGACTGACGCCAATGGGCAGACGTCGCGCTATGTGTACGATACCGAGGGGAACCTCGTGAGCACGAGCGATCCCCTCGGCAACACCACGACGTATCAGTACGATCTCATCGGACGCAAAACAGCGATGGTCCGGCCGCTGGGTAACATCTCCAGGGCGAACCCCATCAGCTATACCTCGACAATGACCTACAACGCCTTCGGCGAGACGACGGCGCTCACCGACGCCGTGGGAGGCGTCACGACCTATCAGTACGACCTCAATCAGAACCTGATCACGACGACGGACGCGCTGGGACGGCAGACGATCAACGGCTACGACGCCGATAACGAGCGGACCAGCGTAACACGACCAGATGGCGGCAACGTCAGCACGGGCTACGACCCTGCTGGCAATGTGATGACCACAACCGATGCGCTCGCCCGCAGCACGACGTACGGCTACGATGCCCTCAACCGCCCGATCTCGATGACCGACCCGCTCGGTCGGACCACGCTCACCGGCTACGATCCCGCAGGTAATGTCATCACCAGCACCGACGCGCTCGGCCACAGCACCCTCTACGGGTACGACGATGCCAACGAGCGCACGAGCGTCACGCGGGCAGATGGCGGCGTTTATCGGACCGGCTATGACCTCGACGGTCAGGTCATCACGACCACCGATGCGCTCGGCAATCTGACGCACTATAGCTATGATTCACTCCATCGGCGCGTCGGTATAACTGACCCCCTGCAGCGGATAACCACGACGGGCTACGACCTCGCGGGGAACGTGATCACCACGACCGATCCGCTGAGGCGCAACGTTGTGACAACGTATGATGCGGCGAATCGGCCCGTGCTGGTGACGCGCCCCGACGGCTCACAGACGCACACGGAGTACGACGCTGACGGCAATGTGACGGCGTCCATCGATCCACTCGGCCACACCACCCATTACGGCTATGACGTGCTCGACCGTCGCGTCGCCATGACTGATGCGCTGGGCCACACGACCGTCTACCGCTACGACACCGTGGGCAACACCACCACGACCACCGACGCCAATAACCACACCATGATCGACGGCTACGACGCCATGGATCGCGTCATTACAGCCACCGATGCGCTCGGCCACAGCACGCTCGACGCCTACAACCTCGCGGGCGACCTCATCACGGCGACCGATGCCCTCTCGCACACGACGGTCTACGGGTACGACGCTGCCCACGAGCGGACGAGCGTGACGCAGGCCGACGGGTCGGTCCTCGGCACGGGGTACGACGCGGATGGTAACGTCATCACGCAGACGGACGGCCTCGGCCGTCAGACGAGCTACGGCTACGACGCCGTCAACCAGGTTGTGACCACGACCAACCCCCTCGCCGAAACGACGGTGTACACGTACGATCTCATCGGGAACCGCACGGCCCTCATCGATCCCATGGGGCGGACCACGCGCTATGGGTACGACGCGGACAGCGAACCGATCACCATCACCTATGGCGACGCGCTGACACCCAATGTTCAGTTCACCTACTATAAGAGCGGCCAGCGTCAGTCGATGACCGACGGGACCGGGACGACCGCGTATAGCTACGACCTGCTTGACCAGCCTATCACGGTCACCAACGGAGTGGGCCGGACGCTCGGATACCGCTACGACCCGGCCGGAAACCTGACGCACATCATCTACCCGGACACCTCCGTCATCACGCGCACGTACGACGCGGCCAACCGCTGGACGGCGCTCACCGACCCCTTCGGCCACACGTTCCAGTTCGGCTACGATCCGGGCAACCGGCTCACGAGCGAGGTCTATCCCACGACAGCGCCGCTTACGAGCACGATCGACTATAACAAAGCCGATCACGTCACGAGCATCGCGGACCAGCAGCCGGGCGGTCTGAATTGGGCGTTCGGCTATAGCCGCGACAACGCCGGCCAGGTCAGCAGTAGCAGTGATCCCGTGAGCAGGCTGAGCCACACCTATCGCTATAGCCCGCTCAACCAGCTTGTAGCGGATCAGCAGACGACCGGGGCGGTCACAACCACACTCGGTTATAGCCCTGACAGCGCCTACCAGATTACGGGAACCGTCAACGGGGCGACGAACGCGACGAGCGGCGAGACCTACGACCTGGCGGGCGAGTTGACTCAGATGCAGGTGGCCGGCCCGTCTCCAACGACGTATAGCTACGGCTACAATCTCGATGGTGACCGCACGAGCGTCACGGCGGGTGTCGGAAACAGTAGCTCCTACGGTTACGACCAGGGCGGTCGACTCATCTCGGCGACGGTCGGCATAACGCAGGCGAGCTATGGCTACGATGGAGACGGGCTGCGCCAGAGTAAGATCGTCACGACGACACAGGGTGTAAGCACAACCTCAGAAACCTGGGACACGGTCGAGGGGCTACCCCTGTTGGTGCAGGACGGCATGGCGACGTACGTGACAGGGCCAGATGGGCTGCCGCTGGAAGCGATGAGCGGGACGACCGTGCAGTATCTCCTGCAAGACCAGCTCGGCAGTACGCGCGGCGTCTTGGATAGTAGTGGTTCGCTCGTTGGCAGCCAGACATACGATCCCTACGGCAATCTCACGAGTCGGACCGGGACAACACGGGTGCCGTTCGGGTTTGCCGGACAGCTTACTGATGCCGAGACAGGCTTCCAGTATTTGCAGGCACGATACTACGATCCGACGACGGCGCAGTTCCTCACGCGCGATCCACTGGCAGGGCAGACCAAACAGCCGTACGCTTATACGGCTGATGACCCGCTGAATGCGCTTGATCCCACGGGCTTGTGCACGAACTTTGACCCACTCTGTTGGAGTGGCCAGGCTGCTGGAGAGGCATGGAATATCACCTCTGGCGTTGGACAGTTCGGTTACCATGTCGGACGGCGCCTATACCGCAGTTCTCCCATCAATGCCTGGACAAACTCCAACGACTACAACTATGTCTGGCGACAGAACACTGCGGTGGCGGGTGTGGTGTGGGATAAGTCGGCGGAGTACGCACACGGTTGGTGGAACGATCCAGGTGGGCAGGCCGGACGGACGGGTGCGGCCTTCGTGCAGGTGGGGAAAGACTATGTCACGTCAATCGCCTGCAAAGTGTGGAGTGGAGACGAGGGTGGTGCCTTCGTCGATATATTCACGGCCGAGTTGGGTGTCGACGGTGCGACCAGCTTCAGCGGCTTCAGGCTATTAGGCGGGATGCGTGCGGGTACAGGACTGCTGTCCGAGAATTCTGGGCTCGCATACAGGATTGGGCAACCTGTATCGCCGCTTGAGCGCTCTCTTACCCATGCCTTGAATCCCGAGCAGTACCTAAACGACGTTGTACTGAAGAACGGCATCAACTTGCGGGGTGTAAAGATTGTATACGATTCAACTCTGGCACCAGGCAAGCTGGGCGTCACGCGTCTGAGTGAGGGCGGTTGGATCATTAGAATAGGACACGATACGCTAGAAAGCGAGATGACAGCTGCCAATACCATCGCTCACGAGCTAAGTCATGCTCGTGATATTCAAAAGTATGGTTCGTTTACGAAGCTACATGGGGATGATACGTCTCTAGGCGACGGCACTCCATATGGCTCTGGTAACGCACTCGAAGCCTGGATGCAAGGATTACGGTAACTATGGGTAAGAACATAACACCTGTGCCGTGGCATGATGTACCTTTGGAATATAGAGCTGCCTGGCACACTGTTTTCAATGCCTCGCATGAAGGGTTAAACCTGTCGGCTCCCTGTCCTGTTTGCGGGTTTCCAGCCCTTCATAGGTGGTTTCAAGTAGGAGGTGCGAAGGAAAGGGTTGTCGACAGCCAACATTTCATCGCACGTGGAGCTTCGACTGAGTGGTGTAGCCATTGCCGGTCTTTTGAACACGCGACAGCGCTTGTGCCAGACTGGTGGAGCAGCGATCTTGTTGTCGACCTTGGGCGATTTACGGGTGACCCCGAAGCTATTGAAGCAGCAATGCATGCACAGGGCGATCAGATCTAGTGAAACTCATCGTGCTCATCGCGTGTCGGCGTCTTAACCAACCTTAACCTCATTTTGGCCAATCTTAACCACTCATCCTACACCCAGCCATCTCCTACAGCCACGAGACGTGAGGCAGTGGAGGCCGACAATCGGCCGCTGCCAGCGAGGACCGCGCTCGTGTGTCTCGGCGTCACCTGCTGGCCACATCACCTCTTGGGCTGTCTTGGCCCGTCTTCCCAGCCCCGGTATGGTCTCCACTGTGAAAGCAAGTCCTTAACAAAGTGCGGTTTGCCGTGCATAGTCCCTTGACAATCGAGCTCTAATAGTAGAATATATATTCTATTAGTTGTGAGTTGCGTTGTGCCTGTTGCAGTCCTGTGCAGTGCGTCAACGCGGGGATTTCGCTGTTTAGGCTTCGTCGGCTAAACAGGGAACGACCGGTGATCGGGCTGTGCCACGACGATCACCGGCTGGGCACGTCTTGGCGATGCGTGTGGATGGGCTGTGCCAGATCCCACGCGCGTCGTTCCCCGACCGAGACACCTGTCGATTGCCGGCGCGAGCCTGCCAGGCGATGCGATCGAGAGGGCCACCAGCGGCACGAGCATGGGCCGCGCGACTGCCCTATGAGGCCGTCGTTAGCCGCTGTGGCTCGGGCGTGTTTACCAATGGGAGAGAGGGATGAGTAGCAGACGACCCAGCCTGATCTATGAGGTGTGTGCGCGTTTCGATGAGCTTAAAGCCATCGGCGTGTCGCGGCATGAGGAGAAAAAGAAGGTGCGCGCCGACGCCGAGGCACAGGGCATCACGCTCTCGCCACTGGCCGTCTCGACGGGCCGTATCCACGCGGACAAAACACTGGAAACCTATAAGGCGACGGCACTGCGCTACGCCCACTGGGCGCGCGACACGGACGACGTCTGCCGACTGGCCGACCTTGACGCGGCAGCCGAGCGGCTGGTCGTCCTGTACCTGGAGATGCGCCGCGACGCCGGCGACAGCGCGTACACGCTCACGACGACGCGCGCGGCGCTGCGCATGTTTTACCGGCCCGCCTACCCCCAGGAGGAACGGGAGGCGCGGGTGCGCTCTCTCGGCGCGACGGTCGCTCTGCCACGACGGCGGCGCGCGGCGATTACGCGGAGCCGGCACGCCGTCGCCATGGACGACGCGATCGCCCTGGAACGGTATATTGCCATCATTCAGTTTTGTTGCGCGACGGGCGTGCGTCGGCGTGAACTCGAGGCGCTCGTCGTGGGGGATATCCAGGCCGACCTGGACGGCGGCCTCGTGGTGGACGTGCGCAACGGGAAAGGCGGCAAGCGGCGCCAGGCCCCGGTGCTCCCGGCGCTGGAGGAGTGTGTCGTCCGCGTTGTGGCGGACCGGCCGCCGGACGAGCGTCTCGTCGGGCGGGTGCCAGCACGCCTCGACATCCAGGCCTACCGCCGTCTCTACGCGCAAGGGCTCTATTGTGAGGGGGGACGACGCGTCCTTCCACCGGACGAGGGGCGGCTGCCACGAGGCGTCATCGACCGGGAGCGGGCGCTCTACGTGAGCCGTGCCCTCGGGCACGAGCGCATCGACATCACCGTCCGGCACTACCTCCGATGACGCTCCCGAACACGCCGCCACCCACACATCCGCCGGCCGAGGATGCGCCGCCACGGTTCTATCGATTGGACAAGGCCCTGGTCGGCGACCGCTTGGTGCCGGTGGCGACCGAAGGCGAGGCGACCCACACGACCATCGCGTCCCTGCGCCGCCTGATGGCGGAGGGCGAGCAGGCACGCCGCGTGGTCCAGGCCGAGGGGCAGCGCATGACAGGGCGCGTCCACGACCTGGAGGTGCAGCTCGGTCATGCCCAGCACCGCGCGGAACAGGCCAAGTTGCTGGTGGCCCAGCAGCAGCGAGAAACCGCACTGCATGGGGCGGCGGTGCGCAAACTCATGGCCAAGAACGCGGCGCTCATCGGCGAGAAGAGACGGATACGCGACATGCTCATGGCCAAGCATGCGCCGATCCCCATCCACTATCGCATCGACGTCGACCGCGAGGATCAGGCGCGCGAGTCGATCGTCGTCACCCTCGACACGTTCCCCGACAAGAGCCATGCGCACGAGGCCCTCGCCGAGGCGCGGCGCATGGCCACACGGCGCGGCGGCCAACTGAAAACACTCCGGCTTGATACCGTGGCGTGGCGCGCCGTCGTGCAACAAATGATCGACGACTAACCCACCGTCGTCGTCGTCTCACTGGGCGTCTCGGCTCATGCCGAGGCAGCCGCGCCATATGACGTCGCACGCATCCGAGCAGACTGCACGGGGCGCGCTGTGTCAGGCGCGTGTCGGCGGCGCATCCCCCGCATTACTATGACCGGGGGGGTAGCCTCGCGCCCTTACGGCACGCGTCCCAGGAGCGCGGCGAGACGGTCGATCTCGGGCAGATCGTCCGCCACCGGGACCGGCGCGGCGAAGGCGGCACTGGGCGGGCGCTCGCCCTGGGTGAACTGCGCGGCCGCCTGCACGACATCGGGATCGAACGCGGGGTGCTGCCCCGTGGCCTTGGCCAGGTCCCAGCCGTGGGTCACCGTCTCCACCAGGTGCAGCGTGACCGCCGCGCGCCCGGGCAGGACGCCGATGGGCAGCTCAAACGGTTGGTCGAGCAGCGCCGGGTCCTGCCACGCCGCGCCCACCAGAGCGGCCGAGCGACGATACGCGTCCGCTGGGTCGTCGCCAAGTAGATCGGCGGCTGGTCCTCCCCCCTGTGCTGGCCCGCGCCGCAGCGGTTCCCCCCGCGCCAGGGCCGCGTACCGGGCGTTGCCGCCGACAAGGTGGGCCAGAAGCGCCCGCACGTCCCAGTCAGAGCAGGGGGTAGGCAAGCCCATCTGATCGGGTCGCACGCCCTCGACGAGCCGGGCCGTCTCGTCCAGTGCCTGGTCGTGTAGGTCGACGATGTCCATGCGCATGTTCCTCCTCGCGTCTTCTCCTTCACCTGTGATCGCTGACGGAGTATCCCTGCTCATGATAGCAGGGGTCTGGCCACTCCATCGTCCAGACGACAGACACCCCTCCCACACAGGCTGCGTGTCATACGGCCGGAGATATGCCCGCTGGGCAGGCCGCGCGACATCGCCGGTGCTCCAAGCGACCACGCCTGTCCCACCGTGGAGCCCCTCCTGGCACGCATCTCCACGACGTCGACCGAGTGACACACTCATGCGGCCGCCGCAGCCCGTTCGTAGCGGCGGCAGCTCTCCCATGGTACATGCTCATCCCCCGTCCCCGCCCTCGCCAGGCGTCCCGTATCTCGCCATGCCTTCACCGTAGCCCACCCCGTGGCCTGGGGCAACACCCCCAAGACCCAAAACTCCGTTTCGGCACTGTGTTGCACCAGTCCGTGGGGCGTGCTGTGGAGTCGACATTGGCGGACGACGGGACGCCAAGGACGAGAAAACCAGGATGGAGGACCCTATGAGCACCGTACCAGGAACAAGCTGCCTACTGACCGACCTCGACGATATGCCCACCTACGCCAGCCGCACACGCACCACGCGCCAACGCGCCTCGGTCTCGCTCGGCGCCACCGACCCAGGCGCCGACGTGGCTCGCGCCACCGTGGCCGCGACGACAGGTCGCCCGGCCACATGCTGCAGCGTCTGCGGCATCCCAGTGGGCGACCTCTTCACGCGCCACTCCAAGAGCGGCAAAGCCTTCTGCCGGACCTGCGCCGACCGCACCGTCGCGGCCTACCTCGCCGCACACCCCACAGCCCGGCCCCCCCGTCCCGCCACACGGCCGCGGGAACGCACGGGAACATCCTACCTCCAGGAGCGCGACCGCTACGCCGTCCGCTTCCACGCGGGTCACGGACGCTGGCAGATTTCGGACACCCAGACCCAACGCTGGACGCGCTGCTGGCACGCCACCGAGGCCGGGGCCACCGCTGCTCGTGCCCGAGATGAGCCTCCTGGAATCCGAGCAGATGCGCGTCTTGTTGCTCAACACCAAGAATCGGCTCATCGCCACCGTCACGCTCTACAACGGCACCGTGTCCGCGTGCCAGGTCCGTGTCGGCGAAATATTCCGCGAGGCCGTGCGCCACAACGCCACGTCGCTCATCCTCGTCCACAACCATCCCAGCGCCGATCCGACCCCGTCGCCTGTTATGCGGAGAATGTGAGTTTGTCAAGAGCGGCACCGAGACTGACACATATGTGCACTCCACTGTGCACTCCACCATGAGACGCATCTGTTGCGATAGCACTACAGCGCCAGAGCGTGACGGTGGG
>JAABUR0100004373.1_pt1 | contig 18918 bp, 17 predicted proteins | sample 5560091 | NCBI WGS metagenome assembly JAABUR01 (sample SAMN10711879, study PRJNA513375) | rock metagenome | isolation source: Antarctica rocks | place: Antarctica: Victoria Land, University Valley sud | reverse complement strand
CAGGATCAAAACGATCAAGCGCCAGATGTACGGGCGGGCCAAATTCGATCTACTACGTACGCGAATCCTCAACCCGGCATGACCACCCGCGCGAGCCACCGATCACGAAATGTGTGCCAGAGCCGTTTCCCGTGGCCGCTGTCACCCCACCTACCGATCACGTTTGCGACACCAAATCGTGCGATTTCACTGTGGTCTCTTGACAGTGGGTGAACCGGAAGGCAGTGTGAGCGCCATCATATGGCACGCCGTCCCGCCATACGGAACGGGCGGTGTCATCTTTGCAAGTCGACCTCTTCACGCATCCTCGGAGGTGAGTGTGTCCAAGGAGACGCCGTTACTCAGCTTCAGCGATCTCTCCGTGTCTTTCGGCGGTATCCGGGCTCTTGAAGGAGTCTCGTTCACGGTCAGGGAGAACGAGATCGTTGCGCTTATCGGACCGAACGGCGCGGGCAAGACGACGGCCTTTAACTGCGTTAGCTGCTTTGTCCGGCCGGATAGCGGTGCGCTGACTCTGGGCGGCATCGATCTCACCCGCACGGCTCCGCATGATGTCGTAAGGCACGGAATCGCCCGCACCTACCAAGGGCTTGAGCTGTTTAGCTCGATGACGCTCGCTCAGACTCTCCTAGCCGGACAACATGCCCTTAGCCGGCGAGCTGGCGTCCTTGCCAGCGCGTTCTGGCTGCCGTCCGCGCGCCGCTCCGAGCGGGCGGCGCTGGAGGCCGCCCGGGAGGTCGCCAGCCTGCTGTCCATCGAGCATTTTTGGGACCGGCCCGTCCGGGATCTGCCCTATGGCATTCAGAAACGGGTTGATATCGCGCGGGCGCTGGTATCTCGGCCGCGCCTGTTGCTGCTGGATGAACCGGCAGCTGGGCTCAGTATGGAAGCACTGGATGGCCTCGCTCAGCTTATTAAGTCAATCCGGGACGAGTTCGCGACGGCCGTCCTGCTGGTGGAACATCACGTGGCAATGGTTATGTCGATCAGCGACCGGGTGTGTGTGCTGAACTTTGGCCGGAAGATCGCTGGCGGTTCCCCCGAGGACGTACGCCGGAACCCCGCCGTCATCGAGGCATACCTGGGCTCAGCGGTGGCCGACCATGCTTGAGCTTCATGATGTGACCGTGCGCTACGGCGCGGTCCTCGCCGTAGATCGTGCCTCAATGACGATCGAGGACGGCCAGGTCGTCGCCCTGTTGGGTGCCAATGGCGCGGGCAAATCGAGCACGCTGCGTGCGATCTCGGGTCTCGTTCCGGTGGCCGAGGGCGAAATCCGGTGGAACGGCCGGCGCGTCAGCGGGCTGGCGGCACACAAGGTTGTGCGTCAGGGCATCTGCCAGGTGCCAGAGGGTCGTGAAATCTTTTCCGGACTCAGCGTTCGTGAAAATTTGCGACTCGGCGCCTACCTTCGGCGCGGGCGGAGCGCGATCGAGGCCGACATGATGCGCGTCTTCGAGTACTTTCCGGTGCTGCTTGAGCGCCAGCACCAGGCGACAGGCACCCTCTCCGGTGGAGAGCAGCAGATGGTCGTTATGGGACGAGCGATCATGTCCCAGCCGTCGCTGCTCTTGCTGGACGAGCCGTCACTAGGGCTGGCTCCGCTCATCGTCCAGCAAGTCTTTTCGATCCTTGAACGAATCTGCGCTGACTTGGGGCTGTCGGTGCTGCTCGTCGAACAGGATGCAACCACTGCACTGTCTATTGCCTCTTCCGCCTACGTGCTGGAGGCCGGGCGAGTGGTCGCCCATGGGAGTAGCGAGTCGCTGCGCCAGGACGAGACCCTGCGACGTTCCTACCTCGGTTACTGAGAGCGGGTGCGATGAGCATCGATTTGCAACAGGTGGCGGGTGGACTCGCCATCGGCAGTGTGTACGGCGCTATTGCCTTGGCGCTGGTCCTTATCTACCGGTCCACAGGTGTATTGAACTTCGCGCAGGGAGAGATGGCGACATTCACGACGTTCATCGGCTGGAGCTTAGTCGTGACGGTAGGGCTGCCCTACTGGATCGGATTCGCTGTCACGGTAATCATCGCCTTGCTGCTTGGTGCCGGTGTTGAGCGGATTGCGGTCCGACCGGTACGACGCGCTCCCCATCTGACGATCCTCATCGTCACGTTGGGGTTATTTTTCCTATTCAACAGCCTGTCACTTAAGTTTTGGGGTTCCCAGACACGGCCGTTTCCGAGTCCCTTTCCAGAGGGCTCCGCACATATTCTCGGTACGTATATTAGCTGGGTCAGTATCGGCATTTTCGCTGTTTCCCTGCTGACGATGGCGTTATTGGCGATACTGTTTCAGTTCACTAAGGTGGGCCTGGCGATGCGGGCAGTCGCGTCCAATCCAACGGCATCCGCGCTGATGGGTATCAACAATGGCCGAATGCTCTCGCTCGGCTGGGGGCTTTCCGCCGGGGTAGGGGCCGTCGCTGGAATGCTCGCGGCCAATCGTTTACTGCTGGACCCGAACATGATGCAGGGTGTCCTGCTGTACGCCTTCGCTGCCGCGGTGCTCGGCGGCATGACAAGTCCAGTCGGGGCGGTGATCGGCGGCCTGGTCATGGGAGTCGTCAACGCCGTGGCCAGCGGCGTCTCCTTCATCGGCTCCGATCTGAGCACCGCGGTCACCTTCATCGTAATCGTCTTGATCCTGGTGCTCAGACCGTCCGGGTTGTTCGGACGCGTGGCGGCGGTGCGCGTATGAGCGCCCTCCGAGGTCTCCCGGTGAGCCTTGTGTCGGCGCTGGTTGGCGCACTCGCCGCCCTGGTGCTGTACGAGGTTGTGACGTTGATCGGGTTGTCGGGATTCCCGGTGCTTGTCGTGTCTTACGTCGGGGGGTTGGTCGCGGGCCGTGTGCTCGGCCGCGAGGCACGTCGGCCAGCCGCACTCGGTGCACTTGTACCACTGGCGCTGGTCGCGCCGCAGGCCGTCGCCGCCACCGAACTGACCCAAATCCTCATCCTTGCCGTGGCCGCCTTGGGCTTGAACATTCTCACCGGTTGGGCAGGGCAGCTCAACCTCGCGCAGGGCATCTTCGTTGGCCTCGGCGCGTACACCACAGCCATCCTCGGCACCGACCATGGCTGGCCGTTGTTACTCACAGTGCCCCTTGCTGGCGTCGTCGCCGCCGTTGTCGGCGTCGCTCTCGGCGCGCTGGCGCTCCGGTTCGCCGGTGTGTATCTGGCGGTGCTCACCACCTCCGTTGCATTGGTCGTACCAGTGGTCCTCAAGCACTACGCCAGCTTCACCGGCGGTGCTCAGGGCATTTCCGTCGACCCAATCGAGTTACCCGCCGGGGTGGCCTCCTCGATCACAGAGACGCAGTTCAACTACTTCCTTACGCTGTTCATCGCTGTCATCGCCGCGGTCCTCAGCTGGAACGTGCTATCCCATCGAACGGGGCGAGCCTTCTGGGCCCTGCGCGACAGCACCCCGGCCGCCCAAGGTGTCGGTGTCGACGTCACCCGATTCAAGGTCCTGGCCTTCGCTATGAGTTCCTTCTGGGCGGGCATCGCCGGCGGCCTATACACGATCACAGTGGGTTTCATCAACCCCGACAGCTTCGGATTGTTCTACGGCATCCAGTTCCTCACCATGATTGTGGTTGGCGGCCTCTCGACCATCGCCGGCAGTTTCGTCGGCGCCGCCCTTGTCTACGCACTGACCACGCAGGTGCAGAGCGTCGGGCTGAACACCAGTGTCGCCGGCCAGGAACTCTCACTGCCGCAGCAAAGCGTTTTCGCGATCGTGTTAATCCTCGTCGTGATACTCGCACCCCGGGGCGTGATGGGACTGCTCTATGACACATCAGCCTGGGCCTCACTGCGCAGACGGCTATCCCGGCGCCATACCCCGACCGACACGCCGGTTGCAGTACCCACCAACGACGACGACCGCGGCCTTGCGGCCGCGCCTACATCCAACCACCCTCACTCTCTCGACAAGGAGCAATCATGAAAAAACCCTCGCTAATCGGACTCGGCGCTGTCTCGGTCATGCTCATCGCAGGCTGTGGGGGTGCGGCGGGAGGAGGAGGCAGCGGCGGAGGCGGTGGCGGTGGCGAGGTCGGCGTGACGGCTACTGAGATCCACTTAGGTGCGACGACGCCGCTGACCGGGCCGGCCGCCAGCTATAGCGAGTCCACGAAGGCGACCAAGTCGTATTTCGACTACATCAATGACCAAGGTGGAATTAACGGACGAAAGATCACGTATACCCTATACGACGACGGATATGACCCCAGCAAGACCGTTCCGCTCATCCAACAATTGGTGAACCAGGACAAGGTACTCGCCATCGCAGGAGCGGTGGGCACGGCGCCGCAGAGCGCCGTGTACAAGCGGCTGAATTCACAGAAGATCCCGGATGTCCTGATCGGGTCTGGTTCTTCGACCTTTGTGTCGCCCACACTGCCTTATGTTACCGAGTTGTTGCCGTCTTATCCCGGAGAGGACACGCTGCTCGCGCAAAATTTGCAGAAGACCTACCCGGGCAAGAAAGTGGGAGTTCTTTACCAGAACGATGACGCCGGACAGGACTATGTGAAAGCGTTCACCACAGTGCTCGGGAGTTCGGTGGCCAACAAGGCCAGCTATGAGCAGACCGATTCCTCCGTCGCCGCGCAGATCACCAATCTGAAGAACAGTGGCGCGGAGGTTGTGGGGTTCAACGGGACACCCAAGTTCCTGGCGCTCGCGCTGAAGTCCGCGCGGGGCCAGGCCTGGGACGCTCCGTTCGTCTCCAGCGGACCGGCCGTCGACTCCACACTGCTCAAACTCGCCGGCCCCGCGGCCGAGGGCCTCGTCACCGCAACCGGCTTCAAGTCAGCCGCCAATGAGAGCGACCCAGAAGTCAAGAAAGCCAACGACATCGTGCGAAAGTATTCCCCGGAAATCCAGCCCGGCACGGCAACAATGTGGGGCATTTCCACCGGCGAAATCGTTGTCGCCGCACTGAAAGCGGCAGGGAAGAACCTAACGCGAGAAACCCTCGTTAAGGCGCTGGACAATCTCACAGTGGAAAAAGGACCGTGGTATGGCGTGGTAAAAATGTCACCAGACCAGCACGACGCGGTCCGGTGCGAGCAGATCGAGAAGGTCACCGGCGGAGTATTGGTACCCGTCGGCGACGTCGTGTGCCCATCATGATGGCGAAGCCAATGACGTGGTGCAGCCCTCGTATCCTGCTGAATAACGGAGTTCGTTGGTGAGCGAGACAATGACCGCCGCCGAACTGCGGTCGCGGGCGACATTATGGCCCAAAGGAAACCACTACGAAGACTTTGAAGTGGGGCAGCGCTTCGATCACCATTGGGGGCGCACCCTCCTCGATGCAGACAACACGCTGTTCTCAGCGATGACACTGCACTACAACCCTGTGTACTTCAACGTCGAGTACGCGAAGGCGCAGCACCACGAGGGCCTCGTCGTCAACCCGATGCTCGTCTTCCTCACCGTCTTCGGTCTCTCCGTCGAGGACCTCAGCGAATCCGGCGGCGCGTTTCTTGGCGTCGACGACCTCACGTTCCACTGCACGCTGGCTGCCGGAGCCACGGTCACCGCGGCCAGCGAGGTGATGGCCATGCGTGAATCGACTAGCCGCCGCGACGCAGGGATCGTGACCTGGCACACCGAAGGGTTCAACCAACGGGGGGAACGCGTCATCGACTTCCGAAGAACCAATCTCATTAACAAGCGAGGAGTCCGGCCATGAGTAGCACGCAGCACAGAGCCATGACAGCCCGGGACGATACACCCCGATACATGACGGAAGAGCGGGTAGCCATCCAGAGGATGGCCCGTGAGTTCGCGATGAAAGAGGTCCTTCCTGTAGCGAACGAGCTCGATCCGCTACAGCAGGACATTCCGATGTCTCTGCGAGACAAGCTCGCTGAACTAGGCTTTTTTGGCATACTCATTCCCGAGGAGTACGGCGGGCTCGGGCTCGGCGTCTTCGAGTATTGCCTCATTACCGAAGAGCTGGCCCGTGCGTGGATGAGCGTTGCCAGCATCGTCGCGCGGGGCAATGGCTTGGGCGGCGGATTCAGCGAGGAACAGCGACATAAGTACTTGCCGCGCACCGCCCGGGGTGAGTTCCTCGGCGCGTTCGCACTGTCTGAGCCGGGCGCCGGTTCGGACGTGGCAAACCTTCATTGCCGTGCCCGCCGCGAAGGAGACGAATGGGTCGTCAACGGTGCCAAAATGTGGTGCACGTTCGCGGACGGGGCAGACTACATCACTTTGTTCGCCCGGACAGACCCGGACGTCAACCCCCAGCGCCGGCACCTCGGGATCAGTGCCTTCCTCATCGAGAAGGAGCGGGGAGGATTCCCAACAGGCATCAATGGCAATCCCGTACGCAAGATCGGGTATCACGGTTGGAAAACCTGGGAGCTGGCCTTTGATGACTTCCGATTGCCCGCCAGTGCACTGCTAGGCGAGGAGGGCAAGGCCTTCTACACCGCGATGGGCGGGCTGGAGGTGGCCCGAGCGCACACGGCGGCACGGGCAATCGGACTGTCCCGCGGCGCCCTCGAAGATTCGATCAAGTACGCCCACGAGCGTGAGCAGTTCGGCGAACCCATCGGCAACTTTCAGGCCATCCGATTCAAAATTGCCACGATGGCCACGAAAATCGAGGCTGCCCGTCAGTTGATGTACCACGTCGCGACCGAGATCGATAGTGGACGCCGATGTGATACGGAAGCGTCGATGGTTAAGTACTTTGCCAGTGAGATGGCCGAAGGCGTCACCAGCGAGGGCCTGCAGATCCACGGCGGAGCCGGCTACACGACAGATTTCGCCGTCGAACGCTACTGGCGAGATGCCCGGCTGACGAAAATCTTCGAGGGAACCTCGGAGATCCAGCAGCGGGTTATCTCTGATGCTCTGCTCGGCAGGGCGGCATGAGCCTGACCGGGACCAACAACTACTTCGAGGACTTTAGCCCGGGCGTCATCATCGAGCACGCCCGCGGCAAGACGGTCACAGAGATGGACAATGTCTTACTCACACATTTGGTGATGAACACAGCACAGGGCCATTTCAACGAGCACCGCATGGCGGCCACATCGTTCGGTCAGCGATTGACGTTCGGGGGCATCACCGCGTCGATGATCATCGGATTGGCGGCGCAGGACACGGCGGAGAACGCTCTTGCCGAGCTGCGGCTCGACAAGATCCGTTTCTTATCACCCGTCTTCCATGGAGACACCTTGTATGCCTTCACCGAGGTGCTGCACACGGAGCCCGGCGACCGCGAGGACGCCGGAGTCGTGACCTTCCGACACTGGGGAGTCAACTCTCGCGACCAGATCGTCTTCGAAGGTGAGCGAACCGTGCTTCTCAAACGGCACAGCCACTGGGCGAAGCGGTGAACGGCAGCGGGCCGCTCGCCGGGCTGCGGGTCGTCGACCTCACTCAGATGCTGGCCGGTCCCTACGCCACCATGATGCTGGCCGACCTCGGCGCCGACGTAGTGAAACTAGAGCCGATCAGCGGCGACGGCGTGCGCGGGAACGGCCCATTCCTGCCCGACGACCAGCTGCATTCCTACGGGGGCTACTTCCAAAGCGTCAACCGCAACAAACGCAGCATCGCCGTCGACCTCAAGCAGGAGGCCGGCCGCGAAATCGCGCTGCGCCTCGTCGACGACGCCGCAGTGTTGGTGGAGAACTACCGGGTCGGTGTCATGGACCGTCTCGGACTGGGATACGAGTCGCTACATGAGCGCAATCCCCGCCTCGTCTACGCCGCCATCCGCGGATTTGGTGATCCGCGGACCGGCGCCAGCCCGTATAGCGAGTGGCCGGCCTATGACGTGGTGGCTCAAGCGATGGGCGGCCTCATGGGCATCACGGGCGCCGACGCCACACACCCAACGAAGGCCGGCCCCGGCGTCGGGGACATCTTCCCCGCCGTACTGGCGGTGGTCGGCGTCCTCGCGGCCGTCCGGCACGCAGACCACACCGGGGAAGGTCAGTTCGTCGACGTCGCCATGTATGACGGTGTGCTCGCGCTGTGTGAGCGGATCGTCTATCAGCACTCCTACAGCGGGGCCAATCCCGGCCCCCAGGGCAACGGGCACCCCATGCTCTGTCCGTTCGACGTCTTTCCCAGCACCGACGGCTGGATCACCATCGCGGCGCCACGCGACCACCTGTGGCGCCAACTTTGCATTGCGATGGGGCGTCCGGAGCTCGCCGTCGACCAACGGTACTCAACGAACGCCGCCCGAGTCGCTCACTGCGACGAGGTCCGAACCATCGTGGGGGCCTGGACATCTGCACGGAGCAACCAAGAGGTCCTCCAGGGTCTCAGTGGCCGTGTGCCCTGTGGGCCGGTGAACACGGCAGCAGACATATTCGCCGACCCCCACGTCGCCGCCCGACAGATGCTCACCCAGCTGGAGCATCCCGGTAGCGCGACGTCGGTGACGGTTGCCGGTAGCCCCATCAAGATGACCGGTACGCCAGCTGCAAAGCACCGCCGAGCACCCAAGCTCAACGAGGACGCGGACGACATCCTCCACAGCATCGGCTACTCCGCGGACCAGATCACGCAACTACGAGCCGCCGTAGCCATCGGCGCCGCTACCTGAACACACCCACTGCAATCACGTCTCCCAACCCTAAAACTTCTCGGAGGACATTATGCCCGACTCCCGACCGCTCCGACTGCGCCGCTGCGAACTCTCAACCCCCGGCAGCAGCGAAAAGATGATGGCGAAAGCCGCCGCAAGCGCGGCCGATCTGGTTTTCCTTGACCTTGAGGACGCGGTGGCACCCAACGAGAAGGTCGCCGCACGCGGCAAAATCATCTACGCCTTGCAGAACCTCGATTGGGGCACCAAGACCCGAGCCGTCCGCATCAACAGCCTCGACACGGAATATGCCTATCAAGACATCATCGAGGTAGTCGAAGCCGCTGGCGATTCACTCGACTTGATCATCATTCCGAAGGTGAAGAACGCCCGCGACGTGTGGTGGGTGGACTGCTTGCTGACCCAGATCGAGACGCGGTTGAGTCGTACCCGGCCCATCGGGCTGGAAGTGCTCATTGAAGAGGTCGAAGCGATGATCAACGTCGAGGAAATAGCCCAGGCATCCTCACGTCTGGAGGCCCTCATTTTTGGCCCGGGCGACTACTCGGCATCGCAAGGCGTCAACACCAAGGCGGTCGGCGGCAGCGACAGCCTCTACCCCGGGGATATCTGGCACTACGCTCGCAACAAGATTGTCATCGCAGCGCGGGCCGCCGGAATCGAAGCGATCGACGGTCCGTACGCGATGTTCAAAGACCCTGAGGGCTACCGCCGCGAGTGCGATCGCTCATCAGTCCTCGGGTTCGTCGGAAAGTGGGCGATTCATCCGGCCCAGATCGAGATCTCAACGGAGGTGTTCTCGCCCAGCAAAGACGAGGTGGCACACGCACGCACACTCAGCACCGCATACGCGGAGGCTGAGGCGAACGGCCTGGGCGCGGTGGCAGTAGATGGCGACATGGTCGACGCGGCTTCAGTGCGCATCCTGCGTAACACCATCCGCAAAGCAGATTTGATGGGACTGTGAGCGCCGTAGCGAGGGATTATTCCGTCTATCGCACCGCCGAACAGCAACAGATCCTATTCGGTGTGGATGCCCTCACTGGTCTCGCCGACCTCGTCGGAGAACTCGCCGTGCGCCGCCCACTAGTGGTCACAAGTCCCTCGGTGGCCACCCGCACCTCCGTCCTAGACCGGGTGCGAAAGGCACTACCCAGCTCTGCGGAGCCGGCCGTGTTCACGGACAGCCGGGAGCACACGCCCATCGCCACCGTGGTTGACGCGTACGAGTTGGCCCGCGCGCATGGCGCTGATGGAATCATCGGTGTCGGCGGCGGCAGTGCAATGGACACCGCCAAAGGCGTAGCCATCGCCCTCGCTGCCGGCTCACCGGACATCAGCCCATACGTCGGATCGTTGCAGCGCCACGGTAGGAACCTGCGCCACACCGACTCGGTGGACGCAAGTGTCCCGGTGCTCCAGATCCCAACGACACTGTCCGCCGCCGAAGCTACCCAACAGGCGGGAATCACACTGGCATCCGGGATCAAAGAGCAGTTCTACCACCCCGCCATCCAAGCCAGCGGAATCATCCTGGACCCCGCCCTAACGGTCGAAACTCCCGTTCACCTGTGGCTCTCGACGGGAATCAAAGCCCTCGACCACGCCGTCGAGGTCGCATACTCCCGCTTCTCCAACGACGTCGCCCAGGCGCTGGCGCTCCAAACGATCCGGTTAGTGGCGACTTGCCTCCCCCGGTCGAGGGACGAGCCACAGGATCTCCTCCCGCGCGCCCGACTGCAAGTCGGTGCCTGGATGGTGCTCCACGGTACCCTCGCCACCTCGTGTGGTGTCGGCCTCGACCACGCGCTCGTGCATCGACTTGGCGGCTACTACGGCATCCCGCATGGAATCGCCACCTGCGTGACGCTGCCATACGCGATGGAGGCCAACCGTCCGGCCGCCACGACGGCGCTCGCCGACATCGCTCACTGGGGGTTTGGCGTCGAATTTGGGACATCAAACGACCTCGCTGCACAGGCGGCGGTCAGCCGCGTGCGCGGGCTCATCGCGTCGCTTGGGATGCCCGACCGGCTGCGACAGTGGGTACCAGACCCAGCAACGATGGACCACCTAGCCCCACTGGTACTCGCAGACACCGCCATGGCCGGCAACCCCCGTCGCGACCTCACCTCGGGAGATGTAGTCCAGCTGTTGCACCGGGCATGGTGACCGCCCGGGAGAGGAGAAGACTATGCCCGGCTACGTATCATCGACCCGCTGCTCTTACTTAAGCGGCTAGTCCAGTGAGGCAAGAGCATGCGGGACTCTGAGAGTTACACCTCTATCCAAACCGCCCACGGCACCACACATCAGGCGCAGAGTCTGCCCCTTGACGGCTCAACAAACTCTCTCTCCGACAAGGACGAGCCTCCGGAGTTGATGCGGATGTTCCGCCCTCGTGCCGTGGCGCTGGTCGGGGTGTCAGGGCGCGCGGACAGCATCCTGGCTCGACCGCTCCGCTACCTGCGGAAGCACGGGTTCGCCGGTGACGTCTACCCGGTGAACCCGCGCTATGAGGAGCTCGATGGACGACCGTGCTACCCATCACTGGCGGACGTGCCCACCCCGGTCGACCTGGTTCTCGTCATGGTCCCCGCCGCGCAGGCGCCCGAGGTCGTGCGAGAGGCGGGGCGCGCCGGAGCGGCCGCTGCCATCGTCTTCTCCTCGGGGTTTGCCGAGACGGGCGCCGACGGGGCTGCGCTGCAGCGGGAGTTACAGGAGGCGGCACGGACCAGCGGTGTCCGCGTCCTGGGCCCAAACTGTCAGGGACTGCTGCACGCGTCGAACGGGCTGACCGCAACCTTCACCGCCGCTGCCGACCGAACGATGCCTCCGCCGAGCGGTGTCGCCTACGTCGGACAGAGCGGTGCTGTCGGAGGCTCGGTCCTCGACCTGGCTGCCGAGATGGGCCTCGGGCTGTCGGCGTGGGTGAGCACCGGGAACCAGGCCGACCTCGACGTCGCCGAGGTTGCAACTGCGCTCCTCGCCGATCCGGACATCGCCGTGATCATGCTCTACGTCGAGGCCCTCGGTGACGGCGCCGCCTACCGGAAACTGGCCGAGCGGGCACAAGCGTTGGCGAAGCACCTCGTGGTGCTGCGGGCCGGGCGGTCCCGGGCCGGGCGCCGGGCGGTCGCTTCCCATACTGGAGCGATGCTCGCCGACGACACCGGCTTCGTGCTGACCTCACGGCGGTACGGGGTCCTGGTCGTCGACGACGTCGACGATCTCCTGGCGGTCGCCGCAACCCTGAGCTCCACTCCATCGCCCCGGGGCCCTCGTGTGGCGGTCGTCACCACCTCCGGAGGCGCCGGCGGCCTGGCGGCCGACCGGCTGGAGGACCATCAGCTGGCCATGCCCGAACTCGCCGCAGCGACACAGGCAGCCCTGGCGCCACACATCCCGGCCTTCGGGGCACTGGCGAACCCGGTCGACGTCACTGCGCAACTGTTCAACCAGGGTGCACACGCCTTCGGCGGCGTCTGCCGCATTGTTGCGGGGGACCCAGACGTCGACGCGGTCGTCGTCCTGCTGACGATGGTCACCGGCAACGCGGCTGCGACACTGGCCGAGGACCTCGTGAAGACCATCACTACATTGGACAAACCGCTGCTCGTGGTATGGCTCGCCGGACACGAGCTGACCAGCGAAGCACGCCGCATCTTCCACGACGCCAGCATCCCCGTCTTCAACTCCATCGCCGGCGTTGCTCGCGTGCTGGGCATTATTACGCCTCCGGCCAGCGACCCGGTCCCGCACCGTTTTCCCAGTGCCTCTCTGCCCCAGGCGCCCGGTCTGCAGCGGCTGCGTTCGCTCGCGCGGTCCGCGCACCGACGCGAGGACCTGGGTGCGGCGATCCTCGATGCGGTAGGCATCGCCCAGCCGGCGTCCGAACTCGTGACCAGTGCCGGCGAAGCTGCCGCAGCGGCGAGTCGACTCGGGGTGACCGCCATGAAGGTGCAGGCGGCCGGATTGGCACACAAGTCCGATGTCGGAGGGGTGGCGCTGGGTGTGTCACCGCAAGAAGCTGACGCCGCCTACCGGGCGCTCATGGAGACGGCCGCGAGCCGCGACCTGGCTGGGGTCGACGGCGTCCAGATGCAGCAGATGGTCGCTCCGGGGCTGGAGTTGATCGTCGGTGCAATCGGCGGCCGCGATGGCTTCCCCGGCGTGGTGACCGTTGGGTTCGGGGGTGTAGCCACCGAGATATACCGCGACATCGCGACGGCGCTCGCCCCGGTGGAAGCGGCCGGGGCGGAGGCGATGCTGCGGGAACTGCGCGCGTGGCCGCTGCTCGCCGGTTTCCGAGGTGCTGCACCGGCCGACGTCGAAGCCGCCGTCGCGGCGATCGTGGCCGTCGGCTGGGCCATAACGGCGCTTCAGGGCCAGGTCGATGAGATCGAGATCAATCCGCTCATCGTGGCTTCGCAGGGGGGTGGCGCCGTGGCGGTCGATGTCCTCGTGCGCTGAGGAACGCTCAGCAAGCCATATGCACGAAGCCGCAGTACGACTTACGAAAGGTCGACAGAACCATGGGACAGATCTTGCTCGACAAGCATGACGGGGTCGCCGTGATCACCGTCGACTCGGTGGAGGTGAAGAACGGGCTCACCCCGGAGATGGGCCTGCAGCTGTCGTCTCTGTGCGAGGAGATCGACGCTGATGCGTCGATCGGCGCCGCCGTCGTTCGCGGGGCCGGTGGGACCTTTTGTTCCGGCGCCGACCGGCGATGTTGGCAGCCCAGCTCCGACCAGGCTGAAGACTCGACCTTCAAGGAGACGGGGGCCGTGTATGCCGCGTTCACCCGCGTGGGCACCCTGGAGGTGCCGTCGATCGCCGCCGTCCGGGGCGCCGCAGTTGGTGCCGGCATCAACCTCATGCTGGCGACCGACCTGCGGATCGTGGCCGCCAACGCGCGCATCATGGCCGGCTTCCTGCGCATCGGGCTGCACCCGGGTGGCGGCTTCTTCACCATCGCGGGGCGCAGCGCCGGGCGCGAGGCGACCAGTGCGATGGGGTTGTTCAGCGAGGAAATCGATGGCGAGCGCGCCGCGGAGATCGGGCTGGCGTGGCAGGCACTGCCCGACGGGCAGGTTGAGGACCACGCCATCGAGCTGGCCTGCCGACCGGCCAAGGACCCCGAGCTAGCCCGCGCCGCCGTCCGGTCATTCCGCACCGAGCTCGACCGCCCAGGCATGGGCTGGGACGCTGCCATGCACTTCGAGCGGGCCACGCAGATGTGGTCGCAGCGACGGCGCAACGCCTCCTGACCGCCAGCCGCCGAGAGCAAAGTCTTGTCAGCGCCGCCGCGAAGCCCCTGTCACCGGGCCGTTCGCGGAATTCACTGTCGTCGAGCTTGGGGCAGTTCGTGCCGGCGTTGCGCGCCGAAGGTGCTGGGCACGCCCGGATCGAACAGGTACGCCGTCGGCTCCGCCCCGATGCGGCGGTACTCACAGCGCGCTACCGCGTTTTTCGCACCGCCGACGGCGGCGTGGCGCTGGGGGCGGGCAGTCCGCACGCCCGGCGATGCCTCATCGCGGAGACCGCACCCCCTTGTCCGGGCGGGGCCGCGGTTCTCCGGTCTTCGCCCACCACACGGAACAGATTCCAGCCGAGCTCGGCTTCGACGCGCCCGCCAGGGACGCGCTCGCCGGTTCGGGTGTCGTCGTCCGGTCGCCTTCCCACCGATAACCCCAGGAGGAACGTCTGATGGAGTTCACCCCCACGATCCTGACCACTGCCGAGGAGGAGCTGCGGGCCGAAGTCCGCGAGTTCCTTGCGGCCGAGCTGGAACCGGGCTACCGCCCGAGCCTGGGCATGAATGCCCGCTTCGACCCCGAGTTCTCCCGCAAGCTCGCTCGTCGGGGATGGGTGGGCATGGCGATCCCGCCGCAGTACGGCGGACACGGTCGCAGCACGGTCGACCGGTTCATCGTCACCGAAGAACTGCTGTCCGCGGGGGCGCCGATCAACGCCCACTTCGTGGCCGACCGGCAGACCGGTCCCACCCTGCTGCGATTCGGCACCGAGGAACAGCGCCAGCGGTTTCTACCCTCGATCAGCGCCGGGGAGTGCTGGTTCTCCCTGGGCATGAGCGAGCCCGACTCCGGCTCGGACCTCGCCTCCGTACGCTCCAAGGCCACCCAGGTCGACGGCGGTTGGACGCTCAACGGCACCAAGATCTGGACCAGCGGTGCGCACCACAACCACTACTTCGCCGTGCTGTGCCGTACTTCGCCACCGAGCGAGGACCGCCATGCCGGGCTGAGCCAGCTGATCGTGGACCTGTCCGCGCCGGGCGTGAACATCTCACCGATCCCCTTCATCGACGGGTCGCACGGTTTCAACGAGGTGGTCCTGGACAACGTCTTCGTGCCCGATAACATGGTCCTCGGCAAGGTCGGCGACGGCTGGCGGCAGGTCACCTCGGAGCTCGCCTACGAGCGTTCCGGGCCGGACCGCTATCTGAGCACCTTCAACGTGCTGCGCCAGTTCGTCGCCAGCCAGGTCGCCAGGCCGCCGACCGACGAGCAGGCCCGGGTCGTCGGACGGATCACCGCCTGGTTCTGGGCGATCCGCCAGATGTCGCTGGCCGTGGCGCGCTCGCTGGATGCGGGGGAGGCGCCCGCCGTGGAGGCGGCGCTGGTCAAGGATCTTGGCACCAAGTTCGAGCAGGAGGTGATCGAGGTGCTGCGGGCCGCAGTCGAGGCAGAGATCGACCCGGCGGGCCGCACACTTTTCGAGCAGCTGCTGGCCGAGGCGGTACTCACCGGACCGTCGTTCACGTTACGGGGCGGCACCACCGAGGTGCTGCGCTCGGTCGCGTCGAAGGGCTTGGACCGATGAGCGAGCGTAACGACGTGGGGAATGCAGCCGTGAGCGAGGAACGCGAGATGCTGGTGGGGGCCGTGTCGCAGCTGATGGGGGACCGGTGCACCCCCGAGGACGTGCGCGGCGCCGAGCGGACGGGCTGGGCACCGAGCCTGTGGTCGGCGCTGTGCGAATCCGGCTTCGCTGCGGTCGGCGTGGCCGAGGCAGCCGGTGGGTCCGGCGGCGATGTCGCCGACGCCTGCGCGCTGCTCGAGGTCGCCGGTGCCTACGCCGCGCCGGTGCCGCTGGCCGAGACCGGAATGCTGGGCGGCTGGGCGCTGGCGTCGGCCGGGTTGCCGCTGCCCTCCGGAGCAATCACCGTCGCGCCGGGTCACCGTGACGACGAGGTCCGCCTCGAGCGTCGGTCCGGGACATGGCGGCTGCGGTGCCGCGTTCACCGGGTCCCGTGGGCCTCGGAGAGCGAGGTGGTCGTGGTGCTCGCCCGGCTCGATGGCCGCCCGGCCGGCCCCGTGCACGTCGTCGCCCTGCCCCGCGGATCGTTCGAGACCCAGCCCGGGCACAACCTGGCCGGGGAGCCGCGCGAGGTGGTGGCCTTCGACGGTTCCGTCGGCGCAGAATCGGTAGCCCCCGCGCCCGAGGGCCTCGACGAGCAGGCGATGAGCCTGCGCGGTGCGCTGAGCCGGTGCGCGTTGCTGTGTGGGGCAATGTCCCGGATCTCCACCCTGACCGGCCGCTACACCCATGAGCGTCAGCAGTTCGGACGACCCATCGCCCGCTTCCAAGCAGTGCAGCACCACCTGGTACGGATCGCCGAGCAGACCCAGGCGGCCCGCACGGCCACGACCGCGGCGGCGCACAACAGCGTCGCCCGGCTGGACCTCTTCGACATCGCTGCGGCGAAGACGGTGGCCGGTGATGCGGCGGTGATCGTGGCGGCGGCGGCGCATCAGGCGCACGGGGCGATGGGGATGACGCGGGAGTACGAGCTCGCCCAGCTCACCCGCAGACTGTGGTCCTGGCGCGACGAGTACCGCAACGAGGCGTACTGGAGCCGGCTGCTCGGACAGCAGGTGATCGCCCGGGGTGCCGACGCGCTGTGGCCGCGCATCTCCACCGGGCGCGTCGCATGAGTGCCAGTGGGGACCCCCAGCGGGACCCGAAGGGTCCGGATGTCGACGTCGATGCCACCGCCCAGCGGGCCGCCACGGCCGTCGCTGGGCCCGCCACGGCTCGGCCCGAGAACGCCGGGACGGTGCTCCTTGGCCTGCCTTCGCCAGCGATCAAGTGACTCTCGCACGAACTCCACATCCCCGGCAACCGTCAACAACGCCGCCGACAGCTACTTCAACATGCTCCACGGCGACAGGCAGGGCGGCGATCAACAACCTGCGTCAGGTCGACTGGCAAAGGGCACCATCCCAGGTGGGCTATCGCAGACGTCTGCGGTGGACCCGGTCAAACGCCGATAATGGGCAATATCGGCGGCTTGCGCCGGGAGGACGGTCGCGGTCCCGATGGGGGAGGGGCTGCTGCTTGTCTTCTCTCAGTTGGTCCGGGCCATTCTCAGCGTGTCTGGGCCATCCGTCGGTCTTTCTCATTGCGGTGGGCCACGTCGTGCGGATGGTTGGAGTTGCTGCGTGGCCGGTTCGGTGGCGGTGGCTCGTACAGCGGCGCCTGCTGCGGAGGGCGACCTGACCTACGTGGGTCTTAACGGTTCCCACTGTGCCGAGCCGCTGTGGCTGTGCTGGACGGTGCCGTTCGAGACCTTCCAAAGCGAAGCCAGACCAGCCGAAGGAGCACAGTGAACAGCAACTTGGCCCTTGTTAGTGGCGTCCTTCGACCCGGACTGGCGTCCCGATCGATCGAACGGCGGTGGTGATCGCCCGCAGTTCGCGCGTATGGATTGCACTGGAGTTGAACAACATGATCTTCGCTCCCCTTGCGTGCCAGTCTGCTGCCTCCTGGGGGGAGTCGACCAGGACGCAGAGGGCGCAGTCAGGGGAGGCGACGACGGCGGTGGCGATCTGGTCTATGGCGGCGACGACGGCGGGGTGCTCCGGTTGACCGGGTAACCCGAGGGAGAGCGAGAGGTCGCTTGGCCCGATCCATACCGCGTTCAGCCCGGGTGTCTCTGCGATTTCGCTGCTGTGTTGGGCTGCTTCGTTGTCCTCAACCTGCCCGACGACGACGGTTGTCGCGGAGGCGTCACTGATGTGTTGGTGCACCGTCTTGGCCCCGTGGTGGCCTGCCCTGGTGCTGACCGCGAGGCCTCGGGTGCCGGTCGGGGGGTAGTGCGCACCGCGGACGGCGGCTTGGGCGTCTTCTGCGTTCGACACGTGCGGCACGATGACGCCGGTCGCTCCGGCGTCGAGCGCTCGGAGGGTGAGCAGCGGATCGTTGGCGCCGATTCGCACGATGACGGGTATGCCGACGCTGTCCGCGGCCCGGAGGTGATGCTCGAGCTCCGCGTTGTCGGCCATGCCGTGTTCGGTGTCGATTACTACGAGATCGAAGCCCGCGTACCCCGCCTGTTCAACGACGGCGGGGGACGGCATTTTGACGATCAGTCCGTAGAGAGGGTCGCCGCTGGTGATGCGCGCGGCCAGGGAGGGGGTTGAGGGGTTCACGGTTGCTCGCTTTCGTGGCAATTTCTGGCGAATAGTTGCAGTTTGTCGGTGACGACCGCGGTTGCGGCGGCGATTCCTCGATCGGAGAAGGCCGCGATGTCATCACCGACCTGCTCATGTCCGGTGAGGGCCCGGATGTAGGCGCCGCGCACCTCGGCGTTGACGTTGACCTTGGCCACGCCTATTTCGATCGCTGCGACAAGATCACGTTGTGGCAGTCCCGAGGCCCCATGGAGCACCAGCGGGACTGTTGTTTGGTCCCGAATTTTGCGCAGTCGATTCAGGTCGAGCGAAACTGGTGTGGGACTCATGCCGTGGACGTTTCCGATGGCCACCGCGAGCGCATCGACTCCCGTCGCGCTGACGAACTGTTTTGCCTGGTGCGGGTCGGTCCCCGGTGATGCCGATACCGGAATGGACCGGTCCTCGTCTCCGGAGACGACACCGAGTTCGGCCTCCACCCACGCTCCATAGGGTGCGGCGATTGCCACTGCTTGGGAGGCCAGCGCGGCGTTCTCGGCAAACGGGAGATGCGAGCCGTCCACCATCACCGAGGTGTAGCCCCGGTCCAGGCACCGGCGCACCTCGTCGAGGCTCCGCGAGTGATCCAAGTGGACACCGACCGGGGTAGGCGCCTGGGTTGCCATGGTCAACGCGACGGCGCCGAGAACCTCTTCATCGACATAGTGGAATCCGGAGCTACCGGCCTGGATGAGTACCGGAACGCCCACCTTTTCGGCGGCGGAGATGACCGCCTGGGCGAGTTCGATGTTGTAGACGGTGAACGCGCCGAGCGCACACCGATGCTGCTGGACGTCGAGGAGGACGTCTTTCCCGCTCAGGAGCATGATGCTGC
>JAABUR0100004371.1_pt1 | contig 18929 bp, 18 predicted proteins | sample 5560091 | NCBI WGS metagenome assembly JAABUR01 (sample SAMN10711879, study PRJNA513375) | rock metagenome | isolation source: Antarctica rocks | place: Antarctica: Victoria Land, University Valley sud | reverse complement strand
TCGTCCAGTGCCGGATCATGCCGGCTTGGCTGAGGGTGAACGACACGAAGACACCGATGATGTACAGCTGGATCAGCTTGGTCACCTCAGCGTTGAACGAGACGATCAAGACGATCGCGAACAACGCCAGCGCGACAATGCCGTTGCTGAAGGCCAGCCGGTCACCCCGGCTGTGCAGCTGGCGAGGAAGGTAGCCGTCTCGGGCGAGGATCGAGCCGAGAACTGGAAACCCGTTGTACGCCGTGTTGGCCGCCAAGACCAAGATCAGACCGGTGACGGCGGTGACGAAGTAGAAGCCGGGAGAAAAGTGGTCGAAGACTCCGGAAGCGAGCTGGCCGATCACCGGATCCTGGTGATAGCCGCCTCCCACCGGAGTCCCGTCGGGCCGGACCAGTTGCGTCGCGGGGTCGTCGACCAGATGGACGTTCATGAGGTTTGCCAGCGCGATGATGCCCATAGCCATGCTGATCGCGATCGCGCCGAGCAAGAGCAAGGTGGTCGCCGCGTTCCTCCCTTTGGGTTTGCGAAAAGCCGGCACGCCGTTGCTGATGGCCTCGACGCCGGTCAGGGCCGCACAGCCGGAGGAGAAAGCCCGCATCAGGAGAAAGACCAGCGCCACCTTGCCCAGCCCGTCGGAGAACGACTCCTGGGGCAACACGTCGTACTTGGCGCTGGATGCGACCGGCAGGTCGTCGAGGAGGAAGTAGCGCACCAGTCCCCAGACCACCATGCCCAGGATCGAGGCCATGAACAGGTACGTCGGGACGGCGAAGGCGGTGCCGGACTCTCGGACCCCCCGCAGGTTCATCGCCATCAGGAAGAGGGTGGCAAGGACGGCCACCATCACTTGTTGTCCTTGCAGCCCCGGCACGGCCGTGGCGGCGTACTGGGCGGCCGAAGAGATCGAGACCGCGACGGTGAGCACGTAGTCGACGAGGAGAGCGCTGGCAACAGTGAGGCCGGCCGTCGCTCCGAGGTTGACCGTGGCGACCTCGTAGTCGCCGCCGCCGCTTTGGTACGCCTGGACGTTCTGTCGATAAGAAGTCACCACGGTGAGCATCACCAGGGCGACGACGAGGCCGATCTTCCAGGAATAGGCGTACAGCGACAGTCCGGCCAACGCCAGGGTCAGGAAGATCTCGTCCGGGGCGTAGGCAACTGACGACATGGCGTCGCTGGCGAATACCGGCAGGGCAACCCGCTTGGGCAGCAAGGTCTCGCCGAGCTGGGCGCTACGGAGCTTTCGGCCGAGCAGGACGCGCTTGCCCACATCGCCGATGCTCACGCTCGGATGCTAGACCACGCACCTCCCCGACGGGCGATGGTGGAGCGCCGCCGAGACCGCTGAAAAAGCCTCGGCTGGTCGGTGTAGCGTCGGAGCTGAGCAGGATGGCGGGTGTCAGCCGGCTCGACGATCGCCAACCTCGGGAAGGCCGCCGTGCACGTCGTGATCATGGGTTGTGGTCGCGTGGGCTCGACACTGGCCCGCAATCTCGAGGACCGAGAGCACACGGTCGCCGTCATCGACTACAACCCCGACGCCTTCCGCCGGCTCGGTCCGGGCTACTCAGGCGAGAAGATCACCGGTTACGGGTTCGACCAGGCAGTGCTCGAGTCGGCGGGCGTCACCCGCGCCGGCGCGTTCGCGGCCGTCAGCAGCGGCGACAACTCCAACATCATCTCCGCCCGCGTCGCGCGGGAGACCTTCGGCGTGGACAACGTCGTGGCCCGCATCTACGACCCCCGCCGCGCCGCCGTCTACCAGCGGCTGGGGATCCCGACCGTGGCGACGGTCCGCTGGACCGCCGACCAGATACTGCGCCGGCTGCTGCCCGACGGTTCCGAACCTGACTGGAGAGACCCCTCGGGAGCGATCCGCATCAGCACCCTGGAGGCTCCCCCTGCCTGGATCGGCCGCCCGTTGACGCAGTTGGAGGCGACGGGCACCCGGGTGGCCTTCGTCACGCGGCTCGGGGAAGGACTGTTGCCCCGCCCAGACATGGTCCTGCAGGACAAGGACATGCTGCACCTGGTGATGCTCGAGGTGGACGCAGGCAGTGTCGTCGCCGCCATCGCCGCAGGACCGGAGGAGCACTGATGCGGGTCGCGATCGCGGGGGCGGGAGCGGTCGGTCGCTCGGTGGCGGTGGAGCTGCTGGAGAACGGCCACGAGGTCCTGCTGATCGACAAGGACGCGAGAGCGATCAGGGCAGACAGCGTGCCTAGCGCTGAGTGGCTGCTGGCCGACGCCTGTGAACTCTCCTCACTCGACGAGGCGGCACTTCAGCGCTGCGACGTGGCCATCGCATGCACAGGTGACGACAAGGCCAACCTGGTGATCTCGCTTCTCGCCAAGACCGAGTTCGCCGTGCCGCGGACGGTTGGTCGGGTCAACCATCCCTCCAACGAGTGGCTGTTCACTGAGGCCTGGGGAGTGGATGTGGCAGTCTCCACGCCGCGCATCATGTCGGCTCTGGTCGAGGAAGCGGTGACGGTTGGCGACGTCGTCCGGCTGTTCACGTTCCGTCAAGGCGACGCCAACATGGTCGAGTTCACCCTGCCCGACGACTCGCCGTACGTCGGCTCTCAGGTGAAAGACGTGCCGTGGCCCCCTGACACCTCGTTGCTGGCCCTGCTGCGAGAGGGCCACGTCCACACTCCCGACCCCGACGCCACGCTAGAGCCGCACGACGAGCTGCTGTTCCTCGCGACGACCGCGGCCGAACCCGACCTCGAGCGGTTGCTGGCGCCAGGCAAGCATCCCTAACCCGCCAGCGGTTGCCCGATCAGTCGCCGATGGCGGGTACGGCCGGGGCGGCGGTCGGCGACCCTGTGGACACCGGTGTCTCGTCCCGGTTAAGTACCCACACCATCGCCGCGAGCGCGGCCAACTGCAGCGGCCAGCCCATTGCGAGCTTGGCGACACCCAGCCAACCCGCCTGTCCTGACGCCCAGAGCGGGTACTGGACGACCACCCTCAAGATGCAGGGGATGGCAAGCAGCCAGGTCAACCGAGCGCACAGCCGCACGAGCCGCCGGTCGGCGTGCCAGCTTGTCAGCTCGCCGGTGACGCCGCCGATCATGAAGCCGACCAACGGCCACCTGACCAGGGCCGAGCCACTGAGGATCACGGCATAGACAGCGTTGTAGACAAGTCCCGGCAGGAACGCGTCCTCGGCGCGCCCCGACCGCAACGCGAAGAATGCGGCGATGGCGATGCCGATCATGGAGTTGACCACGAACTGCACCGTCGAGCGTTGGAACAGCCGAAGCAGCAGCAGCGCCACCGCCAGGGCACCCGAGACGATCAGCGAGAGCCGGAGGTCACGGCTGGAGACCCAGCCGACGGTGAAGCCGAGTGTGGGCACCGCTCCTTCGAGCATGCCGCGTTTACCGCCGAGAGCCTTCGACAGCTGCGCGCGGACAAGCGCCTCCACCGTGGTGGCTCCTGGGCGGACCTCGGGGAGACCGTCCGCCTCGTGCCGCGTCGTCTCTGTCATGCCATCAGACCTGGAGCTCGTACCGAGGGTTGTAGATCACTCGCTGCCCGTCCTGACAGGAGACGCGCCCCCACGCCACCAGGTCGGCGCCAGGTTTGATGCCGGGGATCGTGCGCCTGCCGAGCCACACCAACGTGACGACCCCCGAGCCGTCGTAGAGAGTCGCCTCCAGGGTAGGAGTGCCGGCTCGGGGACACAGCGCGACGTTCTTGAGGTGGCCGAAGACCCTGACGACCTCACGGTCGGCGACCCCGACGATCTGCTGGCAGCCCTGCACCTCTCGGGCCTGGCCCAGCGCGTCGGCCTCGAGCTCGGCAGAGGTGGCTGCCAGCTTCGACAGCGCCCGTCGGAAGCGTCCGCGAGTCGGATCGGTCTTCATGTCTTCAGCCTAACTTCCGTCTGACGGGTCAACTGGCGGCCTTACCTGCGCCGGCATCTGTAGGGGGATCACCTCGCGTGGAGACATCGGCCCCTCGCCGCGTACGACGATCACGGACCGAAAGGCGCTCTCGACCATCCCCTCGGGGTCGGCCTCACTGGCGCTGCTGCCGAGAAAGGTGCCTCGTAGCAGCCAGCGCGGGCCCTCCACGCCGACGATCCGGCTGGCCTGCGTAGCCGAGCGTCCCTCAGAGATGCGGACCGGGACGACCACCTTGATCTCGGTGCCGAACTCCCCAGCAGACTCCGACGACGTACCGCCGCGACGCTCCGCCTCCGCGGCGATGTCTGCCCTGACGTCGTCCCAGATACCGGCCTTGCGCGGCGCCGCGAACGCGCGCACCTCGAGGCCGGAGTCCGGCGCGGCCAGCATCACCGCCACCACGCTGGACGTGGCTTCGTCGACCTGGAGTCGAAGCTCGAGGCCGGGTTCGCCTTTGACCACCAGGCCGCCGAGGTCGATGTATGTCTCGTCGTCAGCGTCAGCTGTCGTCTCTGAGCGGTCCCAAGGGCCACGCGGCCGGTCACTGGCGGGCGGGCTCACCCTGGCCTGCTGCTCTGCGGAGTCGTCCTCGGGCTCGCTTGAACGTCGGCGAAAGATCATGGCACGTCCTTGGTGGGCAGGTGGGGCTCCTGCGACTGCTGACGGGGAGCGAAACCTCCGGTCGAACCGTAACCAGCGTTGGCCCGCTGTGAACCCGGCAGCTGCTCCACCTCGACGAACTTCGCCGGCTCGAACCGCTGGAAAACCAGCTGGGCGATTCGGTCACCACGAGACAGCGCGACTGGTTGGCTCGGGTCGAGGTTGATGAGCATGACCTTGATCTCGCCTCGATAGCCCGCGTCGACTGTGCCCGGAGCGTTGACGATCGACACCCCGAACTGGGCGGCCAGCCCCGAGCGAGGATGCACGAGGCCGACGTAACCGGCCGGCAGCGCGATGCTGACTCCGGTGGGCACCAGCGCTCGTTCGCCAGGGGCGAGGGTCAGGTCGACTGTGCTGACGAGGTCGGCGCCAGCGTCACCGGGATGGGCGTAGGCCGGGAGGGGGACGTGGGGGTCGATGCGGCGGATCAGCACCTCCACCATGGTCGAGTTCTCCTCCTTGCTCGTCGGTGCGGTCAGCGGCTGACCAGGCTACCTGGCGGCGGGGGTGGCAGGCTTTGCCTGTGCACAGACCCGAGCAGCGTTACTCCGAGGTCCTGCGAGTACCGGCAGGGTGGTGGTCGGTGAGCCTGCTCCTGGTCGTCGCGGTCTGGTGGGCGTTCTTCGTGGTCGGGCCAGCGAGCTTGGCCTGGGCGGCCGGTGCCGTAGCGCTTGCGGTGGTGGTGGCTGGGCTGTGGCGCTACGGCAACGCCACCGTCGCCCTCGACTCCAGCGGCCTGCGGGCGGGCCGCGCCAAGCTGTCGTGGCAGTACGTCGGCACCACCGTCGCACTCGATGCCGACCAGACGCACCTTGCCCTGGGGGTCGACGCTGATGCGCGCGCCTATCTGCTCACCCGGCCCTATGTCAGGTGCGCAGTGAAGGTGGTCGTCGATGACGACCGTGACCCGACGCCGTACTGGCTGATCTCTACTCGGCACCCGAACGAGCTGGCGGTCCGTCTGAACGCCGAGGTCATGCAAGACTAGACGACGCCGTCCCACCGATCGCAGGAGCAGCTCGTGGCGAAGAAGACAGTCAAGGTGCAAGAGACGACAGTCGAGGTGCACAAACAGCGCAGCCGGGGTAAGACCTCATGGAAGGTCCTCGGCACAGGGTCGGCGCTGGCCGCAGGCGTCGCGTCGGCCCGGATGCTCGACGCGCTGTGGCACGCGGCTACCGGACGCAAACCCCCGAGCACCCCCGAGAGTCCCGATATCGCCCACCGCGAGGCGCTGGTCTGGGCTGCAGTGAGCGGGATGGCGATCGGCGTAGCCAAGACGTACGCGACCCGTCGAGCCGCGCGCTACTGGGTGCGCTCGTTCGGAGAGCTGCCGCCAGGAATGGCCGACGACGCCTCGCTGGCCGACAAGTACGAGATCGCTTCCTGACCACTCTGCAACGCCTCGCCGGCCGCTAAGCTCTCGGCCTACGTCGGGCGTCAGGCGGCGCAGTCCTGACAGATCAGCTGGCCGTTCTTGTCCCCGGCGAGCTGACTGCGGTGATGCACGAGGAAGCAGTTGGAGCAGGTGAACTCGTCCTCTTGCCGAGGCAGCACCTGCACCGACAGCTCTTCGTGTGAAAGGTCCGCGCCGGGCAGCTCGAACGTCTCGGCGGCCTCCACCTCGTCCTCGTCGACCTTGCCGGAGTTCTTGTCGAGTCGTCGAGCCTTCAGCTCCTCGAGCGAGTCCTCGTTGAGCTCTTCCTCGGTTTTGCGCGGTGCGTCGTAGTCAGTAGCCATCGATCTTCCACTTCTTCATCGTCGAAACATTGCGTCGTTCACGCGGTGCACGGTCTGCAACGCATCTGCTGAGCATTTTGTGCCCGGCCAGCGGCGAGATTGTGCCTGATTTCTCGGCTCGGCGCCATGTGGAGTCGCTGGAGCCTCACGGAGTCGGGAACTGTGACCTGATCACGGCGTCGAAGACCCGGTCCGGAAGAAGCCGGCGGCTGGCCACGACGGCATGCGCAACGGGTCCGACGACGTACCTGGCGCGTGGGCGCCTCGCATCGGCCGCCTTGACGATCACCGCGGCCACGGTGTCGGCTGAGGACGCCAAGTTGCGCCTGCGACCGTCGTACGCGCCGGCGTAGGCAAGGGCCAGCCGCTGCTTGAAGTCGTCGTAGGGGCCGCCGGGGCCGGCTGAGCCTTGCTCGTCGATCGTGCTGATCGACGTTGTGCCGAACTCGGTGAGGACGGGTCCCGGCTCTATCAGGCTGACGCCGACGCCGAACGAGGCCACCTCCAGGCGGAGGGCGTCGCTCAACGCCTCGACCGCGTGCTTGGTGGCGTGGTAGAAGCCTCCGCCGGGAAGCGTAAACCTGCCGGCCATGGACGACACGTTGATGATGCGCCCCCAGCGCCTGCTGCGCATCGCCGGCAACACCAGCTGGGTCAGGCGAACGACGCCGAAGACGTTGGTCTCGAACTGGCGCCGGACGTCGGCGAGGTCGGCCTCCTCGACCGGCGCTTGCAGTCCGTAACCCGCGTTGTTCACGAGGACGTCGACCGCGCCGTGTCGCGATTCCACCGCGCCGACGGCTGCGCGCATACTGTCGTCGTCCAGCACGTCGAGGGGCAGCGCGAAGAGGCCCTCGTCGACCAGGCCGGCGAGCGACTCCACCCGTCGGGCGGTGGCGTAGACGGTGTGGCCCCCGGCGTGGAACGCCCGGGCGGCGGCCGCGCCGATGCCCGAGGAGCAGCCGGTGATGAGGACGACGCGCGAAGCCATGGCGGCCAGGTTAGGTCGATGGTGGCCGCTGCGCCGCGGCGGGCTCCTCGGTCTCGCCAAGAGCCGGTCGCCACCCTCGCGGGTTGGGGCAGCAATTCGCGGAACACAGGTCCACGGCAAGCTCCAGCCCACCGCTGACCGCGCGCTCGACGGCCTCACCACGTTCGGCGGCAGCTCGCTCCGCCACGAGTTCGCGGACCATGGCTACAAAGGCCGGGTGCACTCCGGGCGTTGCTGCTCGCGCGAACGGGAGCCGCAGCTTCTCGGCTGTGGCCGCGGCCTCGGTGTCAAGGTCGTACACCACCTCCATGTGGTCCGACACGAAACCGATCGGCACGACCACCACAGCGCGCGAGATGTCGCGAGCGGCGTGCGCGGCGAGGGCGTCGTTGACGTCGGGTTCGAGCCACGGGGTCGACGGGGAGCCGGACCGGCTGCAGTACACCAGCTGCCAGTCGTGGGCCACGCCGGTACGCCCGTGGATGCCGGCGGTGACTCTCTCGGCGACGCAGCGGTGTTGGGCGACGTACGCTCCACCCGTCGGGCCGGCCGACTCCGCCATGGCTAGCGGAATCGAGTGGGTGACGAACATCAACCGAGCCTGGCGTCGAGCGCCGCTCGGCAGCTCAGCGAGCGCGGCACAGGTGGCCTCCACGAAGGACTCCACGAAGCCTGGGTGGTCGAAGTAGGGACGAAGCTTGTCAATGCGGACCGAAGTCTCCGGCGCTACGGCGTCGTACAGGTTCTCCCGGTACTGCCGGCAGCCGGCGTACGACGAGTAGGCGCTGGTCACGAACGCAGCGGCCCGCGTGACACCATCGGAGCGCATCTGGGCGACGGTGTCAGCCAGGTAGGGATCCCAGTTGCGGTTACCCCAGTACACCGGGAGCGGGACTGCGCTCTCCGCGAGATCTCGCCGAAGTGCCGCGACCAACGCCCGGCACTGGTCGTTGATCGGGCTGCGACCTCCGAAGTCGACGTAGTGCCCGCCGACCTCCACCAGTCGTTCAGCGGGGATGTCTCGTCCCGCCGTGACGTTGCGCAGGAACGGGAGAACGTCCTCGGGCCGCTGAGGACCGCCGAAGGAGACGAGCAACAACGCGTCGTACGGCGCTGCCGAAAAAGGTGCGGGCATGCGGGAATTCTGCCACCATGCGCCGGCAGCGGCGCCCGAGGTGTTGAATAGCAGCAGCGGTCCGGCGTGCCTGTCTCGGACGATCCGGACCTCGCTACATGCTGAGCCAGACTTCGCCCGAGTGTGGAAGGACCAGATGCGCCAGCTGAAGCTCGCGGGGTTGACCGATGACGGACGACAGGTCGTCTTCGTCGACGACGCCGGTGCGGAGTTCGCGGCGCCTGCAGACACGTTGCGTACGGCGCTTCGCGGCGACCGGGCGCGACTCGGCCAGTTGGAGATCGAGATGGACAGCGCCTTGCGCCCCCGTGACATCCAAGCCCGGATCCGTGCCGGACAGTCGCCGGAGGCGGTGGCATCGGTGGCGCAGGTCTCCGTGGAGAAGATCCTGCCGTATTGCGTGCCCGTGCTTGCGGAGCGCCAGCACATCGCCGAACTGGCCCGGCGCAACCATGTGCGTCGCAAGAACGCCGACGGACCGGCCCGACGCCTGGCCGAGGTTGTCACGGAGCGGTTGCGTAGCCGGGGGGTGGACCCGGCCTCCGTCGAATGGGACGCCTGGCGCAGAGACGACGGTCGCTGGTCGGTGCAAGGTTCCTACCACTCCGGCGAGCGGGAGCGCACCGCCCTGTTCGCCTTCGACGTCGTCGGACGCTACAGCGTCGCTGACGACGACGAGGCCAGGTGGCTGACCGGCGAGCGTCAGTCCACCCGGAAGGGCCCCCAGCCGCGCGAAGGCGGCCGAGGCGGCGAGCGGCGGTTGTCGGCGGTGCCGAGCGGCAGCGACCTGCTCAGCTTGTCGCAGGACGAAGCCGACGAGGCCGACGACGACCTGACCGCGGTCGTCCGCGCGATATCGGACTCCCCCGACAAGGAGACCCAGCCGCTGGTCTCGGTGGATACCGACGGCTATCCCCGACCGGATGGAGGTGAGGACACAGCGCAGGAGGGCCAGGGCGACGACAGCCAGCCCGAGGAGGGGTCCTCGGGCAGTGACACCGATGCCGACCCGGCTGCCGAAGAAGATCCGCCTTCGGACCAGCAGGCGACCGGCGCGGCTCACAGTGAGGCCGCTTCGGAGGCGACAGACCCGACGGTGTCGGCGGAACCAGCCCCGGTGGAGCCGGTCACCGAGCCGACTCCTGAGCGCAGGCGGCGGACATCCAAGCGAGCGAGCGTTCCCAGTTGGGACGAGATCATGCTGGGCGGCGGCGGTCGCGGCGGCGGTCGCGACGGCAGCAGCGGTGAGGACAAGGGTCACTGAACCAGGTGACCTACGTCGTGACAGGTGGTACGGGCTTCATCGGCCGGCACCTGGTCGAGGAGCTGCTGGCCAACCGCGAGGGTGCCATCTTTTTGCTCGTGCCCGAGAGCTCCAGGTCGCGGCTGGACCGCGTGCACCGAACGCGTTGGAGCTCGTCTGACCGCATCCGACCGGTGCTCGGTGACCCGGTGTTGGGCGATCCCACCGCTCCCTCCTTGTGCGTCGACCCGGAATGGGTCGAGCAGCACCGTGGCTCCATCACACACTTCTTCCACCTGGCCGCTGGCTATGACATGACCGCCTCTCGGGAGCGCAACGAAGCTGTCACCGTCGACGGCACGACGCAGGCCACCGCGTTGGCAACCGAGCTGGAGGTCCGCGTCTTCCATCACGTCTCGTCTGTCGCTGTCGCCGGCGACTGGCGCGGAGAGTTCGACGAGACCCTGTTCGACGAGGGACAACAGCTGCAGTCGTCGTACCAGGAGACCACGTACGAGGGCGAGCGCATCGTGCGCGAAGAGTGCGCGGTGCCGTGGCGCGTCTACCGGCCGGCCATCGTCGTCGGTCACTCCGAGACCGGCGTGATGGACAAGGTCGACGGCCCTTACTACTTCTTTCCCGCCCTGAGGAGGTTGCGCGACACCGTGCCGCAGTGGATACCGCTGTGGGGGGTCGACCTCGGGGACACCAACGTCGTACCAGTGGACTTCGTGGCCAAGGCGATGGATCACCTGGCCCATGTCGAGGGCCTCGACGGCCAGACCTTCCACCTTGTCGACCCGGAGCCGCAAGCCACCGTCGACGTCGTCAACACCTTCGCGGCGGCCGCCAAGGCGCCGCGGTTCGCGGTTCCGATCGACCGGCGCATTACGGCGGCGCTCCCGAGCGCCCTCGCCCCGGTCAACGTCTTGACTGGTCTGTTGCGCCGTCCGCCTGCGCAGCGCGCCTTGGCCCAGACGATAGGTCGGCTGGGGATCCCGCCGGAGGTGCTCAGTTACCTCACGATGCCGACGACGTTCGCCGCCCGGTCCACAGAGAAGGCCATGGCCGGGTCCGGCATCTCCTGTCCCGCGCTGGAGACGTACGCCGCCACGTTGTGGGACTACTGGGAGCAGCACCTGGACACCTCGACCGCGTCAGACGTCACCTTGCGCGACGCCCTGCAGAGTCGCAAGGTCGTGATCACCGGCGCCGGCGCGGGCATCGGTAAAGCTATCGCCCTCAAGATCTTCCAGGCGGGTGGGACACCGCTGCTGGTAGCCGGCGCTGAGCAGGGGTTGCTCGACACGCAGAGCGAGATCGAGGACGCCGGCGGGACGGCGTACGTCTATCCGTGCGACCTGTCCGACCTTGGCGTCGTCGAGACCGTGAGCAAGCAGATCGTCGTCGAGCACCAGGCGGTCGGTCTCGTCATCGACATCGGCGCCGTCGGCGGACAGCTGGGTCCACCGAGGTTCGCGGCGTACGTGGCAAGCAAGGCTGCGTCGAACGCCCCCAACACGGTGCTGGGCCCGGTGCTGGGCCCGGTGCTGGGCCCGGTGCTGGGCCCGGTGCTGGGCCCGGAGCTGGGCACGGAGCCCAGCGCAGAGGGGGTCCGGTTCACGACGGTCCACCTGCCGGTGGTGCGTACGCCGATGAGCGCCCCGACAAAGAGCTACGGCGCCGTCCCGACCGTCACCCCCGCGCAAGCGGCCAACCTGGTCATGAACGCGATCAAGAACCGCCCCGATGAGCTCAGCAGGACGCCGCCTGGCACCTCCGGCGAGGTGACCCACGCGATGCTGCCGAAAACAGCGTTTCGCACCCTGCGCCTGGCCTACGGCGTCTTTCCCTGACTCGCCCGCCAAGGCGGACCACCGCGGAGACAGGGCAAGATCGAGACAACCACGGCGCCGGCACGTTAATTCGCAGCCAGCGGGTCAGGGGTGTCGGTGAGGAGAAGGGCGGCGGCGCAGAGCGGGATCTCGAAGGACTTCAGCTGCCGCTTCAGTCGGGCGCGTCGACGAGCAGCGGGACGAGCATCTCGTCTGCGGTCAGCGAGCCATGCAGCCCAATGAGCGACGCCTCGTGCGGGAAGCGGCTCGACGAGACCACCGCCAGGTCGGCACCGCTCGCCACGATGACGTCACCGAGGCGCGGTCGCACCTGGGAGTCGACCGACCCGAACCAGCCTTCCTCGATGGCCTCATCACGGGTAACCACCCATGCCCCTGCGCCGCAGCGCTCACGCCACCGCAGGGCTACGTCGTCTGCGGCCCCCGCCTCGCAGTACAGGTGGCGGAACCGCGCCTCTCCACCGAAGACGCGAACGCCGTCCATCAGCTCCGGCTCAGCGTCGACGTCGACCCGGTCCTCGATGGCGATGTCGACCATGCCGTGGTCGGCAGTCACCACCAAGGCAGTGGAGTCCGACAGCGCGTCTCGGAGTCGCGCCGCGAACGTGTCGATTATCGCCAGCTGGTGCCTCCACGCATCTGACGACGACCCGAGCCGGTGACCTGTCGCGTCGAGCTCGCCGTCGTAGAGATAGGTGAGCGAACGGGAACCGCCGGCGCACCGAACCGCAGCGGAGATGCGCTCACCGGCCGTCTCGGCTGCGACGAACTCAGCCCCGCGCTGACTGACGTCGGTCAGTCCCGAGTCTTTGAAGGCGCGCCGGCTGACCGCGCTCGCCGCCACCCCATCGGCCCGGGCCCGCCCGAAGACGGTGTCGTGCACCTGCCACTTCTTCGGGTCGACACCCTTGTCCCAGCGCAGGGCGTCGAGCAACCGGTCAGTGCCAGGGATCAGAGAGGTGAACCCCACCACTCCGTGAGCCCCGGGCGGAAGTCCGGTGCCGAGCGTGGTCAGGCTCGTCGCCGTCGTCGACGGTACGCCGCAGGTGATCGGGGTTGCCGTCTCGGCCAGGCTCGAGAGGTAGGGCGCATCGTGGGCGTGATCACGTAGCAGCTGCCAACCCAGCCCGTCGACAAGCAGCACCACATAGGAGCCCCTTGGGACCAGGTCGAACGTGTTCGTCCAGCCGGTGACGCCCAGGGCCGCGACGGCCGAGGGAAGCACCTCGGCGAGGGAGCCGCCGAAGTAGCGCGGGAGGACACCCTCGGTCTGGGTGCTGGTCAAGACGCTACAGTCGCTGCGCTCAATGCCCGCGCGAACTCCAACAACCGATCGACGGCTTCCGCTCCATCGGCGCTCGAGCTGATGCGCAGCGCGAAGTCCTCCGCGGTCAGCATGCCGCTGTATCCGTGGTCGCCGGCACACTCCGGGTCGTTGCAGCCGGCCGGTTCGAGGTCGACTCGGTTGACCGCGCCCCAACCGACCGTAAGGACCGCCTCCGTCACACCCGACGCGCTGCCTGAGTTCGGCTCGATGGCCGGGTTTGCCACCATCCGGGTCACCGCGACACTACCGATCCGGTGCAGCGGCACGGCTTCGGTGGACGTCGACGCGTACGGCGCTGGGAGCAGGTCGTCGGGCGGGTGCTCGTCCGTGTGGGCAACGAGCATCCGGGACGGCGTCAAGGCCAGCACGGTGACATGCCTGCGCACCTCGTCGCGGTCGAACGTCGGTTCGTGGTGCAGCACGTAGGCGAGCACGGGCTCGTCGGCAAGGGCGGACTCGACCGCGTCGGCGACGACCGTCGGGTAGTAGCCGCACCTGTCGATGGCGCCGCGCAGGTCACCGGTCTGGTCCGCCTCGCTGGACTTCAGCATGGCCGCATCCTCCCACGAAGTGTCCTGCGCCTCCGAGTCCGGCCACTCACTCCAGTCGACAACGGCTCAGGGCGGCAGAGTGTCGGTCCGGCTCAACGGCCCAGCGAGCCGCCGAGCGAACTGGTCGCTGCGGGCGTCCTGCACAGGCACCACCCGACCGGTCGCCCGCCGTACCTCCGCGCCTTCCGCACCGGCGAGGAAGAGATTGAGGTTGAGCAGCTGGACTTGGGGCAGATCGTCCTTCAGCTGGGCGAGGCGCAGAACGAGCTCCTCTACGCAGCCCACGTCAACCGGCTCAGCAGCCCGGTAGCCAGCCGTCAGCGCTGCCGCCAGCACTTCACCGACGAGGTCTGCGGCGTCGGTCTCCGTCAGCGGAGGGATGCGGTAGGACACCTCGCCCAGGAGATCCGACGGCGCGCCAGCCAGCGCGCACGACACGACAGGCCCGAACAACGTGTCCTCCAGGCTGCCGATCGCCAGCGGGAGTCCACGAGGAGCCATCGGCTGCGGGACGAAGCCAGCCTGGGCGGAGTACTGCTCCCCCGCTGTGCCGGCCTCCTCCAGCGGCATTACGTTGGTCGTTGAAGTCAACGGGATGCCGTAGCTCGCCAACAGCTCACGCAGGGCGTCGTCGTCAAGCTCAGCTCCTCGTGGTGACGCGGAGAGCGACCGGTCGACCAGCGCTCGCCCTCGTGGGCGATCGATGTCGCCGAACGCCGCCGCCGCACCAACTGGGCGGTTGACCCACTCTGAGTAGCTGACGGCCCGACCCAAGGCGCGAACCGCGGCCTCGGGAGTGGCGTACGACGGCACCGAGCCGCGGCCGGCACCTCCGGTCGGGTCAGGCACCCGGAGGGGTTCCGGCATCCCCTCAGCAGCCAGGAACGTCGAGACGATCGGCTTGCCGGACCGCTCTGCCTTCGCCGCAAGAACGGCTGCCACCGTGGCGCCGCTGGTGTTGATCGGTGGGATGACCACAACGATCACCGCGTGCACCGACGAGGCGTCGACCGCCTCGTCCATAGCTCGCTCGAAGTCCACGGCTGTCGCCTCGACGCCTAGTGTCACCGACGAGTCGACGATCAGCCCAACCGCTGACGCCGCGTCCGCGGCGAGCAGGGCGAGCGCCCCCGAGTTCCCCACGACGGCGACTCGCGGTCCAGTCGGCAGCGGCTGGTGAGCGAGCAACTGTGCCACGTCCAACATTTCGTCGAGGGTCTCTACCTGGATCACCCCGGCCTGACGGAACAGCGCATCGACGGCGGCGGGCGGCACGAGAGTCGGGCGCACGGTATGGCCCATCGGCACTCCCTGCGTGCTGCGCCCGGACTTCACCGCCACGACAGGCTTGCCGCGGCCCACGCGCCGGGCGATGCGAGAGAACTTGCGAGGGTTCCCGATCGACTCGAGGTACACCAGCACCACCTCGGTGGCGTCGTCCTCCTCCCAGTACTGGAGCAGGTCGTTTCCCGAGACGTCAGCCCGGTTGCCTGCCGACACGAAAGTCGACACCCCCAGGCTTCTGCTGGCCACACCCTCGAGGATCGCCCTGCCCAGTGCCCCGGACTGGGAGAAGATGCCAACCCGTCCAGTCGGCGGCATGACCGGCGACAACGACGCGTTGAGCGAGACCTCCGGGGCAGTGTTGATCACGCCCAAGCAGTTCGGGCCGACCAGGCGAAGCCCGTACGACCGTGCGAGGCCGACCAGCCGCCGCTGGCGGAGCCGGCCCTCCTCGCCCGTCTCGGCGAAGCTGCTGGAGACGACGATGAGCCCGTGCACGCCCTTAGCGGCGGCGTCGAGCACGACCTCGTGGACAGCCTCGGCGGCGACCGAGACGATGGCGAGATCGACGCGACCAGGGACGTCTCGGACGCTCTTGTACGCCGGCATGTCGGCGATGCTGTCGGCGCCCGGGTTCACCACGTAAACCTGGCCGGTGTAGCCACCCAGCACCAGGTTGCGCACGAGCGTGCGCCCGTGAGTGTCCTGACGCCCGCCGGCGCCGATGACAACGACGCTCGACGCCACCATGAACCGCTCCATCGAGCGTTTTTCCGCCCGGTGCTCGCGAGAGCGCATCACTGCGACGGCTGTGTCGGTGGAGTCGATCGGAAACACCAGGCGCAGTACGCCGTCGGACAAGCCCGCGGCGACGGAGTAGCCGGCATCGCGGAACGTCGAGATCATCCGGACGTTGTCTGGGAGGACTTCGGCGACGAAGCGTGCGATCCCGCGTTCTCGGCCCGCCTGGGCCAGATGCTCGAGCAGCAGTTGGGCGATGCCGCGACCTTGGTGGGAGTCCTCGACGAGGAACGCGACCTCCGCCTCCGCCTGCTGCGTCTTCTCGTAACGCCCGACCGCTACGATGTCGCGGCCCAGCGTCATGACCAACGCGACTCGGTCGGTGTGGTCCACCGTGGTGAAGCGCTCGACGTCGCGCGCGGACAGGGTGGGGTACGGCGCGAAGAAGCGCCAGTACTTCGACTCCGGTGACACCCGCGCGTAGAAGGCGACAAGCCCGTCGGCGTCGCCGGGCTGGATCGGCCGCAGCCGGACGGCTCCCCCGTCGAGCAGTAAGACGTCAGCCTCCCAGTGCGCGGGATACTGCGCCTGGTGCGCCGCTCTTGCCACGAGCCGAATCTATCCGCTCTTTACGCACCCGCGGTGAGGTCACCAGACTGCTCAGGAGAGGCGCAGAACGCCGGAAGGGAAACTCAATGACCGACAGCCCGATCACGGAGAGCACGTCCGTCGCGGCGACGGCGGCGTTCCGGCAGGCACGCGACTTCCTGCTGGCGCACCGCGAGGACTACGACACCGCCTACCGCGGCTTCCACTGGCCCGAGCTCGAGACCTTCAACTACGCGACGGACTGGTTCGACTTCCTCGCAGCCGGCTCGGCGGACAGCCTCGCGTTGTGGGTCATCGACCAAGATGGCACGGAGACGAGGCTGTCCTTCGCTGAGCTGTCCTTGCTCTCCCAGCGGTTCGCCCGCTACCTCGACGAGCAGGGTGTACGTCGAGGCGACAAGGTGCTTCTGCTGCTGGGCAACTCCCCGGCGTTGTGGGTGGCGATGCTGGCCTGCATCCGGCTGGGGGCGGTGATGATCCCCGCCACCGTGCTGCTCACGGCGGATGATCTTGCCGACCGGATCTCCAGGGGCCAGGCCCGTGCGGTGATCGCTGGCGCGGAGGACACCGCGAAGTTCGACGCCTCGACCCGAGACCTCATCCGGATCAGCGTCGGGAACAGCCCCGGATGGCTGTCCTACGACGCCGGCGTCAGCGCCGGCATCCGCCCGTTGCGTGGCGGTGGGACCAGGGCCGCCGACACGCTGCTGCTGTACTTCACCTCGGGCACGACCGCGTTGCCCAAGCTCGTCGAGCACAGCCACGCGTCGTACCCCATCGGTCACCTCTCCACGATGTACTGGATCGGGCTGACCCCCGGTGACCTTCACCTCAACGTCTCCTCACCCGGCTGGGCCAAGCACGCGTGGTCATGCTTCTTCGCGCCCTGGAACGCCGGTGCGGCAGTGGTTGTCTACAACTACGACCGCTTCGATGCCGCGGCGCTGCTCGAGGTGATGGCGCGGGTCGGGGTGACGACGTTCTGTGCCCCGCCGACGGTGTGGCGTCTGATCACTCAGGCGGAGCCGGCTGACCATCACCTGTCGCTGAGGGAGTGTGTGGGCGCCGGTGAGCCGCTCAACCCCGAGGTCATCACGTCGATCCGGCGCGCGTGGGGTGTGACGGTTCGCGACGGCTACGGCCAGACCGAGACCACCGCCCAGATCGGTAACCCTCCGGGACAACCGGTGAAGCTCGGCTCGATGGGCCGCGCGCTGCCCGGGTACTCCGTGTCACTTGTCGACCCGGTCACCGGCGACGTCGGCAGCGACGGAGAGATCTGCTTGGAGCTCGCCCGCCGGCCGCTGGCGCTGATGAGCGGCTACCGAGGCGACGACGACCTCACGTCCGAAGCGCTGGCGGGTGGTTTCTACCACACCGGCGATGTGGCCTCTCGCGACGCTGACGGCTACATCACCTACGTCGGTCGATCCGACGACGTCTTCAAGTCCAGCGACTACCGGATCAGCCCCTTCGAGCTCGAGAGCGTGCTGATCGAGCACCCAGCGGTCGGCGAGGCTGCCGTGGTGCCGTCACCTGACCCGGTCCGGCTCTTCGTCCCGAAGGCGTTCGTCTCGTTGACGACTGGCTACGCGCCTAGCGAGGAGCTGGCCGGACACATCCTGGCCTTCTGTCGACAGCGGCTCGCGCCGTACAAGCGGGTCCGCCGGCTGGAGTTCGCCGAGCTGCCCAAGACGATCTCCGGAAAGATCCGCCGGGTCGAGCTCCGTGAGGACGAGGCGCGGGCGCTCGCGGCGGGTGAGCGGAGCACTCACTCCTACAGCGAGGACGACTTCCCCGACCTCAAGCCGTGACGGGGCCGGCGATGTTCGAAGGATTCAGGACCGAGCGCGTCGACGTCGGACGTCGAGCTGACCGTGCTCGTCCCACAGACCGTGCACGCCATGCTCGAGGACTATCTCACTCGCCCGTCGTTCCATCGGCCAGCTCGCGGACGATGTCGAGGTGCCCCGCGTGGCGGGCATACTCCTGCAGGACGTGGAAGAGCACCCAGACCAAGGCGGGCGCCTCCTCGGGTGACCTGAAGCGCCCACCTACGGCACTGGGCGCATCTACGTCGACCTGCTGGACCAGTCTTCGGGTCTGCTGGCCGCCGTCGTGCAGGGCCGCCAGCAACGTGTCGACTGACTCGTTGGACTCCACGCGCCAGCGCCCGTCGTCGTCATTGTCGCCCCACGGCTCGGTCACCGGCTCGGCCGCGAAGCCCCAGCGCAACCAACGCCGCTCCATGAACACCAGGTGCTTCAACAGCTCGATCGGCGTCCACCCGGATGGCAACCGACTGCTGCGCAGCTCCACGTCGTTCAGTCCCTCCAGCTTGGTGGCCACCACCGATCGGTAGTAGTCGAGGTAGTCGAGGAACAGCGCCTTGGTGTCCGACGTGCCCTTGGCTGGCTCAGGAAGCGAAGTCATGGTCAGCGAGTATGCCGCGCTCCGACCGTCTGCCGCGACAACCCGGTAAACGAACGCGCGCACCCAGCAGCTCGCGGTTCGTACAGTCGCCGGCGCACAGCGGGTCGGGCGACCGGCCGTCGGCCGGCGGAGCGACAATGACTGCGACCCTGCCGGTCGTCTTGACCGCCATACCCGAGGACACAGACCCATGGCCCGCCCCACTCCCCCCGCCCCAGCCGAGGACTTCGAGGAGCACATCGTCGACATCGACGTGCGCGACGAGATGCGCTCGAGCTATCTCGAGTACGCCTACTCGGTCATCTACTCACGCGCCCTGCCCGACGCGCGCGACGGACTCAAGCCGGTGCAGCGGCGCATCGTCTACACCATGAACGACATGGGGGTGCGACCTGACAGCGGACACGTCAAGAGCGCGCGGGTCGTCGGTGAGGTG
>JAABUR0100004369.1_pt1 | contig 18930 bp, 13 predicted proteins | sample 5560091 | NCBI WGS metagenome assembly JAABUR01 (sample SAMN10711879, study PRJNA513375) | rock metagenome | isolation source: Antarctica rocks | place: Antarctica: Victoria Land, University Valley sud | reverse complement strand
CGCCCTGCGCCTGGCCCGGACCGGGAAGGTACTGCGCACTGCCAGACACGGCCTCGCCGGAGGCCCCGACCTCACCCATCACGACTTCGCCCTGCGCCTGGCCCGGACCGGGAAGCCACTGCGCACTGCCAGACACGCTCTCGCCGGAGGCCCCGACCTCACCCATCACGACTTCGCCCTGCGCCTGGCCCGGACCGGGAAGCCACTGCGCACCACCGGGTACGGCTTCGGCGAAGCCGCTGACTTCTTCCATCACGAGCTCGCCCTGCGATTCGACGACTGTCGCGCTCATCCGCGACGACATGCCGACAGAAGAACCGCCGCCACCGGACGAGGAGCCGCCACCGCCGGACGAGGAGCCGCCACCGCCGGACGAGGAGCCGCCACCGCCCCCGCCACTGGTGTTGAAGCCAGGCACGTTGACGCCGCCGACTTCGGCAGCCTGCATGTTGTCTGCGCCGAGGGAAGCCTCACACGCCGTACGGACGTTCTGGCCCGCTTCGACCACGCGCGCCACGACCGTAGCGCCGTCTGTGCGGTACTCCCTGGCGGGACCCTCGAACTTTCCCGCGAAGGCCGCACCGGGAGTATCGCTCCCCCAGGTCTGGTCATTGAGGAGTCCGTCGATCCGACCGGTCAGATCCGTCCACCGGGAATCCAGCGTCTCGGCAACCTGATCCCACTTGCCAAGACCGTTGGCCACTTGCTGGGCTTGCAGATCTACATAGTCCTGTGACATGCGAAGATCATCCCTTTCCGAGCATCTGGTCGGTCATGCGTTCGAGCACGCCTTCGATGTTGCCGTCCATGTGCAGCTGGAGCTCGTCACGCGGGATCAGCGGCTCGAACACTTCGAGGACTTCCTCCTGCGCCTTGACGCCGGCGGCCTTGATCGTGTCGGTGATCGTATCGGCGAGTTCGCGTGAATCCGGGCGCCGGTAAATTCGGGGGTCGAGATCCAGCCGGATCAGCTCACCTCGGGAACCGACGGTGGCAGCGACCAGCCCATCCGGGGACTTCTCGGTGACCTGGATGGCGCGGGCCCGCTCGTTCAGTTTGGGGCCTTCGGTGGTCAACTCCTGGAAACGGTTCTGCAGCTCTTCGGCGTACGCGCGCATCCCGGCGAGGTCCGAACGGTCTTGCCGTCCTACCGGCTCCATGCCGTGCACCTCCACAGATTCCCAGCACGGACGCACCCGACTGGCTCTAGGTTGAGACGAGGATACTCAGGCGTGGGTTCCGTGCGAGCCTTTCTTTCCGGGTCGACTGGTCGACACAACGGAGCGGAGAAATACCGAATGCGTCGTACGGGACGGCTGCTCGTCGTCGCGCTGCTGGGAGCCGGCGCAGCGTTAGTGCCAAGTGCCACCGCGCAAGCCGCGCCCCCGTCGTGTGACAGCGATGTCGCCGACTCCGCCTTCATCGAGGCGCTGCCGTGGGCTCAGCGGATGTACGACCCGGACGACAAGCTCTGGCCGTTCAGCGTCGGAGCGGGCGTCACAGTGGCGGTCTTGGACTCAGGCGTGGATGCCGCTCACCTGCAGCTGGCTGGACGGGTCTTGCCCGGCACGAGCCTGGTGCCCGAGACACCGCCGGAGGGCAGCATCGACTGCGTTCCCTTCGGTACGGCAGTGGCGAGCATCATTGCTGCCCAACCGTTTTCGGGGCTTGGGTTCTACGGACTGGCGCCGGCCGCGCAGATCCTGCCGGTGCGGGTCAGCGACGGGATCCACACCAACCCCGAGGACGACCCCCTGCCCGTCGGGGTCCTGGCCCAAGGGATCGATTACGCCGTGGCCAATGGTGCTGATGTGCTGGCGATCTCGGCGGTCGACTATCGCTTAGATGAGGCACTCAAGGACGCGGTCGGCAGGGCGGTCGCCGCCGGTGTGATCGTCGTCGCCGCAGCCGGGGATGGGCACAACGAGGGCCGCGACGGGCTCGACCTGACTCCCTTCATCCCGTATCCAGCCGGCTACGACGGCGTCATCGGCGTCGGCGCAGTGGGATCCGACGGAGCGCGCAGCCAGACCTCACAGATCGGTCCGTACGTCGATCTGGTCGCCCCCGGCCTGGATGTCGTCGCGGCGGCCTTCGGCGGTCACGACTCCTACAACGGGACCGGTATCGCCGTCGGCTTCGTCGCGGCTGCGGCCGCGCTGATGCTCGGTCAGCCGGGCAGCGATCTGCGCGGGTTGAGCGGCTCAGAACTGGTGGAGGCGGTGACCGGGCGGCTCTACGGCACAGCGCAAGGCACGGTGGGGGGTACTCCGTCCTTCGCGTACGGCAACGGCCTGGTCGACCCGTACCGGGCGATGACCGAGGCGCCCGGCGGGGTGCCGACCGCGATGCCGGGCCGGCAGGTCCCACCGCCCGACCGGGCGGCGTTGGCCCTGGCTGCCGAGCGGGCAGCTGCCAAGGAATCCGCGGTGGATAACGCCCTGCTGCTGGGTGGCGTTGCGATAGCCACCTTCGCAGCGGCGTTCTTCATTCCCCGCGCCTACCGCCGCCGCTGGCGGCCCGGCCGGGAGCGAGAACTACTGCGCGGCAGGGAGGATGAACGTCCAGAACACCTCCCGGGGGACCTGCTCTTCCGCCCCTCGACCCCTGCGAAGAAGGGTAAGGATGCCGCCGCCGCGCCCCGCCCTTCCCGCGAGACATACCCAGACAGCCCGAGCGAGACATACCCAGATAGCCCCAGACAACCTCAAGGAGTTCCCATGGCAGGGGGCACCAAGACCGTGACCGACGCGAACTTCCGCACCGCCGTACTCGGTTCGAGCAAGCCCGTGCTCGTCGACTTCTGGGCCGAGTGGTGCGGCCCGTGCAAGACGATCGCCCCGGTTCTGGAGGAGATCGCGAGCACACATGGCCAGAAGCTGACGATCGCCAAGCTCAACGTCGAAGAGAACCGGCAGACCCAGCTGGACTACCTCGTCACGTCGATCCCGACGATGATCGTGTTCGTCGGCGGCAAGCCGGTCAAGTCGATCATCGGCGCCAAGCCCAAGTCGACGATCCTCGCCGAGCTCGCCGACTACCTCTAGATCCACCTCCTCGCCCATGGCCGACGCGAGATGGTTTTCTGCCAGCCAGGCGTCGACTTCGTCCGATACATGATCGTGGGGCCGCCCCTGACGGGAACGGCCCCACGAATCGTCGTGCTTTTCGCCTTTACAGTGCTGAGTGCCTTCCCAGTGGTGCGAGTGGTGACTGAGCTAGCCCGCCATGATGGTGGCGTTGGTGGACTCGGTGTCGGAAGAGATTCCGGCCGAGGTGACCAGGCTGGCCTTGAACTTGCTCAAGACATCCATGATGTCCGTCGCGGCCTTGGTCCAGGTCTCCTGGCGAGCCCGGTAGGCCGCCTGGGAACTGGAGTCCTCCCACTGACCGAGCAGCGCATTGGTCTCGCTGTTGATCCCGTCGAGCTCGGACTGGAAGGTGCCGATCGCCTTGTCGACGTAGCCAGCCGCGTCGGACTGGTCGTTCCAACTGACCTTGTACCAATCTCCGTCATTCATGATGATTCCCCTTCCCTAGACCGGTAGCCCGGAGGTCAGCCCGACAGCCTGGTCACCGGCTTGGCCGACCTGCTGAGCCTGATCTTCATCGCCCGCGGTGAACTTCTGGGCGGCTGTGTTGGCATCCGCCGACGTGGCCGACAGGGCCCGGTTCATCGTGTTGAGCTCGTCCTGGATCTGCATCTTGACCTGGGCGAACTTCTGGGCGAAGCCACCCTTGGAACGCGACTCCAGAATGGAAAGATCGCCCTCCAGAGTGCTGACGGCACCCTGCATCGCCTGTGCTGCGCCATCGGCTTTCGAGGCGAATGTCGTGAGCTGTATTCGGCTTACACCGCTGCCTTCTGGCAAAGTCCACACCTCCAATAGTCTTCTGCGCCCCCGCTATCGGCAGCGGACACGCCCGTTCGTGTTGTCTTGTGACGGCCGGGATGGCGCTACGGTTCCCCCCGGTTGGTGATTGGACCCTACTGCCGAGTGCGGCGCAAACGGTAGCCCGGCGCCGAAAAGATCATCTTAGGATGATCGCTGTCAGCCTGGGGGTCGCCTGACGTTCAGTTCAACGGACAGTCTGCCGCGCGGCGCGGGGGTCCAACGCGCCACCGGATGGGATGCGCGCGATCAGCGAGGACAGCAGCTTGATGGTGGGCACTTCGCCGTAGCCGAGCAGGGTCTGCACTTCGGCCGACATGGGGTAGCGACGTCCCTCGTCGGTGACCAGATACCGAGTCCCCGACGCCGCGCTGGCCGAGGCCATCTCCTCGACGATGGTGCCGTACCCGGGGTCCACCAGCACCCGATCGGCCAGCACGGTTCCAGCGGCGGTGCGCTCGGGAGTGTCGATTGCGTTCTCCGTCCCGGCTACCGATGCCTCGACCGCTATCTCGGGGGTGTCCTCCTCGGCGTTGAAGGAGCCGCAGATGGTGGGGTCCTGCGTCGTGATCTCGAACATCTCCGGCTGGTCGGCGGGTGGATCGGTGGGCGCCCGCTCGGGCAGCGGAATCCGCCGATCCTCGGTGAGACCGGCGGCCACCGCGGCAGGGATCTCCAGCAGTTCGGCAGGACGGTTGACATAGACCGTGTCCTCGATGGTCGGGTCGGCCAGCAAGATGAACTGCTGGACCTCGGTGATCTCCTCGATCCGGGAGGGGGTCACCTCGTAGTACTGCCGATCGTTGGCTGACTCCACGTAGCGAACCTCCCCGGAGATCGCACCTGGAAAGGCGGTCGACGGCGCACCTCGCTCGGCCACCGGTTCCGGTTCCAAGTTGAGACCGGTGGGCAGGGCGTCCAACCACGCAGTGCCGACCAGGACCGGGTCGTAGGCCTGCAGGGTGAGGCCCTCCAGCACGGGGAACTCGTTGGGAATCGGGTATTTGTGACCTCCCGCGACGAGGTAGAGGAAGGGGGCCTCGGTGGTCTCGATGTCCTTGACGAGCACTGCTCGATCCTGGATCAACTGACCCTGGGTGATGTCTCGACCGACCACGATCGCGGTACTCGGGGTCAGCCGCCCATCGATGGTCTCGGCGGGCAGGGAACACAGCGTCCAGGGGCCGCCCAGCATCCGGGCCGGATCGGGCAGCGAGTCGGGCGCATCAGCAATGCCCAGCTGCGGACCCCGCGGCGCCGGAAGCAGGGACGCCCGAGTGACCTCGGCAACCTCGATGCTGTTGACCAGCAATGCGGCGGAGGCGAAGTTGGCCGTCGGGAAGAGCAGGTTCTCACCCGCCCGCTCGTCTGGCAGCCAGACGAAGGTCGCGCCGGTCTCCTTCTCGACGATGACCACGCTGCTGTTCTGCCATTCCTTGCTGTCGCTGCCGAAGAAGATCCCGACCAGACCGGCGCCGGCCAGACCGACGACAGCGATCATCACGCTGGCAAAGGCCGAACCGCTCATCTTGCGCAAGGGCGTCTGGATCGGGTCGGTCTCGCGCTGCACGATCCCGGAGATGACCCGCTGGATCATGAATTGGTAGGACTGGAACAAGTCCCGGCGACTGGCCATCGTCAGCCGCCCAGACCGCGGAAGTAGCCGTAGAGACCCAGAACCGCGCACGCAACCGGTACGACGGCAGCCACCAGCACGATGTCGAGGATGTCGGCGATCCGTCCGATGTAGGGACTCGGCGGCTTGTCCTGATAGGCGAACCCGGCAGCCAGGACCAGCGCGGCAAGGATCATCAGGATCGGCAGGAGCACAGACAACCGCGCGTCAGGTGCCCTGACCATCGTGCCGACCACTGCCGCCGCGACGCCCACCAAGCCGGTGGCCAACAGCGGCACCCGGTGGCGTACCGCCGGGAACAACCGGCCTCGCAAGAGGGAGGCGACCGCAACGACGGAGACCAGAATGAAGCCGCTGAGCTCTCCGCTGCCGATCAAGGCGATCTCACCCAGCGAGACGACCACGGCTCCGCCCAGGAGCATGCCGCCGAGCAGTTCATCGGATCGCCGCACCGTTGCGTGCACCCGGGTCAGCGGCACGACCGGGGGATCGGCCAGCAGATCGTCGACCGTGGTGGGCAGGCTCGGCATCGGCAGCTTGCCGAGCCGGATGGAGAGCAGCGGGATGATCGGGGTGAACACCACGACCACCGAGGCAAGTATGGCTGCGACGTCGGCGAGGTTGGTGTCCCAGATCAGCGCGACCAGTGCGCCGAGAAACCCGAGCAAGCCCACGACCAGTCCGGCCACGAAGTACTGCGTGCGGTCGGCCACGCCCAGATACCCGAGCAGTCCCACCAGGAACAAGGCAGCGCAGCCGGCCAGATACTGAGCGGGCTCGGCGTCGAAGAGGGACTGATCGCCCTGACTCAGGGCGACTCCGCCGGCAAAGCCGTAGATCATCGCCATGCTGCCGATCACCGCTCCGGCTCCGGCGTCACCGAGCGCCCGGGACAGCGCCACCGCGGCGACCAGCAGGACGCCCGACAGCCCGAGGGCGATACTGCCCGGAAGGGTCCAGTTGGGGCCTGAGGTAAGCACAATCGCCAGCCCGAGCAGCAGCGTTCCGGAGGCGACCGCCACCGCAGCGCGGCGGGTGTTGGCCGAGCCCCAGGACCGGCTCTGCCGCCGGGCGTCGGTGGCGATCGCGTCGACGACGTCGTCGTAATCCATCTCCGGCCACTCGGCCTGCCGCGGCATGAGGTGCAAGACATCGCCGTCGCGGAGTTCCTGGGTGCCGATTGGTCTGGCTGGATCGATCAGCGTCCCGTCGGCCTTGCGCAGCACCCAGCCGCCATGCTCCTGGCCCTGATCGGCGAGCTCGTCGCCTGCGGCCCGGAGCAGTCCCGGCAGCAGCTCGGCGGTGGGTACGTGCTCCGGGAGGGCTACGTCCACGCGGCGTCGTGGGGCTGCGATGGTCACCCTCGCCAGCCCGGTGCTCGCGCCCCTGCTCACGTCTGCCCGCTTTCCTGCAAAGTCACCCAGCCGTGTCCCCGATCGGCGATCATGCCTCATACGATAGGGCGGCACGCTGACGCACGTCGGCGCAGCTCACATTCCTAGGAGGTGCCCGTGGCCACCGTCATCTTGCGACGCCAGCCGCGCCGGGATGCCCCCGAGCTGCCCACCGGTGAAGTCCTGCTCGATCCACCGCCGGAGATTCCCGCCCCGACCGGCGCGGGTTGGGGCCGGATGATGATGATGCTGCCCATGGTCGCCGGGGCCGCCGGGATGGCCCTGATGTTCGCCAGTCAGCGCTCCGGCCCGTTCGCCTATGTGGCGGGCGGCCTGATCGGGTTTTCCATGATCGGCATGATGGCGGCCAACCTGCTGCAGGGCGGCGGCGGTCCGAGCAAGAAGGAGCTGATCGCCAAGCGGCGCGACTACATGCGCCACCTGTCGCTGCACCGCCGCAAGGTACGCCGGACAGCCGTCGAGCAGCGCGAGGCGATGTTCTACCGCCACCCGGATCCGGTGGCGCTCTGGACGACTGCGGCCAGCCACCGACTCTGGGAACGGCGCACCTCGCATGCCGACTTCGGCGTGGTCCGGATCGGCGTCGGCCCGCAAGCTTTGGCCACCCCCATCATCGCTCCTCCCTCCAAGTCCCTGGACGAGCTGGAACCATTGTGCGCGAGCGCATTACGGCGTTTCGTATTGACCTACTCGACGGTGCCGGATCTGCCCATCGCCATGGCGATCAATGGGTTCAGCCGGGTGCACGTCACCGGTCACCTTGAGCGGGCTCGGGCGCTGAGCCGGGCGACCATCGCCCAACTGTGCGTCCATCATTCGCCCGAGGACATCATGATTGCGGTCGTCGCCGGGACCCAGGAGCGCGAGGAGTGGGAGTGGGCCAAATGGGTCCCGCACGCGCTGCATCCGGAACGGACCGACGCGCTGGGCAACCTGCGCCTGGTGACGACCAGCATGCCGGCCCTGGAGGCCATGCTCGACGACCTGCTGTCCACCCGCCCGCGGTTCAACCCGTCGGCACCGGCCGCGCAGGTCCCCGGTGCTCATCTGGTGGTCGTGCTCGACGGTGGGGACATCGCCGGATCCAGCCACCTGATGACCGGCGGCACCGGAGTCGAAGGCGTGACCGTCCTGGATCTGAGCACCCAGCCGGCGCGGCTGCTCGACCGGGCCACGCTGGTGCTCGACGTGGACAAGACCGGCGGCTTGCGCAGTCGCACCGCGGACGGCGAGGCCGACATCGGTCATGCGGACGAGCTCAGCACCGTGGAGGTGGAGGCGCTGGCTCGCCAGCTGTCCCCGCTCCGGCTGTCCATCGGTGGCAAGGGCGAACAAGCGATGAACTCGGCTCTGGACCTCGCCGACCTGCTCAACATCGATGACCCCTATTCCTTTGACACTTCTCAGTTCTGGGTCCCGCGGGCCAACCGGGATCGACTTCGCGTTCCGATCGGGATCAACCCCGACGGGCAGCCGATCGACCTGGATCTCAAGGAATCGGCGCAGGACGGCATGGGCCCGCACGGCCTGCTCATCGGTGCCACCGGTGCCGGCAAGTCCGAACTCCTCCGCACCCTCGTGCTGGCCCTCGCGGCAACGCACGACTCGGAGACCTTGAACTTCGTGCTGGTCGACTTCAAGGGCGGTGCCACCTTCACCAAGCTGGACCGGCTACCGCACACCAGCGCCGTCATCACCAACCTCTCCGACGAACTGCCGCTCGTCGACCGGATGGCCGACGCGATCAACGGCGAGCTGTTGCGGCGTCAGGAGTTGTTGCGGCAGGCCGGCAACTACGCCTCGCTGCGCGACTACGAGAAAGCTCGCACCTCGGGGGTCCCGCTCAGCCCGATGCCCAGCCTGCTGGTCATCTGCGACGAGTTCAGCGAATTGCTTTCTGCCAAGCCGGATTTCATCGACATGTTCGTCCAGATCGGCCGGGTAGGCCGCTCGCTCGGGGTCCATCTCCTGCTGGCCTCCCAGCGTCTGGAGGAGGGCCGGCTCCGCGGCCTGGACACCCATCTGTCCTATCGCATCGGGCTGCGGACCAACTCGGCGATGGAGAGCCGGGTGGTTCTCGGCTCCCCGGATGCCTTTGAACTGCCCCGCGCTCCGGGCCACGGATTCGTGAAGTTCGGCACCGACCCGCTGGTTCGGTTCCGGGCGGCGTACGTGTCGGGGGTGTATCGACGCGAAGGCGGCCGGCGGGTAGACCAGTCGGTCAACGACCGGGCAGCCGTCCTTGCCTACGACACGCAGTATCTCGCGCCGCCGATCGAAGCGGAGTCGGCAGAGGACGCGGCTGTCGAGGACCCCGACGAGGGAATGGGCGACGGTCTGCTCGATCTCCTGGTCGAGCGCTTGGAAGGCAAAGGTGTTCCGGCGCACCAGGTCTGGCTGCCGCCCCTGAAGGAGCCGCCGACTCTGGACCAGCTGCTGCCGACCCTGGTCGAGGACGACGATCGCGGCCTCACGGTGGCCAACCCGGCCCTGCGCGGCGCGGTCAAGGCCCAGATCGGCCTGATCGACCGTCCGCTCGAGCAGCGCCGCGAGACGATGACTCTCGACCTGTCCGGCGCCGGTGGGCACGTGGTCGTCGTCGGCGGAACGCAGAGCGGCAAGAGCAACGCCGTACGTACCCTGATCACCAGCCTCGCCCTGACCAACACCCCGCGTGAGGTGCAGTTCTACTGTCTCGACTTCGGCGGCGGCACTCTGGCCGCCCTGCGCGATCTGCCGCACGTCGGCGGGGTCTACGGACGGTCAGATATCGACCAGATGCGCCGCACCATCGCGGAGATGACCAACCTGCTAGCCGTTCGGGAGCGGCGCTTCGCCGAGCTGGGACTGGAAGGAATGGCGGGCTACCGCCGCAGGATCCGGGCCGGCCAGGTCACCGACGACCCGTTCGGCGATGTCTTCCTGGTCATCGACGGCTGGCTGACGCTGCGCAACGACTTCGAGGGGATGGACGCGGTCGTCGCCGACATGGCCACCCGCGGCCTTTCCTACGGCGTGCACGTGGTAGCTACTGGCACCCGTTGGATGGATTTCCGGCCGGCCATCCGGGACCTGTTCGGCACCCGGATCGAGCTGCGCCTCGGCGATCCGAGCGACTCCGCCCTGGACCGCCGTACGGCGATGAACGTCCCGACCGAGACGCCCGGCCGGGGCATCACTCCCGAGAAGATGCACATGCTGCTCGGGCTGCCCCGCATCGACGGGATCCAGGAGACCGAGGATCTCAGCGACGGTGTCGCGGCCCTCGTACAGGAGCTCCGTAAGAGCTGGCAGGGGCCAACGGCACCGGCCGTACGGCTGCTGCCCGATGTCGTCGAGCACGAACGGCTGCCTGCGGACGCCGCCCGCGGGGTGGCCATCGGCCTTGCCGAGAACGACCTGCAACCGGTCTATGTGGACCTGTCGACAGACTCGCACTTCATCATCTACGGGGACGCCGAATGCGGTAAGAGCGCCTTCCTGCGCTCCTTCGCCACCCGGCTGATCGAGCAGTACGACGCTGCGCAGGCGCGCATCGTGCTGATCGACCATCGGCGCAGCCTGCTCGGCGCGATCGAGTCCGAGATGCTGATCGGCTACGGCACCTCGGCGGCCAAGACCCAGGCGATCACCAACGACATCACCGCGGTGCTCACCAAGCGACTTCCCGGGCCGGACGTGACCCCCGAGCAACTGCGCAACCGGAGCTGGTGGGGTGGCCCAGAGGTCTATGTCCTCGTCGATGACTACGACCTGGTCTCCTCGGGCAGCAACAATCCGCTGGCCGGGCTCTTGGACTTCCTTCCGCAGGCCCGCGATGTCGGTCTGCACCTCATCGTCGTACGCCGCTCCGGCGGCGCCGGGCGGGCGATGTACGAGCCGATTCTGATGCGGCTGCGCGAGTTGGCCACTCCCGGCATGGTGATGTCCGGGAGCAAGGACGAGGGTGCGCTGATCGGGTCGGTCAAACCGCAACCGCTGCCCCCCGGCCGGGGCTGGTTGGTCACTCGCAAGGAAGGCACCCGGCTGGTCCAGCTGGCCTGGTTACCGCCCAAACATTGACGTCGCCTCCATTACTGACTTGGATTGGTGGCAGAGACAGGAACCATGGACCGGCGGGAGCCGTCTATCCATCAGAGGAACCTGGCACGAGGGGCGCGCATTGGACCGGCTGGCGCCACCGCCAACGAAGCGCGAGCGGAAGGTGAAGACATGGGCAGCGAGGACTACACCGATCCCAACAACCGGTGGCTGAACAACGCCCCGACGACCAGTGATGGCAAGAACTTCCTCAGCATGGGAATGGGCGGCGGCGGCGCTCCGGGCGGGATCGATGTCTCGCCTGACGGCGTGAAGCAGTTCAGCAGCCAGTCGTGCGCTGAGGCCATGGACCTGATGATGAACTTCAACGATGGCGTGATGCCGCTTGCCCGGGAGACCGGAAAGATCGGTGGGTCGTTCATCGAGGCCGCGTATTTCCTCGGCGAGGCCAGCCAGGGAATGGAACGGCTTGCCAAGTTCCAAGCCGATGCCAGCGCGGGCGTACTCGCGCTTGGCCAAGGTGCCTATTCCATCGCCCTCAATTACATCAACGGCGATGCGACCTCCGCGGCGACGATGAGCGATGTCGAGCGAGCCTTCGACGTCGCCGGCGGCCGGGGCTTCAAGAACGCGCCGGTCGACGACACCGCGCCGAGGCCAACGGGTCAGGACGCTCCGTCGAGGATGCCCAAAGCCAATGACTTGGGCGACCTTCCGCAGCGGGACCCCAATGGGGCGCAGAACATCCCGCTGGGATCCCGGGACAGCTACACGGTGCCGGCGTCTGGCGCTGACGATTTGGAGCGGCGCAACTTCCAGCAGGACCTCGAAGACCTGCCCCAGCAGTATGCAGACGACCTGGAGGACCAGGGCTGGAAGCGCGGCGATGACGGGAGCTTTACACCGCCCGAGGACTGACCACTAGCTCGCATGTGACGCTTTCCGGTTTCGCTGATCCCCATCCAGGAGTCTTGTCATGTCCGTAGACCCGGGCGACTTTGGCAACCTGCTGGATCTGGCGCCCGGTTACGGGGCGACCATGCCAAATACGGCGGGAGCTGCGGACTGGCGAGGAAAGACAGTCGAAGTCCACGCGAGCATGCTCAGCCAGCTCAGCGATGATTCGGCTCGAGCGATCAGCCAGATGTGGGCAAATGCGGCGCTCAACTACGAGACCGCGTATGACAACCTGCTCGGTTACAAGAACGGGCTGGTCCAGGTGTGGCGCTCCGACGCGGCCACGCCCTTCCTCGAATACATCGACGAGGGCCTCCAGTCCCTGCAGCAGTGGGCCGAGGCCTCGCGGGTAAACGAACGCCAGCTGGACCGGGTGGCCGACGCGATCGGACAGGCCCAGCGCGACATCATTCCCGTCTTCGAGTCGTTCAAGTCCGAGACCGCCAGCATCAACGAGAACGAATTCGGGCCGGGCTGGATGGGTGACGAGGACGAGGACGACATGGCGCGGATGGTCGAGGAGAAGAGCGCCCAGTCCAGTGCGATCATGCAGCGGCTCTCCGATGTGATGATGGGCTCCCCGATCCAGGACGCGCCCAGGTACCAAGGCCCCACCGACGCGCGCAAGCCCACCCAGGAGGAAATGGAGCGGGCCTTCCGAAGTGCGATGCCTCGCCCGGCAGCTCCCGGCGCCCCGCCGGGCGGTGTGGGGGGCGCTCCAGGCGCTCCAGGCGCTCCAGGCGCTCCAGGCCGGGGGGCGCCACCGGCAGCTCCGGGAGGTCCGAGCGGCCAGACCATGATGGCCACCATGGTCCCGGGCGTGGCAGCGATGGGACCGCCACCCGTGGCGCCAAGAGGACCAGCACCGGGTGCTCCACAGCAACCGGTGTCGCAGGTCGGTACGAGCCCGGTGGGCCCGCCCCCCGCCGCGCCCACGATGCCGGGAGGTGTGCCGGCGGCTGGGGCAGGTGGCCTCGGCGCCCCGCCAGCCGCTCCGGTCATGGCAAACCCAGGGAGCAGCGCCCTTCGAGGGGCCCCACCGGCCGCTCCGGTGATGCCTCCTGGGATGGGCACGTCTGGGAGTTCGAGCGCGCTTCGCGGCGCCCCACCGGCCGCTCCGGTGATGCCTCCTGGGATGGGCACGTCTGGGAGTTCGAGCGCGCTGCGCGGCGCCCCGCCGGCCGCTCCGACCATGCCTGGCGGCGCCCTGTCCGGTCGGCCCGCGACGGTGGGCCCGCCGCCCGCCGCACCCAACGCACCAGCCGGCATGCCGGGCAGCCGAGGGCTGCAGGGCAGGAACGCGCCGGCCGCGCCTGGGGGCGCACCCCCGGGCAGCCCCGGCCGTGGGATGAGCCCGCAGATCCCCGGCCGGTCCGGAATGCCGGGAGCACCGGGCGGTCCGGGCAGTCCCGGCATGGGAGCGCCGCCCGGAAGTCGAGGCCTGGGTTCACAGCCCGGACGGCCCGGGAGTGGACAGCCAGGGGGTGGACCGCCCGGGCGTCCCGGCAGCGGCATGCCGGGTAGCCCCGGTTCCGGCATGCCACCCGGTGGCCGGCCCGGAGCCCCGAGCCGCGGTGGCGCACCCACGCTGCCCGGGCGCCAGGGCGGCGGATCGCCGGGGGGTCGGCCCGGGAGCGGGATGCCTCCGGGGAGCCCGGGGATGCCAAGGTCCCTGCAAGGAACTCGAGCCAACCCCGGCGGACCCGGCACCGGAACCGCGCGAGGCGGGCGTCCAGGACATGGCCCGATCCGGCCAGGACTGCCGGGATCGACTGGAACGCAGGGCTTGCGTGGCCGTTCTGGTCCGGCCCGAGCAGGTTCGCCAGAGAGTGCCCAGACCACCCGTGCTGCTATGCGTCGTGGGTTGGACGGACGCGGGATGTCGACTCCCGCCCGCGGGCCGGCCGCACCGTCCACCGGACCCCTGTCCCGCCCGACGAACGGCACCGGCGCTGGTCCGGCCAAACGGCGCGAGGAAGCGCGGGAGGATGCGGCGCCGCAGATTCTCGGCGACGAGGAACTCTTCGTCGTGAAGACGGCTCCGAAGGCTGTGATCGAGCCGGGCCAGGAGAAGGTGCACGCCAAGCGACCGGGGCCAGCTCTGGGCCGTGGCTAGTCGCGGCGGGCCGTACGCCGTTTTCTAGGATGACCAGGTGACCACACCGCCGGGCGGGCACCGTCCCCCGGACCCGCCGAAACCGCCTCCGGCGGCCCGACCGGCGTCCGGAGCGGGCCTGGCCGCGCCCCGGCCCGGAACCCAGCCGGTGAAGATCTCGGTGGCCGCCGCGGCCGAGGCACTCGTCGCGGCCCCGACTGCGGCGCCTGCTGGCCAGGCAACGGGCGCACCAGCTGGTGGTCGGGGCACTGCAGAGTCCGAGCGCGTCGGGGCCGCCGCCGGTGCGAGCACAGGGACTGTTCTCGGGGAACGCGCCGGTGCCTGGCAGGGGCAGGCGCAAGTGACCGGCCGTGGGCAGGCGACTGCTGTGGGCCGCGGCCAGGCAGCCGGTAGTGCGGCCGGTGCGGCTGCGGCAGCAGCCGTGTCGGCTCGAGGAATCGGGCGTCGAGAGAGCGAACCTGTCGCAGAGGTGGAGCCCGAGACGCTCCCCCCCGTCGCGTCCACGCCGGTGGTCAGCTCGCCGGTGGTCTCGTTGTTCGGGATCCGAGCCGGCCAGTTGGTCTCCTGCGAGTTGGCAATCCTGGGCGTGGCGCTCGTGCATCGGGAGCGCATGGGCATTCTCATCCCGGTGTCGGTAGCCGCTCTGCTGGTCCTCGCGCTCACTTTGATCCGCCGACGCGGCCACTTCCTCTATCAGTGGCTTGCCCTGTGGGTGCGTTACCGGACCCGGCGCCGGCGGCGGATCATCGGCGGGGAATCAGTCGAGCGGGACGAGGTCGCCCGTATCCTGCTGGCGTCGGTGGCGCGATCGGCGGAGATCACTCCGGTCGAGATCGAAGACGTCGAAGTGGCCCTGATCTCGCACGCCGGGGGGCTCACCGCCGTACTCGAGGTGGTTGCCCTCGACGCGGGCGGTTTCACCGAACCGAGCCAGGCATTGCCGCCGCTGACTGCCCTACTGCCGACCGCCGAACTGGGAAGACCGGTGGTCAGCGTGCAGGTGATCATCCAGTCCATCCCGGCTCCCAACTTTCTCGGACTGGAGGACTCCGCTGCGATCTCCTACCGCGAGCTCGCCGGCGGCGTCGTACCCGCCACCCGGGGATGCTGGATATCTCTCCAGGCTCAGCACGTGGCCGAGGACTACACCGCGGCAGACCTGCAGGATTCGGTGACCCGGGCGGTCACCAGGTTGCAGCGCCGGCTGCGCAAGGCTGGCCTGCGAGCGCGGATCCTCAACCGCGACGAGATTGCCACCGAGCTGCTGACCCTGGCCAGGGTGCAACCTCGCGAGGCGGCGCTGACCGGATCGTCGCGGCGGCAGCAGAAGCTGGCCACCCCCGCCGTGACCGAACATTGGCGCACCTGGACCGCAGGACCCCAGGTACACACCACATTTCGGCTGCTTGCATGGCCGGACCTGGCCGACGCCGACGGCCGGGAACTGCTGGATCGACTCGTGCATCCTCCCACCCTGGCCACCACGGTGTCGGTGGCCGCGAGATGGCGGCCAGCTGCCGACGACGTGGAACTCGAGGCGGCGATCCGGGTGACCCTTCCCGACGAATCAGCCCTGGATCTGGCAACCGAGCAGATCCGGGAAGTCGTGGAAGGGCTCGGCGGACGACTCGAACGCCTCGACGGCGAACAGGTCTTCGGGGTAGCCGGGACCCTGCCCCTCGGCGGGTTCGTGTCGTGACCGTCCCGCCGCTGACCCAGTTGGGCGCCCATGTCGTCGCCGCCAACCCCGCGGATGGGATTGTCATGCACACCGGTGGGGCCGGCCTGATCCTCGGTGAGGACTCCGAGCACAAGCCGGTGACCATCGGCATGTTCCGCCCGGAGCCGACGATCGTAGTTGCCATCAGTGGGCTGGCGCTGGCTCAGCTGCTCAGCTTCCGAGCCCTCGCCATCGGCGCGCAGATTCTCGTCCAGACTCCCCGGCCGGGCGCCTGGGAGAGCTTCGTCAACCTCTCGGCCGGGTCGACCGGTGCCATCCGTCAGGTCGAGCGGGCCGGTCCCAGCCGCTCGGGTACGCCCAACCAGCCGCAACTGCTGCTCATCGACAACGACTCCAGCGCCACGACGCAGCACCGGCCGGGAGCCAGCTTCGCCACGACGCTGACCGTGCACGATCAACTGACCCAGTGGAATGTCGCTTCGCTCGCCGGTGCAGATCTGGTGTTGCTTCAGGGACTGTCGCTGGCCGAGGCTCGGCTGGCCGGCACCGCGCTCGGTATCGCCGCCCCTGAACGGGCGCTCTCCGGTCTGTCTCCGGACACCGTGGTGCTGTCCGCCCGCCATTCGGTGCGTTCCAGCCGGGTGGTGCAGACCTCGATCGAGCAGTGGCTGATCGGGCCGATCGCCCGGCATACGAGCAAGGGTGGTCGCTGAACCGGGTTCTGCGTGACACCCCGAGAGTCAGTTCGGCGGGGCGGCCAGCAGCGTCGTGTCCTCCCGCATGCCGCGTAACTCCTCGCGCTGCACCCAGCCCCGGTAGACCCCACGCTCGACCCGCTCCAAGCCGAGTTCCAAAGCGCGTGGAGCCTGGCCACCGATGTATTCGACGAGCAGCTCGTCGTCGCGCTCGTCGTGGACCATGCACGGCTCACCGCGCCACTGGCAGACCGTGGTGACGTAGGCGACCATGTCGCACTCCGCCATGTGCACGAGGTGGAGGTGCAGGTCCGGAGCGAACTCCTCGAAGCCCTCCAGCGGCTCTGTGGAGCGAAGGTGCACCCAGAGCCCGTCGGGCATCGCCTCGACGGTGCACGCGTACTCCGTACCCCGCCAGCGAGCCCGGTAGGCGTGCCAGTTTCTGCTCATCGGAGGTTCCCGTCCGCGGGTCGTACGGGGTCTGTGCCGTCGTCCTCATCGTGGTCGTCATAGCCGTCGTATTCACGAACGATTCGGTCACCGTCGTACTCGTCGCCGTTGTCGGGCGACGCGCGTACGGCCAGCATCCAGGTGCGCCGGTCCCCGTCCCAGACCGCCCGCCGGATCTCGGACCCCTCGATGGTGACTTCGACGACCTCCGAGCGGTGCGGCAGTGCTATGCCGTCGGCCTTGAACTCGCGGATGACCTGATCGACGTTGGGCACGAAGCCGGTGCCGACGAACGGCGGTTCCTCGATGACCCAGCCGTCCATCGCCGCGCGGGCCTGCTCGGAGGTCCCGCCGTAGGGGGTTCGATACAGAGACGGGCCGATCGCCGGCCAGCGGAGCAGGAACAGCGAGCCGTCGTCGTCGATGAGCTGGCGCTCGTCATCGACTCGGCCAAGGGCGTCGAGCAGGACGTTGGGGCTGCCTATGTGCTTGACGTCGGCAAGTGCGTGCACGTACCCCGACACCCGGTCGTCCCGGTTGGCGAACATGGCGGGCAGCTCCGCCGGCGCGAGCAGTTTCTGCACCAGCGGCGGGGACTGGTCCTGCGACATCAGTATGTCCTCGGCCAGCGGAGGAGCCGCCAGGCGGGCGACAGTGCGCGGTTCCAGCATGATCTGCAGCGGCATACCCGGATTGACCACCATGCCCCAGAGCGGATCTGGCCAGCCGGCCGCCAGCTCGACCAGGCTGACGATCCGGCAATGAGTGGCCTGGCCATCAGTACCCGTCTGCATGGACTCGACCGATGTGTAGGCGATCAGCCAGGTGCCGTCCTCCCGGGCTGCGGTGGCCCAGCGCGGCGCTTCGGTGCCGGCAGCCGCTTCAGCGCTGATCGGTAGGGCGAACTCGGTGGTCCGCAGCAGACGCAGGCAGCTGCCGGTGTCCTCGACCTGATACGCGGCCCACAGCCGCTCCTCGAACTCTCCGGTTGGCTCCCAGGTCGGCACCCGCTCAGCCTAGGAGATGACCAAGTGGCCAGGCCCGGCGCTGCGGTATCGTCCGCTGGCAATGAGCCGAGAGGGCGGGAGCATCGCAGCGAGGCACGAGCGAGGAGCGGACCGACCGGTGAGCGCAGCGAGCGAGGCGGGCTGGCAATGAGCCGAACTCTCCACGTGTCCCCGGATCGGCCCGGCGCCTACCCGGTCCTGCGGGAGGCCCTGCTGGATGCTGGCTCTGAGGCAACGATCGTGGTGTGGCCCGGGACCTATGCCGAGTCGGTGGATCTGCGGGGCGAGGCGGGTTCGACTGTCACCATCGCCGCCGGCGAGGGCGGTGAAGTCGTCATCTCGGGCACCGGCTCGTACGACCCGACCATTCGCTGCCGGGGTGGGACGCTGATCCTGCGCGGTCTGACAATTCGGTCGAGCTCCGGCGGCGCGGTCGAGGTCACCGAGACCAAGCTGACGATCGACCGATGCCTGCTGGGGGCGGGATACGGCGCGGGAATCAAGGCCACCGACCGTTCCCAGCTGAGCATCAAGGACACCACTGTCAAGGGAGCCCAGCAGGGTGTGGTCATCGAGGATTCCGGTGGCGCCATCGATTCAGTCACTGTTCTTGAGAGCGCCGACGATGGCATCGTGCTCCGGGTGGGCGCCGATCCGGTGCTGCGCAACTGCACCGTGACCGGTACCGGCAACCGCGGGGTGTACGTCTACCAGTCGGCCAAGCCGACCCTGGAGAACTGCGAGATTTCCGGCACCGGCGAGGCCGGTATCGCAGTCGTTCAGGGCTCCAGCCCGATCCTGACCCGCTGTCACGTGCACAACACTCGCGGGGCCGGCATCTCCTTCGCCGCCGACACCGCAGGTGAGGTCAACGCCTGCAAGGTCAACAACACCGCCGTACCAGGAGTCAGTATCGCCGAGGGAGCCTCGGTGACGGTTCGCGAGGCGGCTGCTGCGGCCGCCGCCGGGATCGCCACCAGTGAGGCGGTCAAAGGCGATCCGGCCAAGGTCGAGGCCCTGCTGGCCGAACTCGACGAGA
>JAABUR0100004359.1_pt1 | contig 18968 bp, 16 predicted proteins | sample 5560091 | NCBI WGS metagenome assembly JAABUR01 (sample SAMN10711879, study PRJNA513375) | rock metagenome | isolation source: Antarctica rocks | place: Antarctica: Victoria Land, University Valley sud | reverse complement strand
GGAAGATGGTTGTCAAAGAACTTCGTTCGTCGTTTGATAGTTTTAGGAGTTGTGCTGTTCTTGCCATACTGGAAGAATACAGCGAGATGGAACATTTATCAAATCACTAAACTGACAAGGTACTAGTCCAGAAATCAGAAACTCTTTTGCTGCACCGGGACAACCGGGAAATCCAAAGAAAGAATAACTGAACTGTGGAACTTGCGGTGAAGGCGACCCAACATCGGCACGCTTTCACTGTAGGTTTTGCCAATCACGTCTTTGACAGTCTCGTAAATATGATGGGATTGTCTTAATTTCGCCAATTCCATATTGAAAATGAACACAGATACATTAAAGACATGGACTGAGATGACAAGTAGTATAGTTACTACTTCAGCCATACTTGCTGCGGCATGGTGGTTCTTCGTTACAACAAAATATAAGCAAAGAATTCAGTTTAACATGAAGTGTAATTTCTTAACCTTAAGCGCAAATACAGATTCTACCCGACCCCTTTCGGCAAACTCTTTTCTTCGAACATAGTCAAAGCTTTTTACTGACGGTGTTGTTTGCGCCATCTCGTAATGTGTAACACGAAAGTCACACGAGATTACGCACACGGCGTTCCAAAGAGACTTAGGCGCGCGGTTAACAGTCTGGAAGAGGGTCAGCACTCATTTAGAGAACGCGCCAAGTGGCGCGCGGCGCGTGAGTAGGTTAAGCGCCATGCCACACCTCTAATAGATTGAGACTGAAAGGAATGTGGCGGAGAGGGTGGGATTTGAACCCACGGTGGAGTTTCCCCCACTCCGGTTTTCGAGACCGGTGCACTAAGCCACTATGCGACCTCTCCGAAGCAAAGTCGGAAGGATGAAGGCAGAAGTTAAGCGTTGTCAATTCCGCACCGCGTCCTTCTTGCTTCCTACTTTATATTTGCTCTCCGATTCTTGTTCTTCGTCGCGCGCGAAAAAATTGCTGCATCAACAGGCGACATTCCGCTTCTAAAATGCCCGATGTGATTTCCATGCGATGGTTTAGTGCTTCCGCATCACACAATCGAAACTGCGATTCGACGGCCCCTGCACGTTCATCTTGCGCGCCGTACACAAGTCTTTTGATTCTCGCTTGCACCAGCGCACCAGCGCACATCGCGCATGGTTCGATGGTCGAATAAACAATCGCGTCCGGCAGCCTGTAGTTTCCCGAAACGCGCGCGGCTTCACGCAAAGCGATGATCTCGGCGTGCGCTGTCGGATCACAATGGGTGCGCGTCCGATTTCCGGCGACTGCGAGCAATGTTCCGTTGCCTGCCACGATGCACGCGCCGATTGGTACTTCGTCCAATTCTCGCGCGCGTTGCGCCGCGTCAAGCGCCAACTGCATCCAGCGCACGTCAGACGTTTCATGCCGGGCGTCTTTTGTGTGCTGTGCGACTCGCGGCGGCATAACGAAACCTGCGGGCGTTCTCCCGGAATTATCTAAGAACAACGCGATTGTTCAATATAAGAGTCCGCTTGCGGAGCTGTCAAGCAACGCGCCTTTGACGCCGCGCGCATGTTTCAGCGACACTTACACAAAAGATGCACACGATTAACATACGCCCGCGCACGCCCTTTGATTTCGCTGCGACCGCGCGCTTCCTGCGCTTCACAGAAGCCGAAGCGGTGGATACTTTTGCTGATAATAAATACCGCCGCCTCTTTCATTTCGGCGAACGCCTACGGCTCGTCAGCGCCGCAATGCAGGGAACGCCCGCGCGTCCAATGCTCGCCGTTACGCTTAAGCAAGCATCCGAACAAACGCCACGCTCGCACGCCGCCGCCGCCGCAGATGATTTACAAACGGCTGTGAAGTTCGTCGAACGAATTTTCAGCACTACTCACGATCTTAAAAAATTTCGGGCGGCGATAGCCGGTGATGAGTTGATGTGCGAGATAGAAGCAGCGCATCGTGGTTTGCATCTGGCGCGCTGGCCGACGCTTTTTGAATCACTGACCATTTCGATTCTCGCGCAGCAAATTTCGACTGCGGTTGCGATGATTTTGAAACGCCGCGTTGTCGAAAAGTACGGCGCGCAGTTGATCGCAGGCGATGAAACGTTTTTCGCTTTTCCGCGCCCGGAAATTTTAGCGGCAGCCACCGTCGAAGATTTGCGTGCGCTCGGAATTTCCAATGCCAAAGCCGCGAGTATGATCGGCGTCGCGCGGGAAATTGCGAGCAGCGCGATTGATGAGAAAGAGTTAACAGAGGCGGACGACGAAAGCGTTATCGGGCGTCTCATACAATTGCGCGGGATCGGACGTTGGACTGCGGAATGGGCGCTAATGCTTTATTTTGGCCGCACGAACATTTTTCCGGCGGGCGATCTCGCGTTGCGCAACTTTGTGCATAAATATTACAACGGTAATGAGCCGATGAACGAGCGAGAGTTGCGCGCGCTTGCACGAGAGCGTTGGGGTGAGTGGTCTTCTTATGTGACCGTTTACGTTCTGGCCGCGTTGCGCACAGGACTTATTAACCTACGCTCCGGTGACGTGCTATTATCAACAAAGGCAAAGCGCGCTGCCGGAAAATCTTCGACGCACGCGCGCTAACGGAAAGTTCAGATTACATGCAATGAGCAAAGACCCGCGCACCGGAAATACAGGTTCTCTTAGAAGCGGCAATCGCGGCGGCACAAATTCTCCGCCGCCATCAACTCCGTCGAACGTCTCTCCATCGGGTCGCCTGCGCGCTCCTTTAAGTTCACAGTCCATCGACACGACGGGTGAAAGGCGAATTCCGCCCAACGTATCAAACGCGCCACGCACGCCGACGCCTGCGGAATTCAATACCGCGATGGCGCACTTTTATCGCGGCGAAGTGCAACGCGCCAACACCTGGCGCAATCGTCTAGACACGACGACGAACTGGGCTGTGCTGACGGCGGCGGGCACGCTTTCGTTTGCGTTCAGTGCAGCGGGGAATCCGCACTTCGTGATTCTCATCAATTCTGTGCTCGTCGCATTCTTTCTTCACATGGAAGCGCGTCGCTATCGTTATTACGAAATCTGGTCGAGCCGCGTGCGCGTGCTTGAGACAGGCTACTTTGCGCAGATGCTTGCGCCCGGCAACGCGCCCGACGAAGAATGGGCGGATCACTTAGCCGCAGACCTTTTGACGCCGCATTTTACGATCAGCATGTCGGAAGCCATCGGACGCCGCCTGCGCCGCAATTATCTGTGGATTTTTTTGTTGCTCGCGGCAAGCTGGAATTTGAAAGTTTATCTGCATCCGGTTCCGGCCAGACATCTCAGCGAGTTCATTGACCGCGCCACGATAGGCCTTGTGCCCGGCTGGTTCGTGGTGTGTGTCGGCGTCGTCTTCAATGCGGCAGTGATAACTTTCGCGATTGCCACCGTGCGCTTACGCGAAGCGACGGGCGAAGTTTTGCCGCGCCACGAATTTTCGCTGCATCCCTTGCGCCGCGTGACGAATTGGACGCGCGCTGCGACCACCTCGAGCCGCCGCGCGACAACCCTGCGCCGCGCCAAACGTGCGCGCCAACGCGTCCGCACAACGAGCGGCCTTAGCACTAACACGGGCGAGTTCAAACGTCCGAACAAAGTTGGGCAGGAAACCATCTCGGAAGAAATCTTGACCAGACAGTGAAGGCACGAAACAGTTAAAGTCTTGCCGCCGCTCAGTCGTCGCTAATCAAACATAAATCAACGGGCGCTCGTTCTATGATGGAACGAGCGCCCGTTGCGGTGCGTGGTTGCGATCAGCGTTCAGCTATCAAATTGTCAGCGTTTTCTTTTGTTCGTCGCGCGTGCGTTGTTGCCGCCCGTGTTGTTTGGTGTGCCACCTGTGTTGAGATCAACGGGCGCTGGATAGCCTTTGCCAGAAAGCGCGGCGATAGGAATCGTGATTTCTTTCTGGCCTTTGACGGCGCGCGTCACTTTGCTGCTTTCGTTCTTTTTGTTCTTGCCGCCAGCAGCATCCTTGTCGTTCAATGAAGCGTTTGAATTTCCGCCCGTGATGTTTTCGGTCGGATTGCCATTGGCATCGCGCGACATTTGCTTGAGGGCATTCAACGCTTGCGCGCGTTCCTGCTCGTTTAATTGATCGAGCGAGACGCCGTAAGACGAAAGCACGGCGCGCAGATTCTCTTCTGTGTTGGTGCCCTTGTCGTAAACGTCTCGATAAACATGTAGCTTGCCGTCTACGACAACGATGGTTTCATAGCGCAGTTCGACGGGAACGCTTTCGTTGAGCTTGACGCTCTTTGTTGCCGTTTTATCTTTCATTAGTTCGCCGAGCTTTTGATCGTTCAAATCTGCGCCGCCGAGTTGCGCTAATTTCAAGGCGACTTCCTGAACTTGCGGAGTGGTCAGGCCGACGCAGCCATGCGAGGCGAAGCTGCCGAGTTTTGCGGGAGATTTTCCGCCGTGAATCAAGGACGGCAAACCGATGGGAATCTTGATCGGCCCCAACGGATTCAACTTGCTGCCCGCCTCTATCTTTTGTCCGGCCTTCACTTTGTTAGAGCTTTCAACCCAAGGCTCGTCCGGCGGCGTCCAAGTCGGATTGACGATGATCGAGCTGGCTTTGCGAAGTCCGGTCGGCAAAGGAAACTCCGGGTAGCCGATGCCGACCTTGTAAGATTTAACGAGTTTGCCAGCGTCAAAAATGTCCATGCGATAAGCGGGCGCGTTGACGATGATGCGCGTGTCGGACGGAACGGCGTTGAACTTTCCACGCGAAGCATTGCCCGTCTCTGCGTTGATGTTAGTTCCGCCGCTATTCGAGTTGCTATTGTTCGGATTACTCCCGGACACGTTACTGTCCGTGCTGCTTGTGTTGTTGCCCGCATTGTTTGTCGCAGTGTTATTGGCAGTTGCGTTTTGATCTTGGTCGCCGCTCCAACGCTGGCGCACGAGTGCGAGAAGTTGATCTGTTTTTTCGGAGCCGATGATGGCTTTTAGTTGTTCGGCGGCGCGTGCGCTGGCCTCCTGCGTCGTCGTGCCGCTGTAATTGTCCCCATCCGTTTCGCGAAGCGCGGCGGTCTGCTCGCGCGCCACCGTGCGCAGTTTGTTGATCTGCTCATCAGTTAAATTAAGTTTCGATTTCAGCTCTCCGGCGAAACCTTCGTCTGCGAAAAAAGCGTCGAGCACAGGCAACGTAACCGGCAGATTGGCAGCGCTCGTTGTATCCGCCACAACAATTTGCGGCGAAGGTGCTGGCGGTGCGGTAGTCGTCGCGGTAGTGGTGGTTGTCGAATCGGTGTTTGCAGTATTCATCGGCGAGTTAGCGCAATTCGCGCACGCTAAAACAACGGCGAGCAGCAAGCTCAAAAGCGTCGCCCGCAAAATATTTTTCATGCTTTGTTGATCCTCTGTGATGTGTTAGATGACTGAAACGTGTTTGGCAATCAAGTTTTGCCACACGCTTTTATGCAACAGTCGTTCCCATGTTTTCGTCGCTCATTTGACCGGAGTTGCTACACAAACGTCGCGCGGGCGCAGTTAGCCTTGCACCATAAGCGAACAAGCGCAGTCATCAAATTCAATTTGTCAATAAAAGCTAAGGCATGTCGTGGTGCAGCAGCAGATAAGGATTGATGTTCGTGCCGTTATAGAAATGTTTCGGGTCGGCGACGATTGAAATGGAAAAGTGCAGGTGATAATTGCCTGCTCCGGCGTTGCCCGTATCGCCGACGTAACCTATGACTTCGCCGCGCCGTGCGAAATGATTTTCCGCGAGTCCGTCTGCATAGTGATCTAGGTGCGCATAGTAGTAAACGGTTTTGTTGTCGGTATCTAGTTGGTAGATCGTCGTGCCGCCGCGCACGCTCTGGAACAGCTTGACGATAGTGCCGTCTGCGCAAGCAACGACGGGCGTGTTGTGCGCCGCCGGAATGTCTATCGCGTCGTGCACGCGGCCTTCGGAGCGCGCGGCTGTGTAGGTGTCAAGCAATTGCTCCGGGCGCACTCCGGCGACAGGGATAAGCAGAGCTTTCGTATCCGTCGAAGGCAGAGTTGCGGAAGCCGACGAGGGCGATATGGCGGGCGTTGGTGAAGCAGGCGGGACAACGTTGACGGTTGGCGATGCGTCAGGCGTGGCAGTGACATGGGTCATCGAAGGCAACGGCGACGGCGTAGCTGAAGCGTTGAGCGGCGCTGATAAGTTCTCTTGAGAATTGTGTCGCACGTTGAGCCAGACGAACGCAATGATGAAACAAACGAGCGCTAGCAGCGACGTGCGTATCAGGCGCGTTTGTGCGCGCGTGCTCAGTTTGAAAGCCATCTTGTGTTTCGCGTCGCCGCCCTTACCTTAAGAAGCGAGCCGTGCGCCGATCTCCTTTGTGCAGTTTTTTGCCGGTAGCACACACAGACCATTTTCTGTTATTACATTGTCGTTCATTTGCGTGCGCGCGAAAAGCTTTTTGTCTGATCGTCTGAGCCGCGCAAATTGATCGGCGCGTTGACAACATCCACGTCAACGATACATTAAAATTTAGAGCTTCGATAAACATGAAACAAACTGAATTTTCAAAGACAAGCGGGCGAACGCATTCCTACGATAATCATTCGCGGACAAAAGGCTTCGCGGCACTGCTGCTTCTGCTCACTTTCTGTGCGAATCCGAATGTTTACGCGCAAACTGCGGCGACGGCAACGATAGCGCGCGGCGAGACGGTGCAGTTTCAGAGTCAACTCGCCGGAAAGACTTTGCCTTATAACGTTATCTTGCCGCCGGATTACCACTCGCAAGCAATGCAAACGACGCGCTATCCCGTGCTCTATCTTTTGCACGGTTTGTTCGGCCACTACACGGACTGGCTTGCGAAGACAAAACTCAACAGCTATGCCGCGCAGCATCACCTTATCATTGTGACGCCCGAAGGCAACAACAGTTGGTATACGGATAGCACGACAAATCCTGCGGACAAATACGAGAGTTACGTGATGCGCGAATTGATCCCTGACGTGCAAAAGCGATTTCGCACCATCGAAGCGCGCGAGGGACGCGCCGTTGCAGGTCTGTCAATGGGCGGCTACGGCGCGTTGAAGTTCGGCGTGAAGTATCCAGACCAATTTATTTTTGCCGCTTCGATGAGCGGCGCGCTCGCGGCTGCTTCTTGGACGGAAGCAGATTTGCGCAAAGGAGGAGCGTTCGCACTTCCATCTATCACGGCGGTCTTTGGCGCGGCAGATAATCCGGCACACGCCGCTAATGATCTCTTCAAACTCGCACGCGAATTTCCAACGGCGCGTCTTTCATCGCTGCCCTACTTTTATCTGGACTGCGGCACAGAAGATTCTTTGCTCACATACAACCGCACGCTCGCAGACATTTTCCTTGAACGAAAAATTCCGCACGAGTACAGAGAATTGCCGGGCAAGCATAATTGGATTTTCTGGGACGCGCAGGTACGTGATGTTTTAAGAATCGCCGAAGAACGCATGTCGCCGCCGCAAAAGCAAACGAAAACAACTCGCTTTGAATCAACGCCGCACGCCGCAACATTACGACAGGCACGAGCGGCAAGACATGGCCTTGCGTTCCACACGGGAGATTGATTTGCTCGACTTTGCCACCAACATGGCGCGCGATGCCGGACGCATTCTCGCCGAACGTTTCGGGCGCGCGCTCACCGTTTCCAACAAGGGCGACATAGACCTTGTCACAGAAGCCGATTTAGCCTGCGAACAATTCATCATCGAACGCATCCAGACGCATTACCCACGCCACCAGATTCTCGCAGAAGAGTCCGGCGCAACGAGCTACAACGATAGCGCCGAATACAAGTGGATCATTGATCCGCTCGACGGCACGACCAACTACGCGCACGGCTATCCGTGTTTCTGCGTCTCCATCGCGCTTGAACACACTGCCTCGCGCCAGATTGTTATCGGCGTCATTTATGATCCCACACGCGACGAGCTTTTCGCCGCCGAACGTGGGTCAGGCGCAACCTTGAACAAACGCCGTATGCGCGTCACAGATACGGACGATCTCAACCGCGCGCTGCTCTGCACGGGTTTTCCCTACGATGTACGCGAGCACAATGATTTCGCGCGCCACTTCACAAATTTCATCAATCACGCGCAGGCCGTGCGCCGCGACGGTTCAGCCGCGCTCGATCTCGCTTACGTCGCCTGCGGACGCTTTGATGGTTTCTGGGAAGAAGGTTTGCGCCCTTGGGACGTGGCCGCCGGAATTTTGCTCGTCGAAGAAGCGGGCGGGCGCGTCTCACGCTACGACGGTTCATCTTTTAATATCTACACGCCGCCCATTCTCGCCAGCAACGGCCTTGTCCACGACACGATGATGCGCGTGCTTGCGATGTAATCCAGCCACTGCAACTTAACTTGTATAGCGCGTAAGATAAGCGGCGAGTTGAGGCTTGTGGAAGATGTTGTTACACTGACCGTTTTGATTGGAACGATTATTTGCGGGAGTAATTATGCAGGCAGTAGCGATGAATACATTTGAACTATTTTTGAACAAGCACGATGAAGCGGCGTGGGCGGAAGCGGTAACGCAGCTTTTACCTTCGATCCATGAAGTTGATCGCGCGGGCGTGCAGGTGTGGTTCGCCTTTTATCCTTTGGCGCTTGCCAGAGAGTTGCAGCAGGCGGATGACCCTGCGGAGTTGGCAAGACGTTTGCAGCTTCAGGGCAAGTACGAGTTAAAGGATCAGATTGATTCGTCGCACGAATTTCTCTACGGTCATCGCTTCTGGCCGGAAATAAAAAAGGCTGTCACCCAACACATCGCCGCTTTCAAACAAACAGAAACCTTAACGCTTGTAGATGAAATTCGTGTTATCGCAAATCAAGTCGCTGCCACATTGAAAGTTGATGTGTCGCTAATTGTCGGCACCACGGCAATCGCGTTAATGACTTTGCAGCAGATAGGCGTTAGTGCGTTCAACGCTGCGCCGGGAAAAATCGCGGAGAAGCGAAGGCGTGCCAAACGTTCGCCGGAGAAAGTGTTGAGACAACGCGCGAAGGATGACAATCAGGGCTTGCTTGGCTTTCTCAAAACCACGAACAAGCGTTGGACTGTGACGTTTGACGAAGCTGATCCGCAGGCTAAGTTCAAAGTCATGCACATGCAGGAACTAGCGAGCGGCGCGGCAGAAGACAAACGCGATTGGCGCGCGGTTGATCCGCGTCGCGTCGAAGGGCCGATTCCTGTGGAGTGTCGTTCGGCGGCGTGCGGCACGTGCTGGGTGGGCGTGCTCGGCGGAGCCGAAAAGCTTTCGGAAGTGAGCCGCCGCGAAAGCAAAAACATCAAAGAGTTCGGCTATATCGAAACAGATGATCCGCAGCCGCTGATCCGCCTCGCGTGCATGGCGCAGAGCGCGGGCGCAGTCTCCATCGTCGTTCCGCCATGGAACGGCGTCTTCGGTAAATTCCTCAAAGCGCAACAAGGCGCGGGCGTTCACAACAATGGTGTTGAAGCCAACAACTCAAAGGCTGACGCTTCATCAAACTAAGCGCCTTGCTTAATCAAAAAACGCGCGCCGTAAGATTAGCGCGTGTCGCATCGTCAAGGAGAATTTAATCGTATGGCCGAATCACAAAACGTCGCCAACAATTCGCAATTACTCGTCGTCGGCGAGGATGATTTTTCATTTGAAACGCTTGAGCAGGAGAACGGGCAGGCGACCATGATACGGTTTTCCATTGACAGCAGACGTTACAGCGCGGGCGATATGCTGCTCGTCTTATCCGGCTCGGAGATTCATTTTCACGGGATGGTCGGACAAATCGAAGACGGCATGGCGACGGCTGCGGATCGGCGTGGCTCGCTTTTGCCCGTCACCGTTCAGTAACGCCGTGCACAGCGCAAAACATGAAAACAGTTGTTCTGCTTATCGTCTCAAACGCTTAGAGATCATCGCTTGGCATATGCCTTTGAACTTCAAAGCGCCGAACGAATAATTTCCGCGAGGCGTTTGCTTTCCCGCCGTGCGCAGACACGCGCGTCATCGCCCGGCTGCGGCTTAACTTTGAGCGGCGTGTGATAAATAATTTCCACTTTGACAAAGCGCGGCAGCTTACGATCTTTAGGCCATACGCGATGTGCGCCGCGAATCGTCACCGGCAGGATCGGCACGTTTGCTTCGAGCGCCATACGCACCGCGCCCGTCTTGAATTGCACCATCGAGCCGTCCGGCAAGCCGCGCCCGCCTTCCGGGAAAATCACCACCGCGCCGCCATCGTTTAACCACTGTATCGAGCGGCGTATCGCTGTCGGGTCAGTGCCTTTGATCTCAAGCGGCCAAGCGCCTAAAAGTCCCGGCAATTTTCCCACCACAGGCCAATCGAAAATTTCATTCCACGCGAGATAACGCAAGGGGCGCTTAACCGCCGTGCCGATCCAGAAAGGGTCAACGTAGCTCTGATGATTGGCGGCGATAATGAGGCCACCCGTGAGCGGGATATTTTCAAGACCACGATACTTCACGCGCCAGAAGACACGAAAAAGCATTCGCATCACAGGACGCATCACTTCGAGCGCTCGCTGCGGCAGCACGAATAATCTGTCCGGCGAACTCTGTTTCTGATTCCGGCAGCGTGTCGCGTCGGGCGTGCTCATGATGACTTTACGAAACCTATATTACTCTTCAATGGTGTTAGCGAGAGTTGTTTTCTTCTTCGTTTGCGGTGTTAAAAGAACGGTAAGTGTCGCTCAAATGCCCTACCGCATTATTGATTGCAATCGGCAATTTTTCCGAAAGGCGTGACACGGTATTCGTCCCGTTCAACACAAAATCCTGCCACCAATCTTCAGGCACATCGCGCGCTGTGAGCGTGTCCGGCGTTTCGGCTTCGCAGCGTTCACACAGGAAGCCCGTATAATTACGTGCTTCATCTTTCGTTAATCCGATACGCATCTTTTGGTTGCACGACGAATCGGCGCAGCGCCTTTCGATTTCGATGAGCAACACCGCGCGTGGCACAACAATCCGGCTCATCTTTTCATTCCTTTAACTTTCAGTAATGCGTGTACCACGAAATCGCACAACGCTCCGACGGCAACACTGATTATATGGTTTCTTCGAGCGGCCATTGCTTATCTACAAATTCAAGATGCAGACGCGGAATATTATCCGGCCCGAGCCTGCGCGCGCGTACCGCCGCGACAACAGAGATTTGATAACGTGAACTCGTCAAACGCACAAAGCGCCCGCGTGCCACCTCAAGCGACGTGAAGACTGCGGCTCCGCGACGGCTGATATTCTCCGTCACCGTCTGCTCGCTCACCGTCACCTGTCCTTTGTCATCAAATACTTCGACGCTCACCTCAATCGCCATTGCATGACGCGTTTCGGGGCGCGGTTCATTCGTGCGCGCATAGCTTTTAGCTTCGTCCTGTTCGCGCACATTCCACAGGCCGGTTTCGGCTGCCGTCTTTGCGACTTCGTAACGCTTCGTCGGGTCTGTTTGAAAACTTGCGGGCGGATACTTACCGACAAATGCGACGCCCACTTCAAAGCGCGGCAGCTTATCTTTATCCGTCTGCGCGAGCGCCTTGATGTTGCGTACCAGTGCCCACACGCGGTATTGCTGTTCGACGTGATCGAAGCAACGCAATTGGCGCGGCATCGGCAGCGTTAATTGTAACAGCCTCCCTGTTTCGGTCGGGTGTGCAATAGAGAAACGCGCCCCAAAAGGCGTGACATCAACGAGGCGCGTTAGTTCAACCCATTCGTGATCCTCGCTCTCGCGACACTGCACGCGCACCGGCAGAGACAGTTCCAGCCGCTCGCGCATACGCTTGGATTTACCGTTCAATTCCATATCAAATTAACCGTTACCATCATTCGAGGTTGTTAACTTCGAGCTACCATATATGGTGCTTTTATAAACCTCCGTAGGGCTTACCCCTGACAGCCCTGAAGTCCTCTTTTTACAATGGTTTGGCTGCTATTCACAGGTTGCTAAAGACATGGTTTTCGGCTACAATATGTCGTACTCAAAATTGATCGCCGCGAACGTCAATTCAGTACCGAAAATTTATCTTAAACTTCCCGCGCTCTTGTCGTTGCAGCGGAGATTTTAAGCCCGCGAATCATTACGTATCAACTGAAGCAGTGCCTTTTGCGGAAGGCTTCTCGGTCACGCGCTCGCGCGGATTGTACCGGAAAGGTCTATTTGATGGAAACAACTACTGAACGCAACTACATTAACATCGAAGACGAAATGCGCCGTTCGTATCTGGACTACGCGATGAGCGTCATCATCGGGCGCGCTCTGCCGGATGTGCGCGACGGTTTGAAACCCGTGCATCGCCGCGTGCTGTGGGCAATGAACGAACTTGGCAATCAGTATAACAAAGCTTACAAAAAGAGCGCGCGCGTCGTCGGCGATGTCATAGGCAAATATCATCCACACGGCGACACGGCGGTTTACGATACGATTGTGCGTCTCGCGCAGGATTTCTCGATGCGCTATCCGCTCATTGACGGACAGGGAAATTTCGGTAGTGTTGATGGTGACGCGGCGGCCGCAATGCGATATTGCATAACAGGTAATACGCTTACGGTTACAAACAAAGGTTTACAGCGCATTGAGAACATCTCGGAAAGCGAAGATGTTGATATAAAAGTTTTGTCGCACAATCAAAAAGTCAACACGGCGAGCAAATGGTTTGATTGTGGCGAGCATTCGGCGTTTCGCGTTAAAACAAATCGCGGTTATGAAATCACGGGAACGGCAAATCATCCGTTGCTGGTTTGGGGGACGGCGCAAAACAATCGTCCGCATTTTGTCTGGAAAACGATTGACCAATTGCGGAAAGGTGATTTTCTCGTGATTGACAGAAGCGAAACACTTTGGACGAAAAAAGAAGTCGCGCTGGAAAATTTTCTGCCGAAGATTGAAAATTCGCGTGTGGAGATTCACAAAACGCCGGAAACTTTGAATGTTGATTTGGCTTTCTTGCTCGGCGCATTGACGGCTGAAGGTTCGAGCCGCGAAAACTGCATAGATTTCGTTAATGTCGAAGGCGAGTTTGCCGACGAATTCGTCGCCGCTTGGAAAAGAATTTTCCCGACTTGTCGCTTGCATCGCTGGCTACGCGAGCCGCACGGTTACGGCAAAAAGAAGTATTGGCAAATGCAAATCGTCAGCCAACAGGTTGTCGGACTCTTACAAAATCTCGGCTTAAACGGCAAGTCTCACGAGAAACAAATTCCCGAAGCGATTCTTCGTTCGCCGAAAATAATCGTCGCCGCTTTTTTGCGCGGCCTTTACGAAGGCGACGGAGGTGTGGAAAAAGCGGGCAAAAGTCTTTTGCGCGTTAGTCTAACCTCGAACAGCAGTGAACTGTTAAAGCAAACTCAAGTCGTGCTTTTACGATTCGGTATTGCGGCAACTCTTTTCAGCGCTGCTTCGCATGGACGCAAAACGCATCGGCTTTGTATTACGGGCAAAGAGAATCTGCAAAAATTTGCTGACAAAATAGGTTTCTTTTCAAAGGCGAAAAGAGATGCGCTAAAAGTTGTGGTGTCCGAGTTTTCCGGTATCGCGTTATCGAAAACCGATTTTGTTCCGCATCTTGCCGGATTCGTTCGCGCCAATGCTTTCGCCGAAACGAGTTGGCTGAAGCGAAACAATTTTGACCGCTTGCCGCGTTTGCGAAATTCACTTTCGCGGCTTGAAAATATAATTGGCGCGGAAGATTTTAGTTGGATAAAAGAATTAGCTGCAAGCGATTATTTATTTGACCCGGTAGTTGAAATTGCTGACGCTGGTGACCAGAAAGTTTATTCACTGCGCGTGGACAGCGATTGCCATTCGTTTGTCGCCAACGGTTTCGTTAATCACAATACGGAAGTTCGTATGGCGCGCTTCGCTTCAGATATTCTCGCCGACATTGAAAAGGAAACGGTTGATTTTAACCCGAACTACGACGAATCGCTCTCCGAACCTTCTGTGCTGCCAACGCGCATCCCGAATCTTTTAGTCAATGGTTCGGATGGCATCGCCGTTGGCATGGCGACCAAGATTCCGCCACACAATTTAACGGAAGTCCTTGACGCGACCGTCGCGCTTTTGCGCAAGCCCGCGATGAGCGTTGACGATCTCGCGCAGATCGTGACCGGCCCTGATTTTCCGACGGGCGGATTTATCTACGGCGGCGAGGAATTGAAACGCTCTTACACGACGGGTCGCGGCATTATTCAAATGCGCGCGCGCGCGGGCATTGACCGCATCGGGCGCGGCAATACGGAACGCGACGCCATCATCGTCACTGAAATTCCTTTCCAGGTTAACAAAGCGCGCTTAATTGAACGCATCGCCGAACTCGTCAACGAAAAGAAATTAGACGGCATTTCTGATCTGCGTGACGAATCAGACCGCAACGGAATGCGTATCGTCGTCGAACTCAAACGCGACGCCGTGCCGCAGGTCATTCTTAACAAGCTTTATAAAATGACGCCGATGCAATCATCTTTCGGCGTTATTAACCTAGCAATCGTCAACGGTCAGCCGCGCGTTTTGAACATCAAAGAGATGCTCGAAGCGTTCATTGAGTTTCGCCGCGAAGTTGTCAAACGCAGAACCGAATACGAACTCCGCCGTGCGAGAGCGCGCGCGCACATTCTCGAAGGCTTAAACAAAGCGATTGATGCGCTCGATTACATTGTTCCGCTGATACGCAACGCGCGCTCCGTTGATGAAGCGAGACAGTGGCTGACGGGCACATTGGAAACGATGAACGAGGTCAAGAATTGGAAAGGCACGCCGAATGATTTGACGCTCGCGGGCTTCCTCGGCAAATTGCAGAAAGCGATTGCGGGCTTGCAGTTCTCTGAGATTCAGGCACAGGCCATTCTCGATTTGCAACTTCGTCGTTTGTCCGCGCTCGAACGGCAAAAGATTCTCGACGAATACGAAGGCATTATCCGACTTATTGCCGGGCTTGAAGAAATCCTCGGGAGCGAAACGGCTTTGCGCCGCGTGATTATCAAGGAACTCGAAGAAGTCAAAAAAGAGTTTGGCGATAAGCGTCGCACGGAAATTATCGCAGAAGGCGTCGAACTCTCCATCGAAGATTTGATTGCCGATGAAGATGTCGCAATCACCATCACCAAAAACGGTTACGTCAAACGCACACCCGTTACTGCTTACACAAGACAGGGACGCGGCGGCAAAGGCAGGTTCGGCGCGTCTACCGGCAAGAACGATGATTTCATAGAGCATCTCTTCATCGCTTCGACGCACGCTTACATAATGGTCTTCACGGACAACGGGCAGGTCTTCAAAATCAAAGTCCACGAACTGCCCGATGCCGCCACCGCCGGGCGCGGCAAAGCGATTGTCAATCTCATCAACATACCAACGACGCGCAAACTCGCGGGCGTCGTTCCCGTGCGTGAATTCTCGGAAGGCCGCTACGTCTTGATGGTCACGCGCAAAGGTGTGATTAAGAAAACATCGCTCGCCGATTTTCAGAACATCAATGTGCGTGGCATCAACGCCATCAACATAGACGATGGCGACGAACTGCTCGACGTAGTTTTGACAGACGGCACGAAACGCATTTTCATTGCCACGCACAACGGCCTCGCCATACGCTTTGACGAAAAAGGCGTGCGCTCGATGGGACGCTCGACGCGCGGCGTGCGCGGCATTGATTTACGCCCCGATGATTACGTCGTGAGCGTCTGCGCCGTCTCCGCCGAAGATAACGAGCGAATGCTGTCGGTCTCCGAACAGGGCTTTGGCAAGCAAACGAAGATCACCGATTACCGCTTTCAATCGCGTGGCGGCAAAGGTGTGATTAACATGAAGGCGACGGAGAAAACAGGCAAAGTCGTCGCCGTCTTTCCCGTCGATGAAGATTCAGAGATAATGATTATTACGCAACAGGGCAAACTAATCCGCATCGAAGCCGACAGCATACGCAAAACAGGCCGCTCCGCTTCCGGCGTGCGATTGATTAAGACAGACGGCGGCGATAAAGTCACCAGCGCCTCCCTAGTTGATCCCGCGAGCGAAGAGGCCGGTGTGGAAGAAGTCCCGGCAAGCTGAAAAGAAACATAAGATAGTATTGAAGCCATCTTATAACTATTTGTTGTCGCAAAGTATAAACTTATTAACGCAATGCTTCTGCAAAAGTTATAAAGTGGCTTTAATACTTATCTCGCTCTGCGTGTTACTCCCGCTAATTAGCCTACACATCTACATTTCTTCGCTCGCGCGTTGGGCTTCCCACTCGTTGATAACTTCGTAAGCATGGTTCAATATGGGACGCGGGCGCACACCGTCGGCCTGTCCAATCAGACCTTCGCGTTCCATCATGTCTAGAATCGCGGCGGCGCGTCCATAACCGATGCGAAGCCGTCGTTGCAGCACAGAGGTCGAAGCGCGCTTCATATCGATGCAAATCTTCAGCGCGTCTTCGTAAAGTTCATCGCGCACACCATTCGTGCCGTCTTCGCCCGCCGCTTCTTCTTCGGACTGCGTGATGCTTTCATCGTAAATAGGTTCGCCCTGCGCTTTGACGTGTTCAACGATTTTGCCGATCTCCGTTTCATCGACGTATGCGCCGGACACGTGCACAAGCCTTGATGTACCCGGCGGTAGAAACAGCATGTCGCCGCGCCCTAAAAGTTGCTCCGCACCGTTTGCATCGAGAATTATTTGAGACTCTGCTTTAGATAGAAGGCGAAAAGCGATGCGTACCGGAAAATTTGCTTTGATCGTAGAAGTAATATTATCAGGCGAAGAACGGTTTGTAGCGATAACTAAGTGGATACCGACGGCGCGCGCCATCTGTGCAAGGCGTGTGATGGATTCTTCGACTTCATGGCCGGAAGTCATCATCAAGTCTGCGAGTTCGTCAATGATAATGACGAGATAGGGCAGAGACTTATGCGGCTCATTTGCATAATCGTAATCTTTGACAAGATTGCGGCGCATCACTTCCAAGTTGAAGCCGTCGATGTTTCGCACGCCCCAATGTGCGAGTTCTTTGTAACGACGCTCCATTTCCGAGACAGCCCATTTCAGAGCATAAGAGGCACGCTTTGGATCGGTAATGATTGGTATCGCCAGATGCGGAATGTCTGCGTAAAGGGCAAGTTCTAATCGCTTCGGGTCAACCATGATGAATTTAACTTCACCAGGATTAGCTTTGTAGAGAATCGACACGATCAGCGTATTGACGCCGACGCTTTTACCTGCTCCGGTTGCGCCTGCGATTAACAGATGCGGCATCCGCGCGAGGTCTGCAATATAGTTCAATCCATCGATTGTTTTGCCGAGCGCGACTGTGAGCTTCGAGTTCCATTCGCGGAATTGACGTGATTCTATTACTTCGCGCAAATGAATCGTGTCGCGCTGTGGGTTCGGAACAATTATGCTAATGTGGTTTTTCCCCGCAGTTGGTTCAATGATTACATACTCTACCCCTAAGGCAAACGCAATATCATCCGAAATTCTCTGCATTCGCATTAAACTTATACCCGGATCAGGTTTGAACTCAAAAGTAGTAAAAACAGGGCCGGGACAGATATATTCAATCTTGCCTGTGACATTAAATTCACGACATTTCTCCGCGACGCGTGTGGCGAGGTCGCGCAATTCTTCGTCTGTCTGCTCGCTGTACGGCGGCGGCGCGTGGAGAAACTCCGTGCTCGGCAATGCGTAATCTGTAATCGGCGCAGGAGGAGTTGCCGCACGACGCGGCTTTTCGGGTGTTGCGGCAATGTGCTGCGCGGCGATTGTTTCCTGCTCGGCTTCGATGGCCGCAGAGCGTTGAGCCTGCGACGAAGCGTTGGTTGCAGCAGCGAGCGCTGAACGCTTGATTGCGGTGGAGGCAGCGGAATCACTCACAGCAGTTTCCGTTGAAGAAGTGTCGCGCATAAATTCTGCGACGCGCTCGGCAGCGGTCATTTCACGCGCTTGCACCGCGCTCTCTTTTGCTTCACTGCGTTGTGATTGCGCGGCGTAACGCATCTCGGCACGCGCGGCATTACGAGTTTGCATTTCTTCATTGTGAGATTTAAGCCAAGTATTAAATCTTCTCGATATATTTCGCAAAACACCGCCGTCACTAATGTTGTCGGGAGGATTATTTGGTTCAACTTTTCCAGACTGTTCTTTTAACTGCTTTTCAGGTTCGGATGATATTTCAATTCGACTTCTTGAAGGACGTGGAGAGTCTATAAATGTTTGTACCTCACCGTAGCTGGATTCAGGATTTGATTGGGTTCTCGCTTCAGAGCTATTTACGTTCGTAAAACTATGGCGCATCTCGGCAACATTATGCGGTCGCTCCGATGGTCTCAACGCCATCGCCTTACTAAGCGCAGAGGCAATCGGCAACGGGATGTTTGGATTTATCTTGTTCGTCGGAATTAAAGAATCCGGTTCATCATTTAACAAAGCTACTTGACGAGCTAAAGCATCGGGCGGCGCTTGTCCTGTGAAAAGGTGATACAGCGTAGCGCCTAGAGAATAGAGGTCACTACGCGGGTCTGTCCTCGTTCCTTGAATCTGTTCGAGAGAGGCATAGTTTCGGGAATATCCGAAAAGGCTTTGATTAGCTGTTGTTGCTTGATTCATCTGTCCGGCAGCGCCTTTAGCCAAACCGAAATCCAACAACATTATCTGCCCACGTTCGCCAATTTTTAAGTTGGCTGGTTTAATATCACGATGAATAATTGGTGGATTGTGTGAGTGCAGATATTCGACAGCTTGTAACAATTGATCTGCTCATTGCAAAACCTCCGGGACGGAAAAGCGTTGAGGCTGCTCTTTAAGCACCATAGATAAATCAGAGCCGGGCACGTATTCCATAACTAAATACTGCAAGCTGCCTTCAGCAAAATGGTCAAGCACTCTAGTGCATTGTAAGATTAGATGTTGTAGAAACGCTCTTGCCTCTTGTATTCTTCAAGCATGGCAAGAACACCACAACTTATCAATCTCTCTTCTGACGAACTTCGCTCTTTGAAAACTTCGTTACGCAAA
>JAABUR0100004358.1_pt1 | contig 18979 bp, 29 predicted proteins | sample 5560091 | NCBI WGS metagenome assembly JAABUR01 (sample SAMN10711879, study PRJNA513375) | rock metagenome | isolation source: Antarctica rocks | place: Antarctica: Victoria Land, University Valley sud | reverse complement strand
CATGCTCGTCCGCCTCGTCGTCCTCCGACGCGCCCGCCTCCTCGTCCTGCGCGGCGCGGCGTGTGATCGGCCGCGCGTCGCGGCGTCGGACACCACGAAGAGGCGGGGCGTGTCCCCTGGGACCACCATCGGCGGGCTTATGCGCGCCCGCAGCAGGGCGCGCCTGCAACTGGGGGTGCAGGCGCAACAGGGGGCGCGGCCGCCGGCAGCAGCGCGCGCAAAGGCAGGGTGCCCGCTCCTCAGTTGTGCGGGCGGGAAGCTGACTTGAATACCTGCCCGCCTGCCGCGCCAGCCTGCGCGCTGACTGCCTGCGCGCCCTACCGGCCTGCCGCGGCTCACTATCGCCGCCTGCCACCGACCTGCATTCCTTGACCCCGACCTTGACCCTTCCCCCTGACCCTGGGCGGGGCAGGCCGCGCGCCTGCTGCGCCAGCATGCGCGCCGCCTTGTCGGCCTTGGCGCGCTCCTCGGCGCGGCGGCTCTCCTCCAGCGCGCGGCTCTTGCCGACCCAGGCCGCCAGGTCGTCCACGTCCGGCGCGGCCTCGCCCAGCGTCTTGGTCGCGCGCAGCTTGGCCTGCTCCACGCGCTTCTCGCGCTGCCTGCGCGCAGCCGCGCGCCGGGGCCCTCAGGGGGGCCGCACGGCCTCGGCCGCGCGCGGCGTGCCCACAAGGGCGAGCGCCGCGGCTGGGCCTGCTCCGCTGTCCTGCGCAGCCTGGCTGCAAGGCTGAGCACAACCATCATCCTGTACGCTCATGGGCACCAAGCGCCACACCTCGCGCTGTTTCTGACACTGTCGTATATCCTATCACTGATGAAGGACAAGCGCAGCTGAGTCTGCGTTTGCCAGAGGTGACGGCACTCCAACACGTAAGTGTCGCACACACGCTGATACACAGAGGCATGGTGCGGCGCGATGCGAGCACACGGGCGTCAGGCAGGCGCTAGCAAAGAAGGCGGTGGATCGGCGCCGCGCACGCTTTCACGCGCTCCGCCAGCTCGTCGGCCTGCGCACGCCGCGCCGCCTCCGCGCGCTCCGCCGCGTGCCTCTCGAACTCGGCCTTCGCCGCGCCGCCGTCGCCGATCACCAGCGGCTTGAGGCCGAGCGAAATACGGACCCTGCCGCACGTCCGCCACAGCCAGCGTCAGGCTCTCGGGGCTGTGCGTCTGCCCCTCCACGACTAACACGCATGTCAGGGCGGACAAGCCCAAGATGTGGCCAGTCCTGTCTCGCGCACACCAGCAGGGCACATGCATAAGTGCTGTGTGATACAGCCTCTCATACACACGGCCTTTACAAGACCCACCAAGCAACCAGCGCACCTATTTGTCTCCTCCACGCTCATGGAGACCTCGCCGCCGGCGTCCTGCAGCTGCGGCTTCAGCGCGTCCGGCGCAGCCTCGCCGGGCGCGGGCGCGGGCCCGGGCGCGCCGGCCCGGCCCGCGCCGGGCCTGTCGTCGTCCGCCGCCGAGGCGCCCACCACGCCGCCGGCACGTGGGGCATCCGCCATGCGCGCGCTGCCGCTGCGCCCAGGCTTCGCGCCCGGCTGCTCATCTTCCGTCAGCCTGCGCTTCTTCTCGCCCGCTGGCGCGGCCTCGTGGCCGTCCCTGTGCTCTGCCTTGACAGCCGGCCGCTCGTCGTCCGGCAGCCTGCGCTTCTTGTCTGCCGGCGGGGCCTCGGCGCCGCCCCTGCGCTCAGCGCTGGCGTCCGGCCGCTCCTCGGCCGGCAGCTTTCGCTTCTTGTCGCTGGCCGATGCGGCTTCACCGCCCTCTTTGCGCGCCTCATCGCCCGAGCGCCGCTTGTGGTGCTTGTGGTCCTTGTGCTTGTCCGACTTGTGCCGCTCCTTGTCTTTCTCCCTGTGCTTTCTCTCCTTGCTGTGCTTGCCCTCCCTCTCCGCCTTGTCCCCGTCGTTGGGGTGCCCGCTGTCGCCCATACCTCTCAATACGGGGCCTGTCAACAAAACAGAGGGACGGCGGGGTGCAAGAGGGACGCAAGACAGAGGCTCTCCCTCCCTGTATTTCTTCCTGGAACAAAGGGGTTTATTTAGCGTCAGGGCTTTGCAAGCTCTAGCTGTAGCTTGAATTGCCTTCCAGACAATGCAGGGGCCCAAGTCTCGCGCATGTGTTTCAGACGTCCTGCAAATAACAACATGCTAGAGCAGCCATGCTCAGGACTTCAGCGCCAACCACAAATAAACACCCAAAAGCTGTCTCACTCAGGTCATGCGACCCTCCCAGCAGGCAAACGTCCCGCAAGTCACACCATGTGCAAGGTTCCTGGCAGGTCAAAGTGTTCAAACGTGTTCTGAGAGCCAAGGACCTGCACGCGTACGACCCGCAGCGCAACGCACCCCGTACGTCGCGGCGCAAGCAGCCAATCTTCCGTCACCAGCACAGCAGGTCTCTCGGGGCTCACAGGCGGGACTGTGCTGCTTATTGAAAGGCCAGACGCCAAACGACCAGGATGAGTACACAGCTGCAGCCCCAGTCGACACCCACACCACCTGGGTGTGGCGGGCGGCGCTGCCGCAAGAGCAGGGGCAGAACGCCTGGCGCCTCGCTCCCCCAAGGCCTCAGACTTCATCGAGGTAGTAGTACGTGCCTGCAGCGCAGACGCTGCCATCAAGCCCCAAGAAAGTGACGTGAACAAGCCCTGCTTGGCCCAGGCTTGAGGACAGAAGCCACACGTGACACATGGCAACGCTCACGATCCACAGACCACAGGTGTGCCAAGGGTCGTTAAGGTTTAAAAGACTGCACAGTGTCCGCTCCAGCGTACACATTAATGTGCTGTGCGAGGCGAACGTGCATGGTGTGTGAAGAGTGCATGTCGCCCTTGCATGCGCAGAGCACCCTTGCACTTGCAGGGTGCACTCGCGCGCCCAGCTTGGCCCGGCTGCGCAAGGCCCACGCGCCTGCCGACTTCTGCTCCTGGTCCTTGAGCGAGTTCATCTTGTTGATGCGCGGCCGGTAGTTGGTGGGGTCCCGCCGGAATGTGATGTCCAGGTTCTTCAGGAACGCGTTCATGCCTGCGCGCGCGCCGCAAATATAAAGGTACATAGCTTTTAGGGTACAGGGATAGGGTAGGCCGCCAGCCCAATGTGCCTGCGCGCGTGCGGTGCCCGCCAGGCCGGCGTCTGCGAGCGCTGCTGCGCGCGCCGCGCGCTCAAGCGCGCAGGGGCGCACGCCGCGAACAGCACGCCTCGGCTGCCCCGGACCCCGCTCCCCCGCCGCCGCTCCCAGCGCTGCTGCGGCGCTGCCTCTCGCAGCACGCAGCGGAATACCCCGCGCCCCTTCTCGCAAGCGTCGTGCGAACGAGCCCATGCGCTCGGAGCAGCGCGCGCACCGGTCAGCAGCGACTGCGGCTTGCGCGCGACGGCCGCCACAGAGGGCTGGCCATCGTAGACGATGACGCGGTCGGCCAGGTAGGCGGCCATGATGAAGTCGTGCTCCACAATGAACGCCGTCTTCTTGGCGTGCATGATGAAGCGCTTGATCACCTGCAGGTAACAGAGTCAGTTGAGAGAGTCAGAGTAAGGGGCAAACACAAGCGGCACCATACCCTGAGCGGCAGGTTCTGTGTATACGCAGCTCGGCTCTGCAGTTCACGCGCGCCTCGTTACTTCAGAGTCTCAACCACAGCCTCAGCCGCGCCACACAGGACATGAATGACAGGCCACAGCGTTTGGGGCGCGAGGTCGTGCGCAACAGGAGACCTCAAGGCAGCGCGGTCCGCCCGTGGCCCGCGCGCCACGGCCGGGCGGGCCGGGCGGGCGGGCGCCGCGCCTTGGCGGCCACGATGCGCTGCTCCGAGTCCAGGTAGGCGCTGGGCTCGTCGATGAGGTACACGTTGGCGGGCTGGCCCAGCGCCATGGTGATGGCCACGCGCTGCAGCTCGCCGCCGGACAGGTTGCGCACCTGCGCGCGCGCGTGCCTCAGCACGGCTCCATGGCGCCCGACGGACGCCACGGGCCACGAGCCCTGCGCCAGCCAGCCACGGGCGCTGCGCTGCGCGCGCGCGCGACACAGGCGCCGGCCGGCCTCTGGGCGCGCCGACGCAGTGCAGTGCATGCACGCCCCTGACCTGCCCCAGGGCACCTGCTGCCACAGCAAGTTCGGCCACGCCTACACAGCATGCGCGCAATTGCCAAGGGCGCGGCTTAGCCCCCCTGAGCGCAGCGGCCTGGCGGCGCGCCTGCTGGTCCATGAGCGCCTCGATGTTCAGCGGCTTCATGACGTCGGTGTTGAACTGCGGGTGGAGGTAGGAGTCGCGGATGCGCTTGTGCAGCAGCTCGCGCACCTGTGCGCGCACGCGCGCAAGCTGGCCGCGTACTTGAGGCAGGACATTTCTGGGTTCCTTGCACTTAAGTGGACATGCATGCAAATGTAACCAGCACGATCCCAAGCTTCTGGAACTTGGAGAAGCCATTGCCGTCAGCATTACAGCGATGGCCCACCCAAATAAAAACTCCGCTCCCAAAAAGTTTATTGGATAGGGCGCACCGAGCCCGGGAACTTGGGCGAGATCTTCTGCGGCTTGTAGCTGACGCGGAACTGCGGGATGTCGCCGTCCGCGCGGTCCGCGTCCAGCGCGCCGGCCAGCATGCGGATAAACGTCGTCTTGCCCGTGCCGTTCTCGCCCAGCATCACCTGCGGCGCGCTCGCGCGGCTCAGCGCCCACTGGCCGGCCGCAGCGGAACGAGCGGGCTGGCTCGGCGCGGCATGACTTTTGAGCTCGCCAGCCGCGCCGGGCCGCGTGCGTCGGCAGGTGAGAGGAACCTGGGAGAGCGCTCAGCTGACGGGTCGCTGTGCGCACGAGCGCGCAGCGCCTTCACTGCGAGGTCTATGTGACCGGTCAAGGTCCGCCACTGGCAAGTGCGGCAGCGCGGCCGGCGCGGTGCTGGGCCGGGGCCGGCGGCGCGCGCGCACCAGGATCTCGCTGTCGGTGAACTCGCCGGCCTCGATGTCCAGCGTGAAGCTGCCCTGCACCTTCTGCATGGTCGGGTACGTGTAGCGCGAGAACTTCTTCACGTCGCCCTCGCCCTCGTTGGCCACCTCCGCCACCTGCGCCGCCCGGCCCCATCAGCGCGGCCCGACCCCCACCCAAGCCCTATTGTTGGCCACCTCCGCCACCTGCACCGCCTGGGCGCCCTCAGCGCGGCCCGGCCACCGGCCAGCGGCGGCAGCGGCGCTGACGGTGCCGTGTGCGCGGCTCCGCGCAGGCCGCCCAGCCCCTGCAGGACGGTGTCAGCGTGCGGCGTGCGGGCGGAGCCCCCGTCGCGAGCACAGGCGCCACCTGCGTCCTTCAACACGTCGCCCCCTGGGCAGCACGAGGCCGGCGTAAAGGGCAGGCACCCGGGCCGGGCCGCACCGCGCCCCCGCCCCGGCAGAGGCTGGGTCAAGTATGGGTTATTCAGGGTTAGGGGTTTTAGGGTTAGGGTTGTAGGGTTTAAAGGCCACCGCGGCCGCCCTTGAGGCGCGCGCGGCCGCGCGCCTTGAACGTGAGCGCCTCCTCGCGGAAGCGCAGGTTCTCGGTCGGCACGAAGCCGGCCAGGAAGATGTTGATGCCCTCGCGCACGCTGAAGGGCAGCGTGACCACGCCGTACGCGCCGGGCTTGCCGTACAGGCAGCAGATGAAGTCGGACAGGTAGTCCAGCACCGCCAGGTCGTGCTCCACCACGATCACGTACTTCTGCGGGTCGAGCAGGCCGCGGATGACCTGCGCGCGCCGCGCCCGCTCGCGACCCGCGAGCGTTGCAAACCGCCGGACGGCCGGTCACCGGACATGCCCACCTCGTCACCAGGTGCAGAGGTGGCGCGGCAGGCTGCACGCGCCAGCCAGCGCAGAGGCTGGTGGTCAGGCCAGCGCCTCAAACAGGAGTCGTCCTTGTGCCCTGTGCATGTCGGGCACGCCCTCCACGGCACCCCCCTCACCTGCCAACTCGTGACGCACACACCAGGTGTAACAAGACCCACAAAAGCACCCGGAGGTCGGCTGCACGGTGTGGGGCGCCGGGCGGCGCGCCTGCGCGGCCTTCAGGCGTTGCCTGACGTCCAGGTAGGAGCTGGGCTCGTCAATCATGTACACGTCCGCCTGCTGCGCAGCCACCACCGCGATGGCAAAGCGCTGCAGCTCGCCGCCTGCGCGCGCGCGGCGCCGGGCCTCGCGCCCCGCTTTGGGCATGCGCGCACGCGCCCCAGCCGCACCGCGGTCCGCAGACGATGCCGCTGCGCCGCGAGCGCACGCGAGGCGCCTCCGCGCCAGAGCGCACACTGCCAACTGAAACCCAGCCACACCCGGGGACACGCGTCGCTGGCCTGCTGCCGACACGCAAGCCATGCCACGCAGCCGCAGCAGGCCTGCCCTGCAGGTGCTGCAGACCCCACGCAGCGCATCTGGGCGAGGGCCGGCCGGGACCGCGCAGCGCGGCGGGTTGATCGGGTTGGGGCGCGGGCGCGCACCCGACAGGTGCTCCACGTCGCGGTCCAGCACCTGCGCCAGGTCCAGCTCCGCCAGCAGCATCGCCTTCACGCCGCGCTCGTCCTTCTGGTCAAGCACCGTCTCCACGTTGCCCCTGCCGGCCCCAGCATGTCAGAGTGGCTAGGCTGGGAGGCGGCTGTTCGTGGGCGGCCCTGTCGGCACGCCATTGATTGGCACCCGACCACAACCGCCTGTGTCATCAATGCACGCATGCCAACTGCCTCTCAAAGCTTCAGTCCTCATGAGCCTCTGTGCGCGCGTTGCCTTCCTCTGTCGACTCTCGCTGCGCAGCCCTGGGGGGCAGGCGGAGGCGAGCGGGCGCGGCTGCGCCGCGGGCGTGGCGCGGGGCGGGGCCGCGGCGTCGCGGGCGGCCGCACCGCACGGCCTTGGGGATGTGGTCGACGTACTGCGGCTTGATGATGGCGTGCAGGTCGTCCTCCAGGATGCGCGTGAAGTAGTTCTGCAGCTCGCTGCCACGGAAGTGCGTGAGGATCTCCTGCCAGTCCGGCGCGTTCTGCGGCCGGGCGCGCACATGGTGCTTAGTCTCAGACGAGACGCTTCTGTGACTCGCTGCCGCAACAGCGCTCCAGGATCTCCGGCCCGGCCCGTCCAGCGCTCTGCAGTCAAAAGGGACGCGCAGCTCAGCCTAAAACGGTCGTATTTTACAATGGCTGCCGCGAGAGCGCTTGGCGATCTCCGGCCCGTCCGGCGCGCGCCGCGGCCGAGCACGGACGCGCGGCTCGGCTGTCACACAGGGCGCCCGGAGCCGGCCTCGCTGCCGGCCCCAGGACGCCCGCACCAGCCGAGACCATGGTCTGGGACGAGAGAGCAGTGCTGCACCAACACGCGCGGCTTGTGGCATAAGCAGCAACCTTCCTGCACCATCAACCAACGACGCAGACCCGGTGCAGCTTCCGCCCGAGTCACTAGCGCCTCGGGTGTTGCCCGACTGCCTAGGTGGCGCACCTCAAAGCGCCCCAGGTTGGGCTTCAGCTTGCCCGCCAGCACCTTGAGCGCCGTGGACTTGCCAATGCCTGCGCCGGCCGCGGCCCCACCCCTGTAGCGCAGCGGGCGCTGCGCTCCGCTGGGCAGTGCGCGCCGAGGCAGGCCGTGACAGGGCACGCGCGAACGAGGGGCTGCCGGGCGCACCGTTCGTGCCCACCAGCCCGAGCACCTGCGCTGGCCGTGGTACCGGTAACCTGGCGCAGCCGCCGCCGCCACGCCGGGGTCAGGCCCCGCGCCGGCAGGCGCGCTGCACGGCCGGACGGGCGGGCGTGGCGCCCCCGCGCCTGTGCAGCTTGAAGGAGTTGGGCCCGTAGCGGTGCGTTGTCTCCTTCTCCAGGTTCTTCGGCAGGTTGATGATCATAATCGCGTCAAACGGGCACTTCTGCGCGGCGCGGAGCACGTGCCCCCGTAACGCCTCCGCAGGCCCGCAGCGGCGCCCGGCCCGGGCCGGCGGCCGCGGGCGGCGCACCTTCACGCAGATGCCGCACCCGATGCACAGCTCCTCGGAGATCCAGGCCATCTTGGAGCTGGGCCCGACCTCTACACACAGTTTGCCTGCCCCGCGCCCCGGAGCGTCAGCAGTGCGTGCCTGGGCTGCAAGCGCCCTGCGTAGCACACACAGGCCTGCGCCCACCTGTCCTGACGACCGGGCAGGACTTTTTGCACTCCTGCCGGCACTTTTTCGGCTTGCATCTGCGGGGACGCGCAGCAGCTCAGCGCCAGAGCTTGCAGCACGCATGCTCCGCAGAACCAGACAGCGTGTGCGAGGCGGGACTGGGCGCACTTGTCGCTGCTCACGATAGCGATTCGAGTCAGTATTTCATCGGGCTCGTTGCCCTTTTTCTTGGGCGCCATGCCGCCCCGCGGCGGCCTGCCAGGCGCCTGGTGCGCCCTCCAGGCGGCTGGCCGCTGACTTATTACCCAGAGAGGGCGCGAGACAGTCGCGTGCAGGCGAGGTGCGCCAAATGCTCCTTCCCTTTTGCAAACGTAAGGATTGCTAGACAGGAGCAGGGACACTGCGCGATTAAGTGTTGCGAGCCTCTGCCGGCCGAGGGTACATAGGGGCTTCAGGCCCCCCATTCGGGTCATATTTACATTTAATTTGAACATGCCTTGGCCACAATTTTTATACCAATGTTTAGCAATTGCATGGGGCCCGGAAACAGCCGACTAACACAACGCAACTCACATCATATGTAAGGCACTCTTTAATTCATGCGCAGAGGTTCCGAGTGCTCATATGACGCATGCTATGGTCAGGCGGGAACAGGCGAGCATATAGAGTGTGACAGCAGCCATTAGGAATGTACATACTGTCTCCTACATAAGCATAAGCAGACCGTGTCGCTCGCCAGTGGTGAGTCGCCACCCAGAGCACCTACAACAGGTAAATCGAGCAGCGCAAGAGGCACTGCGGTGGCACAGACCTAAGAGCGGGCGCGAACTCGGCCGAGCGTCTTGACGCTCAGCAGGCACAGCAAGTAGCCTACCTAGTAGGGTTCCGATGAGGCTGCCCGTTTGGAAAGTGTAGTCACTGCTCGCGAGACAGGCAGCGCGCCACCACGTCAGGCAGCGCAGCGAAGTGCACTCAACTTGCTGTGGCAGTGGTTGCAGAACCAAACCTGGCACCACTTGTGCTTTGTTGAAGAGCGCGTAGGGAGCGTGGAAATGAAGGGTCTGCTTCTTCGCCACCCGCCGCCGCGAACAAGGAGTTGACCTGGGAGGCAGAGATATGACTGCACGCGCCCGGCAACGTATCGGGTGGCTGCTGCTGGCACCCCTGCTGTGCCTGGCCATCAGTTCGCCGCTGCCGCAAGCCCATGCGGGCGCCACGGCCCTCAGACAGGTATCCATATTGGCCTGCGCTTGCTGGCTTGAGTGCCGGTGGTCCCTGACACCTGCTTCACCGTTGGGTTGCTATGTGCATGCATAAGCGTACAGCAATGTGGCGCCCTCTTCCGCGCAGGAGCGCGTGGGGGACACCACAGCGCACCACAGGCGGCTGCAGCAGCCCAAAATCGATGAGGCTCGGGACAAGCCGGGCGCAGGGGCCGCTGCCGCGGAAGCAGACAAGGGTGCCGGCGCGGCCGCGGCAACAGAGGAGCCCCTGACGCTGTCGGCCAGCGACAGGACAGGCAAGCGCATATACCGGCGAGCCGGCGAGGTGCGCTTGGCAACCGTAGCGACGGCACGGCGCAGTGTGGGGGCAGAGCCAGTCATGCCCAATGTCTTGCAGTCCTGCAGCTGAAGCCACTCGCATGCTTCTTCACAGCCAGCCTGGTAGCCACCCTGGTAGCCAGTGCCTGCTGTTTGCCGGACAGCCCACCCCCCGGCAGAAGCAGCGACGGGGCTTCCAGAGGCGGGCTCTCACGCCGCGCCCTGCCAGGCCGCTGGCGTGCTGGGCTGCCAGCTTAGCCCATGTGCGAGGGCTGACCGGGCGGGCTGTGCGCCCGCGCAGCTCGGCGTGTTCCACTTCGCCTTCCCTGGGGTGATCAAGCTCGCGGGGGGCGCGTTTGAGGCCGTGGTGGTGTACGTCTACATCAAGGGCGTCCGCCACGAGGACACCGTGACCTTCCGCGGCTTCATGTTTGCCCAGGCGCGCGGCCCCAGACCTGCACGCGCAGCCGCGGGCAGCCGGCAGCGCAGCTCTGGAGCGGCGCTGGGGCGCCGTGCTCGCCGGCGGGGCATGCGGGCCTGGAGCGCTGTGTGCTGCCAGGCTAGCATCTGACATGCACGACACGCGCAGGCCGCCTCAGGCAGCCTGGCGTGCGTGACCCGCCCATGCTGATTGTCACACGGCGTGACTGCACAGCACTCACGGCAGCGCTAATCGCAGAGCACGGAGCGCGCGTGGTTCAACTGGGGCGAGACCGGCCTGTGCCAGCCGCACGTGACGGACGCATGGCTGCCGCGCGTCTTCTTCAGGTGAGCTCCGGCCGCGCAAGCTGTGCAGTGCCGAGCTGGCAGGCTGCATTGCAGCTGCGCTGCCGCAGGGGCCGCTGCTGGCAGGGCGCTGCATGAGTTGCTTTGCTCTGTGCCGCGCAGGGAAGTGTATGGCAAGCAGGAATATGACTTCCACGTCTACAAGGAGCTCATGTGGGGCGAGGAGGCCGGCGCGCGCCCGCGGCCTCTGTGTCCTGCGGCAGCGCCTGTTTGGGGGCTGCTGAGGGTGCTTGGGCCGCCCGCGGCGGGCACTTGATGTGCCATGCCTGGTAGCATGTGTACTTCTCCATGCACACATGGCGCCTTTTCAGTCTCTTGCTTACACCAAGTGCGTGGTTCAGGTGAGCCGCCTGGTTGGTGACTATGTGCGTACGCCTGCCTCGCGACGCTCTCCACGCACGCAGCTGACCGCGGGCGCGTGCACCCCGCAGACCTGCCCGCGCCCGGCACCAACGACGTGTACCGCGTGTGCACGCCGTTCCCGTTCGAGGCGAACATGACGCTGTCGGCCGCGCAGCACGACATGGAGCTGCACATCGACAACTTTGAGGCGTTCGTGTACTACTCGCCCGGTGCGCGCGCGTCCCTGGCTGGACCATGCATGCCTGTCGGGGCTCGGCACGGGAAGCGGTCGAGCAGGCAGGCATGCGCCCTCGAGCAGGAAGCGCACAGAGGCGCCCACCGTTCACTAGACCTGCAGGTCGCAGTACAAGGCACAGACTTGGCGCTGAGCATGCTCGCACTTGTGCATGGGTGTGTGGCTGGCAAGAAGTCAGAGGCATGTGCCGGCGACGAGCTCGGCGGCCCTGTGAGCCAACTTTGAGCTGCCCGTGTCCCAGTCAGTGCGACATCAGCAGGACACCTTGTGAGGTTCTGTGGAGACGTCTGTGCGGTGCAGCCACTGCTGGCGTTGCTGGGCCGCCGGCTGCGCCCGCGCACGCGCCCGAGCGCGCCCGGCGCGCGCGCCCCCGAGGCGCCCGCGCAGCGCGCGCGCGGCGGCGCTGAGCGGCCGCGCGCGCGGCGCCAGGCGCGGTGGAGCTGCCGGTGCAGCGCGTGCCGCCGCCGGCGGGCGCGCTGCCGGCGCCGGAGGTGGTGGCGCTGCTGTCGCCGTTCATGTACCCCACGCCGCATGCGATTGCTAACAACATGCTCTTCCTGTACATCAAGTACCACATGGTGCTGGGCATCCGCAAGTACGTGCAGTACACGCAGGCGCGTCCCTTGCCTTGCGGCGCCGCCGGGGGGCGGCGAACCTCCTGCCGCGCAGCTCCTGGGCTTGGCCCCGAGCGTGGCGTGACCTGCGTCATGCATGCCGTGCCTGGCGGTGGTTACAGAGGGCGCTGCGAGCCCGGGCCGGCATGCTTGGCGGCGGTGGTGCGGTGCGTGCGGATTTCGGGATGCTGTGCTGAAGTCATGGTCCGAGCGCGCGCGCAGAGCACGTTTATCGGCGGGTTCATGGCGGACGCACGGCTGGCGACCCTGGTGGACAAGGGCGTGCTGGAGTTTGTGCTGTGGGAGAGCACGGTGGAGTGCGGCAAGGGCGCGCGGCTCAAGTGCTGGCAGCCGGTGCTGTACAGCCACGCGATCCTGGCCGCCTGGGGCACCGGGCCCAACCTGTACTACTCGTTTGCGGACCACGACGAGTACCTGGCCATGCCCTACCCAAACTCCATTGGCACCGTGCAGGACATCATCACGATGTGCTCCGCCGGGCAGACGCAGGCGCGCACGCGGCGCCCCGCGTCCGAGCCCGCCGGGCACGGCACGACTGTTCGCTTCGTGAGTGCACTGTCAGGTGAAGCGGAGCTGCTGACGAGTGGCCCTCGGCATGGACGGCATCAGTGAGACCGTAATGGAAGCCTTGCAACAAGGGCGGTGGTGCAGGGAGGGATGTTGTGCACAGTCACTTGCTACCCGCCCTGCGCTCGCGACCGCGCGCCCATGCGGCCAGCCGCGTGCAGGTGAACCTGCGGCGCTACAATGCGTTCTGCGGGCCGGAGCGCTGCTCCAGCAAGGACAACATGACCGACATGCGCGCGGCGGGCGAGATCGATGTGTGGACCGGCGCGCCCGCGGCTGGCCCGCACCCGCTGAGCCACTACACGCTGCGCTCCGCGCGCACCTGGCAGCACGACAAGGGCAAGTGCATCGTGCACGTGGACCACATGGCCGGCTACCAGGCGCGGCCCTAGCCCTAAACCCCGGCGGCGGCAGCGCGAGAGCGCCCGAGCGCGCGCGGCCGGTGACCGGCTCAGCGTGCATTCGTGATATGTCGCGCCTCGGTGCTCGCCGATCGCGTGCGCGGCGTCCTTGCGACTGTTCAATGCCGCCCTGTCGGGGGTCTCCTCGGCGGCGCCGATGCCTGCGCCCTGCGCATGCGCCTTTGGGCGCGCCAGCCGGCGTCCAGCCCGGGCGCAGCTGCGGGGGGTTGCTTGCGCGGGCGTTGCCCACGCGCGCGCGCGCGCGCAGGTGCACTACGGCATGGTGCTGCCCAGCGGCTTCACGCACCCGCAGGCCATCGGGCCGTTCGGCGCGCCGGTCAGCGAGAACTGCGGCTCCTGGCTGCACCTGTCCAACATGTTCATCGCGCGCACCGACCGCAAGAAGATGATCGCCGACGCGGCCGGCTGGCACTGGATCTTTGCGCGCATCGACACGTTCTGGGCGCAGCCCGAGTGGGCCGACGTGCTGCAGGCGCGGCCGGCGGCCGCGCGCACGCGCACGCGCCGGCGCGGCATGCCGCAGGACCTGGAGAAGGCGCTGTCGCTGGCCAATGTCAACATCGGGCGGTGATGTCGCGCCGCGCGCCGCGCGTGCGCCCGTGTGCGGCGCGCGTGCGGCGCCGCGGCGGCTCGGCAGGTCCGGGGAGCTGCGCCGCGGTCTGCCCATGCGCGCGTCGGGCGTTGCCGTGCAGTGCTCTGCGCGGCTGCAGCGCCGCTTGCTGCGGCTGGACGTGTGCGAGGCGCTGTGCTCGCATGTGTGCCTGCGGGCGCTGTTTGTGATCGCGGTGGGAACGGTAGGGTGTCGCGCGGCGCGCTGAAGGGCGTCGAGAAAGAAGGCCTTTTAGGGTGCAGAGAAAGTGTTTGCTCAACAAAATTTATTGGTGGCGACGGTGAGCATATGCAACAGGCTGGCATAGACATTCTTTCCGCAACTTGGGTCAGTGTGTGACGCTTTTGCTCAAAGCAACTCCAGCGCCTGTGCTGGGCCCGCTGGAGCGGGACTCTGCCTAGGCGTTGCCGCATGCATGGGCCGCCCCAGAGGGCACGCGACCGCCCTTGCTTGCTGGTGTCGCCCCATAGTGATTTGGCAACTTGGCACAAGTTGTAAGTGCATAGACAGGTGTTCACTCCAGTAATTAGGGTTGCCTCTAGTCAGTGAGCCGTTTCCGTCAATATTCGAACGTTGTCGCGGCGCACGTCGCTCTACCAACGCAGTGGCTGTGGCGCGGCGTCCTATGCTGTGTGACAGGAGAGCACAAGCGTCGTCCCGGGCGCAGGGAGGGCGCGACGTTACTCGGCTGGCCGTGATCTGACTACAGTCGATGTTTCGCGTGTGGAGCCTGTGCGCACTCGTGCTCAGTTACTTCGCGTGCAAGGCGTCAGCGGAAGCAGTGAAGTGGCCATCAGACAGCGCAATCAGGCAGTGGGCGCTAGAGAAGCGCGGGCTGGCACTGTTTGGAGATGGTCATGCCCAGCAGCTCGCCTTGCTCAAGGTGACTAGCCTCCCCAAAGCTGGGCACAGAGAGCGGTGTGGCCGTTACCGTGAGCGCGCACACAGGGTACGGCAGACGCGTGCTCCCGCCCGCGACTAAGCGCGCGGCGCACTCTGCGCAGGGCGCATCCTGGGCGTACGACTGGTCGCTGGGCGAGGATGCGGCTTTTGTCAACGCCTGCGTTGCTACAGGGACTGAGTACATGCCTATGATTGTGCGCCCTGCTCCTGCGAGCCCAACAGCAATTCAAAAACCTGCCTGGCCCGGGCCGCCGCGTGCGCCCTGGCGGCGCTCACGCCCGCGCCGCCGCGGCGCAGTGGAGCATAGAGCACCTGCTCAACACGACTGAGAACCAAATCCGCGACGTATACCAGACCAACCAGACCTTCCCGAACACGACCAGGTACCTGCTGGGCTTCAACGAGCCCAACAAGCCGTGCGCCCCGCCTGCGACCCGTCAGCGCCCGAGCTGCGCCCTGACGCCTGGACGGGCCCCGCGCCTACACGCGCTGGCAGAGACACGGGCCGCGCATCGCGCAGGGGCCAGTCGAAGGTGTCGTCAGAGCTGGCCGCCGACGCCTGGCCGCTCATGGAGAAGGCGCGCCCGGCCGCTGCCTGCGCTGCACGCGTGCGGCCGCGGCGCCAGCGGCCCCGCGCCGCGCAGGAGGCTGACAGCCGGCGGCTTTTCTGCAGGCGGCCAAGCACTTTGGGCTGAAGCTCGTCGCGCCCTCGCCCGCCACCTGCGGCCGCTACGACTGCATCCACGGGGCGCCCTTCACGTGGTGAGCGCGCTGCAGCACGTGGCCCAGGCTGGGACCCGCCACGGACATCCCGTCTAGATCACCGTGCGCCGCATGGAGGGATGACGCGCGGCATTCAAAACACAGGTGGGACGACTTCTTTAACAACTGCACTGCATCTTTCAACCGCACGTGCAACGTGGATGCTATGGTGGGCGTGGCCCGGCGCCCGAAAGCTCCACGCAGGCGCTGCGCAGGCGCCAGTGCTGCTGCTTCTGCTGCTGCGCAAATGCACTGCCACGCTGACCAGGGCCGCCACACAGGCTGTACACTTCTACTCGCCCTGCGACGTGGGCGCGCTGCAACAGTGCGCACGCCCCCGCGTTCCCTGCACGGTGCCGCCTGTGCGCGCGACCTGCAGCTGCCCTCACCTCCTTTGTGCGCCCTCAGGATGATCGACCAGGTCTCCTCGAAGTACGGCAAGCCCATCATCATCACCGGTGCGGCGCCCGGCTGCGGCGCCGGACAGCGCGCGTGGTCCCTGGCGCCGGCGCTGACACGTGTGTGCGCCCGCAGAGTTTGGCTGCTGGGAGGGTGCCGAAGGGACCATGCGCAGGACTGTGAACTTTATGAGGCGGGCGACCAGCTACCTGGACAGCGACCCCAGGGTGCTGCGGTGAGGCCCCAGGGCATTTTTCGCCGTTCTTCTGGCGTCTGTTTGATGACAAATATGATGCTGGCATTGGTATGGTGTCCACTTGGATGGGACCAAAGCTGTGCCACGCCACTTGGGATGCTAATTAACTCTCCGACCATGTTGCGCAGGTATGCTTGGTGGTCACCACAGCAAGGCAGCATAGAGAACATGACAGGCCCGAACGCGTTGTGGTACGGCAGCGGCAACCAGACCAGGCCGACCAGCTTGGGCAATCTGTACCTGGAGCAGGGTGGCCCCGGCTGCTACGCCACGTGACCCAGGGCGCTCTGAAGCCTGTGACGTGGGGCACCTGCCGGGTCCTGCTGAGTGGAGCGGAACAGTGTCTAGCTACGACCCTTCTGCCTAGCTATGACCAATTAGCTACACTTGTCTCTGCACTACGCTCTGGATCAGTGGGAGTAGCTGCTAGTTCAAATTGTAAGAGCTAGGTCATGCACCCGGGGTTTGAATGTGACTCTTGACGCCAGCATGCTCGATCGCGCCGGTGCTTGCCGCTTACGCTCAGCCTGTGGGTCCAGACGATCAGTGCAAACGACTCACTCGTGCAGGGAATTGCATATTTGTAGCGCAAGCCTGGGCTACGCAGTGTCCTCACCTTGGCGGGAAAGAGAGGTTGGCACCCGGGTCTGCCGTCCGAGCAAACGTCAGTGTGGCAGTTTGAGTCATAGGCGGGTCCTGCTGTGGCTTGACGCAAGTTCGCAGCGCACTTTGGTGTGAACCCACAGGCGGGAGGTGCAAGGCACAGCGCCAGAGGCTGCCTGCCTGCAGCGCCAAGCCTGCTCGGCGCCGGGTTTGCAGAGGCACAGCCATGCGGAGGCCTGCAGCGCTGCAGGGCGTCCTGGTGCTGGCCGCGCTACAGGTGGTGCGCCACACCACCTTGGAAACGTTGCACTCCTCACAGATTAGGATAGGAGGTACTGGCCTGGCGAAACGCCTGTGGTGGGTGGGCGCAGGTGCTTGGTTCGCAACACAGTGGCCGCAGCCTGCGCTCCGTGGACGAGCTGCCAGAAGGCTTCCGCCCGCTGCAGAACGGGTGCGCACAGCGTCACTGCATCACTCTGCAATAACGGCCAGAGAACAGTCCACTGCAGGGGGGTTGCAACCTCAAAGCTGGGTGGAGGTGCTCTGGCACCCACTTCACAGTGTGCGCGGGGTTGTCCGAACACGCTGGGTGATAAGTTCCACCTCGCGGCAGGTGCGAGGCAACGCAGGTGGCCGAGTGCCAGGCATCCGGCAAGGTCTGCTTCAACAAGGCGTGCGTCCAGGACGCATGCGACAGCGGGGATGCGCTCTCAGTGCGCTGCCGCGCGGTGTGCAACCAGATGCCGCCCAGCCTGTCGTACGCATGCAGCAGCTGTGATGACAAGGTCGTCTGCACGCGCGACAACACCCTGCCGATCCTGGGCGCGATCAGCAAGCGGCGCACGCGCTTGCGGCGCGCCATGCGCAGCCGTGCGCAGGCCGGCGCTGCGCAACAGCGCCGGTGATGGTGGTGAGGTATCTGGGATGAGGTGGTCAGGCGGTGTGTGCAAGGCCTTGTCCCGGCAGGGGCGCGCTTCTGCGCGAACTTGGTCCTTTGAGCTTGACAGCTTTTGTCGGCCTATTTCACTGAAGCAAGCGCGCTCCAGCACAGGCCTGCAAGTTGAGCCAGAAGGGCAATAGCTATTGGGTTATGTCTTGTGTGGCGCATGCCGACCACCGCAAAGATCCTGCCTATCAAACAATCACCGAGTAATGCATAGCTATTGCTGGGAAGTGTGCAGGCCCGTGTCGCCGCCAGACAAGCTCTCTGCACAGCCCCGCCAGCGCACAAATGCTGGGCTACTCCAGGCCCTGGATGGTGTCCAGCACCCACTGCCACCGGGTGTCGTGCACCGCGTCGTAGCAGGGCGCGCGGCCCACAAACAGGTTGACGACGTGCAGCCAGACGCCGCAGTCCTCGTGCACGGGCACGACGGTGAGCCCGTACGGGTCGCTGTGGTTGAGCTGCACCGCGCCGTCCGGCAGCACCATGCCGTAGTGCACCTGCGCACACGGCGCCAGGAGCTCAGTGAGGTCCCCACCCTGTAGGGCGAGGCGGCCGGCCCTGCAGGGCGAGTCGGCTGGCCCCTGGCAACCAGCCGCTTCCAACCCACCTTGCGTTACCAGGCGTCATGGTGTGCACGTGCGCTCAAGACATCGACCTCTTTCACGGAAGCTTGCTCCATGTGCACCGTGGCCTGGCTCTAGCCATCATGCTGCCGCAGGCAGGGCGGCGGGGTGCAGGGTCTCAGGGTCAGGGCCGCGCCTGGTAGCCGGCCATGTGCTCCGGGTGCACCATGGCCTTGCCCTGGCCGTCCCAGTACGGCAGCGCGCCGCGCAGCGCGTAGTGCCGCAGCGGGTGCCGCGCCCCGCGCGCCTGCCACGCGGGCAGGTCGCCCGCAAAGCGCCGCTCCGCGAGCGCGTCAGTGCCATTGCACGTCGCGGACGCGTGGAACGCGTCGTAGCGCCGGATGTTGACCTGCGCCCACCCCGCGGTGCGGCCTCAGCCGCAGCGCATGCCATGTGCCGGGGGACTGTGCAGCGGCGTAGCGCCGCGGGCACTCACCTGTCACCGACACGCGGCCTCCACCGGTACACACAGAGATGGGTTGAGCGACCTGGGGGACAGCGCAAGCATCTGCCATCTTTCCTATCAGTGAAAATAAACGCAGTGCGGGGTTGAAGACCGCTATGCGCCCCGTACATAATAAGCCTCCCCCCCCCCACTCCCCTGGTTGAGCGCTTCTCGCAGCAGCGCTGAGGGGAACAGAAGGGCGCCACCTGCGAGTCGAAGCCGCCGCAGATGGCGATGAGGTCCTGCACGCTGCGCGTGGGCCCGCCGGCCGGCAGCGCGAGGTACTCGTCGTGGTCGGCCAGCGAGAGGTACGCGTCCGTGCCCCACGCGGCCAGGACCGCGTGGCTGTACAGCACCGGCTGCCAGCACTTGAGCCGCGCGCCCTTGCCGCACTCGGCCGTGCCCTCCCACAGCACGATCTCCAGCGTGCCGTCGGCCCGGAAGGCCGCCAACCGCGCGTCGCGCAGCAGCCCGGCCAGGAACGTGCTCTGCGCGCGCGCGCGCAGCCAGCTTGAGAGGTACACAGGAGGTATGCAGCTCAGGAACCCCCACCCGCCGCGCAAGGATGCTTGCGATGGCGCACAAGCCATGCCCCACTCGTGCTGAATCCCTCTCTTCGTGTGTCGCATGGACCAAGGCGAAGTCCAAGGCGGCCAGCTGGGAGTCGTGGCGCACGCGGCGTAGCATCACAGCGGCGTGCAAGTCGCTCTGTGGCGAGCAGGGTGGCGTCCCGCTGCTGTCCTGCATGGCGCCGGACCATCTGTCCTACATAGCAACAACCCAT
>JAABUR0100004357.1_pt1 | contig 18981 bp, 20 predicted proteins | sample 5560091 | NCBI WGS metagenome assembly JAABUR01 (sample SAMN10711879, study PRJNA513375) | rock metagenome | isolation source: Antarctica rocks | place: Antarctica: Victoria Land, University Valley sud | reverse complement strand
TAGTCAGATATGACTCAGATATGACTCAGATATGACTCAACACTCTTTTTCTTTCTCAACACTCTTTTCTTTCATCAACATCTTGTTCATCTACATCACATTCTTCTCATGTCACAAACATATTTCTTTCGAGTCTAGCGCAGTCTCTGAACATTACATAAATAGAAGCTTTTGTATCAATCTTTTTCTGTATTCTTAATATTCAGTTATAGCTATCTCTAAAGATCAAGCACTATTCAACTCTGACTTTCGCTGATTGACTCATTTAGGCACGATTCTGACATAAACTCTCTCTCATTTGCATCAATATCTTTCTCATAATTGAATCTTCTTGACAAATTATTAACAGAATTGCTCACTTTCTTTTGATAAAAGATCTTGAAGTTGTACGCAGTAAGTCAGTTGACTTACTTCATCTGTCTGCAAGAAAGCTTGATTGTTGTCATGAAATGTTGAAGATTTGCATGATCGTTGATTATTTTTATTTCATGTCAAGTCTTTTTTAAATAATATCTTTAATGATTCATGCTTTTGACAATCATCAGCATTTTCTGATTATGTGCATCATAGTTTCATTCAATCAATTGTCACTTTCTTAATCAGATGATTACTGAGTGTCAATGTAAATTCTCAAGTGTGATATCTGTTTATTGAAACATCATTGTTTTCTCTGCAAATTCAAAGACATTTATCTTTAATCTTATGACTTTTGCAGAATTGAAGTGTTGAAGAACAACATTTTGAGCAAAGATAATTTTCAGCTTCTGAAAAGCATTTCAAACATTGTTGATGAATTCAATTCACTTCATTTATTCTTTGAGAATTCATCTTTTCTTTGCGTTAGAAAAGAGACTTGTTTTGAGATGATTGATCAAGAATGATGCTATTCTTGAATAGTTCTTTATGAATCAACAATAAAGATTAACAAAGTCGAGAAACATTTGAATCTCTTTCATCATTCTCAATTATGATCAATCTTAAATGATTTACACTCGATTCTTCTTTATTGAAATTTCTTTTTTTTCTATTTTATATTTTAGAAAGAATAGTTCTTTCTTGAAGAATTCACATTTGAAGAGCTTGATGTAAAGTTTTAAAATCTGCAGTTTGTCAAGAATTTGTTATACATGATGAACATGTTTCTTGTAAGTTTCGCTGAATATCAGAATGTCATTCAGATAGATGAGATAAATGATGTTGAGAAATTCAAACAAAGTCTGATTCATATAAATCTGAAAGAATGTCGATGCATTGATGAGATTAAAGAGCATCACAAGATACTCGTATAAGTCAAATCTCGTACAAAATATCATCTTTCATTCATCTTCTTCTTGTATGCAAAGTTTGTTGAACGTGTTCTTGATGTCAAGCTTGATAAATCACTTGACATCTGCAAAATGATTGAGAGCTTCATTGATCAGTGAAAGAAAACATCTATTTTTAAGAATGATTGTGTTGAGTTCTTGATAATCAACGTACGATCGCAGCGTTTCATCTTTTTTAAATGTAAAGAGCATGAGCATCTCAGCTGAAGAGATGAAGTATTATATCATGTCTGCTTGAAGTTGTTTCTCAATATACATCTTTTGTGCAATGAGTTTGACTGCAAAAAGATTGTACAAAGAATCTCAAAAAGCAATATGATTCTTCTTGATGCAAATAGCATGATCATGAAACTTGTAAGTCAAAAGAACTTTGACTTTTTGAATGAAAAGATTCACGAAATTCGTAAATTCTTTTGAAACATTTAAGAATTGATCAACTATCGTATTCTTGATTTATGTGAGTCAAGAGTTTTCTTCTGTCATTGAGAGACTCAAAAAATTGTACAAAGCATTTAAAAGTGATCAAATATATATTATGATGCTCTGTTGCTTAAGATTCTGAGTTGATTAAGCACTTGAAACTTCTCATTTCTTCTGATGATTATATTAATGAAAAGACTTGAGAATAACTTTTCTTGCAAGACTAAATTGATGAATATTGCATGCAAAAAGACTTGACGCAAGTCTTGCTTCATTGAACATCACATAAAATGATTCTGAAACTGTTCTTCAATGAGATAGTTTCTTTCTTTCATTTTGAGCACATAAGATTCTTCAACGTAAGTGTTGATGAGCAAACTCGTGAATGAAATTATGCTTTTCAAAGAATGAAAGATTTAACATGAGATTCTCTGAAACATATTCAACAATGATAAAGATTTTCAAGATGTATAGATTGCTTTTATTGAAGTTCTGAATGTTCAGATCAAGCAGTATTATTTCGTGTAGTCACATTGATTTATCATTGAAGAAAATTCTCATGAACTTTCAAGAATGAATATTCTCGATCTTATTTAAACATTTCACGAAACTGTGATGAATTACATTTAGCATACACTCAATGTTCATCATGACTTAAGTTTCAAGAAGATTGAGACATTCTGACTTGATCTTGACTACAAGAATGAATGATGTTGTGACTGAGTCTGAGTTCTTTGACATTATCAATGCGTTCAGTTCAACAAACAGTTGACTGATCAAATTGACTCACTAAATTTCATACTCTTCAGTTGCTTTCTTCTTTTGAGTGATCAATAGATGAAAGAGATTTATTGAGCTAAGTCTTTTCTTAAGATGTCAACAATGAGAATGTTGTTAAAAGCAGAAGAAGCTTCTGAGAAGAAAGTTTCTGAAAAGATGAATCATGAGTTTGAACAATTCAATTCTGTGTGATCTTTAAATTTGCATCTGACGCACATCTTCTTGCTGATTCTGCGATATTTTTTCTTTCAAAAGACTGTTTTTCTCAGTTTTGATTCTCATTGCTCTTGTTAATCATCAAAATATTCTTCTTTTTCTCAACTATTGATTCTCTGTGAAGAACTCTGCAAACTTTTCTTGTGTGATTGATTTTCAAGAAGTGAGTTCGTTTTCAACTGTCAACTCTGCTGAGCATAGTTTGAAGCATGTTGCATGTTAATGTACTTCATTAATTCTTGACAGAACATCTTGCTTCGTTGAGCGAAAGTTAATACAATTAGCTTGATCTTGTTTAAAAGAAGTAACTCACTCAGAAATCTGAACAATAGTACTTTCTCAAACTTCATGACTTCAACACGATTTTGAAAATGTGTTTTGTTGAGTTTCAGAAAGAACAACATGCATGTTTGATTGCTTCTTTTTATAATGACATTTCATAAATCATTTGCTCGATTCTGAAGTGACTTCATGTTGAGATCATGTCTAGAAACTAATCAGAGTGCGTGCGTGACTAGAATGTTTAATTTATAGAGATAGTTATAACTAAGACTTTAAGAATACAGAAGAAAGAAAATATAAAAGACAAGAAGAACATGCTCTATATAATAGTTACTCAGATTGACGCTAGTCTCAAAGAGAACATGTTGAAACACAAGAAAGATGTTGATTCAAAAAATGTTTGTGACACAAAGAAATGTGTTTGTCATAGAAATCTGTTGATCATTCGTAACACAAAGAAGTATGTTTGTCTAGAAAACAATAGAAGCTGATTAAAAGATGCTAGAAAAGAGAAAAGATGTTAAGTCATATTTAAGTTAAATCTGAGTCAGATCTAGATCAAATCTTGACTAAATCATTGACTAGCTTTAATCAATTCTGACACATTTGTAACATTATTTCTCTCTTTGAAAATTCATGTTTGCATGAATAGAACAAATGAAATGCAAAAAATTTTCACTGTTTTTCAATTTAGTGTGACTTGTCTAAATAAAGTTTATGAAATTCAACTTGAACTTCTTTCAAGTTCTTGAATTCTTCTTTATCAACATAGTTATTAAGAAAGAGTGAGTCTCGACAGGCATCAGTGACAGCGATGATGATAATGTAGAGTGTATTGTTCTATCTACTAGAATGTCGTGACTATATAAAAGCGCAGAGTCTTCTGAGCTAGACTCATCTTGATAGAGCTAGCTACACACAGCTTGCTCAGAGACAACTCACTTACACAATCTGAAGGTTGAAGACTACATTTTAACACTCTCTCTGCTGACAATTCTTCAGATGTGTAGTCAGAACATCTGATCTGCTTATAGACGAATCTTCTTGACTCTTTCACGAGTGAATCTCTTTGACTTTCTCACAGGTGAATTCTCTTGACTCTCTCACAGATGAGTTTTCTTGACTTTCTCACAGATGAGTCACTCTGACTTCTTCATAGATATCTTTGCTGTAAGTCAAGACATGCTATTGACGACGTAATTGCTAGCAAACAGCAATCAGTAGTAGTAGGCAGTTGCAGTCATGAGACTGACTAACAACTAGCACTTCAATCAAGAAATGAAATTCTCAAACGCAGCAAGATGCTGATGTCGCAGACAAAGAATGAATCATCTAGACAGACATGTTCATCTTGAATCGTAGATTGATTCTGAAGTTGTTCTGTTGCAAGCGCGTTAAGAAACAGTATTGCATCATGAAACAAATCTCTGAGCTAGATCTAGACTAGACTCTCACATTGCGACAGAATGCAGAGATTCTATCATGTTGTCATATTGTTCTCATAGCGTGCTTGTCTTGATGATGTCAATCACTTCTTCAAGACAAAGTCTTTTATATCGATGATTTCATTCAGATAATCTTCAGTATCTCTGCTGTTGTCTTTACTGTTCATCAGAGATAGACTCAGACTTCTTCTCTTGTCTCTACCCTATTGAGTTTAGCTTTAGACTCACTCAGGTCGCTCTAGACTTTCTTCCTTCCTTTCTTTCTCACGATCATCATGAAGTAAGCGAAGACGATATTGTAAACGCTGGTTGCAGATGAGACGATGCGATCGCAAGTCTTCGTATGAACAAAAAACAAGGTCGCAACTAGTTAATGAAGATAAGACGTAGACATGAAATGACGGTCAAAACAATCAAAATCAGATCATAAAGTGAGTGAGTGACTTAAAGCACTGCATTCAAATAGACAGTGTTGTCTGTAGTTTGACAAGAGAATCAAAAACATTCTCAAATAACGCGTCTTTTAATCATGTCTTCAAGAGTCTTTCAGCTTTCTCTAGTAAGTAGCTGAGAGACTCTGTTGCTTTCTCAAGTATGTGACAAGACCTCAGATAAGACTGATCAAAGACGTTAAAATAGAAAGAAAAATTGATTCGATAGTCAAAAGAAGATGTATGACTAGATCGATATTGACGAATCAAATGAAAGCTGAATTGATGATTGTTGATTTTTGATACAGTGAATTCAGATTGCTGCTGTATGAGAGTTATAATCTCAATCAAACATGCTTGTATGACAGTTGTCAAAGTCAAGTGATAGCTTTCTGCAAGTGTTAAACGTGTGTTTGCTGAACGTGTTGTAGCGAAGTTGACTGCAGTAAACTTGCAGAGCTGACATGATATTATCGATGCTATATGATAGTTTTTGTAAGATCATCACTGCGTAATGACAAGACGTGACTGCTAGACTGATATAGCGTAGTCGAAGAAAGATCTCAAGGCAGTTGAATTGCTTGAACAGCGTCGAGTTGTAGCATGACTGCTGTGATAGAAAGTTCAATCGCGCAAAACTGAAAGATCATTAACGAGATGATGAAGTTGAATACTGATCGTCTCGCCAGTCTTTCTGCCTCAGCGCAGAGTATCGCGATACTAGTTTCATACGACTCAGCTGTCATGCTCTTGATCTGCTGCAATGAGAACTTAATCTCAGATCTGTTTATACTGATCTGAAAACGCAGCTCGTCAGACTGTCTCTTCAGCGTGACTTAAGACTGAATTATACTGATCTCTGTGTCAGTAAGTACATATTTAATCTGATCTTTGTCAGAAATTCTTGACTTTCTCACACTGATTGCAATCAGAAGTTAACGAAGGCACAATTAAACCTACGAACATCTACTACATGAATACATGAGTGAGACGATAAACGTGCATCATTCACACTAACTCAAGCTCATAATCTGTTAAGAGAGAGTGAGTCTCGACAGACATCAGTGACAGCGATGATGATAATGTAGAGTGTATTGTTCTATCTACTAGAATGTCATGACTATATAAAAGCGCAAAGCCTTCTGAGCTAGACTCATCTTGATAGAGCTAGCTACACACAGCTCGCTCAGAGACAACTCGCTTACACACTCTGAAGATCAAAGACTACATTTTAACAATAGTATCATTTGTTGTTTTGATCTAGTTTCATTCATTTGATTTTGTATTGTATTCAATCTTAATAGCGTTTAGAGTTCAAAATGTCATCTATCTTTTAATACTCATCATCTTCAATAGTCAGAAATTTAGAAGATTCTGAATGTTGTTCTGACAATGAGTCATCAAAACAGAGACGCAGTAGCTTCAAGCTGAACATCAAATGAAGTCACTTCATGCTTTCAGATAAACGAAGACAATAAAAGATTTCAACATTTGCAATGATTTGATAAAGTTCTAGTTGTTTGTTCTTCAAATCTTTGCATGATTTCGTTGTTTTCATGTTTCTAGAGAATAATCAAACTCAGTCATTTACTTCATAGATGACATTTCGTCTATGTTTATTGATCTGAGCTTCAGTGATCTGCTTAGTCTTTTTCAATTGCTGATGATCAAAGATAAAAAGTTCTTTCATTCTGATGATAATATCATCAGCTTTTCTAGCTTCAAGACGTTTATGAATTGTTTCATAGTCAGTCATATCTGAATCAAAACTTATTCAAGAATGAAATTTCTTATTAAAGTAAAATGAGATCATTGAGATGATCGAGAAGATATTGAAATTCTCGCTGAATTCTATCATTGATAGTCATTTTGCTCAGTCGTTCTGCATGTAATTGCAATAAATTCTTAGTTCACGTTCAACATCTTGATTAGCTTGTTTTGATTGATTATTAATCTCAGAATGATAAGCTATTAATAAACTAGCTGTAATTCTTAGTCACTTGCAAAGACTTTGTCACATGATTAATATAAACTGAAAGTCTCTGTTCAAAACAATAGAACTAGGTAGATCATGAAGTCAATAAACGTTTCATAGCATGATTTAAATTGTTTCTTCAACTGAAATGTCATTGTCTTCTCAATGACAGAAGACATAATAATGTTTCTTGATGAAACGACATATGATTGTGCAAATGACGTTATAATCTTTCAATAGAAGTAGCTCAGTAATGAAGTTCATAGCAATATCTTTTCAGCGTTTCTGTGAAATCGAAAGAGAATGATGAAGTTCATTGATACTATTTCTAGATGTTTTACTTCGTTGACAGATATGACAGTTTTGAATGTAACATTTAATTGTTGCTTGATGATCTAATCAATAGTAGAAACGTTGAACTAAATCAATAGTTCTTCGATTGTCAGAATGAAAGATGAAAGACTGATCATGAATTTTCTTTAGCAATTTCATATGCATATTCTCAGAAACTCACAATAGATCTTTTTTAAACAAAACGTCGTCAATGATCTTGCAGTGCTTCAATTCAGTGCTATGTAGCTTCTGCTTGTTTTCACTTATGACTTGTTTATACTCATTGCAAAGCTCATCTGTCTTGTTGACATCTTTTACTCGCTGATAGAGATCAACTTCAGATTCAATAGCTAGAATATTTATTCTATTGAATGTCAGAATGATCTGATAACAATCTTCAGTACGCTGAGTTAATTCAGAGACGTCGATCAGAGACATTCTGATTAAAGCATTGACTTTAATGTTCATTTTGCCTGATTGAAAAATGATCTGAAAGTTAAACTCAAATAGAATGTTTAAATAATTGACTTGACGTTGAGTTAACTGTTTATTTTTCATGAAGATTTTCAAAGTCTGATGATCAGTGAACATTTGAATAAACAGCTTCATGCATTCTAGCTTGAGTCTTCAGTGTTCAAAACATTGAATAATGACTAGCAATTTCTTGTCATAGATGTGATAATTGCATTTAGCGAAAATCATGCTCTTGATGTAGAAAGCTACTGAGTGAAGAACATTTTCATCATTATACTGAAATAATATTTCATCTTTGACGTAGTCAGATGCATTGATCTTTAGAATAGTTTGTTGTTTGAAATTGAAATGTCGTAGTACTGAGATTGAGCTGATCTGTTCTTTTAGATTGTCAAAAGCTTGAACACAGACTTCATTTCAAACAAAAAACGTGTTCTTTCTAGTCAGTTGAGTGAATAATTTGACTAGCTTCAAGAAGTTCTTAATGAAACAATGATAGAAGTTAACAAATCTTACGAAGCTCTGAACTTCTTTTAAATTGATCGACGTAATTCAGTTGACTATGACTTTCACTTTGATAGAATTCATACAAAGATCTTGTTCTGATACTATGACTTTTAAGAAGACAGTTTCTTCTACGTTGAATTTGCACTTTCAAATATCTACTTGTAGATCAGCTTCTCGTAAATGATTTAATATCATTTTGACATGTTGTCAATGTTCTTGTTGAGTTTTGCTGTAGATCAGAATGTCATCTAAATAGACTTGACAAAAGTCATTTAGAAAGTCTTAAAAAACGTCATTCATATACTGTTGAAACGAGACAGAATCATTGATAAGTTCAAAAAATAAAATCTTTGATTTGTACGTTTTTAAAGCGATGATAAAGATAGTGTAGTTCTCACTATCAGAATGCATTTGCAGTTTGTTGAAAGTTGAAATGATATCTAATTGAGTCAGATGCTTGCAATCAACTATTTTGTTGATCATCTCATCTATGAGTAATAGAGAGTAGCGATTTCTTTTGATAATAGCATTGAGCTTTTAATAGTTAATGCAGAATCGTAGATCTTCATTTGCTTTTAAGATGAACAAAATGAGTGAGAAATACAAAGCTTTGCTAGAGATTATAAATTCTTTGAAAAGATTCTCGTTCAGATATTTCTTTACTTTCTGAAGCTTGTAGAAAGACATTTGATATGCTCGACAGCAAAGTGACGTTGCGTCACTAGTAAGCTCTATCTTATGATTATATGAATGATGAGATGATAGCTTATCTGTCTGAGCTCGATCAAAGACGTCTAGAAAATTCTGATATTTCAATGATAGCTTGACTTTAATATTCTTTAGATTCTGAGTCGTTTTATCAGTAAAGAAGACGTTCATGACATTTAGTTCACATTGAGTATTGTAAACGATTTTTCTATCGATGTCTTCAATGAACATAGCAAAAACCTCTGTCTGATTCTTCTTTTTTCATTTTACTAATGTTTAAAAAAAGACGATGTTTATGTTTTGAATCAAGAATGACTCTTTCTGAATGAATGAAACTGAGTGCTTGAGCATCTTAAAGATCTTGCTGTGAGCTGCTGAAGAGATTGAAGTTGATTGCAATTAACTTGAGTGCTTCATATTTGACGAAATTGAAAAAACCGAAATAGAAATATCTAGTTGATCAGAGAATACAATAGTATCATGTTTCATGTTCAATAATATTTCATTTTTGTTCATTCAGAATTTGCTCAATATAGCTTCATGATGCTCGATATCAGCTATCAGCATTGACATAGTCAATTTCTTATGACTTTCAATCGTGAGATTGAGTAGAATCTTATGAGTAATAGTCTTTCTAGCTAGCTTTTCATCATATTCTCATATTAACTTCTCTTTTGCTAGTAATATAGATTGTATTTCAAGTTTCTGACATACTTTATTGACTAGCTTGTCATGTATCAGCGTGTAAACAACGAAATCACTATCTATCAAAGAATGAAGGCTGAAAGAATTGCTCTGAGAGATAAAAGAAGCATTGATCAGAAATGATTTCTCAAAATAGTTTTCTTTCAATAGAACTTTAATCTAATTGCACAAAGATATGATCTCTATCTTTTTAATAATTCTGAAAAAGATAATTAGTTTTTTGAATCAGAATCTGACTCAGAATTTAAATGATTAAACTCATCATCTTTTAAGACATTAACTCTAGATTGATTAAAGCACTCTCTAGAAGTATGATCTGATTTGTGACAGATAAAACAGATTTCAGCTTGTAGATTGATATCTTTGACGTTAGTCAAAATCACGTCACACGACTTTGAATGATCAACGAGTGTAATGACTTCGATCTTTCTGTAGAGATTCAATAAATCTCATTTCTCAGTAAAGATGACTTGCTTTCTGACTTTGTTCAGAAATTTCTTTTCTTTGATGTCACTCATGACTCAATGCTCATTGTTCAAATGAATCAGATAACTACGAATTTCATTCAGAGATTCTGACTGAATCAATTGACTATTTTAAGCTGCATGAAAATGATAAACTATCTTGTCTTGTAAATCAATGATTAATTGCTTTTCGTGATACTCTAGATAAAAGAACAGACGTTGAAACATTGAATAAAATTTGCTGAATTTGCTCTTTTCTTGAGAGAGATTAACATATTTTCTTCAAAAGTTTGTCTCTTTGTCGAAATCATCATAAAGCTGAGCAAGTTCATTTAACAGATCATTAATTGTAACATAAAGATTCAATGAATCTTGTTGACATTAAGCTAAAGTAGCTTTGACTGCGTCTTTTTCAATTCTGAAGTGAACGTAGATCAGAATAACTTTATTGATATTAAAATGATCAACGTTGATTTCTAGCTTATCACGAATCTTTTCTTGTCAATCATCTCAGATAAATTCTTTTTCATCAGTAAACAGAGATGAATTTGAAAGCTTTTGAGATCGCTTGAAGAAATTGAACAAAATAGAAGAGAAAGAAGTGATTTCTTTAAATGATTGCAGTTGATGTTGCAATTCAGTCATTTGATTTCAAAACGTCTGATTTAATTGATTTAAGCATTCTTTGACTTTATTCATTTTCTCGAAATGAGTCTTTCATATTTGTTCACTTGATATCTTGTCAAATAGTTCACAAGCTTTCATGTTTAAATCTCGTTGAGTTCGAAGACTGTTCAAATCTTCTAGAAAAACTTCTGAATCTTGTTTAACTCAGTGTTGTAGCTGCTTTACATTTTTTATATCTCATGAAGTAGAAGCTTCACAAGATTCATTGAGAGTCTGAAAATGAGACAAAGAGTATTAATGTTTTTGTATGACATCGATTCTAAGATATTTCAATATGCGAAATGATAGCTCAGAATAAATGACTGAATCAGAGCTTTGATTACTCTTGAAGAAATTATTCACAGATGATTAAGTCATAGCGAAGAATTAATGATCGAGCGAAGAATGATGCTCAATAGTATGTAATGAGATCATTTGTTAAAGTGTTTAGTCTTCAAAGAAGAGTGTTGCTGATTTGAGAGAATTTTTTTGTGATTCTCAAGCAATCAATGAAGATTCTTTATCATTGATTCTATTAATCGATTTGAACTGATGCTACTGACTGAGCGATAGATTCTCTAGCAATTACATGATTGTATGTTCTCGTTGATTTTATTGATCTCTTGATGTTGTTCTGTCTTTCAATGTCATCAATCATCAGATACATAAATTTCTTTATATTCATCTCATTATCAATTAAGTGAACTTGAATGAGTAATGAGATCAGTATCATGTGATTAATGAATTCTTAAAGTAATGTTGAGATCATGTCTAGAAACTAATCAGAGTGCATACGTGACTAGAATGTTTGATCTATAGAAATAGCTATAACTAAGACTTTAAGAATACAGAAGAAAGAAAATACAAAAAACAAGAAGAATACACTTTATATAGTAGTTACTCAGATTGACGCTAGTCTCAAAGAGAACATGTTGAAACATAAGAAAGATGTTGATTTAAAAGATGTTTGTGACACAAAGAAATGTGTTTATCATAGAAATCTGTTGATCATTCATAACATAAAGAAGTGTGTTTGTCTAGAAGATAATAAAAGCTGATTAAAAGATGCTAAAGAAGAAAAAAGATGCTGAGTCATATCTAAGTCAAATTTGAGTCAGATCTAAATCAGATTTCGACTAAATTGTTAATTAATTCTAATCAATTCTGACACATTCATAACACTTTGCATCAAGCAAGCATTGCTGAAGAGTTTCAAGAAACTTTGCTCATGTGATTTTACAATCTTTCTTCTCGACAGTCTTCTTGATCTGTTAAAGATAGTGCATCGTTGTGATCTTTACATATTTTGTGACGTAATCAAGCTTGTCATTGTCTTTGATGTAGTTCATCTTGATGAAGTTTAACTTTAGTTTTCTGAGAAACAACTTCAGATTCTCGTCAACAATGAACTTAAACTTCTTCTCTTTTAAGAACTTATTCAAGAAGATAATCTTAAAGATGATCATTTTTTTCTTAAAAAAATCATCATCAACAAAAGAATTCTTTATAATTTTAGCGATGACTCTTTTGCGAAACTTCAATTCAAGATGATCAGATGCACGACTTCGTCATGTTAAAAAGTAATCAGAGTTCAATGTGCAAAATGCTTGATTTAGATCTTTTAGTAGAATAATGTTTTCAATGAACAACATCTTGCATTGAGCACACATCTTCAAATAATTCTGTTGTTTTTGCAAAATCTTCACGTCGTTGATAATGTTTTGAATTTTGTCGAGAGTGATGAATAAGAATTCATGCTCAACAACTTTTATTCTTGTCTGAAGCAGTATATGCTATCTCTCTTTTCTTTCTACATCAACACAAGCACTTCTGATGTCTTCATTCAACATTGCATGATGACAAGTCTTTAATAAATTCTTCAAACTAATGCTTGTAAAATTAGAAAATGATTGAGTCAATGAAATCATGATGTTGATGATGATTGCTTGACGTTGTGCAAGATTCTTCATTGAATTCAATTAAGACTTCTTTCTATTGTTGCAAGAAATTTAATTAAGCAAAATGAGTGCAAACTCTGTAAAAATGATGAAAGTAAATGAGATAACATTCTTGAAAGACATGTGAATATTGCTTTCAAAAAATGAAATGATGACATCAAGAAAGATTGTATCTTGATCATGATGCTTGAAGAATACGTTTACGACGTCAGTGATGATGATTGTTTAAGTCAGAGACGCAGAAGTTTCAAGAATGAAAAGAAACTGAGATTTGTTACAAAGATTGAGTGTCATATTCGAAGAATTGCTGTTGTTCAAGTCAACGATTTTTTTTTTGATCATATGAACTATCATCTCTGCAATAAAGTAGAGTGTTAAAATTATGAGTAGTTCAAGAAACGCGCAGTCACACTAGAGAATATGCGCATAAATAATACAATCAAATTTAATAGTAGCTTAGTAATATTTATTTGTATAGAAAGTTAACACTAGACTACAAAATACAAAAGTGAATTTTTCTTTATATACTCAGAAGATTAAGTTCAAGCATTGTTGATGAGATCAGCGAAATTACATGCAACTCATGTAAAATCTCTTGAAGATTGTATGTGACTTGAATTTTTATCATCAATGAAACGTCAAGATTTGTATGTGACTTGAATTCTTGTAAATTCAGAGTCTCTGAGAATCAACGATAAAGATTCTTGTAGACTCAATGTCTCTGAGAATCGACAGTAAAGTTTCTTGTAAACTCAGTGTCTTGATTCTCATAAACTCAGATTCTCATCTGAGAACTTGATGATAGCGTTGAAGAATAATTCTCATGTCTGTTCTTTATTTTCTGAAAAACTCTGACTTTCATAAATCTAAGTTCTGACATTGTTTCGCTCTCTTTTTGTGATTGTCTTGTACGAGAATTCAGTGCTTATTAAGCTGTAAAGTCAAGTCTTACTGACTTTGAAGCTCGTTCAGCATATTGATGACTTCGTTAAGTTGATTGCTGACTCAATAAAACAATTGTTCTTTGATGTTTATGTTTCATGAAATGACAGCTTTCTCAACTTCAACTGAAGCATCAATGAATAAAAGTGAAACTCTTCTATTGACAGTGCTTCTAAGCAGACGAGTTGTTTGAGACTCAACTGACTCAACATCACATGTCATGATGAAAGAAGATAAAAGTTGTTGAGATTAAAGTAAATGAAAGATTGATGTTTTGAATTAATGTTTTGAATTGATGTTTTTTGATGAGTGAAAATTCAAAAAATCTCTTGTGAATTTCAGATAATAATTGAATGCTTTATTCAAAGAATTTCTTGCAAACAAAATGATGAAAATGAGTGTAGAATTGAAGAATTTCTTGCGATTTAAAATGATGATGCAAATTTGAAGAATCTCTTGCAAATTTTTCTTACTGAATAGATTGTTTCATATCATTTATTCATTGATAGCAGAGTAGTTGATAAGCATTTATCTAATGTTAGAGATCAGCATAAAGCGAGTCAATATGAGTGTCATTTAACTAGAAGATAAATGCTAAGAAAGAAATATAGCTACAGAAAAGAAGCTGACTACATATGTGTATTTCTCAGTCAACGCTAAACTCAATAGAAACTAATCAAGATGACGAAGCGAGAATAAATCTGACAAGACTAGAAGACTGAATCTGACAAGATTAAAATCATGACAAAGACAGAATTGCTGTCTTTCAATTCATCACAGATCATAAAGCAGATTAAATTGAACATTAAATCTGATTTAAGTCATTCTTCTTCTTCAGCATTGTCTGAAGCTGATTGAAGAATGATTCAACAATTAATGAAGTCAGTTGTAGAAAAAGTAATTAATTTGAAAGCTCATAGATTGAACAATACGATGAAAAAGCTTACTACAGATGTTGCTTTTTTGAAAGCAGAAAACGAAGATTTTCGATGAACAGTATGTATAGAAAGAAGTTGCAGACGACGTGACAAGTCTTTATTTGATGATCTAGAGATTAATGATGAGACAAAGAAGATGTTTTTTAGTTCTAATAAGATTCAGATGACTCGTGATCATTAAATTCAAAGAATCGAAGAGAAACAGCAAGCTGCTATTCAAAAGACGAATGAAAAGAAACAAAAAGAGCTTAGAAAGCTAGAGAAACAGCGTTTAATAGCTGAAAGAAAGGTGAAACGGGAAAAAAAAAAGACGAAGCGAGAGAAGAAAGCGAAGCAAAAAAAGAAGTTATGAGCGAAGAAATTAAAGCGACGACGTCTAGTTCAGAAGCAAAAGCTGAAGACTAAAGAGCTTCAGAAAGAGCAAAAGAAGAAGTCTAAAGAGATGAAAGTACAGCAATTCACTGATTTTGTTTCTATTGAGCAGGTGAAAAGAAGATCAAGTCAAATCAGATCTACGCGAGCTGAAAGGCAAAACAAAGCTTCTAAGTGATTTGATGATTGATTCTATAGCTTGAAGGCTTCATATACATATCAACAATTAGTCATATCAATTGCAATTTGATTCTATGAATGATGGTTGAATAATGATAAAAATAGTATGGGTGGCTAATCGGGTTTAGGGTGTGCACGGGACCGGAACGTGCACGGGCCCGGGCATACTCCTACTGTGTACTTTAACGTACCGTTAGCGTCAAAGGTACCTTATTTCCATGTTGCGCCTTCATGACGCGCCAACCATCTTGGCAGACGCGACTCAAGCTCAAGGACCTAAGTACCTACAGCCTGAGATGGAACGACCAATCGCCCGCGAAGCCACAGAAGCGTTGGAGGATGAACGTAAGACGTGGCTTATTGGTGATACATAATAACATCAAGAAACTGACGTACCATAGCAGATGATCCATCCTCGACAGACTCACAATTACTAGCTCAGCAATTAGCACAAGATATTGAAATAGCATCGTCGCGAAACAATCTGGCGGGCACTCCACTCGAACGGAGTGCAGAATTAGTCGATGGCTCACACGTTGTGGAAGATGTTGATGGCCAGGCGTGCGCCCGGGCAGAAAATACCGTGGAACTTCTGAATGACATCTCACTGGGAGAGAAGCAGAAACGTAAAGAAGTGAGAGCTCTTCGAGATCCTCCACAAAAACGAATCGAAGGAGCCGATCATATTCTGAAGGCTAGTACAACGCCTGCCGGCAAATTGGCGAGAGTTACAAAACCTCGCAAACCCGACCGTATTAGCCGTGGTTCCAAAGGAGACCTTTATACGGTACTTGACTTCCCAGTCGCAGAGGAATGCGCAGGACCTGGGGCTCCATCGAGCATGACTAGCGCAGATCAATCGATGAAGCAACGCCCTGACCGACGAAAAGGCAAACTCCAAGACCTCAAAAAGCAACACAAACAGGAAGACACCGTCTCCAACAGTAGTCAGTCGGTACCAGATCAAGCAAAGGTTACAAGGACCATGAGTTCCTGTCACACAAAAACCTGTAGTATAGGCACGAACATATCTAATATGGTTGAAGAGGAGGATGAAGATACTGTCCAACCCCGTTTGGCTATATCGGAGGGCAAGCCACAGCCTGCTCCGAACGCTCGTAAGCAAGTCCAGACGAATGGTGGAACGAAGCCGGAACCTGCATCTAGTACTCGTATTCTTCGGAGCCACGCAACGAATGACAAATTGCAGCGTACTGAATCATCGAAATTATACGATCGTGGGAGTAGAACGCTTTCTCGCTCGTCTAACGGTGAAAAGGAAGACGATAATTCGGCCGAGGAGAACGTGGGCGGTGCTCACAACGATGCAAGAAAATCGGAGAGTTATGCACACCCTGATGGACGTTCCGATGTCGACCAAGATTATCACGGTCATGACGGTAGTGACGGTAATGATCAACCTTGCTCGGACGAATTTAAGCAGGACCACCAGGAGAATGATGTCGTAGACGCATCCAGATTGGAACCTGGGGAAGATCTTGTAGGCTTTGAGATAGAGTTGTTTGGCGAGGACGATAGCTGGGCGACCGTCCTTGATGGAGCCAGAAAGGTTGGTATGTCCAAGATTAAAGGCATACCGGTAAAGAAAAGGCCAAAATTGGAGACAAGAAGGATTAGAAACATGGTCGCACTAGTGAAGGAAGTAAAGGGCATGTACAAGAACTTATCGCAGTATCAAGAAAATGATCACGATGGTAGAGATGGACTTCATCAACAGCTGATCGAGGGCCTTGGTAAAATTAGGAAGGAAATCAAGCGAGTTTCCGAAAGAAAAGCTGGTAACAAAAAGGCAGAGGTCATTCAAGACATATACGCTCATGCTATACCGCATCTGGTCAGATTACTTGAAGTGGCTCTTCAATGTCGAACCAAGGAGTACTCAAAGTCTTACGACACCGATGCAATTCAGGAGGTTATCGCGCTTCAAGGCGACATCTTGAAAATATGCCACAAAGCTCGGGAGTGGAAGACCAAGCCTTTGACTAGGAGGCCAATCATAAAACCTACAAGCCACAAAATATTCCCGTATCTCCGAGACGTCAAAAGAGCTTTCCAAACAGTGTTTGAAGAACGAAAGCGTCAAGTTGAGTTGAAGAAGCAGAGAAAAGCTAACTCGAAACGTCGCAGGGAATATGACGAGGAGAACCGGCGGCGAGACGAAGAGAACGAAAGATTGAGGGTGGGAATCTGGAGAGAGATTGAGGAGCAACTTGATCAAAATGAGGCGACGTCAGCTGGTCGCGGTAGAAATAACCAGCTTAGTAAAGATAATTCCATATTGGGTACACCACACTTTCGTCAGTCTTTTACATCCAACGACTGGACCCAAGAGCAAGATCTGGAACTCTTACGACGACTTCAGTGCAAGACATTGAGATGTTTGCCAGGTTTGTACCTCAACCACACCTGACGGATACTCACTGATTCAAGTTCTAGCTGAGGAACGATATTTACAAATGCTGAACGCGCCATCTTTGCAGAACAAACTTCCAGACCACATTAGAGAAAGAGCTTTGTACTACAAGCCCGCTATGTTGGCTTCCGAAGGCTCTCGCAGTTGGATATTGAGTATTCAATAGAAATGATGAATCAAGAGATGTACCTCCGTACTGACTTAGCTATCTTTCTGTAGCCCAATCCAGATGTAGGCCTTTCCAACACCGAGAGTAGCTTACACACATGTATCATAACTAGAATATCAAAAGACCTTCCCTACTCCGTCTTGTATGAGGGGAGTTTTATTTAACCGAATCATGTTATGATAATCGAGAAATCAACCACATTTCAGCAACAACAATATGAAACGACCCCGAACACCTGATTTAGAAGACAACAGACCCTCAACTGCTTCAGAATGGACCACACCTACACGTGCACGCGTCAAACAGCTTCGAAAATAAGGCTTTTCTGAACTAGATGTTAGATGTCAGAAAAGAAACAGGAATTCCACAACGAACACAGTTGACATGGCTTAAAGCTTCTGTTCGACGGCCTGGTGCAGAACGTTCTGGCCGTCCTATTAAGCTGAATCAAGATACAGTCAAGAAGATGGTTAAGCATATGAAAGAACACTATGACAGACGTATTTGATCCTGGCAGAACTGTGTCACGGAATTTCAGTTGAACTGCTGTTCTACAACGGTCAAAAATCATTTTGATCAGACTGAATATTACAAGTGTAGATGTTGTTAGAAGTCATGAATCAATCAAAAGCAGACGAATACACGCAAGAATACGTGTGAAGAATGAAAGAAGTGAAAGAACTATATGCAAAACAGGAGTGGAAGAAGATCACTTTGCAGGAGGTCAATGAGTGTATTTTGGGTAGTCCCAAAGGGAAACCAGATGCCAGGGGGGTCCAAAAAGGCAAAGCAAATTGGCACGATAGGGTGCAGCAGTGCTGGGAGCGAAATGGGTACTCTACTCAGTTTTAGACCGCGAAATTATAGAATATCTCGATTAATTGATAGTAAACTTGTTGGTGTTTGGTTAGTTTGGTGGGGATCGGCTATTTTGGTGCGCAACGACATTTTTCACCGACCCTCGGGCACGAACTTCTATTCTAACCCCTGCTGAGCGATCGACACGAGATGGCAGTGAGGTTCCAACTTCGAATTGTTCGAATACACTGTACAAATCTTATCGTTGACATTGCTCATTACTTTTTGATAATTTCCCTAAGAACTGCCTGCTTAGCGCACATGTGCGCTGCTACCCTGCCCGTGCCTTCCTTGGTGGAAATTGTGGATATTAATCAAGATCTTGGCTTCAACATATCGCAACATGCACTCCTTTGGCTGTGACTGCGGAAGCAAGCTTCCACTTTTTCCGATCAAGTT
>JAABUR0100004355.1_pt1 | contig 18983 bp, 17 predicted proteins | sample 5560091 | NCBI WGS metagenome assembly JAABUR01 (sample SAMN10711879, study PRJNA513375) | rock metagenome | isolation source: Antarctica rocks | place: Antarctica: Victoria Land, University Valley sud | reverse complement strand
GGGCACCGGGCACCGGGCACCGGGCACCGGGCACCGGGCACCGGGCACCGGGCACCGGGCACCGGGCACCGGGCACCGGGCACCGGGCACCGGGCACCGGGCACCGGGCACCGGGCACCGGGCACCGACGGCAGTTATACCGTCAACGAGCGTGGGCAACTGGGAAGCCGGCGGATGCAGCCTCATGAAGGAATCGGAACTCGTGCCGGCGCAAGAGCTTGAGGATGAAGGCGGCCGGCTGTCGGAAGGCGCGGAAAGCCTCCGCGGGCGGACAGAGTTCGATCCGGTCGATGTGGTGTTCGGTGCCCTTGAAGACGATCACGCAATTGCCTGCCGCGACGATGTTGCGGTACCAGGCGACGTCCGGTCCGTAGGTGAGCTCGGCGACGAATCCGCCCGGGACACGGGCAAGGATCAGCGGAGTCTCGTACACCCTGCCGGTCTTGCGTCCGATGTGGCGGACCAGGGAGAACGGACCCCGGCCGACACGCGCGGCGCGCAGGGTCGCCCGGTTGAGGGTGTTCTTGAGAACCCAGAGAAATCCGCGTTTGATGCTGCCGGTCATGCCGTCCTCCGAACCTCAGTGGTGAGCAAGCCCTGCTCCCGAAGGAAGGGCGCGCAACTCGCGATGCCCTCGTCGAGTCGAACCCTCGGCCGCCAGCCCAGGAGCTCGGCTGCTTTGTCGACGCGGAAGCGTCGGCGACCGGTCAGGAAACCCACCAGCGATGAGATCTCCGCTGCCGGTGTGCCGTCCGGCGCCAGGCGGGAGACCACCCGGGCGATCCCGCGGACCGGCCCCACCGGCAGGCCCAGCCAGCTGAAGTGCCCGGCGAGGGCGGCATATCCGGAAAGGACTTCTCGCCAGGTCACAACGGGGTCGGCTGCGCAGTTGAACACCTCGCCCGCGGCGAGATCATGCTCGGCGAGCACGGCGATCAGATCGACGACATCATCCACGTGGACCATCGGTGCGAAGCCGCTGCCGTCCCCGAGGAAGATCGTCGGCCGACGCTTTGCCCACTTGAACAGGCCGGTCGTCCACACCGCGCTGCCCGGACCGTAGACCAGTGCTGGACGGATGATCGACACGTCCAAGCCCCCCGCTGCTGCGACCTTTCGCACGATGGCCTCGCCTTCGGCCTTGGTCGCCCCGTACGGCAGTGGACCAGGGTCGACGGGAGTGCGCTCGTCGACGTCGCCCGGTGTGCGGAATCCGTAGATGCCCGCGCTGCTGACGTGCACCAGCCGCGAGACACCGGCGGCGATGGCCGCCTCGGTCACGTTGCGGGCACCGTCGACATTGACGCTGCGCTGCAGTTCCGCGGAGCCCGACACCGTTCCGGCAACATTGATCACCAGATCGCATCCGCGTGCGACCCCACGCATCGACTCGGCGATCGAGACCTCGGCGACGACGATCTCGACCCCCGGCATTGTCAGGCCGACAGTGGAACTCGTGCCTCTGACCACTGCTCGCACGTGCGCACCGCCGCCCGCCAGACGGCGGGTCAGGGTCCCGCCGATGAAGCCGCTGGCGCCGGTGACGAGAATTTTGCGGTGACCGGTTCGATTCATGGCCGATGATCCTGGGAACGGATGCCGGACAGGATCGTCTCGACGAAGGAGTCGATCCACGGCTCGACCGGTTGCTCGAGCAGGCCGAGCACCAGTGCGCTGCTGATCAGCATCCGGAACGGGGTCCGCGTGTCATGCGGGCGAAGCTCCCCGGCCTCGATGCGCTCGTTGAGATAGGAGGCCAGACCCTCGAGCACCTGCTCCTGGACTTCGGCGATCCGGGACGGCAGCGCCGACCGGGGAGACAGGCTCTCCCGGAACAGGAATCGGAGCACGTCCCCGCGCTCCCGCAGCATGCCGCCGAGACGTGTGGTGAACAGTCGGAGACCCTCGTGCGCGGGTAACCCGCGCATGCTCGCGGCGATGGCGAGGAAACCTTCCAGCGGACTGGCATGCTCGAGCACCGCGACGAGCAGCTCATCCTTGCTGGCGAAGTAGTGATACACCAGGCCATGCGCCACCCCAGCTCCGGCAGCGAGATCGGCGATGCTGACGTTCTCGATACCTCGCTCGACGAACAACCGGAGCGCCACGTCGAGCAACTGCGCACGACGCCGCTGTGCCTGCTCCTTCCGCGACGGGCGCTCGATCGTCATGCGCCGAATTGTTTCACTGACTGAGGCTTCAGTCAACGTTCCCCGACACCGAAGCTGGCCCCAGGTCGTAGAAAGTCGCGTGCGCGACCAACATCATCGGTGAGCCGCAACGACCCCCCGAGCCCCATCGCTTCTACCCTCGGTGATTGGTTCGGGTAGCGGTCCGCGTGCGCGGCAGGTCGGTTCTCTGCGGTTCTCCCTGGTGCGACGTGGTACGACGGCGGTTGGACCGTGAGCAGTGGGCAACTCGTCACCGCAGAGGGGCCTCTGCTGGTAACGTCCACGACGTACCGCACCCGGTGGCGGCCTCCCTTCTTGTTCCCCTGCGCGCATGGTGGAGGCTCTCCGATGGCTTCGTTCGAGGTGCGGCCGTTCAGGCGTGACGACCGCGAGCAGCTGACGGCCCTGGTGAATGCGCACGTGCAGGCGGTGGTGCCTGGCGTGGCTGTGTCGGTCAATGCGGTGTTGAGCCAGCTGGAGCGCGAACCTGGCGAGTTCATCGTCGATCCGTGGGTCATCCAGCGGCTGACGCTGGTGGCCGAGCAGCGTGGCCGGATAGCCGCCGCGGCGCACGTCCTGCGCTACGGGGCAGGCGCTGAGGTCGGCGAGTCCTACCGGGGCATCGGTGAGATCCGTTGGCTGGTGTGCTGGCCGGATGCGCCCCTCTGGCCCGATGCCCCCGCCGCGGGTGACGGCGTAGCGGCCGCGGCGGTGGCGTTCTTGACCCGCTCCGGTGCGACCCGGATCTACGCCGACGGTGCGCTGCCTGCCCCCGGCGTGTACGGCCTGCCCGAGCAGTGGCCGCACGTGCACGCCATCCTGCACCGGGCCGGCTTCGCACCAGGCGACCGCACCGAGATCGTGTTCCTGGCCGATGTCGACGCGCTGGACACCCCCGCCGCACCCATCGGCGACCTCACCATCACGCGGGCGCTGGGTAGCGCCGGAACCCGCCTCACCGCGCTGCTCCAGAGTGACCCGGTTGGCTACATCGAGGTGGAGAACCGCATCGGTGACGCGGGACGCGTCCTCCGCCCGGAAGGTTGGGCCGACGTCGGCAACCTGTGCGTCAGTGAGCCGCACCGTCGGCGGGGGATCGCCAGTTGGCTGCTTGGCCAGGCGGCGCAGTGGCTGCGACTCGGGCACGTCGACCGGCTACTGGACTACTCCCCACCCGATCAGCACGGGTACGTCGCATTCCTCCAACACGCCGGCTTCCGCGAGCTGACCCGTACCAGCCGAGGCTGGGAACGCCCCACCGTCCACCGCTGATGTGCTGAGCCCGGAAGGGATCGTCACCGGTGTCGGGACTTGCGCCCATGGAACCATCCGCCTGCAGACAGCCGCACTTGTCTGACGGCGGGTCGCCCTTGCGTTGGCGGTACGCCCAGCACGGACGCCCCTGGCAGACTGGCCGAATGCGCGAGGTGTTCGCCCACGAAGCCGTCCTGGACATGGCGCCGGACGCCGACGCGTGGCGTCAGCGATTGCGGGCATCCCGTTGATCGACCGCCAACCGCGACATTCTGGCGTCGGCACGATCGGATCGTCCTGACGACACGGGGTTCGTCGAGGCCTCGGATAGGGCCGCTTACTCAGCTTGCGTGTCGGTGTCGGTCCACGATCTTCGCGGGGTGGTCAAGGTGACAGCGCCCCGCAGACAACTCCGCCCAAGTTCCACAACATCTCAAGTCCAACAACGTCTGATCAAGTCGCATCCAGGCGACCGACGTGCGAAATGGCCTTTCGCGCCGCCGACGCGGCCCACGGGGCCAGCACCCGTCGGTCGTGCTGGCTCAGGGTCAGCGGGCCGGGTTGCGCGGATCGGCTTCGACACGGTTCGGCAGCCAGCGCCGCAGCAGCGAAAGGACGGCGTCGGCGTGCATCGCTGTCATGTGGTCGCGGTTGGGCAGGAGCTCGACGACCCAGCCGGCGGCCTCGAGCTCTTCGCGGTGGTCGCGGAGGGCATCGGCGATCACTACCCGGATGTTTCCCCACTGCGGCCCGTAGTCGATGTTGTCGAGCTCGCCCGCGAAGCAGAAGCGGGGAATGCTGAGCCGGTGGGCGGCTGCGGCGTCGTCGAAGTCCTGGAGGTCCTCGTACAGGGTGAGGAACTGGCGGGTCTGGTCCCGGTCGGTCTGGACCTGGACCGCGTCCCAGTCGCCGGGAGCGATATCCGTGCCCGCCGGGTCGGCGTGGGGCCGGGCCATCTCGTGCGCGGCGCGGGTGACGGCCAGCATCGCCGAGTAGGGACCGCCGATCGGCGGATAGCCACCCATGATCAGCCCGTCCAGGCGATCGGTGCGGACGGCGAGCTGCAGGGCCGCCAGGGCCAGCCAGGAGTATCCGTAGCACCAGAACCGTTGCGCACCGGCGGCGTCGGCAATTGCCAGCAGGTCACCGGCGACGTTCGCCGCTGTCAGGGTGCGCGGCGCCGGGTGCGCGAGCCGGTGGCCTTCGTAGTCCGCTGCGACCACGGTGCACCGGTCGGCGAGGCCGTGGGACGAGGGTGGGCCCGGCGTCCGGATCCGCTCCCCACTGCCGCATTCCGGCCGCGGTCGCTTCGTCATGCGGGTGCGCCCGGACCGGGAGCAGCACCTGCGGCCCAGCGCCCACCACCAGCACGTCGATGTGCGTGCCGTCGTGCAGCCGGGCCGTAGGCCCAACGAGTTCTTTAGCAACGTTGTCCATGCCTTCAACGCTGCCATCAATGTGCTGGTTGAGACTTGCCCATGCCCGTCGTGCGGCGACGGAGTCCCACAGGAGGGTAAAACCTTCAAGTAGCGACGGAGGGTGATGGCGCGTCCCGACACCCGGGATCGGCGGTATCGGCCGATCGATCTTGCTTGCGCTGCCGGAATCTCGACCCAGCAGGTGCGCAACGACGAGGCCGCCGGGGTACTACCTCCCGTCGAGCGCACCACGAACGGCTACCGCCGCTACCAGGAGGAGCACCTCCGCGCGTTGCTGGTCTACCGCGCGCTGGCGCGGGCGCACAACGCTCCGATAGCCCGCCAGATCATGCGGGCCGTCCACGCCCAGGACGTCGCGGCGGCATTGGAGCTCCTGGACGTCAGCCACGGCCAGCTGCAGCAGCAGCGGCTGTCGCTGCGCGCGACCCGCGCCACCCTCGTCGATGTCGCGGCCGATCCGATCAGCGACGTCCGGCGCGAGGACGACATGCTGATCGGCGAGGTCGCGGGTACGCTCGGCGTTCGCGCCTCCACCCTGCGCTTCTGGGACGCCGCCGGGCTCATCCGACCGGCAAGCACCGTTCCCCATCGCTACCGCACCTACTCACCGGTCGACGTCCGTGACGCCCGTATCGTCCAGCAGCTGCGACTGAGCCGTTACCGACTCGATCAGGTGCGCCAGGTCCTCACCGCGCTGCGCTGCGCGGGCGACACCGGCGCTCTGCACGCCGCGATCGATCGACGCCAGGACGCGATCGCCAGGCAAGCGCAACTCATGCTGGGCGCCTCCGCCGCACTGTCGGGCTACCTCCACCGCGCGGCGAGCAACGATCCCGGGTGAGGCAGACAGATCGGCACGTCGGTGCCCGGTCGAGGACCGGCTTGCGACCGACGCCGACCTATCGCCACCACCTCTGCACTCACGCGTCGGAAACAGGCGCTGACGCATGCCGGTGTCCGACCACCTGACCCGGCTCAATCACCGGGGAACGGGTCGAACCGGCCGTCGATCGCCGTCCAGCCACCATCGACCAGGAGCACCGAGCCGGTGACATAGCTGGAGGCGTCGGAGCCGAGAAACACTGCGGCACCGGCCATCTCGTCCGGCCTGGCCCATCGACCCAGCGCACTCTTGGTGGCATAGGCGCGATCCCAGGCCGCATCGGCGCGGATCTGTGCCGTCAACTCCGTTGCCACCACACCGGGCGCGATGGCGTTGAATCGCACACCCGACGGGCCGAACTCGGCGGCCGCGGTGCGTATCAGTTGCTGCAGACCGGCTTTGCTGGCCGCATACACGCCCTGCCCCGGCTCCACCGTCGCAGCCCGGATAGAGGAGAAGGCAACCATGGAACCCCGGCCGGCCGACGCCATCGCCGGGCCGTAGGCCCTGATCAGGTTGAACACGCTGCGCAGATTGAGATCGATCACCCGGTCGAACTCGGAATCGGCATACTGCGCCAACGGTTTTCGCACGTTCGCACCGACGGTGGTCACCAGCACGTCCGGGGCGCCGCGCTCGGCCAGCCGGCCGACGGCGGCCGGATCGGTCACGTCCATGGCCAGGTACTGCCCGCGGGCCCGGTCCGCTGCCAGTTCGGCGACCCGCAGGTCCACGTCGGCCACCGTCACCAGGGCGCCGTGATCGGCGAACGCCGCGGCGACCTCGGCTCCGATGCCGCCGCCGCCCACCACCAGGGCCCGCCGGCCGGTGAGGTCGAACAACCTGCTGTAGTCGGTCACGGCCGGATCACTGCCATCCTGGTCACGGTGAACTCCTCCACCGCCCACCGCGGCCCCTCCCGCCCGATTCCCGAGTCCTTGACGCCGCCGTACGGCATCGCATCGGATCGGAATCCTGGCACCTCGTTGATCACCACTCCGCCGACGTCGAGCCGGTCGATGGCGGCGTAGGCGGTGGCCAGCGAACGGGTGAACACCGCAGCGTGCAGCCCGTATCGCGACTCGTTGACCATCCGCAGCGCCTGGTCAAGGTCGGCGGCGCCGGCGATCGCGACCACCGGCCCGAAGATCTCCTGGCACCAGGCGTCGGCATCCGGCGGCACGTCCGCCAGCAGCGTCGGGGTGATCGAGGTTCCGGTCCGCTTCCCGCCGGCCAGCAACCGGGCACCGGCGCCGACGGCCGCCGCCACGGTGTCCAGCACCTTGTCGGTGGCGGCGGGATTGATCAGCGCCGAGACCCTGGTCGAGGGGTCCCTGGGATCGCCGATGAGCACCTCGGCGAGTCCGGCCAGCAACTTCTCGACCAATTCCTCGTGAACGGACCGCTCGACGATCACCCGTTGCACCGAGATGCACGCCTGCCCGGACGCGTAGAACCCGCCACGCAGGATGGCACCGACGGCGGCGTCCAAGTCGGCGTCGGCGCACACCACCAGGGCTGAATTGGATCCGAGTTCCAGCAACACTTTCCGGGGGGCGCAGGCCCTGGCGATCGCGTGACCCACGGCGGCCGACCCGGTGAACGACACCACCGCCACTCTCGGGTCGGTGGTCAGCGCGACGCCCACGTCGACCTCGCCGGTCACCAGCTGCACCGCCGCACGTGGCGCTCCGCGCGTGCTGAGCACCTCCCGGATGCGATGCACCAGCCACAGTGTCGCCAGCGGGGTGGCCGGCGCCGGCTTGACGACGATCGGGCAGCCGGCCGCCAGCGCCGGAGCGATCTTGTGCGATGCAAGCAGCAGTGGGTAGTTGAAGCCGGCGATGCCGACCACCACCCCGGCCGGTCGGCGGGTGAAGTAGCCGACCAGCCCTTCGGTCCCCGGCAGCAGATCCAGCGGCACCGTCTCGCCGTGCAGGCGGGCCGGCTCCTCGGCGGCCAGCGACCAGGTGAGGATGGTCCTGTCGACCTCCACCCGGCAGTCCACGATCGGCTTGCCGGTTTCCAGCACCAGCAGGTCGGCCAGCGCGTCACGGTTCTCGGCGACGATCCCGGCGATGTTGGCCAGGATCGCCCTCCGCACCCCGGATCGCAGATGTGCCGCCGCATCCCGTGCATCCGTTGCCGCCAGCAGGGCCGCGTCGACGTGCTCTGCGGAACCTTCCGGCGCATCACCGACATCAGTGCCGTCGTACGGAAACCTGATGTGCCGCAGGCGGTCCACCCGGACGTCATCACAGATGGGCAGCGTGTGCGGCTCGGACAGCAACGATGTCATGACGCCTCCCCACCACCGGGCCGGACAGCGGTGCGAGCATCGGCAGCCGCACCGGAATCTCCAGTAGTACTGGGCGCCAGTTCCCGATAGCACGGCCAGTACCCGGCATCGGTGCGGGTGGTGGTCGCCGCCAGGATCCCCCTGACCACCGCCCGGGTGACGACATTCGCCGCGGCGCAGAGGATCTGGTGGAGCTGTGGCAGCTCGGGAACACCGCGCGACGCGGTGGACACGCCGAACAGGGTGTCTCCGTCGAACATGGTGTGTACCGGGTTGATCGCCCGCGCCAGACCGTCGTGGGCGATGGACGCGAACTTGGCGCATTGCGCCTTGGTCAGGGCGGCATCGGTGGCGACGACGCCGATGGTGGTGTTCTGCACAGCCTGGCCGTCCGGCGACGGGGCGTACGCGACGGTCCTCGGCCGGCATCCGGCCAGCACCGCCGCAGTTTCCTGCACATCCGGCGGCCGGAGCCCCGGCGCGTCACCGTCAAGCAGCTGCCGAGCGCCGGAAAGCGCACCGCTGAGTGTGTCGGCCGGTGATCCCAGCGCGTTCACCACCACCAGCGCGGCAACGGTGGTCCCGTCGTCCAGGACCTCCGACGCCATGCCGACACCGCCCTTGATGCCGGCGATCACCGCGCCGGCCCCGGCCCCGGCGCAGCCGGAGGCGGGTTCTTGTCCGGCCATGGCCGCCCGCACCGCCTCCCGGCCGGCCCGCTCGCCGGGGGTGGCGCGAAAATTTCCGCCACGCCCCAGATCGAACAGCACCGCCGCCGGAACGATCGGCACCACCTCGTGCTCGGACGTTCCAACCCGGAATCCGATGCCGCGATCCGCGAGCTCGTCGGCGACCCCACCGGCGGCCGACAGCCCGAACGCGCTGCCGCCGGTGAGCACGATGGCATGGATTCTCTCCATCGCCGCGGTCGGGTCGAGCAGATCGGTTTCCCGGGTACCCGGTCCACCGCCGCGGACATCGACACCGGCCACCATGCCGCCATCGGGCGCCAGCACCACAGTGGTACCCGTCAGGGCGCCGCCGCCTGATGCGCTGAAATGCCCGACCCGCAAACCTGCGACGTCGGTCAGCGAGTTCAGCGGACCCGGGCCCGACATCACCGGCCGCCCAAGAACAGCTGAGCGGCTCTGGCGTACACGCGGGTGGCGGATTCGATGTCGGACACCGCGACGAACTCGTCCGCCTGATGGGCTATCCACTTGCCGCCCGGCCCGTAGACGACCGTCTGCAGACCGGCGTCGCGACTGAGGACGGTTCCGTCGGTGGTGCCCGGCACACCGCCGAAAACCGCGTCCTGGCCGGTGATGTCCAGGTGCGCCGCAGCCAGCGCCTGTACCACCGGGGAGTCGACGGGCGTGTCCACCACGGGCCGGTCGACCAGCACATCGACGTCATAGGACAGGCCGGTTTCCTCGGCGATCTGCCCGGCCAGCCTGCTGATCAGGTGCAGCACCGCGGGGTGAGTGATGCCGGGGATGGTGCGCACGTCCAGCATCACCGCGGCGGTGGCGGGGATGACGTTGATCTGCTCCGCCGAGCCGGCCAGCAGCACGGTGGGGGTCAGGTAAAAGTCGCCGAGTTGTGGGTGGGTGCCCAGCGATTCGCCGATCTGGGCGCCAAGTTCGGTCAGGCCCAGCAACAACGGGCCGAGTGCCGCTATCGGGTTGCGGCCGTGCTGTGGCATGGCGCCGTGCGCCATCACGCCGGTGAACTCTATTCGTACCCGCATGGCCCCCTTGGCGATCGCGCAGACCTCGCCGCCCTCGGGTTCGCAGACGATCACCCCGTCGATACCCGAGGCGGCCAACTCGGAACCGGCGAAGGCGGTGGCGCCCAGCATCATCTCCTCCTCGTCGACCAGCACCGCGACGATGATGCGGCCGGCGAAACCGGCTTGTTCCACCGTCCGGGCGGCGTAGATCATCGACGCCACACCGGATTTCATGTCCGCGGATCCCCGCCCGCGCAGCTTACCTCCGACAATGTCGCCGCTGAACGGGTCGAACGACCAGCTGGCGGCGTTGCCCTCGGTGACCACATCGGTGTGCCCCTCGAACATCAGGGTTCGGCCAGGCCGCACTCCGTTGACGACGGCCACCACGTTCGGCCGCCCGGCAGCCACCTCGGTGACGGTGACGTCCCAGCCGAAGCCGCGCATCAGGTCGGCCACCACGGCGGCGGCCGGCGCCTCGACCTGCTGGGCGCCCCGTTCGTTCACTGTGCGCAGCCGTACCAACTGCTGGGTGAGCCGCACCGCTGCCTGCGTGTCGGGTTGGGGCGCCGTCATCCGCCGTCCTCCCGGAGTGCGATCGGGTCGTCGCCGGTGGACCGGGCGGCTCGTTCTCTGGCCATTGCCAACGACTCTGCCAGGCGGGGAACCGCTGCCAGCAACTGCCGGGTGTATTCCTGCCGCGGATGTCGATAGACCTCTGCGGTGGTCCCGGTCTCGACCAGCCGGCCGGACTGCAACACTGCGACGCGGTCACACACCCGGCGGATCACCGACAGGTCGTGAGAGACGAAGATCAGAGTCAGTGACCGCCGTGCCGCGATCTCCGCGATCAGGTCGAGGATCTGCGCGCGCACCGTGACGTCCAGCGCCGACACCGCCTCATCGGCGATCAGCACCGCCGGGTCGGGCGCGATGGCCCTGGCGATCGAGATGCGCTGCCGCTGGCCGCCGGAGAACTGGTGCGGATACCGGTGAACGATGTCCGGTTCCAGTCCCACCTGGCCGAGCACTTCAGCCACCCTGGCATCAAGGACATGGCGCTCCATTCGCCGGTCGTCCCGTTGACGCTGTGCCAGCAGCGGTTCGGCAACGATGCGGCCGATCCGCATTCGCGGGTCGAGCGACCCCATCGGGTCCTGGAACACCACCTGCAATGTGCTGCGCAGGGAGCCGAGCCGCTTCTCCGGCAGGGCGGTGATGTCGGTGCCGTCGATCACCACCCGTCCGCTGGTGGCCCGTTCCAGACCGGCGACGATCCGGATCAAGGTGGTCTTGCCCGATCCGGACTCCCCCACCACGCCGAATGCCGACCCGCGCGGCACGGTCAGGTCGATGCCGTCCAGCGCGGTCACCTGCCGGCCGCCGGACCGGCGGAACACCCGGCCGACACCGGTCAACTGCACGACGGCGTCCACCGGTGCGCCGGCTGCTTCGGAACCCGCTTCGGAACTGGCGGCGGAACCAGCTCCGGCCGTCGGCAAGGAGCCGCCGAGGTCGGTGGCCGGATCGGTGCTCATCGCTTCACTCCCCGCGCCCGCCACCGAGATCGGCATCTGCCAGCAACTGCCGGGTGTGCTGATGCTGCGGGTCGGTGAGCACGCTGGTCACCGCGCCCTGCTCGACGATCCGGCCGTCGTACATCACCAGCAACCGGTCACACACCCTGGCGACCACCGCCAGATCGTGGGAGATGAACAGCACCGCCGACCCGGCGGCAGCGGCCCGGTCGTCGATCAACTCCAGCACCCTGGCCTGCACGGTGACGTCCAGGGCGGTGGTGGGCTCGTCGCAGATCAGCAGGTCGGGATTGTTCGCCAGTGCGATGGCCAGCACCACCCGTTGCCGCTGTCCGCCCGAGAGCTGATGCGGATAGGCCCTGGCGATGCGATCGGGATCTGGCAGGTCGACCGCGGTGATCAACTCGCCGACAGCCGTCCTGGCAGCCTCTGCACTCCGGCCGTGGATGCGCATCACCTCAGCCACCTGCCGGCCGATCCGCATGGTCGGGTTGAGCGCCGTCATCGGCTCCTGGAACACCATGCCGGTGCGGCTACCGCGGATCCCGGCCAGCTCCCGCTCGCCGGCGGTCAGCAGGTTGCCCGTCACCCCGGACAGCGACACCGAGCCGGAGGTGGTCAGGCCGTCCGGCAGCAGACCGGCGATCGCCATGCAGGTCAACGACTTCCCCGACCCCGATGCGCCGATGACGCCGACCCGCTCCCGGTGGGCCACCTCGAGCGAGATGCCGTGCAACAGTTCCACGCAGCCGGCCCGGACGGTCAGGTTGTCGACGGCGAGCAGCGGACCTTCCGGCTGCCTCGAGGCCGACTGCGGCATCGTCATCGGCGGGCCAGCCTGGGATCGAACCGGTCGCGCAGGCCGTCACCCAGCAGATTGAAGCCGACCACCGACACCGCGATGGCCAACGCCGGCCAGACGGTGATCATCGGATTGTTCCGGAGGGTGGATTGCGACTCTTGCAGCATCAGCCCCCAGGAGGGCGTCGTCAGGCCGGCGCCGAAGCCCAGGTACGACAGGCCCGCCTCGGCCAGAATGGCGATCGCGTAGGACACCGATGCCTGCACGATCACCAGGCCGAGCACATTAGGAAGGACGTGCGCCCAGGCGATGCCGAGCCGGGTCCGGCCGGCCACCCTGGCCGCCTGCACGTAGTCGGAGGCCAGCACCACCAGTGCCCCCGAGCGCACCACCCTGATGAACGACGGGATGGTGGCGATGCCGATGGCCACCATCGCCGTGGTGATCCCGCCGCCCCAGATGGCCGCGAACATCAGCGCCAGCAGCAGTGCAGGGAAGGCCAGCAGCAGGTCGGTGCACCGCATCACGAACTCCGACCATCGCCGCGGCGCCATGGCCGCCAGGATGCCCAGCGGCGTGCCGATCAGCGCCGCGATACCGACCGCGACGATCCCCACGTACAGCGTGGTCCGGGCGCCGGCCATCAGCAGGGACACGATGTCCCTGCCCAACCGGTCCGTTCCGAGCGCGTGCCCGCCGACGCCCACCCCGGCCTTGGCATGGGCGGTGTCGGTGAACCCGGTGTCGAACGGCGTCCAGAAGAACGACACCACGCCGACCACGGCCACCGCCGTCACGACGATCGCGCCGATCACCAGCAGTGCGTTCAATCCGCGGCGCGGCGCCGCCGTCCTGGCCACCCCGCCCGGCGGCAGATCGGTGGCAATCCCGACGACCGGATCGATGGTCATCCGGCGCGCAGCCGCGGGTCGATGAAGGTGTACGCCAGGTCGACCAGGAAGCTCACCGCCAGGGCGAACAGCACCAGTACCAGTACGATGCCCCGTACCGTCGTCAGATCCCGGTTGGACACCGCATCGGTGAGCATCGAACCGACCCCGGGGATGACGAACACCCGCTCGATCACCACGGCCCCGATCATCAGCGTCACCAACTGCACGCCGAGGACGGTGACCACCGGTATCGCCGCGTTCCGCAATCCGTGCCGCATCAGGGCCGGCATCGGCATGAGTCCCTTGGACCTGGCGGTACGCAGGTAGTCCTGGCCCAGTTCGTCCAGGACCGCGGACCGTACGTAGCGGGTGAGGACGGCGCCCTGCACGACGCCCAGCGCCAGCCATGGCAGGATCATGTGCCGGACGAAGCCGCCGACATCAACGGCAGGAACCGTGTAACCATTGGGCGGCAGCAGGTTCCAGCGCATCGAGACGACGGCGATCAGCAGGATGCCGGCCAGGAACGCCGGGACGGCCACTCCGACCTGGCTGATCCCGGAGATCAGCACGCCGGACAGCTTGCGGTGCCGGACGGCGGCCAGCATGCCCAGCGGGACGGCCAGTACCAGGGCGACCGCGACGCCGCCGATCACCAGCCACAGCGTCACGGTGAACCGGTCGAACAGCACCGGCCCGATCGGGAGTTTCGAGGACAGCGACCGACCGAAGTCGCCGTGCAGCACGCCGCCGACCCAGGAGAGGTACTGCGCCGGCAGGGATCGGTCCAGGCCCATCTCGGTGCGCAGCGCCGCGACCGACTGATCCGTCGCCCCGAAACCCAGTGCGACCCGCGCCGGGTCACCGGGGAGCACGGACAACACAAGGAAGATCAGCAAGGACGCTGCCAGGGCGCTGGCGATCAACACCAGCGCCCTGGAACCGATCCGCTTGGTCACTCCCGGCCGAGCCGCTCAGCCGCGGGACAGGGTGGTCAGGTCGAACGATTCGGTGATCTGGTTCTTCTCGATCCCCTTGACGTCCGCGGCGACGACGATCAGGTTCGGGAACGCCCACAGCCACACGCCGGCGGCCTGATCGGCCAGGATCTCGGTGACCTTCTTGTAGTCGGCATTCCGCTCGGCCTCGGTGCCGGCGTCGCCCTGCTTCAGCAGCTTCTGCACCTCGGGGTTGTCGAAGTGCGGGTAGTACTTCGGATCGCCCCAGATCGTGGCCAGGTCCCGGGGTTCGACATGGTTGATGATCGACATGTCGTAGTCGCCGTCCTTGAACACCTGTTGCAGCCAGTCGGCCGGGAAGTCGAGGGTGTCGACCTGCACGGTGATGCCGACCTGCTGCAACTGGGAGGCGACCACCGGCGCCGCCGCGGTGGCATAGGGCAGGTTGGGCACCCGCAGCCGCAGGGTGTATACCTTGCCGCCCAACAGTTCCTTCGCCTTGGCCGGGTCGTGCGGGTATTTGTTCGACAGGTCCTCGTACCAAGGATCCGTGGGTACCGCGTGCGAGCCGATCAGGGTGCCCTTGCCGGCCCAGACGGTGTCCAGGATCGCCTTGCGGTCCAGGGCGTAGGAGATCGCCTGCCGCACCTTGACATCGTTGAGCGGCGCCTTGGCGTTGTTGAGGCTGAGCAGCACCTCGCCGGTGGTGCTGCCCTCGATCAGCTGGAACTTGCTGGTGTCGGAGAACTGATCGAGGTTGTCCGGTGTCTGGACCGAGGAGATCACATCGATGGTGCCGCCGATCTCGGCGTTGTTCATCGCGGTCGCGTCCTTGAAGTACTTCAGGGTCACGGTTTTCAGCGCCACCGGGTTGCCCCAGTAGTTCGGGTTGCGTTCCAGCACCATGTCCACGTTGGGATTGTTCGACTGCACCGTGTACGGGCCGGTGCCGATCGCCTTGGTCGCCAGTGCGTTGACGCCGCTCTTGGAGAACATGGCGCCGACCCGGGTGGTCATGTCGTACAGCCAGTTCTGGCTCGGAGTCTTCAGGGCGACCTTCAGTGTGGTCGCATCCTCGGCGTGGACCTCGGCGACGACGTCCATCTTCGCCTTGACCGCCGGCTTCCAACCGGTCTTCACCCGGTCGATGGAGAACGCCGCATCCTGGGCGGTGAAGTCGGCTCCGCTAGAGAACTTGACGCCCTTGCGCAGGATGAAGGTGTACACCTTCTGATCCTCGGAGACCTCCCAGGACTCGGCGAGCAGCGGGACGATCTTGCCGCTGCCGTCTAGCTTGACCAGGCCCTCGTAGACGTTGTACAGCAACGCCTGAGGGATGGCCGCACCGTCGTTCTGGGTGAAGTCAAGGCTGGCGGGGGCGGCCACGAAGCCGACGGTCAGGGTGGCATCGGACAGCGGCGCGGCGGTGCTGCCGGAGGTGCCGGTGGCGGGTTGGCTCGAGCCCGGCGAGCCGCTCGGAGGAGCCGAGGCGGATCCGGTGGCGCTGTCGGAGCCGCCGGCGCTCGGCGCGCTGCCGGAGCCACCGACGGTGGAGGTGCCGACGCCGCCCGACGCTGTCATCGAGGCAGCTGAGGTCGCCGGGGTGGGCGCAGCGGCGGAAGTGGGTGTGCTGCTGGATCCGGCGCTGCAACCTGCGACGGCGACCGTCGAGGCCGCGAGCAGGGCCAGCACCCAGCGAGTGCGAGTCCAGTTCATTTCCAGATCCCTTCGTCGGCATCGACCGTGCGCCGGCCGGGCGAAGCGCCGTCACCGGATGCACGATCATTGCACCTGCCGGTTCCCGGCGACCCACCGCCGGACAGGCGGTCGCAACCGGACCGCCGGGCGCGACCCGTCTCGGGACGCCGGCACCATCGACAGTCCGCCTCGTGGTCAGCACCGGTCACCGGTCCACACCCCGTCACTGGTCCGCACCCGTCACCGGTCCACACCCCGTCACTGGTCCGCACCCGTCACCGGTCCGCACCCCGTCACTGGTCCGCACCCGTCACCGGTCCGCACCCCGTCACTGGTCCGCACCGGTCACCGGTCCGCACCCGTCACACTGGTGCCATGCAGCTTCCCATCGGCCTGCCCATCGAACCGATGCTCGCCAAGGCCGTGGCAACGGTGCCGGAGCCGGACAGTGTCGCCGGAGGCCTTGGCTACGAACCGAAATGGGACGGCTTCCGCTGCCTGGTGCTCCGCGACGGAGATGAGGTGGAGCTCGGCAGCCGTGGCTCCAAGCCACTCACCCGCTACTTTCCCGAGCTGCTGGCTGCGGTGCGGGAGCACCTGCCGCAGCGGTGTGCGCTGGACTGCGAGATCGTGGTCCGCTCCGGCAGTTCAGGGGCAGAGCGGCTGGATTGGGAGGCGCTGTCGCAGCGCATCCACCCGGCTGAGTCCAGGGTGCGCAAGCTGTCCGTCGAGACGCCCGCCGAGATCATCGCGTTCGACCTGCTCGCCCTGGGTGACGACGATCTGATGCGCCGCCCGTTCCTCGACCGCCGCAACAGGCTGGAAGAGGTGTTCGAGGGCCGGATGCCCGGTGCCCCCATCCATCTGACCAGGATCACCACCGACGCGGAACTGGCCCGCGACTGGTTCGAGCAGTTCGAAGGTGCGGGCCTGGACGGCGTGGTCGCCAAGCCGCTGCAGCAGCCGTACCAGCCGGGCAAGCGGGCGATGATCAAGGTCAAACATTCGCGGACCGCCGAGGCGGTGCTGATCGGCTATCGCATCCACAAGTCGGGTCAGGGCGTGGGTTCGCTGCTGCTCGGGCTGTACACCGACGACGGCGAGCTGGTCAACGTCGGCGGCATCGCGGCATTCACCAACGCCCGGCGACTGCAGCTCATCGACGAGCTGGAACCGTTGGTGGAGCGGGACTCGGGCGGCGACGCGGTCCGCGGCGAGACGGACCGGTCACGGTTCTCGGCCAGCAAGGACGTCAGCTTCGTGAAGCTGCGTCCGGAGCGGGTGGTGGAGGTGAAATTCGACCAGATGGAGGGCCGGCGGTTCCGCCATGCCGTCGGTTTCCTGCGCTGGCGGCCCGACCGCGAGCCGGAATCCTGCACCATCGACCAGGTTGACCGGGCCATCGCCTACGACCTGGCCGCCGTGCTGGACGACTGAACGTGCGCACCGGCGTCGTCCGCTGCACTGCTTGCGCAGGGCGGCCGCCCGGGTGGTGACGCCGGGCCTGGGTACCGATACGACTGATAGCCGCGCAGCGCCAGGTTGCCGGCCGCGCGTCTGCGGAACTGAGCCCCGCGCTCGGCCCGGTGGCGACGGTGGATCCGCCGAGATCAGGGGTCGGATCTGGCCTCGTGGACGTACAGCGTTGGCCCTGTGGTCGTCCCGTTCGTGGAACGGAGAGCCATGGGCAGGGGCCGAATTGCTGGCGCGCAATGCGATCAGCAGGCTGGCAGGGGTGTACTGGATGGCTGCTTGAGTCGAATGCCGCACGGGAACGTCGAGCACCTGAGATTCTTCGGGTGAATCCGCCGTGCGAGTGCGAGGATCAGCAGATGCAGACCGTGTACGAGGCGGCCGGTGGTGACGAGGGCCTGCGTCGCCTTGCCGCTGCGTGGCATCGCCGGGTGATGGCCGACGAAGTCGTCAGTCACGCGTTCAGTCACGGATTCCACCCCCAGCACACCGAACGACTGGCCGCATATTGGGCTGAGGCACTCGGCGGCCCCCCGAACTACTCTGCGAATTATGCCGACGAGACGCGGGTCGTCCGGATACACAGCGGAAACGGTCCGCACGAAGAAATGGATTCCAGGGCCATCGGCTGCTTCGACCAGGCCCTGGCGGACGAAGGACTGACAGAGGACGAAGGTCTCTCTCGCGTGCTCCACGACTACTTCGCGTGGGCGACGACAACGACGCTGTCCCGGTACCACAGGTCCGCCGACGACGTCCCGGAGGGCTTGCCGATCCCGCGCTGGTCGTGGAACGGCCTTCAGAGCTGAGCGAGTGATCGTTCGCTCATCCGCACCGCATCCTGTCACCAGAGCGGCGCCGTGAGCGCCCGCGGGTCGTGGAACGGCCCTCAGAGCCGAGCAGGGACGCTTCGGATGCTGAGCGCACCCACCTTGTGCAGGCCCCCGCCGGCCGATTCCCCGGCCGCCCGGCGGGACGCGCCGTGTCAGTGCCCGCCCAGGTGAGCCGATCACCCATGCGCAACGTCGAGGGACAGGACGGCCGCCCGGATGAACCGATCAGCGGGTGAACCGATCACCAGGTGAGCCCGTCGACCCGGTATGCCGACACCCGGGTGAGCCAGTCACCTGGGTGAGCCGATCACCCGGGTGAGCCAGTCATCCGGGTGAGCCAGTCACCTGGGTGAGCCGATCATTCCAGCGCACCGTCAAGGGACAGCACGGCCGCGAGGTCGTAACTGACCGGTTCGTCGAGCTGCGAATAGGTGCAGGATGCGGGTTCGCGATCTGGCCGCCAGCGCTCGAACTGCGCTGTGTGGCGGAAGCGCCGACCTTCCATGTGTTCGTAACGCACCTCGACCACGCGTTCCGGCCGCAACGGCACGAAAGACAGATCCTTGCCGGCCGCCCACCGGCTGCCCTCGGCGGCGCGTGGCGTTCGGGCCGGCAGGTCCGGCTCCGCCCACGCCCACGGATGGTCGTCGAACGTGGTGACGAGCTGCTGCAGGTCGCTGAACAGTTCGCGGCGCCGGGCGGCCGGGAACGCGCCGATCACCCCGACCGACATCAGCGTGCCGTTGTCGTCGTACAGGCCGAGCAGCAGCGAGCCGATGCCCTGCGGATCGTTCTTGTACAGCCGGTAGCCGGCGACCACACAATCGGCGGTGCGGACGTGCTTGATCTTGAACATCGCCCGCTTGTCCGGCATGTAGCACCCGTCTAGACGGTTGATTCCTTGAAGCGTGTCGCTGCCGGGGTCGTTGGCGGAGGGCTTCCAAGCTCGATTTATGACGAAAGAACTGGAAACCCTCCTGACTGAACTGTATGTGCTGATCGACGACCG
>JAABUR0100004354.1_pt1 | contig 18988 bp, 20 predicted proteins | sample 5560091 | NCBI WGS metagenome assembly JAABUR01 (sample SAMN10711879, study PRJNA513375) | rock metagenome | isolation source: Antarctica rocks | place: Antarctica: Victoria Land, University Valley sud | reverse complement strand
ACTACTCGGCGATGACGTGGCACCCGGCCAGCGCCGAGCTCGATGCGTGGCTCAGTCTCTACCGGCGGGTCGCCCGGGGCAACGGCGGCGAGCCGGACGCGGCCCGACACCTGCTCGCCTGGGCCCACGCCGCGGGGTTCGACGACGTAAGCTGCTCGGCCGACGCCTGGTGCTACGCCACCACGGAGGAACGGGCCTGGTGGGGTGACTTGTGGGCCGACCGGGTGACCAGGTCGGCGCTCGCCGACCAGCTGCTCGAGCGCGGGCTCGCCACCTCGGCCCGGCTCGAGGAGCTTGCCGCAGGCTGGCGCGACTGGGCGGCCCATCCAGACGGCTGGTTCGTCGTGCTCAACGGCGAGGTGCTCTGCCGGGCATGACCTGGACCGGTCCCGGCCGTCGACCCTCAACCGGCGGTGAGCCTCCCGACGTGCGAGGCTTGAGGCCATGAACGCCCAGTGGAGCACTCCCGATCAGATCGCCGCGGCGAAGGAGACGATCGCCGCATCCATCGAGGGATGGCAGGAGCCGGCCGTCTACGCCGTGGGCATCAGCTCGGCCACCTCGTCGGCCGAGACGGACTTCCCCCACGTCAACGTCGGCGACCACTATCTGCCGGCCCTCGTCATGGCCAAGACCATCGGCTACTCGCACGGCACGCTCACCCACGAGCTGACCACGCACGAGCTCGAGCACGCAGTGGCCGGGCTGTCCCCGGCCGAGGCGTGCACGGCATACGAGCACCCCAACCTCACCGCCTGGCGCGAGATCCTCACCGAGCTGCAGTCCAACCCCGCGCGTACGGCGGTCGTCGTCTTCATCGGCGACCTGGACGACCTGGTGTCCTCCGAGGCGGACGGGTCGTTGCGCTCCCAGCTGCCCGGATGAGCTGTGTCTTCTGCTCCATCGTGGCCGGGGAACTGCCGGCGCACGTCGTCCTGGACGAGCCGCACCTGCTCGGGTTCCTCGACACGCGTCCGGTGTTCAGGGGACACGTGCTGCTCGTCACCCGCGAGCACGTGGACACCCTCCTCGACCTGCCGGCGGCGCTGTGCGCCCCGTTGCTGGAGGCGACCCAGCGGCTCGCGGCCGCGGTCGTCGAGGGCCTCGGGGCACAGGGCAGCTTCGTCGCGATGAACAACGTCGTCAGCCAGTCGGTGCCGCACCTGCACCTCCACGTCGTGCCACGGACCAAGGGCGACGGCCTCCGGGGGTTCTTCTGGCCGCGCACGACGTACTCCTCGCACGACGAAGCCGACGAGTATGCCGGCCGGCTGGCGGCTGCCCTTGGCCCACCGCCCGGCTGAGTCGAGACTCCATCCTCGGGTCCGACAGCTCGGTCGTTACAGCGACCACGTTGCCGGACCCAGGCGGAAATCTGGAGGGCCAGCGTTTGCACTCTCCACCCGAGAGTGCCAATAATGGGACTGGCACTCTCGACCCGAGAGTGACAACTCGACCACTTGGCGAGGTCTGGGGAACGCGCGCGACGTGAGCGCGCCGGAGCCGGGCCGTCCGTCGCGGGCGCCCAGCGGTCGTTGCCACATACGTTTTCGCGTGGGAGGAACCACCCGAATGGCCAAGATCATCGCATTCGATGAAGAGGCTCGCCGCGGTCTCGAGCGAGGGATGAACATCCTCGCCGACGCCGTCAAGGTGACGCTCGGTCCGAAGGGCCGCAACGTCGTCCTCGAGAAGAAGTGGGGTGCACCCACGATCACCAACGATGGCGTGTCCATCGCCAAGGAGATCGACCTCGAGGACCCGTACGAGAAGATCGGCGCAGAGCTGGTCAAGGAAGTTGCCAAGAAGACCGACGACGTCGCCGGTGACGGCACGACGACGGCCACGGTCATCGCCCAGGCGATGGTCCGCGAGGGCCTGCGCAACGTCGCGGCCGGCGCCAACCCGATGGCCCTCAAGCGGGGCATCGAGAAGGCCGTCCAGGCCGTCGCCGACGAGCTGCTCGCCAGCGCCACCGAGATCGAGACCAAGGAGCAGATCGCTGCCACGGCCTCCATCTCGGCCGCGGACGACCAGATCGGCGAGCTCATCGCCGAGGCCATGGACAAGGTCGGCAAGGAAGGCGTCATCACCGTCGAGGACTCCAACACCATGGGTCTCGAGCTCGAGCTCACGGAGGGGATGCGCTTCGACAAGGGTTACATCTCGCACTACTTCGTGACCGACACCGAGCGCATGGAGGCCGTCCTCGACGACGCCTACGTGCTCGTCGTCAACAGCAAGGTCAGCACCGTCAAGGACCTGCTGCCCCTGCTGGAGAAGGTCATGCAGTCGGGCAAGCCGCTGCTCATCATCGCCGAGGACATCGACGGTGAGGCCCTGGCGACCCTGGTCGTGAACAAGATCAAGGGCACCTTCAAGTCCGTCGCCGTCAAGGCCCCGGGCTTCGGTGACCGCCGCAAGGCCATGCTCGCCGACATCGCCATCCTCACCGGCGGCCAGGTCATCTCCGAGGAGGTCGGCCTCAAGCTCGACAGCGCGGACCTCGACCTGCTCGGGCGGGCCCGCCGGGTCGTCGTCACCAAGGACGACACGACCATCGTGGAGGACCAGGAGGACCGCAGCGCCATCGAGGGCCGCATCTCCCAGATCAAGGCAGAGATCGAGAAGTCCGACTCCGACTACGACCGGGAGAAGCTGCAGGAGCGTCTCGCCAAGCTCGCCGGCGGCGTCGCCGTCATCAAGGCGGGCGCGGCCACGGAGGTCGAGCTCAAGGAGCGCAAGCACCGCATCGAGGACGCCGTGCGCAACGCCAAGGCTGCCGTCGAGGAGGGGATCGTCGCCGGTGGTGGCGTCGCCCTCATCCAGGCCGTCAAGGTCGTCTTCGAGAAGCTCGACCTCAAGGGTGACGAGGCCACGGGTGCGAACATCGTCCGCGTCGCGGCCGAGGCTCCGCTCAAGCAGATCGCCATCAACGCCGGTCTCGAGGGTGGGGTCGTGGCCGAGAAGGTCCGCAACCTCGACAAGGGTCACGGCCTCAACGCCGCGACCGGTGAGTACGTCGACATGCTCAAGGCCGGCATCAACGACCCGGTGAAGGTCACCCGGTCCGCGCTGCAGAACGCCGCGAGCATCGCCGCGCTCTTCCTCACGACCGAAGCAGTCATCGCCGACAAGCCTGAGAAGGCCCAGCCGGCCATGGCAGGTGGCGGCGGCGACGACATGGGCGGCATGGGCTTCTGAGCCCAGCCCGACCAGTCGACGCCGCAGGGCGGTTCCCCCGAGGGGGGAGCCGCCCTTGCGCTGTCCCGGGCGGCGCAAGCCGGAGGCCACTCGCCCCAGGTGGGCGGACGGCATACGGCTGGGTATGCCGGGTGCTCGCCTCAGCGCGCGAACATGCCCCGCACGCCGTCCTCGGCCAACTGGTAGGTGCCGCCCGCACGCCCGGTGACCTCCGCGATCTGGGCCAGGTCGGCGCGGACCCGCTGCTGCAGTGCGTTCCACTCCGCGACGACGGCCTGGAACTCCGTGGCCGCCGTCCCGGTCCAGGCTCCCTCCAGCGCGGTGAGGCGGGCGTGCATCGATCCGACGGACGTCTCGATCTCGCCCGCGATGGCGGTCATGTCGCTCGAGGCGGCGTGGATGCGGTCGGTGTCGACGGTGAATGGCATGGCGTGCTCCTTCGTCAGGTGTCTCGGCGGGCCGCCGGTGTCACAACCGTAGGAAATCCCGCCGAGACGGCCCGAAGTTGTCCACAGGTCTAGCGTGGGCCGCGATGAGCATCTGGGTCGACCCGCCGATGTGGCCGCGCCACGGCACGCAGTTCGCGCACCTCATCAGCGACGCGTCGCTGGCCGAGCTGCACGACTTCGCCACCGGTGTCGGGCTGCACCCGCGGTCCTTCGACGGGGACCACTACGACGTCCCGGTGGAGCGGTATGCCGCGGTGCTGGCCGCGGGGGCGACCGCCGTCAGCGGGAGCGAGCTGGTCCGCCGGCTCCTGGCCAGCGGGCTGCGCCTGCGCAAGCGCAGAGGCGACCACCCGGTGGCTCGGCTGACCGGAGTCACCTTTCCCGACGGAACCCGGGCAGACGTGGACCTCGTGGCCTCCGGTCGGCTGCTGGAGCGAGAGACCGTGTTCGCCGCGATGGTGTTCCTGCGTGACGGGGACGGCCGGTTCGCCGTGGTCCACAGTCCCCGGAGGGAGTCGTGGGGCTCACCAGGCGGATGGCTCGAGCCGGGGGAGAGCGCCGTGCAGGCCGCCGTCCGGGAGGTCCTGGAGGAGACGGGCATCGAGCTGTCGGAGGAGCAGCTGCGCGCGGTTGCGTACGAGCGGTTCGAGATCACCGGCGAGGCGCGCGGCCGCTGGCTGCCCGGCCGCAGCCACCTCCAGGTCTTCCGCGCCGGTGTCTCCGGTGCGCGACCGCCGCTGCGCCCGGCCCTCGTCGACGTCGACGCGGCGCGGTGGGTGGCCGTCCCCGAGCTGAAGCGGCTCTGCGGGACCGAGTTCTGGTGGCCGCTGGTGCCGCACCTCTTCGTCGACGTCCGCGCCGGCACATCGGGGTGACCCGCGACACCGACCGGCCCGACGGCCCACCGTCGTGGTGCGGTCGCCACCCAGTAATCGTTCAGGAGCACCTGCCATACTCCCGGGCTGTGGACCCGGATAGGAAAGCGCCTGACCGACGCACCGTTTTGCGCGGGCTCGTCGCCGTGTCGGTTGGGGCCGGCGGTCTCGGGCTGACGGGGTGCTCGTCACCCGATCAGGCCCATGCCGGTGACCCGGCGACCGGCGGCACAGCGGCTGGCGGCACAGCGACCGGTCGCGGCGCTGGCTCGGGGAAGCTCACCGCCTCGGCGTCCACCGGGTCAGCAGCGCCGTCCTCCTTCGGAGGCATTTTGGCGCAGCCCGGTCCCGACCTCACCAGCGGTCCCGGAGCAGCCAACACGGTCGCCCTGACATTCCATGGGGCCGGGGACGAGCACCTGACCGAGCAGGCGCTGCAGATCACCCGCTCGGCCGGCGCGCACATCACCGTCTTCGCCGTCGGACAGTGGCTGACGGCAAACCCACGCCTCGGACGGGACATCATGAGCGCAGGACATGACCTGGGAAACCACACCTGGAGCCACCAGAGCATGACCCGGCTGAGCCGGACCGACGCCGAGAAGGAGGTCCGCGACGGGGCGCACGCCGTCGCGGCTGCCGTCGGCTCCTCGGGACTGCTGTTCCGCCCGTCCGGCACACCGACGAGCACCCCGACGATCCGTGCCGCGGCCCTCGCCTCCGGATACCAGCGATGCATCTCGTACGACGTCGACCCGGAGGACTACCTGGACCCCGGCGCCGATCTGGTCCGCTCACGCACCTTGGCCGCCGTCGCTGCCGGGTCGATCGTGAGCCTCCACCTCGGTCATCCAGGGACGATCGAGGCGCTGCCAGGAATCCTCGCCGGGCTCGCCACCCGTGGGCTGAGGGCCGTTGCCCTCACCGAGCTTCTGGCGCAGACGTGACCAGCTCCTTGACGAGGGGGCCGTCACCTCGGCGTCGCCGGTCCCGAGGCCGTCCACTGGCGGTTGCTGCCGGGATCCTTATCGTCCTGACATCGGGCAGCGGCTGCACCACCATCACGGAGTCGAGGGTCGCGACCAAACCGTCAGCGTCCCCGACGGGAGCGCTGCCGGCATCGGCCACCCCGGCATCGGCCGGCACACCGTCCTCTGCGACGGCTCCCTACAGCCGCACAGGAGCCGGGGCGTTGAGCCCGGCCGCTGCGCGGGCACGACCCCTGGTCTACGTGCCCAACCAGCTCGCCGGCTCGGTCCAGGTCATCGACCCGACGACCTACACCGTCATCGACAGCTTCTCCGTCGGCCGCTCACCGGAGCATGTCGTCCCCAGCCACGACCTCAGCACCCTGTGGGTCAACAGCGACACGGGCAACTCGATGACGCCCATCGACCCCACGACCGGGAAGCCCGGTGCAACGATGCGCATCGACGACCCCTACAACCTGTACTTCACCCCCGACGGGACCGCGGCGCTCGTCATGGCCGAACGCCTGCGCCGCATCGACGTCCGTGACCCTCACACGATGGCACTGCGGCGGTCGCTTCCCGTGCCGTGCCAGGGCATCAACCACCTCGACTACACGGCTGATCTGCAGAGGTTCGTCGTGAGCTGCGAGTTCAGCGGCAAGCTGCTCGTTCTCGACGCCGACGCCACGACGCTCGAGAAGGTGATCGACCTCAACGCTATCCAGACGCCGGGGGCCACCTCGCCTGACATGGCCCACTCGATGGGCGGCCCCAAGGCCGGGCTCGAGGCCGGAGCGTCCGCCATGCCACAGGACGTGCGCCTCTCACCGGACGGGAAGTGGCTCCTGGCCGCCGACATGCTGCGCAACGGAGTCTGGGTCATCAACGCACAGACCATGGCCTACGACCACTTCATCCCCACCGGACTCGGCGCCCATGGCATCTATCCCTCCCGCGACGCGACCCGGATCTACGTGAGCAACCGCGACGAGGGCTCCATGAGCGTGCTCGACGGAACCAGCCTCCAGGTGACGAGCCGATGGCAGATCCCGGGCGGTGGGTCGCCGGACATGGGAGGTGTGACCGCGGACGGCAAAGAGCTCTGGCTCTCGGGTCGTTACAGCTCCGCGGTCTACGTCCTCGACACCGCGACCGGTCAGGTGACGCACACCATCGCCGTCCGACCCGGACCCCACGGACTACTGGTCTGGCCCCAGCCCGGCCAGTTCTCGTTGGGACACACCGGAAACATGCGCTGACACCGCGGCCTCGCCGGTCGCAGCCCGAGCGAGGCGCCGGGACGACGGCCAGTCCCAGCCTGCCTTCAGCCCCGTACCGGACACTCGTCACATGACCGGCCTCATTCTCGTGACCGCCCAGTACCTGCCGCTGCTCATCCCCTTGGCCGCGGCTCTGGCCTGGCTGACCCTTCCCCGTGCCGCCAAGCTTCCGGTGGCTGCGCAGGCGATCCTGGCTCTGATGCTGGCGTTCGCCCTGATCCGGCTCGGCGCGAGCCTGCACGTCGACCCACGGCCTTTCGTCATCGATCCCAGCCGGCCGGCGCTGTTTGCCCATTCGGCCGACAACGGGTTTCCCTCGGATCACACGACGTTGACGGCCACCGTCGCGTTGGTGGTCATGGCATTCCGGCGACGGCTGGGCTGGGTGCTGCTCGCCGCCAGTGTCCTCGTCGGCGTCGCCCGAGTCGCTGCGCACGTCCACCACGTCCAGGACATCGTTGCCGGGCTCCTCATCGCAGCAGCGGCAGTGGGCATCACGAAGATGGTGTGGCACTGGGCAGCACCGGGCAAGGCTGCATTGAGTGACGTCACGCCAGGCGGCGCAGCTCGCGGCTGAGGTTGGCCCGCGCCGGATCCTCCCACTGTTGCTGCCCGTATGCCGTGAGGTAGAGCCGGTCCCTCCGGACGAAGTCGGCGAGGATCGTGCTGCGGGCGGCACGGTAGATGACGTCGGGCACGTGCGCATACTCCTCGCGAACCTGCGCACAGTACTCGTCGAACCGGCGCTCGGGGGCCGCGAGGATCCAGAGGTCGCCGTCGTGGAACGCTCGGGTCAGCGACTGCCCGTCGTCCGAGCCGTGACCGTCCGTCATCCGGATGACGGCTTGGACGGTGGCGACCACGTCGGCGGGCGCATCCACCCGGGCGAGGACCGTCGCCGCGAGCTCCGCGCTGGCGGCTTCGTTTCCGCCGGGGCGGGCGTGGGGGTCAGATACCGCGTCGTGCAGCCAGGCGGCGATGCGACCGGTCGTCGCCTCCACCGCGCCGATCTCCGCTGCTTCCTCGAGCTCCTCGAGCGACCGGAACAGCTCGACGAGGTGCCGGGTGGAGTGGTATCGACGGTGTGCCTCGCTCCACCGTCCGAGCAGGTCGGCGCCCGTCGCGGCGACTGCCAGCGGGTCCGCGTCCGGGCTCAGCCCGGCGATGTCGTGGGTCCACCACGAGATGAGCGCCAGCATACCGGCGAGTCTCTCAGGCCACTGTGACGCGGCCTCAACCAGGCGGTGGTGGTCAAGGGGTGCGGCAGGGTTGCTCACCGGTCGGTGCGTTGGACCCAGGCCGCCCAGATCTCCGGCCGTAGGCGTCCTCGTGCAGGCACGGCATACCCCTGCCCTCTTGCCCATCCCCGGACCTGGGCGGTCGTCGGCGCGGCCGGTGCCACGGCTCCGGCCGCAGGCAGGTCCCCGACCCGGGTGCCCGCGTCGGCGTCCAGGGCCACCTCGTGCAGCGCGGCGGCGAGGAAGCGGTAGGTCCACTCCTGCGCCAGGCTGCGGGTCTCCGCGAAGATGATCGGAACCGACGGGTAGCGAGCGTGGCACTCCGCGATCGCGTCGGCCACCACGGCCGGCCGGGCGTGCTCGAAGGAGAAGACTCCCGAGTAGCGCGCCTCGACGACGATGGCACCGCGCGGTATGCTGCTCAGCTCGCCGAGTGCGAAGCGCAACCGGCCGGACAGCAGCGACGAGGCGAGGTCCTCCAGCGTCTTGCGCTCGACCGCCGCGGCAACCATCCCATCGTGCTCGACGGCGTCGTCGCGACGGAGAGCGCGGCTCGTCGGGTCGTCACCTGCTGGTGCGTGAACCGCCATGGGTAGTGCTCGTGGGCGTCCACCACGATCTCGAGCTTCACGCAGCTGCGCGGCACGCGCCGTCGGGATGCGCACGTGGGGACGGGCCTGCTTGGCGGTCCGCGGGCTCTGCCAGAAGATCGCCTCCTTGCCCTTGACGTGCGTGAGGACGAACTGCGACCGGCTCTCGCGACCGCGGTCGAGGACCAGGTCGATGGCGCCTCCGCGGCGGGCACAGACCCGGGTCGGGACACGGTCGACGATGTCGGGCTCCGCTGGCCATGCCTCGGCCCGGTGGCAGTAGATCTTGGCCGTCCGTGGCCAGGTGTCCTTGACCTTGAGGACGATTCCTTGCTCGCCCAACGGTATTCGCACGAGGTAGGGCAGGCTGCTGTCCGGGTCCTGGTTCCGGGCGACGAGGAAGTCATCGGGCATGGTCACCATGGTGCCGTGAGCTGGTGGCTGGGAACGGGAAGCGAGGGTTGTCGGTGAGACGAAGTTGTCGACGAACCCGAGACGTCGCGCCGCTACCGAGCCGTGGGGCTCACGGATCAGCGCAGCGCGGAGCTCTCGGAAGGCATTCGCCACCTGCCTCGGATGAGGGATGGGCTCTGATGGACCACGCCTGGTCGGCGGCATGGGTGCGCGACTGTCAGCCGCTTGGCATCATACGTGAACCATGTACGATTCACACATGCGCACAACGGTCGATCTGCCTCCTGCGGTGCACCAGCGCGCCCGCGAGCTTGCCCGGAGGCGTGGTGAGTCCGTGTCTGCCGTCGTCGCCGACCTCGCGATCCGGGGGTTGGCCCAGCTCGATACTCCGGTGCAGCTGAGCATCGATGGTCGGACCGGCCTGCCCACGCTTTCGATCGGGCGCAAGATCACGGACTCGGACGTCGCGGACGCTCTGGACGACGCGTGAGGATGGTGCACCAGTGAGCACGTTCCTGCTCGATGCCAACGCGCTCGTCGCGCTGACGGTGACCGAACATGAGCACCACGGCCGAGTCGCCGAGTGGCTGGCCAGAGTCGATGAGTTTGCTGTCTGTCCGGTCGTGGAGGGGGCGCTGGTGCGCTTTCTCCTACGGATTGGCGAATCCAGCGGCACGGCCATGACGATCCTGCAGGCCATCCGTCGGCACCCACATGGGCAGTTCTGGCCGGCCGATGTCTCCTACACCGACCTCGAGCTATCAGACATCCGTGGGCACCGGCAGGTCACAGACGTCTATCTGGCAGGACTCGCAGCCACCAACGGTGGCCGACTCGCCACCTTGGACACCGCGCTCGCAGCCCTCCGTCCGGACCAGAAGCATCTGATCCCGCAGTAGCCGTCATGTCCGCGGCGAGGTCCGGGCGAGCGTGACCGCCTCCATGCCGCATATGCCCGCTCGAGGGGTCGGACACTGCTGATGAGCGGACCTGGCTCTGTTCGTGTTCCTGGTTCGTGCTGGGCGCGTTTCGTGCTCCGGCGAGCGGGGTGGGGCAAACTTCCGCCATGAGCACCACCGGTGTCGCTGTCGAGTCGGCCCGGCCGTCCCGGCTTTGGCGGCCGGCCGGGCACCGGTGGGTCGTGCTGGCTTTCTTTGTCCTGGCCGCTGGGTCGTGCGCGCTGATCCTGACCCGGCCAGCGTTCGACCAGCTCGCAGATCTGAAGGTGTACTGGGGGGCAATCCGGCACGTGTCCGGAGGCGGTCCGTTGTACGACTTCCGCGCCGCCAACGGTGATCCGTTCACGTACCCGCCCTTCGCCGTGTCGCTTTCCCAGTACAGGCGGACCACGGCAAGTTGGCTGGTAGCGCTCGGGTTGCTCGTCAGCGCGCCAGGGCAAAGCGACATCCGGTTCGGACAGATCAGCCTCCTGCTGGTCCTGGCCTGCCTGGCCGACGGCCTCGAGGTCCTGCCCGAGCGGTACCGCGGCATCCTCATCGGGCTCGCCGCAGCCGTCAAGCTCACCCCGCTGCTGTTCATCGTCCACCTCCTCACCGTGCGACGTCGGCGCGAGGCGCTACGAGCCGCGGCAGCGTTCGGCGCAGCCACCCTACTGGGACGACAGCTGGACCTACTGGACCTCGGCGATCTTCGCCACGGACCGGATCGGCGACATCGCCGCCCTGGGCAACCAGTCCCTCAACGGACTCCTGCTCCGCGCCGGTGTGCCCGAGCCGGCGAGACCGGTCGTCTGGGCGGCCGCGGTGGCCCTGATGGTCCTCGTTGCCCTCCTGCGCGCGCGGTCGCTGACCCGAGGCGGCCAACCATCTGGGGCCGTGGTCCTCGTCGGTTGTGCCACGCTGGCTGCCTCACCAGTCTCCTGGACCCACCACCAGTTCTGGACGGTCCTCGCCGGCATGCTTCTCATCGGCGGAGGCGCCGGATTACGACGGGCAGTTGGCTGGGCCCTTATCGGCGCGATGACCGTCAACCTCGCCGACCTCGTGGGGCACGCCCACCTCGGCGATCACGCCGTCTTCCTCGCCGCGAACACCCGCGCCCTCGCGGCCTGCGTGCTCTGCGTCGTCGGCCTGTCAGTGGTCTCACGGGACCGCATCCAAGCAGCGGGAACAGCCGGTCGGTGGCGACCGGCTCTCACCGGTGTGGGCACCCTCGGCGTGGCCATGCTGGTCTTCGCGCTGATCCCGATCCCGTCCACCCAGGACCCGTTGATCCGGCCTGAACTTCCCACCGACGCGGTGACCGAAGCCCTGCACGACGGGCCACCATGCGCCACCGAGGGACAACCGCACTGCACGTTCATCCCGATGTACCCCGGCCTCGCGATCAACTACGGCACCTACTGGACCGCCTCAGGCAACGAAATCTCCGGGTTCGCCTCCGAACACGTCACCCGACTGGTCTACATCCCCGCCCCCGGAGCAGAGCCCGTCAACGTCCCGCTGGGATGGATCCCAGCAACGACCGGTGTCCAAGCCTTCACGCTACGCGCCGGCGACACCACGTTCGCCCAGCTCAAGGCCTACGACAACACCGGCGCCCTCATTGGAGAATTCGGCTCCAAACTCCGCACCTGACCCCACCTGAACCACGGCGGCCGCGCTCCGAAGCATTGGTCGTGCCATGCTCACCATCTCTTGACACGGTGGGACGTCCCGTCCTGTCTGCGGGTTGTCCGGATGATCCGGCGGGGCGTGTGGCGCTGGCTTCACGGGCCTACCGCAGCGAGGGCGGGGGCTTTGGCGAGAATCTGCCTTGCAGTCTCGTCAGCTGTGAGATCCGATGTGTCGAACCACCACCCGATCGTGCGCAAGCCATCACGCATGGACGCCAGCAGGGTTTCGTAGCCGTCGAAGGAGAACTGTTCTTGAGGATCGCGGATGGCGTTGCGATACCGGCAGGTGTCGAGGCCAGGAGCAAGGACAACGACCAGCAGACGTCGGGGGCTCAACGCCTCACGGTAGAGGTCGAGCTGCTGACTGTCCGGGACGACCCAGTCGATGACGGGGGTGAAGCCGGCATCGGCGAAGTTCGCTGCGAGCCCGCAGAGGTTCTCGTTGCACAGGCGCACCTGGCGGGCGGCTTCGTCGGCTGGTTTCCCGAGCGCCCATACGCGGCCGCTGACGATCAGTCGGTTGATGTGGTCGCCGTCGAGCAGGGCCGAGCGTGAGAGGGCCTTCGCCACGAGCCGTGACACGGTCGACTTGCCGGCGCCGGGTGCGCCCGTGATGAGCAGGCTGCTTCGGCCGTGGTCCAGCGCCTCGGCGATCGCTTGCGGTGTCAAGGCTCAATCCTCGGCGGACGGTCGCCAGAGCCAGTGGAGGGCGTCGGGCAGCAGAACTCCGCCGTGGTTGGGGCTGTGGCCGCCGTCGCCGAGCACGAGCCGGAAGTCTAGCCTGCTTCGGCGAGGGCTGCCGCGACGCGTTACCGTCAGCCCTGGCCGGGACGGGCGCCCAAGGTGATCTTGAGGTCGCTGCGGGCGTCCCCTCGAAGAACCGTCACGGTGATGGTGTCGCCGACCTTGCGCTCGTGGACCGTCGCGACGAGGGCCTCGGAGGAGTCAATCGGCTGACCGTCGATCGCCACGACGGCGTCGTTGGCCTTGAGTCCGGCGGTCGCGGCAGGGGTGCTGCCGCTCACCGCGTGAATGAGCGCCGCCCCGCGTCTGGAGCCGTTGTCGGTCACCTTGGTGTCGCTGGAGGTGACCCCGAGGAACGCGTGCTGCGCCGTGCCCGTGGCGATGAGCTGGTCCGCGATCGACTTCGCCTCGTTGCCGGGGATGGCGAAGCCGATGCCGATGTTGCCGCTCTGGGTGCCCTGCGAGGCACCCAGCGAGGCGATCGACGAGTTGATCCCGATGAGCTGTCCGCCGGCCGTCACGAGGGCGCCGCCGGAGTTGCCGGGGTTGATCGCGGCCGAGGTCTGGATGGCGTTCGTGACGACGGGGTCGCTCGTGCCGTTGCCGCCCGGGTTCTGCGAGTCCGAGGTGCTCGTCGTCACCGGGCGGTCGAGCGCGCTGACGATGCCGGTCGTGACCGTGCCCGCCAGGCCGAGCGGGTTGCCAATGGCCATGACGGGCTGGCCCACGACGAGCTTGTCCGAGTCACCGATGGAGATGGGGGTGAGATCGGCCGGCGGGTTGGTCATGGAGAGCACGGCGAGATCGGTCGTCGGATCGGTGCCGACGACCTTGGCGTCGTAGGTGCGCCCGTCGTTGAGGGTGACGCTGATCGTCGCACCGGCCCCTGCGCCGGTGACCACGTGGTTGTTCGTCAGGATGTGCCCGCTCTTGTCGATGACCACGCCTGAGCCCTGTCCCTGGGCCTGACGGCTGGCCACGGTGATGGAGACGACGCTCGGCGCGACGGCCTTAGCCGTGGCGCTCCAGCTGGGGTTGCTCGCGTCCGCCTGGACGACCGGGGCGGCGGAGCTCTGGCTGCTCGAGGCGCTCGGCGAGATCCTCGCCGGCGCGGTGGTCGCGTCGTACTTCGTCGCGGCGAACGTCCCACCGCTCGCCAGGGCGGCGGCCAGCACCGCCACGGCGGACAGCTCGGCGATGCGGCGGCCGGGTCTGTTTCGCGGCGCCGGAGCAAGGGCGGGCGACGGGGCGGTGGCCGGCCCGCCGGCGCTGCCCCACCCGCCGCCACCGGGTCGGGACTCCGAGGAGGGTTCATTCGAGCCATGCCACGGGCTGGGTTCGCCGTACCACTGGGGCGCGGTCGGTTCGGGGCTCGCGGGGTGCTCCGCGGAGCTCGGCGTGGGGGTGGGGTGGGTCTCCTGCTGGGTCATCTCGGTTGTCCTCTCCCGGGTGGGCGGGTTGTCCTTGGTCTGATCTCGACTACCTGTCTGATCTCAACTACACCTGCTGAGCGTCAACATCCGCTTGGCCTTCGCTGTGAACCGGCTGTGGGAGCTCGAGGACGAAGGTGGCGCCGCCGCCGGGCGTCGGAGCCACGCCCACCTTGCCGTGATGGGCGGTGACGATCGCCGCCACGATGGCCAGACCGAGGCCGTTGCCGCCACTGACCCGGGCCCGGCTCCGGGACGGGTCAGCCCGGTAGAACCGCTCGAAGACCCGGCGGGCGTTCACGGGGTCGATCCCGGGGCCGTGGTCGCGCACCTCGATGGCAGCCATGCCGTCGTGGTGTCCGACGGCGACCTCCACCGGGCACCCGGTGGGGGTGTGGTTGACCGCGTTGCTGACGAGGTTGGTGATGACCTGACGAAGGCGCTGCTCGTCGCCGGTGACGTGTACCGGCCCGAGTGGGGCGCCCAGGCCGACGAGCCGGATGTGGCGGTCGGGGGAGAGGACCCGGGCGTCCTGGGTGGCGTCGCCGGCGAGGACGGCCAGGTCGACGTCACCGAGGTCGAGCGGCCGTTCCCCGTCCAGCCGGGCCAGGACGAGGAGGTCCTCGACGAGTCCGCCCATCCGCGAGGCCTCGCTCTCGATGCGGGCGAAGGCGCCGCTGACGTCCTCGGGACGGTTCACGGCGCCCTGGCGGTAGAGCTCGGCGTAGCCCCGGACCGTGGCCAGCGGGGTGCGCAGCTCGTGGGAGGCATCGGCGACGAACTGCCGCATCCGCTCCTCCGAGGCTTCGCGGACGGTGAAGGACTGCTCGATCTGGCTCAGCATCGCGTTGAGCGAGCGGGACAGTGAGGCCACCTCGTCGCCGGTGCGCCGCTCGGGCACGCGCTGGCTCAGGTCTCCCGCCGCAATGGCGGCAGCGGTGTCCTCGATGCGGGTCAGGGGGCGGAACGCCCGGCGGACCGCGAACCACCCGATGAGCACGCTCGCCGCCAGCACGGCGAACCCGATGAGCCCGGCGTAGACCAGGACGTTGCGCAGGGTGTCGTGCATCTGCCGCAACGGGACGGCCACGGCATACACCGCGTCCCTGCTCTGGTTGACGCCGGCAATGACACGCCACTCGAGGTCGTCCTCGCCGGAGATCGACGCGACGGTGAACGGCCTCGAGCGGATGACGTCCGGGTCGGAGGAGGTCAGTACCGGAAGGCGAGGCTCGGAGTCCGCCTCGGTCGCGGCATCGGCGAGCGTGACAGCCCTGGACCCGTCGGGCAGATAGAGCCGCACCGTGAAGTTCGGCTGGATCGTCTGGGCGCCGTGGGTGCCGTAGGCGACCTCCGCGGCGATGCCGCCGTAGGTGCGCAGCTCGTCGTCGGTGCGGTCGAGGAGGTAGTTGCCCAGCAGGATGTTGACGATCAGGCCGGAGACGGCGAGAGCCGCCGCGAGAAGGGCAACGACGACGGTGATGAGGCGCGCCCGAAGCGGCACGGTCTGCAGCCGTTCGCGCACTCTCCGGGGGAGGTGCGCGAGGGCGGTCACGCCGCCGGACTGCCCGGGGGCAGCCGCAGGACGTATCCGACGCCGCGCTTGGTGTGGATGAGGCTGGGTTCGACGGTGTCGACCTTGCGCCGTAGGTAGGAGATGTAGGACTCGACGATGCCGGACTCACCGCGGAAGTCGTAGTCCCAGACATGGTCGAGGATCTGCGACTTGGACAGGACCCGGTTGGGGTTGAGCATGAGGTAGCGCAGCAGCTTGAACTCGGTCGGCGAGACCTCGACGACCCGCCCGGCCCGGCGCACCTCGTGGCTGTCGTCGTCGAGCTCGAGGTCGTGGAAGCTCAGGGTCGCGGTGCTGTCCTCGCCGCCGCGGGTGCGCCGCAGCACCGCGCGGATCCGGGCGACGACCTCCTCGAGGCTGAACGGCTTGGTCACGTAGTCGTCACCGCCCACCGTCAGGCCCTTGATCTTGTCGTGGATCGAGTCGCGTGCCGTCACGAAGACGATCGGCAGCTGCCGGCCGGACTCGCGCAGCCGCCGGGTCACCTCGAAGCCGTCCATGTCGGGAAGCATCACGTCGAGGACGACGAGGTCAGGGTTGTTCTCCGACGCGCTGGTGATCGCGCTCTGTCCGTCGGCCGCCACGGAGACCGCGAACCCGGCGAACCGCAGGGACGTCGCGAGCAGCTCGCGGATGTTGGGCTCGTCCTCGACGACGAGGAGGGTGGCCTCAGGGGTGCTCACGGTATCGGTCACGGTTGACAGTGTCCGACAACACCCTGTGAGTGGGCTGGGAGCGCCCCGAACGGCTGTGGTATGCCGGGTGCTCGGCTGGGCGGATCGGCTCCCCGCTCGATCCTGGGCGCGGCCGGCCGAGCCGAGCAGCAGCCTCGGCACCCGGCATACGGGGTGGGCGGCTCAGACGGGCAGGTCGTCCGCATCCACGATGCGGTAGGCGTAGCCCTGCTCGGCGAGGAAGCGCTGGCGGTGCGCGGCGAAGTCCGCGTCGACGGTGTCCCGGGAGACGACGGTGTAGAAGTGGGCCGTCCGACCGTCGCCCTTGGGGCGCAGGACGCGGCCGAGGCGCTGGGCCTCCTCCTGGCGCGACCCGAAGGTGCCGGAGACCTGGATGGCGACGCTCGCCTCGGGCAGGTCGATCGAGAAGTTCGCGACCTTGCTGACGACGAGCAGCCCGATGTCGCCGTCACGAAAGGCCTGGTAGAGCCGCTGGCGGACCGCCACCGTCGTCTCGCCCGTGATGAGCGCGGCCTGCAGGCGCTCGGCCAGGCCCTCGAGCTGGTCGAGGTACTGGCCGATGACGAGGGTCGGCTCGCCGTGGTGCTTCTGGACGAGGCGCTCGACGAGCGAGTCCTTGGCGTCGCTGCAGGACGCGAGGCGGTAGCGCTCCTCGGGCTCGGCCATGGCGTAGGCCATCCGCTGCCCGTCCGGCAGGGACACCCGCACCTCCACGCAGTCCGCGGGGGCGATGTAGCCCTGCGCCTCGATGTCCTTCCACGGCGCGTCGTAGCGCTTGGGGCCGATGAGCGAGAAGACGTCCCCCTCCCGGCCGTCCTCGCGCACGAGGGTGGCGGTCAGCCCGAGCCGGCGCCGGGCCTGCAGGTCGGCCGTCATCCGGAAGATCGGGGCCGGCAGGAGGTGCACCTCGTCGTAGAGGACGAGGCCCCAGTCGCGGGCGTCGAGCAGGTCGAGGTGGGTGTAGACGCCCTTCCGCCTCGTCGTCAGGACCTGGTAGGTCGCGATGGTGACGGGGCGGATCTCCTTGCGGGCGCCGGAGTACTCGCCGATCTCGTCCTCGGTCAGCGACGTCCGGCGCAGCAGCTCGTCCTTCCACTGCCGGGCCGAGACGGTGTTCGTCACGAGGATGAGCGTCGTCGCCTTGGCGGCCGCCATCGCCCCGGCGCCGACGAGGGTCTTGCCGGCGCCACAGGGCAGCACGACCACCCCTGAGCCGCCGTACCAGAAGCCGTCGATGGCCTGCTGCTGGTAGGGGCGCAGCGACCAGTCGGCCTGGTCCAGCTCGATGGGGTGGGCCTCACCATCGACGTACCCGGCGAGGTCCTCGGCCGGCCAGCCGACCTTGAGCAGCTCCTGCTTGAGGTGGCCCCGCTCGGACGGGTGCACGACGACGGTCAGGTCGTCGAGCCTCGCCCCGAGCAGCGGCTGGATCTTCTTGTGCCGCAGCACTTCCTCGAGCACCGGCTGGTCCGTCGTGTGCAGCGTGAGGCCGTGCGACGGGTCCTTCTCGAGGGAGAGCCGGCCGTAGCGAGCCATGGTGTCGGCGATGTCGATGAGCAGCGCCTGCGGCACGGCATACCGCGAGTGGGTGAGCAGGGCGTTGACCACCTGCTCGGCGTCGTGACCGGCGGCGCGGGCGTTCCAGAGTCCCAGCGGGGTGATCCGGTAGGTGTGCACGTGCTCCGGGGCGCGCTCCAGCTCGGCGAAGGGGGCGATGTCGCGGCGGGCGCCCTGGGCGCCGGGGTGGTCGATCTCGAGGAGGAGGGTCTTGTCGCTCTGGACGATGAGGGGGCCGGTCATGGTGAGGAGTCCAACGGCGTCGGCGAGGCGGTTGTTCCGGCGCTCACGGGTTGTTCGACGCCCAGATGTAGAACGGGATGAGGAGCAGGATCCCGACCGCGAAGTTGATCCCGAAGACGATCCAGCCGCGCGTCGTGCGCCGTGCCGCGCCGGCCGGGTCGCTGCCGTTCCGGCGCCAGGCGAGCGCGGCCAGGATGGCGCTGGGGATGCCGATCAGCCCCGTGGCGATGGCCGCGACGACGGACACCGCGAGCAGCACCGCGGTGCTCGCGGGGAAGCTCGCCGTGGTCGGTGCGGACCCGGCATACGCCCCCTGCGGCCAAGCCTGCGGGTAGCCGGGCTGCTGCGGGTAGCCGGGCTGCGCAGGGTAGTCGGGCTGCTGGGGGTAGCCGGACTGCTGGGGGTAGGGCGGCGGCTGGGGCGGGTACGGGGCGGCGTAGGGCTGGGGGTTGAACCCCTGTTCACCGGGGGGCGCGCCGAAGGCCCCCTGCTGCTCCTCGGGCCCGTGCTCCGGCGGGGACGTGCTCATCCGTGCTGCGCCTCTCGGTGGTGGCGTGCGCTGACACTCAACCTACTGCCGGACGTGGGCCGCCGAGCCGGGCGGGGGCTACGTCCTAGTTCGAGCCCATTCCGTTCCGGTTTGACATCATTCCGCTGCCGAGCACCATGATCCAGAAGAGGGTGGCGAGCACGGCGAGGACGGCGAAGGTGATCCAGCCGGCGCGGAGGATGCGGTTGGCGCCCGCCCCGTCGCGGCTGGCCTTGTTGAGCGCGATGATCGACATGACGAGGCTCGGGATCCCCAGTCCGCAGCCGAAGAAGGTCAAGAGAATGGACATGATGAGCAGGGTGATCGTCGAGCCGCTCCTGGCCGGGACGGAGGAGGCGTAGGGGCTGGACGGGCCCGCCCCCGGTCCGTAGGCCGGGGGGCCGTAACCCTGGGGACCGTACCCCGGGTATGGCTGGCCCGGGTATGCCGTGCCGCCGGGTCCGGAGTACGGCTGGCCCGGGTATGCCGCGCCGCCGGGCCCGGGATGGTCCGCAGGAGGCGGCGGGTTGCCCCCGGTCGGGCCGGGGCCCCGGTAGG
>JAABUR0100004347.1_pt1 | contig 19010 bp, 20 predicted proteins | sample 5560091 | NCBI WGS metagenome assembly JAABUR01 (sample SAMN10711879, study PRJNA513375) | rock metagenome | isolation source: Antarctica rocks | place: Antarctica: Victoria Land, University Valley sud | reverse complement strand
TCGTCGCCGACGACCGGGTGGCGCGGCAGATCGCTGAGAAGCGTGACGCCCGCGAGCGCGCGGCGATGCTGGCGAAGAGCACCGGTCGCCGTACCCTCGAGGACTTCCTCAACAGCATGGAGAAGGGCGCAAGCGAAGAGCTGCTGTTGATCTTGAAGGGCGACGTCTCAGGTTCGGTCGAGGCCCTCGAGGACGCGCTGGCCAAGATCGACGTCGGTGAGAACGTCAACCTGCGGGTCATCGACCGCGGCGTGGGCGCCATCACCGAGACCAACGTGATGTTGGCTGCCGCCTCCAACGCGGTCATCATCGGCTTCAATGTGCGTCCGCAGGGAAAGGCGACCGAGGTCGCCGATCGAGAAGGCGTCGACATCCGCTACTACTCGGTGATCTACCAGGCCATCGACGAGATCGAAGCGGCGCTGCGAGGCATGCTCAAGCCCGAGTTCGAAGAGGCCCAGCTCGGCACCGCTGAGGTGCGCGACGTGTTCCGCTCGTCGAAGATCGGCAACATCGCCGGCTGCCTCGTCACTTCGGGGCTCATCCGCCGCAACGCCAAGGCGCGCTTGCTCCGCGACGGCACAGTTGTCGCCGACAATGTCGACATCTCGTCGCTGAAGCGCTTCAAGGACGACGCGACCGAGGTTCGCGACGGCTTCGAGTGCGGTCTGACGTTGGCCGGCTACAACGACATCAAGATCGGCGACGTCATCGAGTCCTACGAGATGAAAGAGATTACCCGGACCTAATCGGGGGCTGGGCCTCCTAAGCGCTTCATTTGGAACGGTGTTGTCGTTCTTGCTGCTCTCCCGCTGCAAGTGCGTTCCAAACGAGGCGCAAGGGTCTTCCAGCGGAGGCTGGCGATCGCTAGTAGATCAGGAGACGTTATGAGTTCCGGCCGCGTGCGCAGAGTGGCTGACCGCATCAGGGTGATCGTCGCGGAGATGCTCGAGCGACGGATCAAGGACGTGCGGCTGGGTTTCGTGACGATCACCGATGTGCGAGTCACAGGGGACACCCAGCACGCGTCGATCTTCTACACCGTGCTGGGTGACGAGGAGCAGCGCGCGGCGTCGGGAGCCGCTCTGCAAAGCGCCAAAGGGCTGATCCGCTCCGAGGTCGGCAAGCAGCTCGGCATGCGACACACGCCGACGCTGGAGTTCATCCTCGACGCTCTGCCGGAGTCGGCCGCCCACATCGAGGAGCTGCTGGAGCGCGCCCGAGACAGCGATGCTGCGGTGGCAGCCGCGGCTGCCGACGCGGCGTACGCCGGCGATGTCGACCCATACAAGCATCCGCCGCTCGATGACGACCTCGATGCCGAAGCGACCTCACCCGCAGCCGCACCGAGCCTCGTCGATGCCCGCACCGTAGACGACGACCAGGCGCATGTCGAGGTCAGTGAGCCTGCCGATCTCGGGAGCGATGGTCGCGCCTGACGGCCTGCTGGTCGTCGACAAGCCGACCGGGTGGACCTCGCATGACGTGGTCGCTCGGGTACGCCGGCTTGCCGGCACCCGAAAAGTCGGCCATGCCGGCACGTTGGACCCACTCGCGACAGGCGTCCTCGTGATCGGCATCGGACGGGCCACCAGGCTGCTCGGTCACCTGGCGCTGACAGACAAGGCCTACCTGGCGACCCTCCGGCTGGGACAGTCGACGGTTACCGATGACGCCGAGGGTGACATCACCGCCTCCACCGACGCTCGGCACTTGGGCGACAGGCAGCTTCTCGATGCGGTCACCCCGTTGACCGGCGACCTGCAGCAGGTCCCGGCGGCTGTGTCCGCGGTCAAGGTGGGCGGCCAGCGCTCCTATGTCCGGGTGCGCGCTGGCGAGGAGGTGGCGCTGGCACCACGGGCGGTCCGTGTCTCGTCCTTCGAAATCCGAGACGTACGTCGGCTGGGTGCGGTCATCGACGTCGACGTTGCGGTCGAGTGTTCCACGGGGACCTATGTGCGCGCGCTCGCTCGCGACCTTGGCACAGCGCTGGGAGTCGGGGGCCATCTGACCGCGCTACGACGTACCAGAGTGGGACGCTTCGGCATCTCGGAGGCTCACGCCATCGACGACCTCACCGCGCTTGTCGCTGACACCCTCCCGGTGCTGCCACTCGACCAGGCCGCGGCCGCGTGCTTTCCGACGTACACCCTCGATGACGAGGTCGTGCAGCCCGTGCGCAACGGGCGTCGGATCGATGTTGACCTCGAGCTCGACGGTCCGGTTGCGGTACTGACACCGACGGGGGAGTTCCTCGCGCTGTACGCGCAGGATGGCTCGTCGGCGCGAGCCGTGGCGGTGTTCGCTCCTCAAGAGGTGGGCAGTTGAGCTCGCGGGTTGGCTGGCGAAACGAAAAGGCGCACACTGGAGACAACGTCCACCGCTAACTGTGGGATGGTCCCCATGCACACAACCGCTGACCTGCCGCCCGCCGTACCTGTGCTGTCCCGCGGGAAGCACCGATCTCCGCGCAAGGGTGGCTGCTTCATGGAGTTCGCCTCCTTCTTGGCCGGGGAGCCGTGGTCGGATCAACCGAAGTGCACACACCCGCTGCTGGCGAGCCTCGCCCGAGACGTGAACGACCAGCTGTCCGACGAGGCACGGCTGCGGATTGCTCCGCTAATTCCTGACGTCATCGGGTTGGTCGGAGACGATCCTTACCTTGACCTGACGATTGCCGTCCAGGCTGGCGCCGCGGCTCTCCCGGTAGCTGCGTTCGAGCGGCAGAAGTCGCTGGCGGTCGCCTTGTTCCGGTGCGAGCGTGAGCTGGGTCTGCACCCTGCCTGCGACACGCGGGAGCTGCGCGAGCTGATCCAGTCGGCGCTGTCCAGTACCCCCGGCGCCGCGCAGTGGGCGCGGGGCTTCACGGAGCAGTCCGGGGGGAAGGTCCAGGACTTTCCGCGCACCGCTCAGCACATCGTGCACCTTGCGGTCTCCGGCATCGCAAAGGCAGCTACGTCCGATGCCGACGACAGACTGGTTGAGCTGCTGGAGACCTGCGTTCAGGACGTTCGCGAGCACCTCGGTCGCACCGACACTTCAGCCGCCACCACCGCTCCAGTTGCCGCCGGCACCCACCCTCACGTCAGCCAGGTCGCGATGGCAGAGTTCCGCCTGCAACGATCCTGAGCTGCGACGGTCGGCAGCCCGGCGACAAGGGCGGTGACGGGCGAGAGGAGTTCCCACGGTGCAGGTGTGGCACGCTCTCTGCGAGGTCGATCGGCAGCAGCTGGAACCCACCGTCGTCACCATTGGCAACTTCGACGGAGTTCACCTGGGCCATCGTCACGTCATCGAGCAGGCACGTGAGCTGGCGGCCCAGCACGGGGGTCTCCCGGTCGTGGCGGTGTCGTTCGAGCCGCATCCACTGCGGGTGGTCGCTCCAGACAGTGCTCCTGTAGCGCTGACATCGCTCGAGCGTCGTCTCGATCTGCTGGCGGCTGCCGGCGTCGACGCTGCCCTGGTATTGCCGTTCACTGCCGAGCTGGCGCAGTTGTCGGCCGAGGACTTCGTCACCACGATCGTGTTCGAGACGTTGCAGGCGCGCGGTGTCGTCGTCGGCGACAACTTCCGCTACGGGAAAGGGGCTCGGGGGGACGTCACACTGCTGAAGAGTCTGTGCGACGGCCGCGAGGTCGACGTCGTGGGTGTGCCCCTCGACGGGCGGGGGGACCAGAGGTGGTCGTCGACGTACGTCCGCGCCTGCGTCGCGGGTGGCGAGGTGGAGTCCGCCGCCGAGGCTCTCGGGCGCCCGCACTCGATCGAGGGGTATGTCGTCCGAGGGGAGCAGCGCGGCCGTGAGCTCGGCTACCCGACCGCCAACGTGCCGGTGCCGGGCACGCAGACCGCGGTTCCCGCCGACGGGGTGTACGCCGGGTGGCTTCGGCGCCTCGACGAAGGCTCCGCTCCGTGGTGGCCGGCCGCCATCTCAGTCGGCACCAACCCGACCTTCGACGGGACGGACCGCCGGGTCGAGTCCTACGTGCTCGACCGCGATGACCTCGAGCTGTACGACGCTCTGGTCGAGGTGGCGTTCACCGCCCGGCTGCGCGGCATGGTCAAGTTCGACACCGTCGACGCCCTTGTCGACCAGATGCGCCAGGACGTCGACAGGGCCCGGGACCTCCTCACGGACCCACCGGTTCGGCTCTAGGGTTGCCCGCTGTGACCACCGAGCGGCGCGACATGGTGGCAGCCGCTGAGTCGTGGTTCGAGGCCCACGGCCTTCCGTACTTCGTCTTGCGCAATGAGCGGCGCGTGCATGAGGCCCTTAACCGCAAGCGCCTCGTCGCAGTCTTTGGCGCCGCGATCGCGCTAGGGGTGCTCGCGGGGGTGGTTACGGGCCTGGCCACAGACCTGTCCAACGGCGTTCTCGTTGGAGCCGTCACGGCAGCCGTCGTGCTGCTCATCTACGCGCTGGCCTCCTTGCACCTGCAACCCATCGCCGGCTGGGCGGTCAACCAGACGTTCGGCAGCCTTGGCTGGCTGTTTCCGCTGGTTACCCGCGCACTGCCACTGCTGTTGCTCTTCATCACGTTCCTTTTCATCAACACCGAGGTGTGGCAGGTGACCAGCGCCCTTGACCGTGCGCTGCTGTGGCTGACCGTGCTGTTCGTCGCCGGTGTGGCCGTCGTGTTCCTGCTCGTGCGGCTGCCCGAGGAGGTCAGGCACGTCAGCACCCAGGCGCGTGGGGAGCGGCTGGTGGCGACCTGCGCTTGCACACCGGTGGCCGAAGCGGCTGGAGAGGTCAGGACGGAGCAGGACGCTGCCACGTTGACTGGCCTGCAGCGTGCCAATCTCGTCCTGGTGCTGCTGTTCGCGCAGGCGCTGCAGGTGTTGATGCTCTCGATGAGCGTGCTGGTGTGCTTCCTCGCCTTCGGAAAGGTTGCCATCAGCGACACGGTCATCGAGGCCTGGGTAGGGCACGCCCCCGAGCCGAACTCGGCCAGCACCAGGGCACCGAGGACCACCCCTAGCCCCGGTTGGCTGGTGATGATCTCAGCATCCGGGGTGCTCGCCAAAACACCGCCCCACCTCGACTTCAACCGTCGCGGCCTGAGCGACCACGGTGCTCAGAACCGCGACCATCGAGGAGACGCTGACCCCGTAGGCCTCGGTGATCGCCTCAGGCAACCCGAGCTGCTCGGTGTGGAGCGCGGTAAGGATCGCCTCGGCGCGTGACTGCAGGTTGCGCTGCCGGCCAGCTTTGCGCAGCACGCTGACCACCCGCGTGCGGGTCAGCGATCTCCCCGTCGCGGGGTATGGGCGCGATGGCCAGCACCGCGAGCGCGTCACGTCCGGCCAGGTCATCGCTGAACGCCTCCAGTGCGGCGGGGTAGAACTCCCGCAGCATCGACCGCAGCTGGTTGGCCTGCCGTTGCCGATCCAGATCATCATCTGATGGGTACGAGCAAGTGTCTTGACGACCTCGGCCAGCTCGCTGTCCCCGGCGACCGGCCGATGGTGGCCACGGTCGACGCGGACAATCTCGGCGAGCACGTGCGCGTCACCGGGGTCGCTCTTGGCGCCTGAGGTGGTGTGCCGCTCGCGATAAGCGCGCGACCTGCACCGGTTCATTGCGTAGACCACGTAGCCGGTCGCGACCAGTGCCTGGACCCAGCCACCACGGTCGGTTTCGATCCCGACCAGCACCGACTCCGGTTGAGCGTGATCGTCGAGGTGGTCACCGATCAGAGCGTGCAACTGCGCTAGCCCAGTTACCCCTTCCGGCAGTCGCCGCCTGGCTAGCACCCTCCCGTGCTCATCTTGCGGTTCGACGTCATGATGCGCCTCGGCCCAGTCATCACCCAGAAACAGCACCGGCTTCCCCTTTCCGTCGTGAACAGAGATCCGTCCGGAGGAAGCCTGCAGCGTCCTAATGGTTCAGTGCTCACCACACACGGCGGGGCACGGCATCCCAGCAGCCATCACGCCTCCTCGTTCACCGGCAGGGGCACGATCTAGACATAGACCTCGAAGGCCTGTAGCCGCGAGTGCTCACCCACCGGCGGACTCGGACACCACTATGGCCGAAACCTCGGTGGTGCATCCCCATTAGGAGCCCAGATTGACGCACCGGCCGCATCAGTATCTGAACAGGCGGTCAACAGCTATCTGTTCGCGCACGAGTGGGCGAACGGAGGATCTCCCACGGCGGCCGCTACTTTCGAGTGGACCGACAGGAGCGGCCGCGTAGAGCAGTTCGTAGAGCGATATACCACGGGTGGTGTAGATTCTCTCTATGCCGAACCCAATGGACGAGTTCACGTCCCTACAGGCGATCATCACAGCCCTACAGCCGTTTGATACGGAGGATCGCGAACGCATTCTCGCCTCCGCGGCCTTGTTCCTGAGAATTGCCTCCCCAGGATCGACCGGCAACAGGGGCGCCTCGGGAGTCAAGAGTCCACCTGAGGATTCAACTGAGGACCCGGCGGCGCGGCGTGGCGGCTATCCGGCATTCTCGACAGCTGACCCCACGAGTCCGAAAGAATTTTTGTTCGAGAAGCAACCTAGATCTGATGTCGAGCGCATCGCGGTGCTGGCCTTCTACCTGACTCACTACCGCGACACGCCCCACTTCAAGACCCTAGATCTAAGCAAGTTGAATACCGAAGCTGCGCAGCCAAAGTTCGCGAATGCGGCGAACAGTGCAAGCAATGCCGTGAAACAAGGATATCTTGTTCCCTCGTCAAAGGGTATGCGCCAATTGAGCGCAGCAGGCGAGCGCTTCGTTGCCGCACTTCCAGATCGAGAAGCGGCAAGAGCGACCATGGCTTCTGCGCGACCAAAGAGGCGTTCTCAACGCAAGCCGACGGTTCCTTCACCAGACAACGCCCCGGGCGAGCAGAGGTGAATAGGCGCCCCAAGGCTATCCGGCTCTCAGTTTTCAATCACAAGGGCGGCGTTGGTAAGACCACCCTGACGATGAATCTAGCGGCAGCACTGGGTCGCCTTGGCAGGAGGGTGTTGCTCGTCGATACTGACCCCCAATGCAACTTGACTTCCTACCTCGTTGACTCTGATGTCGTCGACGATCTCCTAGACAAATCAGACCTACCCGAAGGCGCGACTGTCTGGTCGGCCGTCAAGCCGGTCTCAGACGCCACAGGGCCCGTTGTGTATGTCGAGTGCATCGAGTTACCTTTGGAAAGCGTCTGGCTTATACCCGGTGACATTAGGCTGTCCGAATTCGAAACAGACCTGAATGATTTTTGGAACCAGAGTCTCCAGCGGAAGGCGCGGGGATTTCGCGGCACCACCGCTATCAGCGACATGGTGAGCGCAGCATGCCGTGCGCACGACATCGACTACGTCCTATACGATTCCGGTCCCAATATTGGTCCACTCAATCGAGTGATACTTCTCGATTGTGATCATTTCATTGTTCCGGTGGCTGCGGACCTATTCTCGCTAAGAGCCTTGAAGACTTTAGGTCGCACGCTGGTTCAGTGGATCACCGAGTGGGAGACCATAAGTAGCCTTGCTCCGGAGGGTCTGGGACTGCTGCCGGGGCGTCCTGCATTCCTCGGGTATGTCCCGGAAGGCTTTCGTACGTATGGCGGGAGCCCAACGGCCCAACAGTCGCGATACCTGGCTCAGATCAGTCGCGACATCAACAGCGAAGTGGTCGCGCTCCTCCGAGACGTGGACCCTAGGTTGGTGAGCTCTCGACGCAAGAACCACGTGCTCGCAGAGGTCAAGGACTTCGGCGCGCTCGTTCCTGCCTCGCAGCGGTCAGGTACACCGCTCGACTCTGTAACTGCTGGATCTCCAGCGCAACGCGAACAGGCGCGGCGAGCGTTCGCAGGAATGGCGAAAATGGTTGATGGCACTGTGCGTGAGGACTGACTCATGGCGATCACAAACAAGGCCAAGCACGCTAAGATCGAGAACCTGTTGGCGGCGTATGACGAGAAGTTTCAAACGATCGAGTTGTTTCGGACACAACTGGTCGCAGCGCTGGAAAGTTCTGAAGATTTGCAACGGTTCGTGCATTCTATGAAGTCACGCCCTAAGGACCGCGACCGCCTCCGTGACAAGCTATTCCGCAAAATCGCCAAAGACGGCAGCGGCTTTGATATAACGCCAGAAAACCTTCTAATTAAGATCAACGATCTGGCAGGCGTTCGAGTGCTGCACCTACATACTCGACAGGTCGCATCGATTGATCCGGCACTGAAGAAGATTTTCGATGAGCAGAAGTATGATCTCCTGGAAGGGCCGTTTGCACGAACTTGGGACGACGAGTCGCGCTCGTTTTTTGAGAGTTGTGGGATAGAGACGCAAGAGAGCCCAACTATGTATACGAGCGTTCACTACGTCGTTGGTTCTGCGTCGCGAACCACGGTCACCTGCGAAATCCAAGTGCGGACGCTCATGGAAGAGGTGTGGGGCGAGGTTGATCACACAGTGAATTACCCCGTTCCCAGCACCAATCGCGCCTGCCAAGAAGAACTGAAGGTCCTAGCCCGTGTGACCTCGAGTGCCACACGTCTCGTGGATGCGATCTTCGCCGCAGCGGATGAGAGTTGAGCGGCCGAACCATGCCCTTCGCCGAGTTCGAGGAGAAGCAGTATGAGATCGCCTTCAACATTGAGTTGGGCTTCGCGGGCCCCGTCTTCCCCTCTGGTCAAGTGCTAGAAGAGTTAACGGGTTACGACGCCGTGGCGGATCCGAGTGCTAATCATGTCCTTTGGCGAATCCTTTCCGTTCCGCGCCCGCCGGGTGTTCGTTTGTTGCCCACGCACTGGACGCCGTCGGAGCGCAGGAGTCAGCCGCCAGCCACGAGACTTCCAATGCATCCGGTGAGTTTCATCGCTCAATTCAAGCGTCCCGAGTATCTTCAAGGCAGTGGAGCGGCGCAATACAGGTTCTGGAAGCAGCCCTATTACCGATTTAGACGTACAAAGCAGCAGCACGCGCAGTTGCGGCGACTCGAGGGGCGACTCGTGGGTGTTGCTAAGGTCGTCTATGCTTCGCCCGCCTTCCACAGGTACGCAGACCTCGAACGCGCTCAGCTGCGGGGTAATGTCGTTGATTTGACGGGCTTTGTTTCACCTATTCGCATGGGCAGACATGCAGTTTGGACGTACACTTCACCGGGTTTGTTCGGCCGTGGGAACCCCGACGGTGAGGAGCTTCGATTCGCGACGTTTGAGGCACTGTTCGCGGGAGCACGACGGGTATCCGGTCAGGAACTTGCGAACCGCGAAAGCCTCCGCGAGCATTTGGGAACACTAGCCGCGGCAAGTCGGGCGGTAGCGGCGAGTCGGGGGCGCGCCGTCGATTCCTGGATCTCTGAGGTCGAGCAGATGGCCGATGTCTCGCCCGAGATCTTAGATGGCGTCCGCGATTTCGCCACTATCCAGTCGCTAGCGATCGCCATGGGAGCTTCATGGTGGTTGTTGGATGGCGACGAACTGACGCCAACCTGGCCCTGATCTAGTGAGCCCCCGTTCGCCGCGCCGCGGAGCGCATGGTGCGCAGGCCGATACCCAAATGTCTTGCCGCCGCGTGTGAGTGTCGAGCCTCTGCTGCTCACAAGGCGCAGGGGCCGTCGATGATCTGAGTGGTTCACCCGTCATTCCACAGCACTCAACGCTCGCAGCACAGCCTGCCCACGACGAGCGTGCTCGACCGACATTCGGAGCCAGGCACGGTGACCTTCGATGAGCTCCCGCTCCAGGACCAACAGTCGCGAGCGGTCTGAGCCGGCGAAGCCCTCGCGTTCCGCGATCGGATTGTCGATGCAGGCGAGGAGGACTGCTGCGTCGAAAAGGTGCCGCTCGGGGTCTCGGCTGTCGGTTACGTAGGCCGCGGCTTTCAGGATGGAGGCGCCGAAGGGGCGTGGCACAGAGATCGTGGTGATCTCACCCTCCCCGATCTCCAACCGGAAGTTCACGGTCCGTCTCAGGGCCTGGGTTCCGCCGGGAATCTTGACCATGTCCATCCGGCGCATCCGCTCGTCGACGCTCGGCGCTGCATGGTCGGCCACGACGACGTCGACGACGTCTCCGTCGTCGCTGCTCACGACGTCGACGTGGGTGTCTCCTCGCGTGAACCGATGGCCGACGTTGTTGCGCGGGTCAACGTTCTCCTTCATCTCGTAACCGAGCGACTCCAGGGCATCGGCGGTCGCGTTCGGGGTGCCTCGGGCCGTCTCGATGTGCAGTACGATGTCCACGTCGTTGGTCGGCCGCACCGCGTCGATGCCGTGGTGGATCGCGTGCAACTGGGTCATCAGTCCGCCGATGAGGGTCCAGCGGTCCGAGGGCAAGACTCGAGCGAGTTCATCGACGTTCGGCCACGGGTACGGCCACCCGCCGACTGCTGCCTTTACGTCGATCGTGGGTCGTGTCTCCAGGTCAGCCACGAGCGAAGTCCTGCAGGCACTTGGTCAGTGCGCGCGCCCCAGCGCCGTGCTCGCGGGGGTCCATCGAGCCGGTCGCGTCGAGTGCCGCGAGGGCGCCGTTCCCCTTGGTGGCGATGCGCTTGATGATGTCGAGGTCGAAGTCGGTTGCACGCAAGATCATCGTGCCGCGCGTGTCTCCAAGCAGGCCGAGGCTCTTCTCTAGCTTGGTCAGAACGTCGGAGTTCACGTATCCGTCGATGCGGTCCTTCCGCGCGTCCGACAGCCCAAGCCCACGGCGCCCGACGACAACGATGTCTTTTCGCACCCTTGACACAAGGAAGCCGAAGGACTCGTAGGTCCGGACCGAGGCGCGCATCCTCGCACGGCCGACGAACTCGTGGGAGCCGTTTTCGTCGGCCGCCAGACGGCGCAACCGTCCGCGGAGCCGCGAGGTCTGCACCTGTCCGAGCCAGTCGGCCTCGATCCCGGAAAGCAGAGCGACCGCGCCCCAAGCAGTGACCTCGCTCCACGGACGGGAGCGCGAGAACTCTCGCTCGCTCAGGTACCCGTTGACCGAGCCTCGGTCAACCAGACCGCGCGCCATGTACCGAATCTGACCCTGTTCGCCGAGTCGTGCCACGTGGCGCTTCGTCACGCCCAACATGCGTGCCGCCTCGTCGACGTCAACGTACTCACTGCGCAGGGACATAACAGATATGGTCCTCCTTGAGACCTGATCTGTAAAGTCTCCTTCTTAACAGATGGAGTCCACAACAAGACTTTATCTGTTAATTAGTGTAACGGCGCGCTCAGTTCCGGGGTACTTGCATGCGCTCAGGGATCGATCCGTGGCCATCATCACCACGAACGTTGACTCATCCATCACCGTCGAGTCATCCAGCGAGGTCAAAGCCAATGGCAAGGAGCACTGCGAGCTGACCCAAGCGGTCGGGTTGATGCTTTCAGCGGAAACCGCCTGGTTGCGCTCGGTCATTGAAGTCGAAGAGCGTGAGTGGGAGCTCAGCGGCCGGCCGGGGACCCGCGAGGTGTCGCACCGGCCACGAAGAACGCCACGGTGCTGGACTCCAAGGCCGTGTCATGCCGGCTCCCGTTACCTTCTTAATGCCCTCGAAAGCGAGGGTGCAGGCCGAGCGGTCCGGGCATGACTCACGGCTCCTGTCGCGATGATCTCAGAGGTGGTGTCACCGGGACTGTTGGGTGTTCGTGACCGCTGATAGGGACATGGCCGCAGGAATGTAGGCCCGCTCGTGACGTGGCTGCCGGCGCGTCGCTCGTGGTCGGTCTGGTCGCTCGAGCGAGAGGTGTCTTTGGTGAGCTACTACAACGAGCTCTATCAAGTCTTCTGCGGCATCGACGTCGCCCGCGAGACCCATCACGCGGTGGCGCTGGATAGCCGCGGGCAGCGTCTGGTCGATCGACCGCTGCCGAACGATGAGGCGCAACTACGCGACCTCTTCGGTCAGTTGGCCGCACATGGGCGGATCCTCGTGGTCGTCGACCAGCCGGCATCGATCGGAGCGTTGGCGATCGCCCGGGCCTGCTCCTGCGGGGTCGCGATCGCCTATTTGCCAGGTCTGGCCATGCGCCGAATAGCCGACCTGTATCCAGGAGAGGGCAAGACCGGGGGGTGTCAGGTTCTCTGTGTAAGTAGCTCTTTGGAGGAGTGAACGCATGATGGAACCCGTGATGAAACAGAAGAGGGAGCCAGAGGAGCCGCTGTCGCCTGCTCGGGAGACGGTCGACAAGATGGTCGAGGCTGGTCTGTTGGACGATCTGATGTCGAAGGTCGGCGATGACGGTCTGCGGCTGACTGGGGAGGGCGGGTTCTTGCCTGAGTTGACCCGGCGGGTGTTGGAGGCTGGTTTGCAGGCCGAGTTGACCGACCATCTGGGATATGAGAAGCACGACCGGGCCGGGTGGGGTGCCCCGAACTCCCGTAACGGCTCCACTCCGAAGACGATGTCTAGTGAGATCGGCGACTTCGATTTGGACACGCCACGGGACCGGGCCGGGTCGTTCGACCCGCGGCTGGTCCCCAAGGGCGCCCGGCGGGTCGGTGGCCTGTCGGACATGATCATCAGCCTCTACGCCGGTGGGATGACGATCCGCGACATTCAGCATCATCTGGCTTCGACGTTGGGTACCGAGCTGAGCCACGAGACGATCAGCAACATCACCGAGGCCGTCGCCGTGGAGGTGAAGACATGGCAGAGCCGGCCGTTGGAGCCGATCTACACCGCCCCCACCGTCGACGTCGCATCAACCGAGCTGGACACCTTCGCCGACTCCAACCTGGGCAAGAAGTATCCGGCCACCGTGAAGGCCTGGCGTGACGCCTGGGAGCGGTTCATCCCGTTTTTGGAGTTCGCCCCGGAGGTCCGCAGAATCATCTACACCACGAATGCGATCGAGTCGCTGAACTACCAGCTGCGCAAGATCATCAAGAACCGCGGTCACTTCCCATCCGACGACGCGGTGATCAAACTGCTGTGGCTCGCGATCCGCAACATCGAGGACAAACGGGCCCGCGACCGAGCCAAAGAAGCCGGCCGACCCAAGGGCCAACCCCGCAACGCCGAACCCAAACTCGTCGAAGGAGCCGTCGTCCAACGCTGGGCCCAGGCCCTCGGAGCGCTCACCATCGCCTTCGGCGAACGACTCACCCAACACATGAACTGAAACCCCATTTACACAGAAAACTTGACAAGCTCCTCGGCCAGTTCGCTGTCACCAGCGACCGGCCGGTGGTGGCCACGGTCGACGCGGACGATCTCGGCGAGCACGTGCGCGTCACCGGGGTCGCTTTTGGCGCCCGAGGTGGTGTGCCGCTCGCGATAGCGCGCGACCTGCACCGGGTTCATTGCGTAGACGACGTACCCGGTCGCGACCAGTGCCTGGACCCAGCCACCACGGTCGGTTTCGATCCCGACCAGCACCGACTCCGGTCCGGCCTGATCATCGAGGTGGTCACCGACCAGAGCGTGCAACTGCGCCAACCCGGTGATCCCTTCGGGCAGTCGCCGGCGGGCCAGCACCCGGCCATGCTCATCTTGAAGTTCGACGTCGTGATGCGCCTCGGCCCAGTCATCACCCACAAACAGCATCGGCTTCCCCTTCCATCGTTGAACAGACTCGTCCGGAGGAAGCCTGCAGCGTCCTAATGGTTCAGTGCTCACCACACGGGGGGCACGACATCCCAGCAGCCATCACGCCTCCTCGTTCACCGGCAGGGGCACGATCTAGACGTAGACCTCGAGGGCCCGCAGTCGCGAGTGCTCACCCACCGGTGGACTCAGACACCACACTGGCCGAAACCCCGGTGATGCGCTCCCATTAGCAGCCGCGTAAGCGATGGAATATGTGGACCTCATTAGCCCGTCGCTTGGTCCTGGCGGGGAGCGCCTGGCGACAAGCTCTGCGCGCCATCCACGTTGCCGCTTTCCTGAACTTGGGCGGTGTCCTGCTGCTCGTCCTCCGGTAGGTCTGGGATACCGCCGGACGGCTGATCGGAGTCCTTGTCCCTCTTCGCTGACGCGACACATACCGCTACGACGCCCGCGACGCCGAGGGCGCATGTAACGCCCTTAAAGATGCCATTGACGTCTACGAATGCCATGGGAAGCGTCGCCAGGCCAAGTGCGAAGCTGAGGATGCCACCGTGCAGGGCCCATCTACGCGCCAGGATTCCGGCGAAACACCAGTCCATGAAAGTGATGAGTCTCTCATCGACCATCTGACCGTTGGATACCGCTGGCAGGAGAATGCGCGCTTCTCGGTGCTTCCGGAACAGCGCCGCATAAATCGTCACAAGTAGCAGCGCGCCGCCCAAAAAGATGACCGGGACGAATGCCGAGTAGTCGAGCGGAATGCCATCTGCGTCCGTGGCAGTGGGCAGCGAGTAGGAGAGTCCCAGCATGGTCGTGTAGATGGCCGTTACGGCGGTGATCGCCCCGGTGAAGACGTTGAGACGAGTCAGAGCGCGATCCAGAGATTTCTGAGTCGTGTCGATGTACGCAGCATGCAGCGCTGTCCTTAGCGCAACCTCCGTGGCACGGTCCGTGTCTTCACGAGCGTTGCTTAGTGCGAGGCGCACCGCTACTGCGTCGGTGCGGACCTTAAGGTCGGTGTCTCCTCGCTCGTCCGCAAGCGCTTTGGCGGTATCCATTCGCTCCTCTGCGAGGGCCTGTCCTTTGTCCGCCCTGGAGGCAGCAAGGGCAACAGCCACGGCATGGTCGGCAGCTGACTGCTTCCAGACATCGAGCCATGCGTCCAACTCTTTCCCGAATCGGGCGACGTACATCGCATCCGGATTCGTGGACGGGGCACTGGAGGGCACCTGGGGAGGGTCAACAGGGCCAGAAAAGCTCTCCGACATCAGAGGCTCTCCCCACTGATTGCTTCAGCAGGCAAATTTGGCGCGGTTACATGCGCGGTGTATCCGTCGGCTAGATCTGGCGTTTTTCTTCGAGGCGGCACTGCTTCGAACCGGCCGTCCTCAACGCGAAGCAGAGTTCCCTCGGTTGTGTGCCAGCTCATCTTGTTCAAATGAACCCAGGCCCAACGGGCGTCGTATGCCAGGTCCTTGCTCTCGTCGTCGCCGACGTCTTTCCTATCGATGGAGCACCACATAGCGAATCCCCGCTCTAGGGCCGAGTCTTGAACCTTCTCTAGCTCAGAAAGCGTGATTGCGCAAGGGGGAGCAACAACTGGCCCGCTGTGGCCTGCCAACGTGGCCTCATCGGTGTGAGCGGGGGGCACCATGCCGCTTGGCGCGTGAGGCCGCCTGCCGGACGTGAACAGTTTGCGGAACATGTCGCGATATCCGCGCTGTGGGACGTGCGTCTCTCCGGCTCCCCGTTGTTGTCAACCGGTGGCCTGTGGGGTTCTGGGGCGGGAGGTCTTCCGGCGGGGCTGGGGCGGTTGTAGCGTCGGGTTCGCGGGTCCGGGGAGTGGTTGATCCGAAGTGATGCTCCTATGGGTCGTCAAGCGGCGTTGAGCCAGCTGCGGTAGGAGTTCGCGAGGTCGTCGTTGCGGCGGATGCCTCGTTCGAGTTCGCTGATGGCGGTCGGCCAGACGCCGAGGTGGTTGGCGGCGGCGGTCAGGGTGATGTTCTTGGCCTGGCGGAGGGGCCGTAAGTCCTCGATGCCTGGAACAGCGACTTGTGTGACCAGGTGGCGGAAGATCTCGCGGGCGATGGCGCGTTTGAGTTTGCGCTGGGTCTCCTTGCTGCTGGACCCGGCCTCGCTTTGGCGGGCCGACGCAGGCCCCCAACCGGTGGATCATCGATTTCGGCTCCATGGCTCTGGAGGACGCATCTCGGTATCCGAAGGCGTTGGCACTCGTCCGATCACGGGTGAAGCCGGAGCGTGAAGCATCGACGAACCGGGGTGTCGAGAAACTGTGTTGGCTCTTCGGAAGGAGAGTCGAGGGCATGCGTTTTGCGACTTCGCAACTGCCACGGTTCGCGGCGGCCGCAGCTACAAGCAAGTGGTTCCCCGTGGCGTGGAGCCCGTCGGCCGTATGCCCCAACAACGCCGTATGCGTCTTCGCCTTCTCCGACGACTTTTCCATGGGGATGCTGCTTGCTCGTCCACACGTTGCCTGGGCATGGGCTCGTTCTTCAACGCCCAAGGGAGACTTGCGTTACACCTCTGCGGCTGTCTTCGACACGTTCCCGTGGCCGGACGGGGCATCCGACGTACAACGGGAAACCGTGGCCGATGCGTGCCGGCGGTTGCTGGCACGACGGTCGGAGCTGTGCCTCGAGCACAACGTCGGACTGACCAAGCTCTACAACGCGATGGAACGAGGGTGCCTACACCGACCTCAACGCGTTGCACCGCGAACTCGACGAGGCGGTCGCCGCCTGCTACGGCTGGCCGAAGGCGATCGCCCAAGATGACAAGGAGCTTGTCCCTCGCTTGACCGAGTTCAACCGGCAGATCGTCGAGGGGGAGCGGGAGTATCACCCGTTCGAGTACCTCAAGTAGCGGGCAACGGTCGACTTGGCGCAGTGTGCAGGTGTCCTGAGCCATAAAGACCTGCGTACCGCGGCCAAAGCGCTCAGCTAGGGCCGGAATTGGGTCGGGGGCGACGTCCGCTGATACCCTGAGAAGGTGCCGTAGGAACGGCCGCGGATCGACAGTGCCCGGGTGGACAGGCCCCGGTGCGCCGCGCAACAAGCCCCGAAGGGAATCGCGTGCCACTTGACGCTGCAACGAAGAAGCAGATCATCGACGAATACGCCACCGGCGACGGTGACACCGGGTCCCCCGAGGTGCAGGTGGCGCTGCTCACCAAGCGGATCTCTGACCTGACCGGTCATCTGAAGGACCACAAGCACGACCATCACAGCCGCCGCGGCCTGTTGCTGCTCGTCGGCCAACGGCGCCGGTTGCTCAACTATGTGCAGCAAATCGACGTCGAGCGCTATCGGAGCCTCATCGGGCGCCTCAGTCTGCGTCGCTGATCCGCTGGGCGGCAGATGTTGGACGCCGCACTTGTCAGCTTCCTGAGCAGGCTCGGTGGCACGCGTACCGACCGCCGGCACAAACTTCACAACTGAATAGAGTTCACACCAAGACGGGTGCACCGCAACGGTGCACCACCACCAGTGACGTCACGCGCTCACGCAAACTCGCGAGGACGCCGGTCCTCGGTAGTGACTTTCGGGACAAGAGTCCCGCGAGCCTCGATCGAAGACCGGCCTCGGCGAAGCAGCAGACCGGCCAGTCGCCATGCGACAGGTCGTCAGCAGTTGCCCCCAGCGCCGCGCGACGGTTCGGCGAAGCATCGGCGAACCGTGCAGTCAGGCCCCTCGCGGCCGGCGTACCGCGTGATGTCACGCGCAAAGAGAGGGATACCCGAATGACGGGATCCGAACCCCAGTCCGTCGAGACCGTGATCGACAACGGTGCTCACGGCACTCGTACCATCCGCTTCGAGACCGGGCACCTCGCCCGCCAGGCAGCCGGCTCCGCCGTCGCCTACCTCGACGAGGAGACCATGCTCTTGTCGGCGACCACCGCCGGCAAGACACCCAAGGAGCAGTTCGACTTCTTCCCGTTGACGGTTGACGTCGAGGAGCGCATGTACGCCGCCGGGCGCATCCCCGGCTCATTCTTCCGCCGTGAAGGGCGTCCGTCAGAGGACGCCATCTTGACGTGCCGGCTCATCGACCGACCGCTGCGCCCGACGTTCGTGTCGGGGCTTCGCAACGAGGTACAGGTCGTGATCACGGTGATGTCCCTGCACCCCGACATGGCGTACGACGTGTTGGCCATCAACGCGGCGTCGTTGTCGACACAGCTGTCGGGCCTTCCGTTCAGCGGGCCTATCGGCGGGGTGCGGGTGGCACTCATCGACGGTCAGTGGGTCGGCTTCCCGTCCCACAGCCAGCTCGAGAACGCCGTGTTCGACATGGTCGTCGCCGGCCGCGTGGTCGAGGACGGTGACGTCGCGATCATGATGGTCGAGGCCGAGTCGACCGAGGCGACGTGGGAGAAGGTCCGCAGCGGTGAGCAGGCGCCGACCGAGGAGGTCGTCGCAGCTGGCCTGGAGGCGGCCAAGCCGTTCATCAAGCAGCTGTGCGAGGCGCAGCAGGAGCTCGCCGCGGTCGCAGCCAAGCCGGTGACGGAGTTCCCCCGGTTCCTCGACTACCAGGACGACACCTATGGCGCAGTCGACGGTGCGGCCGGCTCCGACCTCGCCCAGGCGCTGACTGTCGCCGGCAAGGCCGAGCGCGAGGATCGGCTCGACGAGATCAAGGCGGCGGTTCTCGACAAGGTCGCGCCCGACTTCGTGGGCCGCGAGAAGGAGATCGGCGCAGCGTTCCGCGCGTTGACCAAGAAGCTCGTCCGCGAACGGGTGCTGCGCGACCAGGTGCGCATCGACGGCCGCGGGCTGACCGACATCCGCACCCTGAGTGCCGAGGTCGGTGTGGTGCCGCGCGTGCACGGGTCGGCGCTCTTCGAGCGGGGCGAGACTCAGATTCTCGGCATCACCACGCTCAACATGCTGTCGCTGGAGCAGAAGCTCGACACGCTGTCGCCAGAGACCAGCCGCCGATACATGCACAACTACAACTTCCCGCCGTACTCGACAGGTGAGACTGGCCGAGTGGGTTCGCCCAAGCGCCGCGAGATCGGTCACGGTGCGCTCGCCGGTCGGGCGCTGATGCCGGTGCTGCCGGCGCGCGAGGAGTTCCCCTATGCGATCCGGCAGGTGTCTGAGGCTCTCAGCTCCAACGGCTCTACGTCGATGGGCTCGGTGTGTGCCTCGACAATGGGGTTGCTCAACGCAGGGGTGCCGCTGCGGGCTCCGGTGGCCGGCATCGCGATGGGCCTGATCTCCGGTGAGGTCGACGGTGAGCAGAAGTACGTGACGTTGACCGACATCTTGGGCGCGGAGGACGCGTTCGGCGACATGGACTTCAAGGTCGCCGGCACCCGCGAGTTCGTCACTGCCCTGCAGCTCGACACGAAGCTCGACGGCATCCCGGCGGGCGTACTGGCGGCGGCGCTGCAGCAGGCGTACAACGCCCGGCTGGCGATCCTCGACGTGATGGCTGAGGCGATCGACGGCCCCGACGAGATGGCCCCGACCGCACCGCGCATCCTCACGATGAGGGTGCCCG